>Ga0310813_10000161_pt1 | contig 49939 bp, 53 predicted proteins | sample YN3metagenome_FD_203086 | JGI IMG/M metagenome (GOLD analysis project Ga0310813, IMG submission 203086) | Soil microbial communities from experimental microcosm in Duke University, North Carolina, United States - YN3 | ecosystem: Engineered > Artificial ecosystem > Soil microcosm > Unclassified...
CCTCGATCGCACGCGCGGCGGCCTCGGGCTCGGCCTCACGCTGGTGCGGCGGCTCGTGGAGCTGCACGGCGGCTCGGTGGCGGCGGCCAGCGACGGACCGGGGCGCGGCAGCGAGTTCAGCATTCGCCTGCCCGTGCTCGCGGAGGCGGGCGTCTCTGCGCCGGCCTCCGCAGGCGGGCTTGGTCCCGCGGCGCCGCGCCCCCGCCGGATCCTCCTCGTGGAGGACAGCGCCGACGCACGCGAGACCTTGAGCATGCTGCTCCGCCTCTCCGGTCACGAGGTCGAGACGTCCGAGGATGCGGCCGAGGGCCTGGAGAAGCTCGCCGCCTTCGCGCCGGACGTGATGCTCGTGGACATCGGCCTGCCCGGCATGGATGGCTACGATCTCGCGCGGCGCGTACGGTCACGGCCAGAGGCGCGCGGCGTCGCGCTCATCGCGTTGACCGGCTACGGGCAGGTCGAGGATCGACGCCGCGCGCAGGCCGCCGGCTTCGACCTCCACCTCACCAAGCCGGTCGATCCCGAGCGGCTGGAGAAGGTCCTCGGCGAGATCGGGCGCGGCTAGCGCGCGCGGGGCTTCAGGAGCGCGTTCCGGAGGTTCTCCACCTGCTGGGGGAAGGGCACGCCCCCCCGCGCCGTCATCGGCGTCTGCTCGGCGAGCCCGGTGTGCAGCTCCGCGAACACCGGCCCGTCCGCAGCCAGCAGCTCGGGGAGCCGGCGCTTGAACTCCTCGAGATCGTCGATCATCGTGACGACCCGATAGCCCGCGCCCTTCGCCATCATGACGAAGTCCACGTCGAGCCCGCCCGGGATGCCCTGCGCGCCGGAGGTGTGATACACGCCGTTCTTGAACAGGAGGTGTACGAAGTTGCGCGGCGCCGCGCCCGCGTTCGTGGCGAGCGAGCCCAGCTGCATGAGGAGCGAGCCGTCCCCGTCGAGGACGATTACCCGGCGGTCGGGACGGGCGAGGGCCAGGCCCAGCCCCATGGAGGAGGCGCCGCCCATGAAGCCGACGCAGCCCACCGAGAGATCGTCGGGCGCGATGGTGCGCCAGGCCGGAGAGGTCGTCATGGTGGGCACGCAGATCGCGCGGCCGCGGCCGGCCGCGATCACCCGGAGCACGTCCTCCGGTTTCATGGGGGCCTTCATGGGCTTCGTGTCGGTGCCCGTGGCCGTCGCCATCAGATCGTCTCCAGGCCGACCAGGACGGCGGCGGGGCCACGCCGCTCACGACTGAGTCGGTAGTACTCCGGGATCAGGTGCACGTCGTTGGGACCCTCGAGGCGCGCGTGCGGCACGCCGAAGGTGTCGAGGAGCGGCTCGCAATAGCGGACCATGGAGTGTCGCGACTCGCGCGGGTCCTTGTCTTTCTCGCGGCTCAGCAACCCGATCATGTAGAACATCGGAATCCGGCCGTCCATGGCGACGCCTCGAAGGGTGTTGATCGACGCGTACAGGCCCGCATGCTGGATCATCAGGACCACCGGCTCGCCGCCCATGTAGAGCCCGGCGGCTATGGCGGTCGCCTCGTCCTCGGTGGCGCAGGTCACCACGCGGATGGACTCCTCCTTGTCGAGCGCGGCGAGCACCGTTTTCTGGTGCGTGTCGGGCACGCTCAAGACCCAGCCGAGGTGGCTGTGCTGCGGCGGCTCCGCGACCTCCTTGGCGTGCGCGGCGCGGGCTTCGCGGAAGAGATCCCTCAGGGTATCGATCACGAGCGTGGCGGGAATGGATTCGGGCATCGCGCCTCCTGGGCCGGTGGAAACCGCCCCTTTATACCACGGGGTCGGAGGCCCTGGACCGGCCGTTCATGCGCAGCGGCTGCTAGACTCGCCGTCGTGAGCTTGTCGCACGAGAACGTCGCGATCGCGCTGGCGGTGATGCTCCGGGTGCCGGGACGCGAGCCGGTCAAGAGCCGCCTCCACGCCGCGCTGGGCCCCCACGCGTCGACGCTCCTCTACCGGTGCTTCGTTCTCGATACCCTCGACGCGGCAGCGCAGGTGCCGGGCACCGAGGCCATCGTCGCCTTCTCGCCGGCCGCCGCGGCGCCGGCGATGGCGGGGCTCGCGCCCGGCATGCGCCGGCTCGCCCAACGCGGCGACGATCTCGGCGCGCGCATGGCCAATCTCGTGACGGATCTGCTCGAGGCGGGTCACTCCGCCGCTCTCGTCACCGGCAGCGATCTGCCGGCGCTGCCGGCCGCGCGCTTCGTCGAAGCGGCGCGCGCGCTCGCGGGGGGCGACGCCGACGTGGTGCTTGGGCCGTCCGAGGACGGCGGCTACTACCTGATCGGCCTGACGCGGTCGGCGCCCGCGCTGTTCACCGACATGCGCTGGAGCGCACCCGACGTGCTCGCGGTCACCTGCGCCCGCGCCCAGCGCCTCGGGCTTCGCGTGCACCGGCTCCCGCCCTGGTACGACGTCGACACACCGGCGGACCTCGTCCGCCTCCGCGACGATCTCGCGAGCGCCGTCGGCGCGCCGGCGCCCGGAACCGTCGCCTGGCGCACGCGCCGCTGGCTCTCCGCGTTTCCCGGCTAGCGTCTCAGCCGCCGCCGCGCGCGAGCAGCGCGAGGAGCCGACCCACCGGCTCGCCGAGCGACGTCTCCCGCGCCGTCGCGCTCGCGTCCCAGCGGCGCTGCTGCTCCTCCGCGGGCAGCGCCGCGAGCCGCGCCTCGGCGCGGCGGCGGAGCTCCGGGGCGAGCAGCCGCGCGACCTCGAGCGCCAGCGCGCCCGCGCGCTCGGCACGCGCGACTCCGGGCGGCGCCTCGCGGATCCACCCGAGTCCTTCGTCGAGGAGCTGCCGGCGCACGCGCGCGGTCCCGCCCTGTACGCGGACCAGATCGCCGGGCACCGCACCCCACTCGAGCGACAGCTCCTCCAGCGCCTCGCCGAGGGCGCCGCCGAGCACCGGGGCGCTTTCGCGCGCCACGAGGGCGGCGAGGGCGGGACGCCACACCGGCGCGAGCGGCGCCGGCGCCCGCGCATCGTCGCGGGGTGTGGGGCAGGCGAGCACCTCGCCGTCGCGGGCGAGCACGGCGCGATCCTCGAGGGCGCGGCCGAGCGCCCACAGTGAGCAGACGCGTCGCTCCCCCTCGGCGCGGAGCACGCGCGGCTCCCGGCGCCCGATGCCCTGCCAGTCCGGCCGGTAAAAGGCCATCCCGTCGAGGACCACCTTGTCCAGCTCCTGGCGGAGCTGCGCGCAAACACCGTCGGCGACCCAGTGGCGCTCGTGAGGCGCGGGAAGCCAGTCGAGTCCTTCCTCGGACACGAAGCGCTCGAGGGGATCCGGCGCCTCCGGGTCGTGGCGGAAGCACTCGAGCAGCGCGGTGAAGAGCGACTCGCTCGGATACGGCCCGCGGTAGCGCACCCGGGCTAGGCCCTGGTCCTTCATGAGCCCGGCCACGAGATTGAGGACGGCGGTGCCCGCGCCGGGAAGCAAGCGCGACGGCGCGGCGAGGGGCGGAATCCACTCGAGCCGGGTCCAGTCCACCGACTGGAAGATGGTCAGCGGCGTGCGGGGCGTCCACGTCGCGTCCCCGTCGAGGAGCCACAGCGCATCCGACGCTCCCCACGCCGCGGGGGCGCCCGCGGCCGGCTCAATGCCGATCCAGTCGCCATGCGCGCTGCGGACCTTGGCCCACGCAAGCCCGCCATCGTCGCGCCAGCGATAGGCGGCGATCAGATGGCCGCGCCGGTCGAGCTCCACGAGGCGCCGCCGCGGCGCCACGGCAGTGTAGCCGATGAGCGCGCCGTGGCGGCCCGCGGTCAGGGGCGGGTCCGCGTCGTCGAGCGCGCGTCGCAGCGCGGCGACACCCTCGGGATCGTGAGCGGCGACCTCGGGGCGCTCGAGGACCTCAGCCATCCGCTCCACACGCGCGCGGTCCATCGCGTCCCCGATGTTACAATGCGTCTCGACATGGGTGCCGCCGAGCTGGCCTGGCGATCCGCGCTCGAGCTCGCGCGGCGGATCCGCGGCAAGGAGATCTCGCCGGTCGAGGTGATGGAGGCGCTGCTCGATCGCATCGCCGCCGTCAATCCCGCCATCAACGCCTACTGCACGGTTGCCGCCGAGGAAGCGCGCGACGCCGCCACCGCCGCCGAGGTGGCGATTCTCTCCGGTGAGCCGCTCGGTCCGCTCCACGGCGTTCCCGTGTCGGTGAAGGACCTCATCTTCACGCGCCGTCTCCGTACCACCGCGGGCTCCCGGCTTCTCGCCGATCACGTGCCCGAGGAGGACGCGGTCGCGGTCGAGCGTCTGCGGGGGGCCGGCGCCATCATCGTCGGCAAGACGAACACGCCGGAATTCGGGTTCAAGGGCGTCACCGACAACCCGCTCTTCGGCACCACGCGCAACCCGTGGGATCTCGCGCGCACGCCAGGCGGCTCGAGCGGCGGCGCGGCGGCCGCGGTCGCCGCCGGGCTCGGCCCGCTCGCGCTCGGCACCGACGGGGGCGGGTCGATCCGTATTCCCGCCTCGTTCTGCGGGATCTACGGACTCAAGCCCTCGTTCGGCCGCGTGCCGTCCGGGCCCGGCCTGCCCGGCTGGGAGACCCTCTCGCATACCGGACCTCTCACCCGGACGGTGCGCGACGCCGCGCTCATGCTGGACGTCCTCGCGGGGCCCGACGATCGCGACCGCCACTCGCTGCCCGCGGCGGAAGGGCCGCCGTTCCTGGCCGCGTGCGAGGATGGGATCGCGGGTCTGTCCGTCGCCTGGTCCGCCGACCTCGGCCACGGGCGCGTGGAGTCCGAGGTCGCCGACCTCTGCGCGGAGGCGGCGATACGCTTCGAGTCCCTGGGCTGCCACGTCGAGGTGGTGGTGCCCACCTGGGACGATCCCGAGCCCATCTACCGGACCCTCGCCGCGGGCGAGGCGTTCGCCGCGTACCGCGACCGGCTCGACGCCGGCGAGGGGCTGCTCGACCCCGCGCTCGTCGAGCTGCTGCGCTTCGGGGAGACCATTACCGCCGATCAGTACCTCGGCGCGCTCCTCGCGCGGCGCGAGTTCTGGGGCGAGGTGCAGCGGTTCCTCGCGCGGTTCGACCTGTTGATCACACCCACCGTGGCGGTGGCGCCGTTCGCGGTCGACGCCCTGCCCATCGTGGACATCGAGGGGGTGCCGGCGTCGCGGCTCGGCTGGACGCCGTTCACGTATCCCTTCAACTTGACCGGCCAGCCCGCGGCCAGCGTCCCCGCCGGGGTAACCGCCTCCGGGTTGCCGGTGGGGCTGCAGATCGTGGGACGACGGCACGCCGACCGTATCGTGCTGGCCGCGTCGGCGGCCTGGGAAGCCGCGGCCCCCTGGCACGCGCGCCGCCCCGGGCTGGGCTGAGCCTGCTCCAGCCCATTCTGTTGGTCGGAGTCGGAGGCGCGATCGGATCCATCCTTCGCTTCCTCACCTCGCTCGCCGCCGCGCAGTGGCTCGGCGCGGACTTTCCGTACGGGACGCTCATCGTGAACCTGCTGGGGTCCTTCATCATCGGCTTCGTCCAGGAGATCGGCGGCGAGACGCTGATGATCTCCGACGACGTGCGGCTGTTCATCACCACGGGCATGATGGGCGGCCTCACGACGTACTCGACCTTCAGTTACGAGACGGTCCGGCTGATGGAGACGCACGCGTGGACCGAGGCCTGGATCAACGTCTTGGTGACCACCGCGTGTGCCGTGGGCCTGTGCTTTCTCGGCATTGCCGCCGGCCGCCTCGTGATCGGGATGCGGGGGTGATTCATGCGGAAGCTCGACGGGGCGCAAGTGCTGATGCGGATCTTCATCGGTGAGAGCGACAAATGGGAGCGCCGGCCGCTCTACGTGGCGCTCGTGGAGCTGTTTCGCGCGAAGGGCTTGGCCGGCGCCACCGTGCTCCGTGGGGTCGCCGGGTTCGGCCCGAGCTCGATCCTGCACACCGCCGGCGTCCTGAAGCTCTCGGCGGACCTACCGCTGGTCATCGAGGTCGTGGACTCCCAGGAGCACCTGGACGCCATCCTCCCCGAGGTCGACCGGATGATGAGCGGAGGGCTCATCACGATGGAGAAGGTGCGCGTTCTGCGCTACGAAGCCTGACCGTCAGGTCAGGGGAGGCGGGTCGGGCCGGGCGCATAGCGGATGACCCGCGCGCGCTCGGTCATCACGACCCCCCCGTCGCCCATCAGCGCGTCAACCTTGGGAATGACGCGGTCGATTCGCTCCGGCGTGTCGATGACCTCCAGCACGATGGGAAGGCCCTGGGCGGCCACCTCGAGCACGAAGCTGTGAATGCGGCGATCGTGACCGAACCCCGCGATCCCTTTGAGCACCGTCGTGCCCGCGAGCCCCTCGCTGCGCAGCAGCTCGAGCAGGCGGCGAAAGAGCGGCTGGTGGTCGTGCGTCCGCGACTCGCTCAGGATGATCCGCAGCAGGACCTGCTCGCCCTCGATACCCTGCATGACGCTCCCCCGCGCCACATTGCTAGGGATAAGCCGCGGGAGCCGGTACCCTCGAAGCACGTGACGCCACCGGCAATTCTACGTGTCGAAGCCCCGACCGCTCAAGGCGGGGCGAGGAGACCCTCCCGATGAAATGGCTCGTCCTGGCCTGTGCCGTCGCCGTCACGCTGGAATCGCCGGCCGTCGCCCAGCCCATGACCGCGCCCGCCTATGCGGTGGGCGATTCGTGGGCGTACACCGACGGCCGCCAGATCGCGGTGGTGAAGGTGGACGACGGCGCGCCGATCATGGCAGGTCCGCTCGCGGTCTGTCCCGCCTGTCTCGTCCACTACGATCGCAACCTCGCCATCCGGAAAGTCACCGACCCCGCCGGGAAGCCGGTGGAGGCTGCCAAGATCGACTTCCTCGCGCTGGGCCCGGATTGGAAGTTCTACGCGTTTCCGCTCCAGGTGAAGAAGACGTGGACCTTCTCCGCGGAGGCCCTCCTCCGCGGCAAGCCCCAGCGCTTCGACGTCAGCGTGGTGGTGGCCGCGCTCGAAGATGTGCAGACCAAGGCGGGGAGCTTCAAGGCATTCAAGATGGAGCGCACCTGGACGACCGCGCAAGCCGGGCAGCCCTCGACGTTCACCGACATCGTGTGGTTCGCGCCCAGCGCGAAATTTCCCGTCAAGTTCCAGTCGAGCCGCGCCGGCGTCAAGCCGGGGGAGCTGACGGCCTACACGGTCAAGTAGCGCGAGGTCCGGCGGCGGCTCAGGCCGTGGGCGGCGCGGGCGGGGCCTGGGAGGGCGGCGCCCACTCCGGGCGGCCGCGCAGCTTGTTGAGCACCTCGCCCATGAACTGCGAGAGGGCGGCCGCGATGTCCTCGCGCTCCTTCATGCAGCGGGCATTCTCGGCGCGAAGCCGGCCGACGCCTTCGCGGAGGCGCTGGGTCTCCTGCTCCGTGGCCTGGATCTGGGCGCTCATACGCGCGGTGTCCTGCTCGGCGGTGAGCGCGATCCCATGCAGCCGGGCAAACTCGTCCAGCACCGTGGTGAGGACCTTGACGTGGCTGTCGCCCTCGGCGAGCCACTGGATCGCCAGCTCGCGCAGGCTTTCGTCCCGTCCCTTCCCGGTGTTCATCCGAGGATCCCCTCCCTGGCCGCGCTCCGGGGCGGCGGGCCATGCTGGGACCCACCGCCGTCGGTGCGGCAAGCGTAGCCCCGCCATTCCGGCCGGTCAATTGACATTTCCAATGGGCTGTCGGAGTATCCGTGTGCGGCCTCCGATCGCGAGGCTGCGTGCAAACACCCATGACCGTGAAACAATTCGACGCTATTGTGGTCGGAGGGAGCTTCGCCGGCCTCGGAGTCGCGCGACAGGTCCAGGGCGAGGTCCTGATCCTCGATCGCAACGAAATCGGCGCCGTCCAGACCTCGGCCTGCGGCACGCCGCTCTGGGTGCCGGAATCACTCGGCGTCGAGGCCAGCGTCCTCCAGGTCCACGATAGGCTCACCGTCCGCACGCCGCGGAGCAGCGTCACCTACGATCTCTCGCAGGTGCCCTTCTGCACCTTCGACTACAAGGCCTTCTGCTTGGGATTGCTGGGGCAATGTCGCGCCCGCTTCCTGCGCGCCACGGTGACGGGGATCGAGGAGGGCGCGGTGGTGACCTCGGAGGGCCGCTTTCGCGCGCCCATCATCGTGGATGCCTCCGGCTGGCGCGGCACGCTGGTCAACGGCCGGCGCCCGACCGCGTCACGGCGTGGCTACTCCTTCGGCCTCGAGACGCGCGCGCGGCTCACCGACGAAGGTTTGTCCTTCTGGCTCGACAAGCGACTGATCCGCCGCGGGCTCGGCTGGGTGTTCCCCGTGGGGGGCGCGAGCCTCATCGGGCTGGGCTCGTACTCGGGCGCCTCCAAGCTCAAGCCGGCCCTCGATCGCTTTCTCTCCGACATCGGCGCCGAAGCCACCACGTATCACGGCACGTACTTCCCCAATCGGCTCCTGCGTCCGACGGTGGGCCGGCTCTTCGCGGTGGGCGACGCCGCCGGGCAATGTATGCCCTTCACCGCGGAAGGCATTCGCCCGGCGCTCTATTTCGGCGGGGAGTGCGGCAAGCTCGTCCAGCAGGTCATCGCCGGCCGACTGAGCCTTGGCGAGGCTTTGGACCGCTACCGACACCGCGTCGAGGGTTATCGCCGCGCGTACCGGGTGCTCTGGCTCGCGCAGCTCTTCGCCGCGTATGCCCCGACGCGCTGGTTCGCCGCCTTCACCCGCCTCGCCGCGCGCGACCCCGTGCTGCCGCGCTGGTGGCCGCGCTATGGATGGTTCGGCCGCTTCGAGCCCGCGGTTTCCTCTCCATGAGGGCCACCGAGCCACGATGCGCGGGCCGGCCGTGAGGCGATGGTCGAGCTGATCGGGCGGTACCGGTGGCCGCTCCTGATCGGGGCCTCTGCGCTGTCCATCGGCGTCTGCGCGTGGTTCATCATCTCGGACGCGCCGGGCTGGGCCTATCTCGTCCGCCTGTACGAGGACAAGCGCTTCCTCAAGCAGACCCTCCGGGACTGGGGCATCCTCGCCCCCATCTTCTTCATCGTGCTGCAGGCCCTGCAGGTCGTGGTCTCGCCGATCCCCGGCGAGGCTACCGGCTTTCTCGGCGGGTATCTCTTCGGCGTGTGGGGCGGCTTCATCTACTCGACGATCGGGCTCACGCTGGGCTCGGTCGCGGCCTTCGCGGTCGGCCGCTGGCTGGGCGCCCGCTTCGTGCAGCGCATGATCAGCCAGGAGACCTGGGACCGGCTCGGCTTCATCGTGGAGGCCGAAGGCGCCATCCTCTGCTTCATCATCTTCCTGATCCCGGGGCTGCCGAAGGACATGGTCTGCTATCTCTTCGGGATCAGCCCGATGCCCATCTGGGTATTCGCAGTGGTGTCCGGCTTCGGGCGCATGCCGGGCACCTGGATCCTCTCCGCGCAGGGCGCGCACACCGCGACGGGTCAGTACATTCAAGTCGTGCTGATCTCCGCCATCGCCATCGCGGTGGCGCTGCCGCTGTACTATTACCGGAAGCGCATCGTCGCGTGGGCGCAGCGCCGTAACCACCGGGAGGGGACTTGACACCGGCGCCGCCCCGTTCGTATGATCGCGGGCACTTTCGGAGAAAGGAGGCGGGCCGATGATGGGAACCGGTGTCGGGAGCGCGCAGGGCTGGCGCCATTACTTTTACTTTCCCCCGGTCCGCCTGCCGGCTCCCTTGAGCTAGTCTCCAGGAGCCACGGGCGGACGGAGCGCCGGCCCGTGGCGAACCAGTCGAGCCCAACGCCGCGGCCAGCACCGTCCGCGGCGTTTTTGTTTGTGAAAATGGGCCGACGCGCGGAACGGAGGGCGCCATGATTATCGTGCTGAAGTCGGGAATCTCGGACGCGGACGTCGACGCGGTCTGTCGCCGCATCGAGGAGCTCGGGTACCGGCCCCACCCCATTCGCGGCGAGTTCAAGACCGTGATCGGGGCGGTGGGCGAGGAGCGGGGGAAGGCGGACCTCCGGATCCTCGAAGCGATGGAGACCGTCGAGTCGGTGGTGCCGATCCAGCAGCCGTTCAAGCTGGCGAGCCGTGAGATCCGTTCGGAGCCCAGCGAGGTGCGGGTCAACGGCGTGGTGATCGGCGCCAAGCCGGTGGTGGTGATGGCGGGGCCGTGCTCGGTGGAGTCGGAATCCCAGGTGCTGGAGGTCGCGGACGCCGTGAAGGACGCCGGCGCCCGCATCCTGCGCGGCGGCGCCTACAAGCCGCGGACCTCCCCGTACGCGTTCCAGGGGCTCAAGGAGCAGGGCTTGAAGTACCTCGCGGAGGCCCGGAAGCGCACCGGCCTTCCCGTCGTCACCGAAGTGCTCGAGACGGAGAGCGCGGAGCTGGTCGCCGAGTACTCCGACATCCTGCAGGTGGGCGCCCGGAACATCCAGAACTTCACGCTGCTCCGCCGGGTCGGCGCGCTGGGGAAGCCGGTGCTGCTCAAGCGGGGCATGGCGACCAGCATCCAGGAATTCCTCCTCTCCGCCGAGTACGTCCTCGCCGCGGGGAACCCTCGCGTGATCCTCTGCGAGCGCGGGATCCGCACCTTCGAGACCTCCACCCGCTTCACCCTCGACCTCAACGCGGTGCCCGTGCTCAAGAAGCTCTCGCACCTACCGGTGGTCGTCGATCCCTCGCACGGCACCGGCCACTGGGATCTGGTCGCCCCCATGGCGAAGGGCGCGGTGGCGTGCGGCGCGGACGGCCTCATCATCGAGGTGCACCCGCGGCCCGAGGAGGCGCTGTCCGACGGGCCGCAGTCCCTCAAGCCGTCCAAGTTCGCGCAGCTCATGCGCGAGCTCCGGCCGGTCGCGGAGGCCGTCGGGCGCAGCCTCTGATCGAGGGGACCCGCATGGCATAATCGAAGGATCATGCGAACGGGACTGCCGAGGCGCCGGGATCGGCGTATGCGCGGCGGGCGCGGCTTCCTCATCGCCGTCGGCTGCTCGATCCTGTTCCACGTCCTCCTTGCCGCGCTGATCCTCCTCGGCGGCGTCTGGAGCGAGCCCAAGCACGCCAAGAAGGGCGAGCCCCTCTTCGTGGACATCGCGCCGGAGAAGCCCGAGGAAAAGGCACCGGCGGGCAATCCGTCCCGGCCGCCCGGCCCGGTCGCCCGCCCGCCGTCGCCCCCGCCCGGGCCGAAGGCGCCCGAGGCCAAGGCGAGGCTGGCAGAGGCGCCGCGGCCCGCCCCCAAGCCGGCGGCCCCCAGCCCGCCCGCGCCCGCCGCGCCGAAGCCGCCCGAGCAGGTCGCGAAGGCCGCGCCCGAGCCTCCCGCGCCCAAGGCGCCCCCCGAGCCAGCGCCCGCGCCGAAGCCGGCGGAGACCCCGCCGCCCGCGACGCCGACGCCGCAGGCCACTCCGGCGCCGCGGGAGCCCCACGGTCCCACCGAGAGCCGTGTCGCGACGCCGACACCGCCCGGGTCCCAAGGCCCCACGACCGCGCGAAGCAGCAGCGGCATCGATCTGCCCGCCGCCATGCTGCGGCGTCAGCCCGGGCAGGGGGGCGGCGGCCTTCGCGACGGGCGCGGCGGCGTGGAAGGCGAGCCGATTCCCCTCGACACCCCGGACCCGAAGTACCAGGACTACTTCCGCATCCTCCGCGAGCGGATCCAGGCCAAGTGGAGCTATCCGCGGGAAGCGGGGGATCGGGGCATCGGCGGCGCGCTGCTGATCGAGTTCCACATCGCCAAGGATGGCCGGCTCGCCTATCTCGAGGTCCGCCGTTCCTCCGGCGTCGAGATCCTCGACGAGTACGCGGTGAACGCCATCAAGCTGGCTCAGCCCTTTCCCCCGGTGCCGGACAACCTCGCCAAGCAGGTCCTCGCCATCAACGGAAACTTCGTCTACCAGATCGTCGAGAACTCGCTCGTCAAGCAGTTCACCCGCTAGGATCGCGCGGGCCCGAAAGCCGCACCGCAAAAGGGCGGCGGGACGGGGGGCTCGCTTGACAGTGCTGTCGCGTATCCTGTAGCATGGCAATGCTTTTTGGGGGACGGGGCAGGCTCGTAGCTCAGTGGGAGAGCGCTACCTTGACACGGTAGAGGTCGGCGGTTCGAAACCGCCCGAGCCTACCACTCGATCTCGTCAGTCAGGAGTGCCTATCCGGGACGGAGCAGCGCACGCGGAAACGAGCGGGAGCGAGCATCACCGGGCGGGGTCCGTGTGATGCTTTTTTGTTCTCTGTGGCGGCATCCGAGCCGAGGAATCGATGGCTGAGTCCGAAGAAGACCGACATCTGAAGCTGGCCGGGGAGTTCGACTGCGTCCCCGAGCCCCTGCCCACTCTCCGCCATTCCACGTCGCACGTGATGGCGCAGGCGGTGAAGCAGCTCTTCCCCGAGGTGCGGGTGGCCATCGGCCCCGCCATCGAGGACGGCTTCTACTACGACTTCGCCAAGGCCGCGCCCTTCACGCCGGAAGACCTCGAGAAGATCGAGGCGCGGATGAGGGAGATCGTGAAGAACGACCTCCGCTTCATCCGAGAGGACTGGCCGCGCGAGCAGGCCATCCGCTGGTTCGAGGAGCACGGAGAGCCCTTCAAGGTCGAGATCCTGCGCGGGCTCGACGTGCCGACGGTGTCGATCTACAAGCAGGGCGACTTCCTCGACCTCTGCCGCGGGCCGCACGTGGCGTCCACCGGCGCGATCAAGGCCTTCAAGCTCCTCTCGTCCTCCGGCGCGTACTGGCGCGGGGACGAGAAGAACCCGATGCTCCAGCGCATCTACGGGACGGCGTGGCTCACCCAGGAGGAGCTCGACAAGCACCTCTGGCGTCTCGAGGAGGCGAAGAAGCGCGACCACCGCCGGCTCGGGCGCGAGCTGGATCTCTTCGACTTCTTCGACATCGCGCCCGGCGCCCCGTTCTGGCTGCCCGGCGGCATGGTCCTCGTGCGCGAGCTCGAGCGCATGGCCCGTGAGTCGCTCGACCTGCGCGGCTACCAGGAGATCTCCACGCCGCTGCTCGTGAACAAGAAAGTCTGGGAGCAGTCGGGGCACTGGGACCACTACCAGGACAACATGTTCAAGCTCGAGGTCGAGGGCGAGATCTTCAGCCTCAAGCCCATGAACTGTCCGGAGTCGTCCTACGTCTACAAGCGCTCGCTGCGCTCGTACCGCGACCTGCCCATACGCTTCTCGGAGATGGGGCGCTGCCACCGCAACGAGCGGTCGGGCACCCTGTCCGGGCTCGTGCGGGTGCGCCAGTTCACCCAGGACGACGCCCACATCTACTGCCGGCCCGACCAGGTCCAGGCGGAGATCACCGATCTTCTCGACCTCGTTCGCACGTGGTACGCGACGTTCGGGCTCGTGCCCTCGTACCGGCTGGCCACGCGGTCGGCCGACAAGCTGGGCACGGAGCAGCAGTGGGACTCCGCGGAGGACGCGCTCCACCAGGCGCTCCGGAACAATGCGCTCGCCTACGATCTCGACAAGGGCGGGGCGGCCTTCTACGGGCCCAAGATCGACATCGACGTGGAGGACGCGCTGGGACGCCAGTGGCAGCTCGCCACCATCCAGGTCGACCTCACGATGCTGCCCGAGCGGATGCAGTGCGAGTTCATCGACACCGACGGCCAGCCCAAGCGGCCGGTGGTGATCCACCGCGCGATCTTCGGCTCGTACGAGCGCTTCGTGGCCATCCTCACCGAGCACTTCGCGGGGGCCTTTCCCACGTGGCTGGCCCCGGTGCAGGCGCGCGTGCTGCCCATCAGCGAGAAGCACGCCGCGTACGCTCAGCAGGTGTACGCGCGGCTGCGCCAGGCCCGCGTCCGCGCCGAGCTGGACGACCGCAACGAGAAGCTCGGCTACCGCGTGCGGGACGCCCAGGTACGCAAGGTCCCCTACGTGCTCGTCGTCGGGGAGCGCGAGGCCCAGAACGGCACCGCCAGCGTGCGCGCCCGGGGGGGCGTCGACCTCGGCGCGCTGCCTGTCGACAGCGTCCTCGCCCAGCTCGCCGCAGAGATCGCCAGTCGGTCCGCCACCCTCACCGTGGGGCAGTCGGCATGAGCTGCGCCCCCAAGGAGCCGCGCGATACAGCCTAAAGACATTCGCATCAACGAGGGGATTCGAGTCCGGGAGGTGCGGGTGGTGAGCGACACCGGGGAACAGCTGGGGATCTTGCCGATCACCCAGGCCCTGGAGCTGGCGAAGCAGCGCGACATGGATCTGGTCGAGGTGGCGGCGGAGGCGGTACCGCCCGTCTGCCGGATCATGGACTTCGGCAAGTACAAGTACACGCAGGCGCGGCGGCAGAAGGAAGCGCGCAAGAAGCAGACGACGATTCTCGTGAAGGAAGTGAAGCTCGGCCCCAAGACGGACACGCACGACTTCGACTTCAAGGCCAAGCACGTACGCCGGTTCATCGAGGAAGGCAACAAGGCCAAGGTCACCGTGCGGTTCAAGGGACGCGAGATGGCGCATACGGAGCTCGGCTGGAAGATGCTGAACCGCATGCAGGAGCTGATGTCGGACCTGGCGGTGGTGGAGAGCCACCCGCGGATGGAGGGGCGCATGCTCAGCATGATCCTCTCGCCGAAAGCGCACTGAGGGACGGGACCATGCCGAAGATGAAGACGAAGCGGGCGGCGCGCAAGCGCCTCAAGGTCACGGGCACCGGCAAGCTGATGCGGCGCCGCGGGCTGAAGCGCCACATGCTGGAGCACAAGAGCTCGAAGCGGCGGCGCCACCTCGGCAACGCCGCGCCGGTGAGCCCGGCGGATCACGCGCGCATCAAGGCGCTCGTACCCTACCTGTAGGAGAGGAGCCACACCATGCCACGGGCCAAGGGCGGGTCGAAGACCCGCCAGCGCAGGAAGAAGGTTCTCAAGCAGGCGAAGGGCTACTTCGGCGGGCGGCGGCGTCTCTACCGCACGGCGGCGGAGACGGTGCTGCGCGCGGGGGCCTTCGCCTACAGGGGGCGCAAGCAGAAGAAGCGGCGGGCGCGCGCGCTGTGGATCATCCGCGTGAACGCCGCGTGCCGCCCCCTCGGTCTTTCCTACTCCCGGTTCATGGACGGGCTCAAGAGGGCCGGCGTCGCCCTCGATCGGAAGATCCTGGCCGAGCTTGCCGTGCATGATCCCACCGCCTTCGCCAAGCTGGCGGAGACGGCGCGAGCGGCGGGCCGCGCCTAGCGTGAAGGGGGACCCCCGGGTCCAGCAGATCCACGACCGGGCCCTGGCGGAGATCGCCGGGGCCCGCTCCACGTCTGATCTGGAAGCGCTGCGCGTGCGCGTCCTCGGCCGCTCGGGCGAGCTGACCGCGCTGCTCCGCTCGCTGGGCTCGCTCCCCGCCGCGGAGCGCCCGAAGGTCGGGCAGCACGCCAACGAGGTCAAGCAGGCCCTCGAGGCCGCGCTCACCGCGCGGATCGAGACCCTCAAGGACGAGGAGCGCCGGCGCGCCCGCGAGTCCGAGCGGATCGATCTCACCCTGCCCGGCCGCTACACCCCGCCCGGCGCGGTGCACCCGCTCACGCGCGTGCTCGGCGAGATCATCACGATCTTCGCCGGCCTCGGCTTCTCGGTGGCGGAGGGCCCCGAGGCGGAGAGCGACTACTTCAACTTCAGCGCGCTCAACTTCCCCGACGACCACCCCGCGCGCGACATGCAGGACACCCTGCATCTCGCGGGGGGCGCGCTGCTGCGCACCCACACCTCGCCGGTGCAGATCCGGACGATGTTGGGCCGGAAGCCGCCGGTGCGGACGATCTCACCGGGCAAGGTGTATCGCCGCGATCTGACCGACGCCACCCACTCGCCGATGTTCCACCAGGTCGAGGGGCTGGCGGTGGATCGCCACATCACCATGGCGGATCTCAAGGCCACCCTCGAGCTCTTCGCCAAGCAGATGTTCGGCGCGCGCTCGCGGCTGCGCTTCCGGCCCTCGTTCTTCCCCTTCACCGAGCCCTCGGCGGAGGCGGACGTGCTCTGCTTCAAGTGCGGCGGCGACGGCTGCCGCTTCTGCAAGCAGGGAGGCTGGCTCGAGATCCTGGGCTCGGGCATGGTGCACCCGAACGTCCTCCGCAACGTGGGCTACGATCCGGAAGAGGTCACCGGCTGGGCCTTCGGCATGGGCGTGGAGCGCATCGCGATCCTCAAGTACGAGGTGGACGACATCCGGCTGTTCTTCGAGAACGACCTGCGCTTCCTCGGTCAGTTCGCCCCCGTCACGGTGGCCGCGCGATGAAGATCTCCTATCGCTGGCTTCGCGAGTACGTGGACACCGATCTCCCTCCCGCCGTCCTCGCCGACCGGCTCACCAACGCCGGCATCCCGGTGGAGGGCGTGACGCCGCTGGTGGAGGGGCTGGCCGGCGTGCTGGTGGCGGAGATCGAGGCGATCGAGCGTGAGGTTCCGGGGGCGGGCGGGCACGTGAACCGTCTGTGCCGGGTGGCGTTGCCCGACCGCACGCTCTCGGTGCTCTGCGGCGCGCCGAACGCCGCGCCCGGCCTCCGCACCGCGCTCGCCCCGCCCGGCGCCACGTTGCCCGGCGGGCGGAGTATCGGCGTCGCCACCATTCGCGGTACGCGGTCCGAGGGCATGCTGTGCTCGGAGAAGGAGCTCGGCATCGGCGACGACGGAGACGGCATTCTCGCCCTCCCCGCCGACGCCCCGCTCGGCACGGATCTCGTCACCTATCTCGGGCTCGAGGACACCATCTTCGAGATCGAGATCACGCCGAATCGGCCCGACGCGCTGTCCATTGTGGGCGTGGCACGCGAGGTCGCGGCGATCACCGGCGCGCCCTTTCGCTTCCCCCAGGTCGCGGTGAAGGAGAGCGAGCCCGAGGCGGCGAGGCTCGCCACGGTCGAGATCGCCGATCCTGATCTCTGCCCCCGGTATGCCGCGCGAATGATCACCGGGCTCACCGTGAAGCCGTCGCCGCCGTGGCTGGCGCAGCGCCTGCGCGCGGTGGGCCTCCGCCCCATCAACAACGTGGTGGACGTCACGAACTACGTCATGTGGGAGCTCGGCCAGGCGCTGCACGCCTTCGACCACGCCGCGCTCGGCGGCGGCCGCATTCTCGTGCGCCGCGCGCGCCCCGGCGAGCGCATCACCACGCTGGACGGCCGGACACGCGCGCTGAGCCCGGACATGCTGGTGATCGCGGACGCGGAGCGTCCGGTGGGGCTCGCCGGGGTCATGGGCGGCGGCGACAGCGAGGTGCGCCCCGCGACGACCGCCGTGCTCCTCGAGGCGGCCTGCTTCAACGGCGCATCCGTCCGCCGGACATCGCGGGCGCTTGGTCTCGCCACCGACGCCGCCTATCGCTTCGAGCGCGGGAGCGACATCGAGGCGGTGATTCCCGCGGTGAACCGCGCCGCGCTCCTCATGGCCGACCTGGGCGGCGGCACGGTGGCGCGCGGCGTGATCGACGTGTATCCGGCGCCGCGGCCGCATCCGCGCATCGCGCTGCGCCTCGAGCGGGTCGAGCGCGTGGTCGGGGCGGCGCCCCCGCGCGCCGAGGTGATTCGTATCCTCCAGGCCCTGGGCTTCGCAGTCGATGATTCCGGCCCCGTGCTCCAGGTGGTGGTGCCGAGCTTCCGGCGCGACATCGTCCAGGAGGACGATCTGGTCGAGGAGATCGTGCGCATCTGGGGCTACGACAAGATCCCGCAGCAGCTCGCCCCCGCCGGCGAGCTGTCGCCGGTGACGCGCCCCGCCGATCAGCTCCTCGCCGAGCGGGCGGGCGGTGCGCTGGTCGACGCCGGCCTGTCGGAGTGCATCACGTACTCCTTCCTCGACCCCGCGCGGCTCAAGGCTCTCGGCTGGGACGATCCCGCCCGCCTCGTCGCCCTCGTCAACCCGCTCTCCGCGGAGCGCTCCATCATGCGGCCCTCCCTGGTGCCGGGGCTCCTCGAGGTGCTTGCCACCAACGCCCATCGCCAGCGGCCCGACGTGCGCGTGTTCGAGATTGGCGTCACCTTCGCCCCGCACCGCGAGACGGACGGTGACCGGCCGATGCACGAGGAGCTGTGGCTGGGTGTCGCCCTCACCGGCCAGCGGGCCGCCCGCGCCTGGCACGCTTCCCGCGAGCGCATCGACCTCTACGACGCCAAGGGCATGGCCGAGCTCGTGCTCGCCAACGCCGGCGTGGCCGGGGCGGTCACGGAGCCGTGGCCGGCGGGCGAGGAGCCCGGGTATCTCGAGCCGGGCCGCGCCGCGCGGCTCGTCGTCGACGGCCTCGAGATCGCGCGCTTCGGCGAGGTGGCGCATCGGGTCCGGGAGGTGTTTGATCTCGCCGCCCCGGCCTTCGTGGCGGAGGTCTCGCTGTCCGCGCTGGTGGCGCGTGCGCCCGCCGTGCCGCGCTACGCCCCGCTGCCGCGCTTCCCCGCCGTGCAGCGTGACCTGGCCCTCGTCGTCGGCGATGACGTCACGGTGGCCCAGGTCGAGGCCGCCATTCGCAGCCTGGCCGTGACGTGGCTGGTCGACCTCGCGCTCTTCGACGTGTACAGCGGGAGCCAGGTGGGGGCGGGGAAGCGGAGCCTGGCATGGAGCCTCACCTACCAGGCCGGCGACCGCACGCTGACCGACGCGGAGGTCAACGAGGCGCACGGACGCCTGGTGCGCGAGCTGGCCGCGCGCTTCGGCGCCGAGGTCCGGGGGGCCTGATGGCCGACACGCTGGGACAGCGCCTGGAGATGCTGGAGGCGGCGATCAAGCGCGCGACCGCCCAGATCGAGCGCCTCCGCGCGGAGCGCGACACCCTCAAGACGCGGCTCGAGTCCTACGAGGCGGAGCGCGCCGAGCTGAAGGCGCTCAAGCAGGAACGAAAGGACATCGTGAATCAGATGGACGCGATCCTCCGAGAGCTGGACAAGCTCGATCTCTAGGAGGCCCCGGCATGGCCGAGCCCAGACGCGTCGACGTGGAGATCCTCGGGCAGCGCTATGCGATCCGTAGCGAGGCGCCGCCAGACTATGTCCGCCAGCTCGTCGCCTACGTGGAGAAGCGGGTGCAAGAGGTCCGCGGCGACGCGCCAGGGCAGGACACGACCAAGGTCCTCGTCCTCACCGCGCTGGACCTCACCGACGAGCTGTTCCGCCTGCGCGAGGAGCAGGGCAAGGGCGACATCGACATCACCGCGCGGCTGGGCCAGCTGATCAAGCTCCTGGACGCCGTAGTCCCGCCGTCGCGCTGAGGGTGTCCCCATGGCGCATCTCTTCTGCCACGAAGAGCCCGAGACGCTCATCCTCGACACCGAGGTGTTGGACGCGCGGCCCGGCCGCGTCCTCCTGTCGCGCTCGCCGTTCTATCCCGGCGGGGGCGGCCAGCCTGCCGATCGCGGCACGCTCGAGTGGAGCGGGGGCGCGACCGCGGTGAAGGGCTTCGAGCCCGGCATCGAGGGGGTCTGGCACCTCCTTGCCGACGAGGTCGAGCTGGCCGGCGTGCTCCGCGCACGGGTCGACCCGGCGTTCCGCCGGCTGATGCGCGCGGTGCACACCGATACGCACATCCTCAATGCCTTCGTCTTTCGCACCTTCAATGGCGCGCTGGTGACCGGCGTGCAGATCGGGGAGGATGGCACCGCCCGGATGGACTTCGACGTGCCCGAGGCCGACAACGACCGGCTGCGCGCGCTCGAGGGTCCGATCAACGATGCGATCGCCCAGGACCTGCCCGTCCGCTTCACCTATGTCCCGATGGCCGAGGCCCTCGCCCAGCGGGGGCTCATCCGCACCCAGGCGGTGGCCCCGCCTCCCACCCCCGACGGGCTGATCCGCATCGTCGAGATCGCGGACCTCGACCGGCAGGCCTGCGGGGGTACCCATCTCGCCGCAACGGGCGGCTCCCCGCCCATCCGCATCCTCAAGATCGACAACAAGGGGCGGCACAACCGGCGGGTCAAGATCGGCCTCGTCACACCCCCGGCGGGCCCCTGACAGGTCGACAAACTCCTTGACGCTCAGGCGGGGCGGGGGGTACACAGGAAGCGCCCTGCGCTGTGCGTGATGTCGGAGGGAAGTTTCAACCTCGTTTAGATGCAGGACGCCGTGCAAGAGGGTGGTGCGCATGCCCCTGGTAGAGGGGAAGCCTAAAGCCCTCCTTTTGGCGCCCACCTGGTACATACCAGGTTCGAAACACCACCGGCACACGGCAGAGGTGGGGCACCTCTTCCTGATGCGCGTCCGTCCTGGACGTGTGTCGTTTCGTTGACAACGCTCCGGCCAAGCGCCTATACTTTGGCAAATTTCGCGGCTACTTGCCGCGCGTGGACACACAGCGAACATCAATCCGTCCGGGGCCTACCCGGAAGGAGCGATCCATGGACCTGATGCTGCTGCTCCTTCCCCTGGTGGCGATTCTCGCCTTCCTGGTCGGATATCTCGGGCAGAAGATCACCACCGTTCGCACCATCGGCGACGCCGAAACCCGCGCGCGACGCATCGTCGAGGAGGCCAAGACGAAGGTCGATCAGGCGGCGCGCGATACCGAGGCCAAGGCCCGCGAGGCCGAGGCCAAGATCCGCAACGCCGAGCTCGAGGCCAAGGAGCTGGCCCTTCGCGCCCGGGCCGAGCTCGAGCAGGAGAGCCGCGCCCGGCAGAAGGAGATGCAGGACATCGAGCGGCGGGTCGCCCAGCAGGAGGAACAGGTTACCCGGCGCCTCGACCAGCTCGACCGGCGAGACCAGGATTTTCACAACCGTGAAAAGGGCCTGGGGGACCGCGAGCGGCGCCTGACCGAAACCGAGGCGCGCCTCGCCAACGCGCTCGACGAGCACAAGCGGAAGCTGGAGTCCATTGCCGGGCTGACCGCGGAGGAAGCGCGGCGGCAGCTCATGACCCAGGTCGAGGTGGAGGCGCGCCGCGAAGCCCAGCTCCTCGCCATGCGGCTCGAGGAGGAGGCGCGGGAGGTCGCGCATGGCAAGGCCAAGGAGGTGCTCGCCACCACTATCCAGCGCCTCGCCCCCGATTACACCGTCGAGACGGCGGTGTCCATCGTGGACCTGCCCTCCGACGACATGAAGGGCCGCATTATCGGCCGCGAGGGGCGGAACATCCGGGCCCTCGAGCTCCATACCGGCGTGGACCTCATCGTGGATGACACGCCGGAGGCGGTGCTGATCTCCGCCTACGACCCCTACCGCCGGGAGATCGCCCGCCTGGCCCTCCAGAAGCTCATCGCGGATGGGCGCATCCATCCCGCGCGCATCGAGGAAGTGGTGGAGAAGGTCAAGAAGGACATGGAGGAGCACCTCAAAGAAGAGGGCGAGAAGGCCTGCTTCGAGGTGGGCGTGCACGGGCTCCATCCCGAGCTGGTCAAGCTCGTGGGGCGCATGAAGTACCGCACCTCCTACGGCCAGAACTGCCTCCAGCACTCCAAGGAGGTGGCGTGGCTGGCCGGCATGATGGCGGCGGAGATCGGCGCCGACGTGAAGCTGGCCAAGCGGATGGGGCTGCTCCACGACATCGGCAAGGCGCTGACCCACGAGCAGGAGGGGAGCCATCCCGAGCTCTCCCTGCAGGTGCTCACCAAGTACAGCGAGTCGTCGCAGGTGATCAACGCCGCCCTGTGCGGACACGAGAACGTGGAGCCCGAGACCATCGAGGCGGTGCTCACGGAGGCCGCCGACGGCATCTCGGCGGCCCGGCCGGGGGCGCGGCGCGACGTGCTCGAGAGCTACATCAAGCGGCTGGCCAAGCTGGAAGAGATCGCCATGTCCTACAAGGGCGTCGAGATGTGCTACGCGATCCAGGCGGGCCGCGAGCTGCGTATCATGACCAAGGCCGAGCAGATCTCCGATCTCGACGCGCATCAGCTCGCCAAGGACATCTCCAAGCGCATCGAGGCGGAAATGCAGTACCCCGGGCACATCAAGGTCGTGGTGATCCGCGAGACCCGCGCGGTGGAGGTCGCGAAGTAGCGATGACGAAGCCGCTGACCATCATGTGCGTGGGCGACCTCTTCGGCGAGCCGGGCCGCCGCGCCGCGGAGACGCTCCTGCCCAAGCTCCGCAAGCAGTACGACGTGGACTTCGCCATCGTCAACGTGGAGAACGCGGCGGCGGGCTACGGCGTGACGCCCCAGATCGCGCGCTCGGTGCTCGAGCACGGGGCGGACGTGATGACGACCGGGAACCACGTCTGGGACCGGAAGGACATCATCGAGTACATCGTGAAGGAGAATCTGCTCCTTCGCCCCGCCAACTTCCCCACCGGCACCCCCGGCACGGGCTCGGTGGTGGTGAAGGCCGGCCCGCACAAGGTCGCGGTCCTGAACCTGATGGGCCGGGTGTTCTTTCCCCAGCAGCTCGACTGTCCGTTCCGCAAGGCCGACGAGGAGATCGCGCGGCTCCGCCAGGAGACGCCGATCATCGTGGTGGACGCGCACTGCGAGGCGACTTCCGAATCGCAGGCGCTCGGGTGGTATCTCGACGGGCAGGTGAGCGCGGTGGTGGGCACGCATCGCCACACCCAGACCGCGGACGAGCGCGTGCTGCCGAAGGGCACCGCGTTCATCACCGATCTCGGCATGACGGGGCCGGTCAACTCCGTGATCGGGGTGGAGCCGGAGCTCGCCATCGGGCGCTTCCTCACCCAGATGCCTACGCGATTCGAGCCGGCCAAGGGTCCCGCCGCCCTGCACGGCGCGGTGATCCGCGTCGATCCGGACACCGGCAAGGCGCTCGGCATCGAGCGCCTCCGCGTTCTCGCCTCCGCCTGATCCGCGCGGCGTGACTCTCGACGGGAAGGCCGTCGCGGCGAAGGTCCTGGCCGAGGTCAAGGCCGGGGCCGCCGCCTACCGTGAGCGCACCGGCGCGCCCCCCACGCTGGCCGTCATCCTCGTGGGCGAGGATCCCGCCTCGCAGCTCTACGTCCGCAGCAAGAAGCGCGATGCCGAGGAAGTAGGGATCGCGTCGCGCGACTTCCTCTTCCCCCAGGGCTGCACCCAGGCCGAGCTCCATGCCACGATCCAGCGCATCAATGCCGATGCCTCGATGCACGGCGTGCTGCTGCAGCTCCCGCTCCCCAAGGGTTTGGACGAGGACACGGCGATCGCGACAATTGCCCCCGCCAAGGATGCCGACGGCCTTCACCCGGTGAGCCTTGGTAACCTCCTCGGAGGCAAGCCGACCCTGGTGCCGTGTACGCCGGCCGGCTGCATCGAGATCCTCGACCACTACGGCATTCCCCTCGAAGGCGCGGAGGCGGTGGTGGTGGGGCGCTCCCGCCTCGTGGGGAAGCCCCTCGCCCAGCTCCTCATCGGGCGCAACGCCACCGTGACGACCTGCCACACGCGCACGCGGGACCTCGCTGCGCACTGCCGGCGCGCGGACATCCTCTGCGTGGCCGCCGGACGCGCGCGCATGGTGACGGGCGACATGGTCAAGGACGGCGTGGTGGTGATCGACGTGGGCACCAACCGGCTCGACACCGGCAAGCTCGCCGGCGACGTGGACTTCGCCTCGGTGAGCGCGAAGGCGCGCGCGATCACGCCGGTGCCCGGAGGGGTGGGCCCCATGACGCGCGCCATGCTCATGCGCAACACGCTCCTCGCCGCCCAGCGCCAGGCCGGCCTCTCTTCCTGACGTGGCTGAGCGGGCGGTCCTCTCCGTCTCCGAGCTGACGGCTCGGATCAAGGAGCAGCTCGAGGGGGCCTTCCCCGCGGTGTGGGTGGAGGGTGAGATCAGCAATCTCCGCACGCCCGGCTCCGGGCACGCGTACTTCACCCTGAAGGACGAGACGGCGCAGCTCCGCGCCGTGCTGTTCCGGAACCGGGGCCGGCGCATCCGCTTCGAGCCGGAGGACGGGATGAAAGTGCTCGCCTTCGGCGGCCTCGACCTCTACCCGCCGCGCGGTGAATACCAATTGGTGGTTGAGCTCCTCGAGCCCAAGGGCGTGGGCGCGCTGCAGTACGCGTTCGAGCAGCTCAAGCGTCGGCTCGAGGCGGAGGGCCTCTTCGAGCAGGCGCGCAAGCGCCCCCTGCCCGCCTTTCCCCGCGTGATCGGCATCGTGACCTCGCCAACCGGCGCGGCCATCCGCGACATCCTGCACATCATCGGCCGCCGCTTCGGCGACCTCCGCATCCTGATCGTGCCGGTGCGCGTGCAGGGCGAGGAGGCGCCCGGAGAGATCGTCGCCGCCCTCGCGATGCTCGCCGCGATGGAGGAGCTCGACGTGGTCATCGTGGGCCGCGGCGGCGGCTCCATCGAGGATCTCTGGGCCTTCAACGACGAGCGCGTGGCCCGCGCCATCGCGGCCTCCCGCGTGCCGGTGATCTCGGCGGTCGGGCACGAGACCGACTACACCATCGCCGACTTCGTGGCCGATCTCCGAGCGCCCACGCCGTCGGGCGCCGCCGAGCTGGTGGTGCGCGAGAAGCTCGCGGTGATGCGGGCGCTCGTCGACCTCCACGACCGGTTGCAGCAGGCGATGGCCTCGCAGATGGAGCGTCGCCGCGAGCGGCTGGCCGCGCTCGCCCGCCGCCGCGTGCTCACCGAGCCGGGGCGCGCGCTGCGCGAATGGACGCGGCGCCTCGACGAGGCGCAGACGGGGCTCGCCGCGGCGGTCCGCGGCCATCAGCGGATGCTGCGTCACCGGGTGGAGCTCGCCACAAACGCCTTGAGTTCCCAGCACCCGTTGGCTAGGATTTCTCACGGCGCCGCGGTGCTGGCTCAGCTTCGCGGCCGGCTCGCCGCGTCCGCCACCCATCGCGCCAAGCATTCGCGGCATCGGCTCGCCGCTGCGGTGGGGCGGCTCCAGTCGCTGTCGCCGCTCGCGGTGCTGGGACGCGGCTACAGTTTGACCCGGCGGCCGTCGGGCGCGGTGGTACGGACGGCCGCCTCGCTGCGGGCAGGGGACGCCATCGAGGTGCTGCTCACGGAGGGCGCGGTTGACGCGCGCGTGACGGACGTGAAGGAGCGGGATGACCGACATCAGGTTTGAGGACGCGCTGGCCCGGCTCGAGCAGCTCGTCGACACGCTCGAGGCCGGTAACCTACCGCTCGAGGACTCGCTCAAGGCCTTCGAGGAGGGGGTAGGGCTGGCGCGGCGCTGCGCCCGCTATCTCGACGAGGCGGAGAAGCGCATCGAGCTCCTCACCAAGGACGAGGCGGGCCTGCTCCGCGTCGAGCCCTTCACCTGGGACGAGGGCAAGCAGGCTTGAGCGCGGGCTTCGAGAGCTACCTGAAGGACCGGGCCCAGCGCGTGGACCTCGCGCTCGATCGCTTCCTTCCCGCGGACACGGTAGCCCCCGAGACCATTCACAAGGCGATGCGCTATAGCGTCTTCGCGGGCGGCAAGCGGCTGCGCCCGGTGCTCGTCATCGCGGGCGCCGAGGCGGTGGGCGGGCGCATGGACGATGTGATGCCGACGGCGTGCGCGCTCGAGATGATCCACACGTACTCGCTGATCCACGACGATCTGCCCGCGATGGACAACGACGACTTCCGGCGCGGGCGGCCCACCAGCCACAAGGTGTTCGGCGAGGCCATGGCCATCCTCGCCGGCGACGGCCTTCTCACCCTCGCGTTCCGGCTCATCGCGGAGAACTGGCGGCCCGCGATGGACGCCCGCGTCCTCCGCGACGTCCTCGTCGACGTGTCGGACGCCGCCGGCACCGACGGCATGGTGGGCGGGCAGGTCGCCGATCTCGAGGCGGAGGGACGGCGCGTCAGTCCCGACATGCTCGAATACATCCACCTCCACAAGACGGCCGCGCTCATCCGCACGTCGATCCGCGTCGGCGCGCGCTTGAGTGGCGCCCGGGACGAGCAGCTCCGGGCCCTCACCGTCGCGGGCGGCGATCTCGGCCTCGCCTTCCAGATCGTGGACGACATTCTCGACGTCACCGGCACGACGGAGCAGCTCGGCAAGACGGCGGGGAAGGACCAAGCGCAGCAGAAGGCCACCTATCCCGCCATTCACGGCATCGAGGCCTCGCAGGCCCAAGCCGGCCGGCTGGTCGGCGAGGCCCTCCACGCTCTCGCGCCCCTCGGCCCGCCGGCCGAGCCGCTGCGCGCTCTCGCGCGGTTCATCCTCGAGCGAAAGGCCTAGCCCTCTGTCCGAGATCCGCTCTCTCCACGCGCGCGAGATCCTCGATTCCCGCGGCAATCCCACCGTGGAGGTCGAGGTGTGGCTCGAATCGGGCGCCTTCGGCCGCGCCATGGTCCCCTCCGGGGCGTCCACCGGCAAGCGCGAGGCGATGGAGTTGCGCGACGGCGACTCGTCGCGCTATCTCGGCAAGGGTGTCCGCCGCGCCGTGCAGAACGTGATCGAGACCATTGCGCCCGAGATCGAGGGCATGGACGCGGCCGAGCAAGCCGCCGTCGATCGCGCCCTGCTGGAGCTGGACGGCACGCCCAACAAGTCCGGACTCGGCGCCAATGCGATCCTCGGTGTCTCGCTGGCGGTGTCGCGCGCGGCCGCCGACGATGCGGGCCTGCCGCTCTACCAGTACCTCGGCGGTCCCGGCGCGCGTGTGCTCCCGGTGCCCTTCATGAACGTGCTGAACGGGGGCGCGCACGCCGACAACGGGCTCGACGTCCAGGAATTCATGCTGGTGCCCACCGGCGCGGGGAGCTTCGCGGAGGCGCTGCGCACGGGCGCGGAGATCTTCCACACGCTCCGGAAGCTCCTCAAGGACCAGGGCCTCTCCACCGGCGTGGGTGACGAGGGCGGCTTCGCCCCGAGCCTCGGTGGCAACGTGGAGGCGCTCGACTTCCTCCTGCGCGCGATCGAGCGCGCGGGCTACCGCCCGGGCGACGATGTCTTCCTCGCCCTCGACGTGGCGGCGAGCGAGTTCGGGGAGCACGGGCGCTATCGCCTGCGCGCCGACCGCACCGAGAAGTCCAGCGACGAGATGGTGACCTTCTACGAGGGGCTGCTCGGGCGTTATCCCATCTGCTCGATCGAGGACGGGCTCGGCGAGGACGACTGGGACGGCTGGCGCCAGCTCACCCGCCGCCTCGGGGCCCGCGTCCAGCTCGTGGGCGACGATCTGTTCGTCACCAATCCCGCCATCCTGCAGAAAGGCATCCAGGAGGGGACGGCCAACGCGATCCTCGTCAAGGTGAACCAGATCGGCACCCTCACCGAGACCCTGGAGGCGATCGAGCTGGCCAAGCGCGCGGGCTACGGCACCATGATCTCGCACCGATCCGGCGAGACGGAGGATTCCTTCGTCGCCGACCTCGCGGTCGCGGTCAACGGCGGTCAGATCAAGACCGGCTCGCTCGCCCGCGGTGAGCGCACCGCCAAGTACAACCAGCTCCTGCGCATCGAGGAAGAGCTCGGCACCGCCGCGGTCTGGCCGGGCCGGGCCGCGCTTCGCGGCGGCCGGCGGTGACGGCGAGCCACGTCCGCGGGCTGATGGCGGTGGCCGCAGTGGCGCTCCTCGCCTACGGTGGCTCGAGCCTGGCCCGGGTGATGCAAATGAAGCGCGAGGTCGACAACCTCGAGCGCGACATCGCGACGCTTCGTGAAGAAACGGGCCGGCTGACGAAGACCATCGATCGGCTGCGCAGCGACCCCGAGTACATCGAGCAGCTCGCCCGGGAATCCCTCGGCCTCGTCAAGCCGGGCGACAAGGTCCTCAAGCTCCCGCCCAGCACCCCCGGAGGCTGATTCGCCGCCATGGAGCTCCTCCTCGTTCTCTTCCTGGTCGCGCTCCTCATCAACGCGCGCGCGGTGTTCAAGCTGAGCCTCGACTGGAAAGGCATGCTCACCACGGTGCGCTTCGTCCGCGAGTCGTACGCGCGGGTGTCCGCGCTCCCCACCGAGGAGGTGCTCGAGCGCACCTCGGCGACGCCGGTGTTCCTTCACCTCGTACCCGCCTATCAAGAGCCGGACATCGCGGGCACGGTGGGGGCGCTCGTCGCGTCGCGCTACCCGCACGGCCGTCTCCACGTGGTCGTCATCACCAAGGAAGAAGAGGAGCGGAACCCGCACCCCCTGATGGGCGGCAGCACGGGCGAGCTCGTGCGCCGCTTCCGCGAGACCCTGCCGCCGTACCAGCAGAAGCGGCTCACGCACCTCGCGATGCCCGGCCCGGGGCGCAAGGCGCAGCAGCTCAACTGGGCGCTCAGATCGGACAGCCTCCGCGAGATCCTCGGCGAGGATCACGATCCCTCGCGCGTGTTCGTGGGCGTGAGCGACGCCGACTCCGTGCCCGACCTCGACACCTATCGCTGGATCGCCCATCGCGAGATCACGGGGCCGGGCTCGCTCGCCTATCAGGGCATCCCCCTTTCCCTGGCCAACTACGGCCGGCTCGACATCCGCGGGCGGATCTGCGCCATCCAGCAGTCGTCGATCTTCATCCGTGTGTCGATCGCGCGGCTCATCAACGAGGTCAAGCGCATCCGCCTCTTCGGGGCCTTCGCCGCGCGGTGGCCGCGCCTGGGCCGCGCGCTCCGCCCCCTCTTCGAGTTCTGCTTCCGCCGCTCGCAGATCTGCCTCGGGCACAACCAGTTCGTCCGCCTCGACGCCATGCAGGCAGTGGGGGGCTTCCCCACCTCGGGCGCCACCGAGGACTCCACCCTCGGCTACGCCCTCGGCGCCCGGGGCATCCTGATCGAAGCCATGCCCATGCTCGAGCTGACCGACCTGCCCGAGACGACGGAAAAGGTGATCCGCCAGAACGCGCGCTGGTACCTGGGCGTGCTCGATGACACGCCCTTCCTGCGCGCGGTCTGGCGGGCGAAGCCGACGGCCTTCAATCTGGCCCAGCTCATCCGCCACGTGGGCAACAAGGTGATCGAGTGGCCGGTGGCCGCGCTGATCTATCCCTTCACCGGCTGGCTCGGCTGGTATCTGGCCTATCAGTTCCGCGGCGAGCACCCGGCGCTCTTCTATCTGGGCGTCGGCGCGCCCACGCTGTCGCTGCTCCTCACGGTGTGGGTGGGCGGGATCGTCACCCAGACGCTCATCGAGGAGCTGCGGCCCTACCTGCCGCGCCCGGTGGACCTCCGCCGGAAGAGCTTCAAGGAGAAGTTCTTCGGAACCTTCCGCTGCCAGACCTACTGGCTGCTCGCGACGCGCGCCGCCTGGCGCGTGCTGTGGAGCATCTGGCGCACCGGCCGCTACGAGGCGGGCAAGACCGACCGCGTCACCGCGCGGCTTCGGCCCGCCCGCGCCCCCGAGCCGCTCGCCTAGCGAATCTCTGCCGGTCGTCCTCACCTGATGCGCTCGGGCGGCTGATCGTAAGCCGCTGATTTCCCATTGCCGCCCGTGTGGAGCGCACGGACATGCCTCCTGCACGCATGTGGCGCGTGGAGGATCGGCACGCGGCCAAGGTGGAGCGGGTGGCCCGCCAGCTTCGCGCCTGCTCCGGCAACCGACCGGTGTCTCTCAGGAAGAGCGGGGTGTCCCACCTCGTCCCCAAGCCGCGGGACAAGCGGCACTCGGACGACAAGATCGACGTCCGCGACCTGGACGAGATTCTCGAGATCGATCCCGTCGCCATGACCTGCGCCGCCGGCGCGCCGCTACGTGCACATCGTCCACGAGCACCACGAGACCTTCGAGGGTTACGACTGGACGAAGGTCTACTTTCGCAGCACCGCGGCGCGGCGCGAGGACTACCTCCGGACCCCCCACTACTACTTCCGTTAGGACAACGGCGTGACCAACGTGCATCCGCGTACGGCGCTGGGTCGGCTCCTCTTCGGCCGGTTCCTCCATTCCGCGCAGATCCTTCGCCTCGCCGACACGTTTCACCGGGTGCTGCCCGTCGAGCGGCCGGACGTGACGGTGGACGTGTTCCTGCCATTCTCACGGTGCGGGGAGTTCATGGCGTGGTACGAGCGCGAGATCGGCTTCTTTCCGCTCTGGTGCGTGCCGTATCGGCGCGTGCGCGACTACGACTGGATCGCGCCGGACTTCTTCGCCGGCCCCGGGAACCGCTTCCGGGATCTCTATGCGAAGACGTGCCGGGCTGCCCGAGGTCTCGAGGACCTCGCGAGCGGCGCCGCGCGCTAGCCGTGGAAGTCCCCGCCGTTGACGTGGACGAGCTGGCCCACGACATGGCGAGCCGCGTCGGTGGCGAGGAACACGACGACGTCGGCGATGTCGTCGGGCTCGGCGAGGCGGCCGGTCGGGTTGGCGCGGGCGAGCGCGGCCAGCGCCTCCTCGGTGTTGCCGAGCCGGGGCATCGCGGTGTTCGTGATGCCGGGCGCGACGGCGTTCACCCGGATCCCGTGCGGGGCCAGCTCCCGGGCCATTCCGCGCGTGAGCCCGACGATGCCGAGCTTGCTTGCCATGTATGCGGTGGCGCGCATGGAGCCGCGAAAGGGGGCGCCGGACGAGAGATTGATGATGACCCCGTGCCGGCCCTGGGCCACCATGCGCCGGGCCGCCTCCTGCGCGCAGACGAACGTCGCCTTGAGGTTGGTGTCGAGCACCGCGTCCCACGTGTCCTCGGTGAGATCGAGGAACGGCGTACGCGGGAAGATCCCGGCGTTGTTCACGAGGACGTCGATGGGGCCGAGCGCCCGCTCCGCGTCGGCGACGAGGCGGCGCGCCTCCTCGGGCCGGGCGATGTCTGCGGCGATCGTCGCGGCCCGCCGGCCGAGGCGGCGGATCTCTTCCGCGGCAGCGTCCGTGGCCGCCTTGTCGTCCAGGAAATTGAGCGCGACGTCCGCTCCGGCCTCGGCAAACCGCACGGCGATGGCGCGGCCGATGCCACGCTGGGCGCCCGTCACCAGCACGGTCTTGCCGGCACACCGCTCGTCGGAGGCCATGGCTCAGTCGACCTCGGGCAGCTCGAGCTGCCGGGGCGCCGAACGGGCCGGCTGGGCGGGGCCCTTCCGGCGTGACACGGGCCGGTCCCGGCGCGTCGTCGCACGGCCCGTGCGTGGCGGCGGAAAGCTTGGCCGGAGCCCCTGCGCCATCACCTGAAAGAGCGGCTCGGGCTCCGGGAGACCGGCCAGGCGGTGGCGGCCCAGGCTCCGGAGCCGGACGCCGCCCGAGGCCGACGCGGCCGCCGCCGCGCGGGCAGCCGCCGACAGGAGGATCTGCCCGCCGTGCGCGACCGCGCAGACGCGCGCGGTCGTGTGGACGGCCAGCCCGATGTATCCGGCATCGGTGAGCGTCGGGTGGCCGCTGTGCAAGCCCGCGCGCACGCGCACCTCCACGCGATCCGGCCAAGCGCGCTTGGCGAGGGCGCGCTGGATGGCGACGGACGCCTCGAGCGCCGCCGCGGGGCGCTCGAAGACCGCGAAGAACTCGTCGGCCCGCGCGTCGATCTCGCGACCGCCGCCCCGCGACACCGCGCGCCGTATGATCGCGCGCACCTCGTTGAGCAGCGTCCCATAGCCGTCCCCCAGCTTGCGCAGCAGCGCAGTGGAGCCCTCGATGTCGGTCATGAGCAGGGTGACGAACCCGCTCGGCAGCGCCGCGGCGTCGGTGGAGGTCGCCTGGATCTGGCCCCGCACGCGCTCCTGCTCGACGACGAACCGCACCGCGGCCAGCACCGCCTCCGAGAGATCGGCGTTGCTGAGGGTCGTCGGGTTGTGGACCAGCGCGGTCATGGGCCGTCCCTGTCGCTCCAGGAATGTCACGCCCCGCTCGCCGCCTTCCGCGGGGAGCGGGACCGGCTGGCCGGTGGCGTCCACGTAGGCGCCCGCGGCATCGGACCAGTAGAGGACGGTGAGGCTCGAATCGCGCAAGACCGTGCGCAGGCGCCGCTCCAGCTCGCCCGGGGCGGGATTCCGCCCGAGCTCGATCACGAGACGGCCGGTCGCGGCCTGCCGTTGCTCGGAGGCGAGCTGGCCGGTGATGAAGCCCACCGGCATGAGGCGGAACTTCTTCGCCGCGTGGAGGAGGCGTCGGCGCGCTTGCTCGCGTGCGGCATCCGTCTCGAAGATGACCTGGCTGAATCGCGCCAGGGCATTCTTGACGTGGGCCTTGTCGTGAACGGGCAGCCGCCGCCGGCCCCGCGAGTCGATGTACGCGAAGGCCCGGTCGGGCAGGCGGGCGCGCTTCTTCGGATTGAGCCGAGCCATTTCAGCGGGCCGCCATCACCGGAACGCGGGCAGCACGTCCTTGGCGAAGAGCGCCATCGACTTCATGATGCGCGGGTGCTCGATGTCGCCGAACCAGAAGCTGCAGTTGAAGTGGGTGATGCCGACCGTCTCCTGCACCCGCCGGATCTGGCGGATGACGGTGTCCGGGGTGCCGATCACCAGGAACCGGTCGAGGAGGTCGTCGGTGTCCGGCTCCTTGGGGGCGGGGATCGCCACCGCGCGCCCGCGATCCACCTGCTCGTAGTGGTTGCGGAGGCTGAGCGTCACCCGCATGTTCCAGCGGGCCTCCTCCGCGGCGGCGCGCGCCTCGGCCGCGCTGTCGGTGACGTAGACGGCGCGCTGCACGCCGACCTGCGGACGGCTGGGCGGCTTCGCCTCGGCCACCAGGCGATCGAACTGCCGGCGGAACTCCCCCATGCGCTCGATGGGGACGCCGAAGCCGCCGGTGAGGAGGTTGAAGCCCCGGCGCACGGTGGCCTCGACCGACTCGAGGCTCTGCGCGGTCACCCAGATAGGCGGGTGCGGTCGCTGGATCGGCTGCGGGAAGATCGTAGTCTCCGGGATCTGGAAGAGCTTGCCCTCATACGTGAAGGGCTCGCCGGTAAGCGCCTTCAGGATGATGTCGACCGATTCCTCCCAGCGCGCCCGCGCGCTGTCGAGCTCGAGCCCCAGACGCTCGAACTCGTAGTGCTGATAGCCCCGGCCGAGCCCGATGTCCACGCGGCCGCCCGCGAGCTGGTCGAGGGTGGCGATCTCCTCCGCGACGACGAGCGGGTGATGCAGCGGCACCACGATGACCGCGGTGCCCACGCGCAGCATGGTCGTCTTCGCGGCCAGGTAGGTGGCGAGCTGGGCCGGGCGCGAGAGGTAGCCATAGGTCGAGAAGTGATGCTCGGCGAGCCAGACGTTCCGGAACCCGAGGCTCTCCGCGGCCTGCGCGATGTCCACCGCCCGCGAGTAGATCTCCTGCGAGGAGCGCATCGAGGGCGACTGCATCAGGAGGAACGTGCCGAAATTGATCATGGGCGACACTCTGCCCGGGGGCCGGCGGCTCGTCAAGTCGGCGGGGCGCTCGCGCCGGAGATGCGTTGGGTTCGCGCCTTCCGCTGCATCGGAGCGGTGACGTGGCCGCGCAGGTATTAGCGGCCGATCACCACGCCCCACGGACGTCGGCCCACCCTCAGCTTGGTCGTGACGGTCTCCGCCACGGTGTCGATCATCCACAGGGAGTCGTCCAGGCCATTCGCCACGTAGAGCGTGCCGCCGTCCGCTGAAAGCGCCAGCCCCCAGGGGCGCTGCCCCACCGGGAGGTAGCGGGCGACCGCGCCGCGCTCGAGATCGATCACCGCGATGTCGTTCGCGCGGCCGTTCGCCACGTACACCGTCCGGCCGTCGGGATGAAGCGCGATGCCCTTGGGGCGTGAGCCCGGACCCTGGATGGGAATGGTGGCGGTCACCCGATGCGACGCCACGTCGATCACCGACAGCGTCGCGCCGTTCTCCGCGGTCACGAACGCGCGGCGCCCGTCCCGCGAGAAGGCAGCCTCGCGGGGCCGCGCCCCGACCGTGATGGTGGCCACCACGGTGAGCGTGGCGGCATCGACCACCGATACCGCGCTCGCGCGTTCGCCGGTCACGTAGACGAGGCGGCCGTCGGGGCTCAACGTCACACCTTCGGGCTCGGCGCCCACCGGGATGGCCGCAAGCATCGTGCCGTTCCGGGCGTCCACGACGCTGAGCGTGTTGGTGTCCTCGTTCGAGACGTAGAGCCGGGCGCCGTCCCGCGAGACGTCCACGCACTCCGGATCTTTGCCGACCGGCAGCTTGGCCACCACCCGTTGCGTGGCGGTGTCGATCACCGACACGGTGTCCCGCTTGGCCAGGGCCACGTAGAGCCGCGCGCCGTCCGGGCTCAACGCGAGGCCCCGCGGCCGCCCCGGCGTCGCGATGGTCGCGACCACGCGCCCACCGGCCCCGTCCACGATGGTGACCTCGTCCGAGCCCTCATTGGAGACGTACACCAGCGGCCCGCCGGCCGCCGTCGTCGCCGAGGAGCCCGCCGCGGCGCTCAGCGCGAGCGCCAGTCCCAGGGGCGCGGCGCGCCGCCCGATGGCCTTGAGCCAGGCGGCGAAGATCAACACGCCAGCGCCCGCGTACACGATGCCGGACGGGATCCACATGAGGAGCCCTCCGAGCTGCTGGTCCTCGAGCGCGCGCGCCCCCTCCAGGCCGGGCGGCGGCGTGTACCAGGGCGCCGGGCTGAGGGTGAGCAGCACGCCGAGCAGCCCCGTATGCATGGAGGTGGCGAAGAGCCAGCACACGGTAAGGCCATAACCCAAGCGGCCGTGCTCCCCGTGGAGCGCCAGGTGCCAGGACAGGAGCGCCCCCCCGAGGAAGCAGAGATGCTCGAGCGCATGCAGCGCGTCGCTGCGCAAGGCCGCATCGAAGACGGCCGGCACGTGCCAGATCCAGAAGACCACGGCGGCCAGGATCCACACCGCCAGCGGCGCGGCGGCCACGCGATGTCGCGCGCGACCGAGGGAGGCGCGCGCCCACGGCGCCACTGCCCAGAGGCACGTCGGCCACACCCGGCCGAGGACGAGCAGCGGCGCGGCGACCAGCATGAGCAGTTGATGCTGCGCCATGTGGAGACCGAAGCGTCCCTCGGCGATGCGCTGGACCGGCGGCAGCGCGAGGCCGAAGAGCACGAGCCAGCCGGCGGTAAAGGCGGCGACCGCCGGCAAGGGTATGGCACGGCGTCCGGCTCGTCTCCGAAGGCGTGCGGCGCCGGTGGCATACGCGACGCCGAGCGCAGCCACCCCGGCCGCGGCGAGCGCGTCGAGCGTGAAGGGCCCGGCGGGCCCGTTCACGGCGTGCATGGCGAGAGATACAGACGCGGGATCATCGTCGCCGCGATGGCGAGCGCGAACAGAGCCGAGAGCCCGAGCCCGCACCACGCCAGGAACATGTGTCGCGCCGCCACGCGCTCGGGCCGATCGTGGGGCGACGGGCGGCGCACCGTCCAGGCCGCGAGCGCGCCTGCCGCCGTCACCGTCAGCGTCACCGCGAAGGTGAGGTCGAGCGCCCAGCGGTGGCCGCTGCGGCACGTCCAGTCGGTCAGCGCGTAGTTCATCGCCAGCTGCGCCATCCAGGCGAGCGGGCCGGCGAGCATCCCGGTCCAGAGCAGCACGATCTCGCGCGGCTCGCGGATCGACGGCCTCAGGGCCATCGAGGCACCCAGAACACGAGCGCGGAGAGCGGCAGCCATGCCCCCACGATGAAGTACCAGTAGAGCGCGTTCACCTCGGTGTCGACGAAGTGCTTGCCCTGGCGGTGAGGGCTCCGCATGACCAGGATGATCAGGACGTTCTCGATGCTCGAGGTGAGGAGATGGCCGGTGTGCATGCCGAGGATGGACCAGCCGATCGACCCGTAGGCGTTGCTGTCCCAGCGGACGTGCAGGGCGTGGAACTCGGCCATGCGCAGCACCAAGGCGGCGATGCCGAGCACGGTCCCGATGACGAGCCCGATCACCACCGCCCGCGCGTCGAAGCGGCGGGCCGCCATGTGCACCCAGACCATCGGCGCGAGGCTCACCACCAGCACGATCACGTTCGCGAGCGCCGCCCCGATCGCCGGCGCGGGGATGCCGGCCGGCGGCCAGCTGGGCGCGGCCTGCCGCAGGTAGAGAGCGGAGACGGCGAGCAGCGCGAACATCGTGCCCTCGATGGCGATCAGTCCCAGCACGGCCCACCAGACGCCGGCGGCGTGACCGAAGCCGAGCTCCGGGAGCTTCGAGAGGTCGAGCTCGCGGACGGCGCTCACGCCCGACCCTCCGCGAGCTCGCGCGCCGGATCCCCCTTCGGCCAGAACCAGGCCACCAGGCACGGCAGCACCAGGGCGGCGCCGATGACGAATCCCCACGGGGTGAAGATCCCGGCGATCAAACCCACGCCGACGGCGAGGGCGGTGAGCAGCGGGATGATGGTGGGCCCGTCGAGCAGATGACGTGTCGTGGGCTCGGCATCCAGCATGCTGGTGATGACGACCTCGCGCAGGTCATCGCGAAGGCCGGTGGTGACCATGGGATCGGCCAGCGGAGTCCATCGCGGGTAGCGGCTGTGCACCACCGGGATGCGAACGAAGTTGTACGTCGGGGGCGGGGAGGGCGTGGACCACTCCAGCGTGGCCGCGCCCCACGGGTCGTCCCCAGCGGGCGCGCCGCGGCGCAGGCTCCAGAGGACGTTGACCGCGAAGGCCGTCACCGCGGCCGCGATGATGAAGGCGCCCACCGTCGAGAGGAGGTTCAGCCCACCCCAGCCCGTATCCGGCAGATACGTGTAGATACGGCGAGGCATGCCCACGAGCCCCAGCTGGTGCATGGGGAAGAATGTGAGGTTGAAGCCCACGAAGAGGAGCCAGAAGCTAGCCTGGCCCAGCTTCTCGGACAGGCGGCGTCCCGTCATCTTGGGCAGCCAGTAGTAGAAGGCGCCCAGGAGCGGGAAGACGGCGCCGCCGACCAGCACGTAGTGGAAATGCGCCACCACGAAGTAGGTGTCGTGGACCTGGAGATCGAAGGGGACCGCCGCGAGCATGACGCCGGTGAGGCCCCCGGCCACGAAGATCACGATGAAGCCGAGCACGAAGAGCAGCGGCGTGCGGAACAGCAGACGGCCGCGGATCAGCGTGGCCAGCCAGCAGAAGATCTGCACGCCGTTCGGGATGGCGATCATCATGCTCGCCGCGGTGAAGAAGCCTTGCCCCATCTCGGGGAGCCCGACCGCGAACATGTGGTGGACCCAGAGCCCGAAGGCGAGGAAGCCGGTGGCCACGAGCGAGAGCACCAGGGCGAGGTAGCCGAAGACGGAGCGCCGCGAGAACGTGGTGACGATCGCCGACACGAACCCGGTGGCGGGGATGAAGATGATGTACACCTCGGGATGCCCGAAGAACCAGAAGAGATGCTGCCAGAGAAGGACGTCGCCGCCCTCCGCGGGGTTGAAGAACTGCGTGTCGATGAGGCGGTCGAGGGCCAGCATCCCGCTCGACACCATGACCGCGGGCATCGCGAAGATGATCATGAAGGAGGTCACCACCATCGCCCACACGACGATGGGAATGCGGTCGAGCGTCATGCCGGGGGCACGCTGCTTGAACGTGGTGACGATGATCTCGATGGCGGCGACGAGGGCGGCGAGCTCGGTGAAGGTGATCATCTGGGCCCAGATGTCCGCACGCTTGCCGGGCGAATAGTCGGGCCCGGCCAGCGGCACATAGCTGAACCAGCCCACGTCGGCGCCGATGTTCAGCGCCAGGCCGACCCAGAGGAAGAGCCCGCCGATCAGGTACACGTAGTAGCCGAAGGCGTTCATTCGCGGGAAGGCCACGTTGCGCGTGCCGATCATCATGGGCACGAGGTAGAGGCCCATCGCCTCCATCACCGGCACCGCGAAGAGGAACATCATGGTGCTGCCGTGCACGGTGAAGATCTGGTTGTAGAGATCGGGGCCCACGAGGTGCGCGCCGGGGCGCGCGAGCTGAAGGCGCATGACGAGGGCCAGGAGCCCGGCCAGCACGAAGAACCCCATGGCGGTGACCATGTAGCGAAGCGCGATGGCCTTGTGGTTCACCTCGGAGAGCCAGCCGAGCACGCCCGGCCGGGGCGCCCATGTCTGGGCCAGCCGCTCCCGATGCTCCGCGTCGGGATCGCTCATCGGAGGCTCCCGAGGTAGATGACGAGGGCCGCCATGTCGTCGCCCATGATGGCGGAGGCGGGCATCAGCGTGCCGGGCTTCACCGACTGCGGATCGAGCATCCAGGTGGCCAGGTGCTCGGGCGCATTGGGGAGGACTCCGGCGGCAATGGTCTGCCGGCTGCCGACGTGCGTGAGGTCCGGGCCCACGCGCCCGCCCGCCGGCGTGCCCTGAATGGTGTGGCAGAGCGCGCACTGCTGGGCCAGGAATACCTCCTGACCGCGTCGTGCCTCGGGATCCGTGGGCGGTGGCGGGGTCTCGCGCTGGGCGGTGAGCCAGGCGTCGAAGCGATCGGCGGGCTCCGCGATCACGAGGAGACGCATCAGCGCGTGCTCGACCCCGCAGTACTCGGCGCACTGCCCATTGAATACGCCGGGGCGGTCCGCCTGGAGAACGATCTCGCCCGGGTGGCCGGGCACGAGGTCGCGTTTGCCGTGAAGGGAGGGAACCCAGAGGCTGTGGATCACATCGTGGGAGATCGTCCGCACCTTGACGGGCCGCCCCACGGGCACGTGCAGCTCGTTGGCCGTCGTGACCTGCTCGCTCGGGGCGGCGCCCGGATAGCGGATTTCCCACCACCAGCGATGTCCCACCACCTCGATGGATAGCGCATCCGGCGATCTCAGGCCGGCGAGCGTTCGACCCACGAGCGCGCTTGCGGTCAGAAGCGACAGCACGATGAGCGCGGTAAGGCCCACGGCCACCGTCACTGCGGCCACGGTGCCGCGCTCGGTCATTGTCACCACCACACCGGGCTCTCGCGGGCTATGGGCCCGCGTGGCGACGCCGCGAAGAACGGCCACCAGGAGTGCGATCACCACCGCGAGCAGCACGGCGAGCGCCACCCAGAAGAGGAGCCACCAGAGGCTGGCGATGTGCCGCGCCTGGGGGCCGGCTGGATCGAGGGCATGGTGCGGGCCGGCACACCCGGCGAGGAAGAGCGCGATGCCGGCTCCCGCCCGCGCCGGTCGAAGCCGAGCCCGCACGCTCATCGCGGCGCCGGGGCCCGCGCAGGCTCGAGACGCGGCGAGGGCTGCGCGCGGCGGGCCTGCTCGGACTGACCCAGATAGAGGTTGTCGCTGCGGCCGGGACGCACGTCCTTGCGCAGCTGCCCGCTCATGGACTGGACATACGACACGAGCTGCCACACTTGCTGCACGGTCAGCCGCCCACCGTAGCCCGGCATGCCGTTGGGGCGCCCCTCGACGATGCTGACGAAGACATCGCCGGACCGGCCGCCGTAGATCCAGGCCGCGTCCGCCAGCGCCGGCCCGATGTCCCCGCCGCCGCTCGCGTGACAGCCCGTGCAGTTCATCTGGGTGAAGAGGCGCTTGCCCTCGGAGACGGCCCAGGCATTGCGCGCATACGGATTGGGGGCCGCGGGGGCCTCCCCACCGGCCGAGCCACGGCGCTGGGCGGCGAGCCAGTCCCGGGACATCTGCGTGGGCGTGGCGGGATCCTTGAAGCGCCGGGCCTCACGCTCGCAGCCGGCCGACAGCGCGGCGAGTGTGGCAACGATCGCGACCACGCCGAGAGCCCTCCCGCGCGCGCTCATCGGCCCGCGGTGGACGGCTCCACGCGGGGCACCGCGAAGTCGTCGAGGATGCGCCCGATCTGGGGCCGCAGACGCAGCAGCGCCTCGTCGAGCTCGTCGCGCAGGGCCGCGTTGCCCTTGCGCACGCCCATCGCGATGTCGAAGTCGAGCGATAGCCCCGGCGGGTCGTCTCGCACGCTCAGCATGCGCACGTCGAGGGGAAGCGATTGCCGAGGCGCGAAGTATCCGGCCAGCGGCCCCCAGACGAACGCGACGTCGATGTCTCCGCGCGCCACCGCCTCGACGATGCCGGCGGCCGGACTCGCGCGCCGATAGTCGCCGTAGACGGGAAAGCCGCGCACATTGTTGATGATGTGGCGGCGGGCAAGGGCGTGCGCGGGCGGGGTGTTGACCCCGTTGTCTCCGATGAGCTGCACGCCGATGCGGAGCCGGCTCAGCGCCGGGTCGTCGAAGGTGGTGACGTGGAGGCCGTCGGCTCGTCGCGACACCGCGACGTAGCTGGAGCGATAATACGGGCGCGTGGTCAGCACGGGATCGTACTGGGCGGGCACGCCGGGCACCACGTCGCACAGGCCCGCATTGAGCGTGTTGCGCACGAAGCCCCGGCGCTGAGGCCACCAGAAATACGTGAGGTCGGCGCCGAGATCACGGGCGATGCGCGCCATGACGAGGTTCTCCAAGCCCTCGCGGCGTTCCGACGAGAAGGGAAGGTTGTTCGGATCCGCGCAGACTCGGAGCTCGCGGCGCGGCGCGGCCGAGGGGGGGGCCACGCCCGCGGCGGTGCACACCACCAGCGCGCAGAGCATGAGGAGACCCTGGCGTCGCCTCATCGGGGGGCCTCCAGCGCGAACACGTACAGCGTGCCCCCAGGCTTGGTGTGGGATGGGAGATCGCGCATCGCGTTCGCGAGCCCCTTGCCCGCGGAGGCGTCACGCGCGTCGAGCTGGTTCGTCACGATCATCCCCGCCCAGCCGCCCACGCCGGCCACCACCGCGACGTATTGCCTGCCGTCCGGGCCGCGATACGTCACGGGTTGCCCGACCACGCCCGAGTCGAGCTTGAACTGCCAGAGCGGCTGGCCCGTGCGGGCATACACGGCCTTGAGCCATCCGTCCATGGTGCCGTAGAAGACCACGTCGCCCGCCGTGGTCAGCGTGGCGCTCCACACGGGAAAGCTCTCCTTGATGCTCCAGGCCTTCTTCGCCCGGATGGGATCCCAGGCGGTCAGCTCTCCCCGGTGGCCGCCGGGTCCCGGGTACATCCGCGCGGTGAGACCTTGGAACGGCGTGCCCGCGATGTACCCCACGTCCGAGGGCTCGGCATCCATGCAGAGATTCTGATGGGGGATGTAGAGGAGCCCCGTGCGCGGCGAGTAGGAGGACGGCTGCCAGTCCTTCGCGCCCGGCGCCGCCGGGCACATCTCGCGGGTGACGCGTCCCACTTCCAGGACCTTGTCGGCGCGGTACTGCAGGCGCCCGGTCTTGAGATCGACACCCGTCGTGGTGGTGTTGTGCACGTACGGCGTCGCCGACAACACTTCTCCGGTCGCGCGATCCAGCACGTAGACGTACCCATTGCGCTCCGGACGGATCAGCACCTTGCGCGTCTGACCATTGATGGGGAGATCGAGCAGGACCAGCTCGTTGATGCCGTCCCAGTCGTGGATGTCGTGCGGGCTCCACTGGTAGAACCACACCGCCTCGCCCGTGCGCGGATCGCGGGCGAACATGCCGGCCGTCCACTTGTTGTCGCCCGGCCGCTGCTCGGCGTTCCAGGGGCCGGGGTTCGCCGTCCCGTGGTACACGAGGTCGAGCTCGGGGTCGTACGAGAGCCAGCCCCACACCGTGCCCCCGCCCGTGCGCCATGCATCGGGCGGCCATGAGGTCACGCCGAGGTCACGGCCCCGATCCTGGGCATAGAACGGCCGGAACCGCGACCCGATCAGCACGTCCTTATCGGGCCCGGTGTTGTACGCGCGCCATGCGATGTGGCCGTCGCGCGTGTCGAGGCCGGCAATCCAGCCGCGCACGCCGAAATCACCCCCGGCGTTGCCCACCAGCACGCGGTCCCGGACCACGAGGGGGGCCATCGTCATGCTCTCGCCCTGACCGATCTCCCCCATCTTGGTCTTCCACACCTCGCGGCCGCTCTCCGCGTCCACCGCCACCACGTGCGCGTCGAGCGTGGCGTAGAAGATGCGCCCGCCCGCGTACGCGGCGCCGCGGTTCACCACGTCGCAGCACGCCACGCCCTGCGCGGCGGGGTCGGGGCGGGGCTCGTACTTCCATTTGAGGGGCGCGCCGGGCTTGGCGAGATCGAGCGCGTAGAGGATGTTGGGGAAGGGCGTGACCACGTACATCGTGTGGCCGACCACCAGCGGCGCGGCCTCCTGGCCCCGGCGCACGCCGGTATCGAAGGTCCAGGCGAGGCGGAGCGAGGCGACGTTGGCGGCGGTGATGTCGGCGAGACGGCTGTAGCGCGTGCTCGCGTAGTTCTTGGCGGGCATGACCCATTGCGCGTCGTCGTCCTGGAGGGTGAGGATGTCCTGACGGCCGAGGGACTGCGCCTCCGCCCCGCTATCCAGGCACCACGGCAACGCGAGCAACACGAAGGTGCACCGCAGCCATTCGCGCAGCACCACGCTCCAGCGGCCACTCAACGCGCACATCAACTGGGGTGCATGGCAGGTTCTGTGCCACCGTTTCGCGGGCGCCGCCGGCGGCGCGAAGCGCCGTCCAGCCTAAACTTACAAACGAGTTGTTTGACGGCACACTTCGTACCCGGGTCCGATGTACCTGGGCAAAAGCAGGACACCACGGGCCTCGGGTGATTTCGACCCAGCGGGCCTCTCGTAAGCTCCCAATATCACGAAGCACGGTGCGGCACGCACTGTGCAGGCCTCTCTCCTCCGGAGGAGGACGCCATGACCCCTCACCGCGTGATTTCGGGAACCGTAATTTCGGGAGTCCTGGGGATGATCGCCGGGCTCTTGCTCGTGGCAGCTGGCCACGTCGCCGCCGAGCCTCTCGAGCAGCGGGGGCGGCCCACGCCGTTGGACCGTGCGTCCGGCGCTCCGGAGATCGTCGATCGCGTGGTGCGTCCGGCACAGCCCGCCGTGCCGAATCAGCCCGCCTTCTTCGAAGGCTTGACGAAGGACACCAAAAACGGGCGACTCGGGGCCGCGGGTTGGACGGCGCCCAGCGTGCCGAATGGGGCGCGTGGCGCCGCCGATCCAGAGCATTCGGGGGTCCTCGGGGGCGGCTTCGCGGCGGAATGGAGATAGCCCGGCCTAAATGACTCGGGGGATTGACCCGCCTATCGCCGTCGGGTAGAGTGACCTCCGTCACCGCGGGGTGGAGCAGCCCGGTAGCTCGTTGGGCTCATAACCCAAAGGTCGCTGGTTCAAATCCAGCCCCCGCAACCAACCAAAGGCCTCGGAAAATAAAACCTACCGAGGCCTTCGTGTTTCTGCTGCGCGTCGTAGCTCTAGCATCCATATAGCAACTCACGCCACCGGCTCCGGAGACGTACAGGCCCCTTCACCGCGTGCCCGCTGGTGAGCATGGAGCATGCGCTCGAGCACCGTTGGCTGCTCGAAGCCCATGGGCGTGCTCCGGCGGCGGTGGGCGGTGCGGCGCTCGCACTTGGCTGATGACCGCGATGACAGCGAGCTTCACTCCAGACACGCTGAGCAGTGCGCACGCCCAGGCGGGCCCGGGGGATGATGGGGCCGAGCAACCGCGGCACCGGCGCAGGTCGGGCTGGTCGATGCGCGTCGAGCGAGTAATTGCACTCGGGACACGTCGGACCCAGCCGGAGGGTGGCGACCTGGCTCCAGTGGGGTGAGGAGGCCGCTCATCCGATCGTGAGGACGCGCTCCGGCAGGGCCGGGAGGTTTTCCTTTCGGCGCACTTCGTCGATGGTGAGGAAGCCGCTCTCGATCCCAGTCTTGTAAGCGGCATATCTGCCCGCGGTATCCGTGGCCAGCAGCGCGTCGGGCAGGTACTCGGCGTACATTCGCCGACGCTCCAGCGGGGAATGAGCGCGTCATTCACGGCACTGGTGATGCGGGTCAGCCAGGGACCGAGGGTGTGCTTCAGCAAGCGCAGGGACTCGAGCTCGCTGTTGGAGTAGGACATTGAGCCCTGCACGTCCCCGCCGATCATGTGGGGGGGCACGCCGAAGCTCCGCGCGATCTCCTCGGTGGTGAGCCGACGCGAATCCACAAACTGCGAATCCTCGTGGCTGATACCGATGGGCACAAACGTGACCCCCTCTTCGAGCACGGGGGTTGTGCCGCCGGCCTGGCCCCGTCTGCGCGTCATTCAGCGATGTCCTGAGCCGCGCGTGGGCTTCGGTGCTGAGCCGCGCCGAGGTTGAGAGCACGCGGCGCGGGGTCGCCGCGTTCGCGAAAAACTCTGACCCGTATCTCTCGAGCGCCAGGCCGAGCCCCAGCGTCTCCCGGAACGTCGTGATCACAGACCGGCCGGTATACCCGGCGTCGCTCATCGGGCCGACGACATGCAGCATGCCGGTGGCGTCCACCATCATGGTCGATCCGCCGGTGGTGACCTTGTATTTGAGCTTGCCGCTCTTGGTGACGTCCTCGGTCACGCGATCCGGGTTGACGTACCAGAGGGCACGCACTCGGTCCGTCGTCATCCCGCGTGATGAGCGCGTATCCGTTGCCCCGCAGCAGCAGCGCTGTCGTCAGCGCCTCCCAGAAGGCCACCACGGACTGCACGGGATTGGGCCTGTCGTGGAGCACGCCGTATAGGGGATGCTCCACGTAGCGTGTGCGGCCGTCCTCGGTGCGCTTGTACAGCACCAGGGGGCGCTCGAGGCTGGCGGGCTCGCCGCTGCTCGTGCGGGTGTCGCCGTAGAGATACCGGAACGCCGGGTCGGCGTAGTCCACCGACCCGGCGCTCCAGTCCCAGCCACCGCCAGAACGTGTCCAGCATCGGCCCGCTCTTACGGATTGATGCCGATGAGACGACCGAATGACTCCGGGTCTGTGACCTGCATGTCCATCCGCAGATGGCCGAGGAATCCGTACTGGTAATTGCCGCGGTAGAGCTCTCGCGCCCCCTCGACCTGCATGCCCGTCCGGAAGCCGAGCATCGGTCTGTGAGAAATCGCCCATGTACAGCGTCGAGGCGACGTTGCTCGTGCCTTGGGTCTCGGTGATGGACACGTTCGACGTCATCGCCCGCGTCCAGTCGGCCTGCACGGCGGGGCGGGTCAACGGCCCGTTCGTGGTGGCTTCCTTGAACTTCGAGATGGTCGCGAGCGTACGAGGGGCCATGATGGCCGTGCTGACGTCGGTGACGTTGTTCGCCCACAGCAACGCGAGCTGATCCGGGATGGGCCGTACGACGTCAGCTGCGCCCCGTTCGTGCCCTGCGACACGGCCGAACGTGCGGTCGGACTTGCTCGCAGAGAGCGATCGGGTCAAGCGGCTTCAAGACGAACTGGACAAAGGCGGCATGCACCAGATCGACCGGGTGGTGGCGCTCAGCGCTGACCGTGATCACGGGAATGTGCGTCCCTGTTTGTTCGCAATTTCCATCGACGAAGGAGTGCAATGGCATCGTCGGCATCGCGATGTCGCCGACGATGACGTGCGGCTTGAGATCTCGCAGCAGTCGTTCGTGTTTTCGATGCTGCAGTTGTGACGAGGGCGCCACAATACTGAAGCGCTTCGCGCAGCAGTTCACGGGTGTCGTGCGTGTCCTCGACAAGCAGCACGTGCACTCCTCGAAGTTTGTCATCATGAACTCGGCAACCGCGCAATATCCATGCCGCCGGTTCACTTGTCCTTTCAGGGCGACGTAATTGGCGGTCGAGAAGCAGAGTGCTCGCCTTGTCGCCTCCGGGCCAAAGTCATATCTGCCGAATCGACATCGACTCTGGGACACCAGAAACGTCTGCGCGGAGTCGGTCGGCGATATCGATACTGCACTACCGGCCATCAGCGGTCTGCCTCGCGCTGCCGGGCACTTGGAGCCCGGCCGTCGGTGAGCTGCTCGCGGACCACTTTCAGGAACTCCACGAGCACTCGAGAGGCGTCGTCCTTGCGCCAAGCGACCATGAGATCGAGACTCGCGGAGCGAGGGTTCAGCGGTACGAACACCACACGCGGCGGCTTGAGCCGTCGCGCGAACGCTGGGACGAGTGCGACACCACTTCCGCCGCCGACCATCGCGAGCAGCATGTGCAAGTGATCTGCCTCGTGCGGCGAATCTGGGACGAATCCGGCCTCCCGGCAGGCTTTGAGCACAATGTCGTGATACACCGGCACGATCTCACGCGGCGGAAGGATAAAGGAACCTTCGGAAAGAACCGAGAGCGGCAGAGATCTCTTCGCCGCCAGCCGATGATTGGTCGATAGTGCGGCTACGAGCGGCTCGATCATCAGCCTCTCACTTGCGAGCTCGGAATTCGTGATCGGTGGCCGTACGAAGCCGACATCGAGCTTTTGACGACGGATGGCTTCGAGCTGCGACGGCACGGCCATCGTTTGCAATTCGACCCGGATTGCCGGATGCCGCGCGTTAAATGTGCTGACGGCCTCGCTGATTCGCGACTGATCCATGCAATAACCGACGCCGACGCGTAGCCGGCCTTCCGTCGCACCGCCGGCGCGACGCGCGATCATCGCCGCGCGGTCGGCGCGTGCGACGATGTCACGGGCCTCCTCGAGGAAGAGCCGGCCCGCATCTGTAAGTTCGACGCGGCGCTTCGTGCGATGGAGAAGCGCAGTCTTCAACTCGGCCTCAAGGAGCTTGATCTGGTGACTGAGCGATGGCTGCGCGATGTGAAGCGCTGCCGCCGCCTGCCCGAAGTGCAGGGCTTCGGCGACCGCCACGAAGTATCGTAGGTGTCTCAGCTCCATGCCTGTAACCCCGGGGAGCAATAATAGACAAAGACTATTACTGCCGGCGCAGGAATATATTGGACTGGGGTTTGGGACATTCGCACTATTTGCTCCCTGGGGCTGGGCTGCTCGCCGCTCGGAACGGTCCGCACGCACCGACTGGTCAACCGGCTGGCCGGCAAGTCGTACTTTGCTCGGTCACCTCTGGCGAGGGAGCGGCGATCGCGTATGCGGCCTGTTGAAGGATCCGACGTGACAAGATGAAGTTCGACGAATCGGAGCAGACCAAGCACGACCCTGCCCCTGCGAGGGCGGTGTTGTTGCAGCGCCTCGTGCTGCGGGGGCGGTTGGGGCGCTACGTGATGGCCGCCTTGCTCGCGGTCTTGTGGGTCGCGGCTCGGCTCGCGCTGGAACCGCTGTGGGCTCTGAACCTTCCCTTGATCACATTCTATCCGGCCATCGTCGCCAGCGCGTTGCTCGGCGGCTTCGGACCCGGGATGACAACGACGCTCCTGTGCGCCGCCGCCGCCAATTACTTCTGGATGCCGTCCGCACGCTCATTCGCCGTCAGCGAACCGGGCGAGATCGTGGCCCTCGTTCTCTTCGTCGGCATCGGGGCACTGATCAGTGCCGTCAACCACGCATGGCGCCGAGCAACGGACGCCGCCGCCGCGGCGACTGAGCGCCTCAGGACTATCCTCACGAGCATCGGAGACGCAGTGATCGCTACCGATACTGACGGGCGTATCACTATGATGAACCCCGTCGCCGAGGCCCTGACCGCTTGGACGATGCCGAATGCTGCGGGCCGGCCATTGCACGAGGTGTTTGTCATCGTGAATGAAGACTCCCGGCGTCCGGTCGAGAGCCCCGTCGACAAGGTGTTCCTCGAAGGCGGCATCTGCAGGCTCGCAAACCACACGATGTTGATCGCAAAAGATGGGCGCGAAACTCCGATCGATGACAGCGCGGCCCCCATCCGGACAGCTGACGGGCATACCGTGGGAGCAGTGCTGGTCTTTCGTGACATCACAGAACGGCGGCGCCAGGAGCACACCGTCAATCGACTCGCGGCGATCGTCGACGCCTCGGACGACGCTATCCTCACGAAAAGTGTTGACGGCACGATCACGTCCTGGAATGACGGCGCGGAACGGATGTTCGGCTATTCGGCGGCAGATGCGATCGGCCGCCCGATAATGATACTGTTCCCTCCGGATCGTTTTGCCGAAGAGGCCGAGTTCCTTCGCCGAATCGGGCGCGGCGAGCGAGTTCAGCACTTCGAAACCGAGCGGATCGCTAAAGACGGGCGTCGCGTCCAAGTATCCGTGTCGCTGTCGGCGTTGAAGAATGCAGCGGGATCGATCATCGGTATTTCGACCATCGCGCGTGATATCACCCGACAGCTAGGGCTCCTCACGGCCGAGCGGAGGGCCCGGGCCGAGGCGGAACGTGCGAACCGTACCAAGGACCAATTTCTCGCGGTACTGTCGCACGAACTACGACAACCACTGAACACGATGCTCGGATGGCTGCGTATGCTTCGAAGTCTGCGCGCCGACTCGACCCAGGCGGCGCGCGCGCTCGAAGCGCTCGACCGGAGCACACAAGCTCAAGCACGTATGATCGATGATCTACTCGATATTGCCCGGATCGAAGCCGGCAAGCTGACGCTACAGTTGGAATCCGTCAACTTGGGTCCACTAATTTCGGACTGCGTGGAGTCTCTCCAACAAGAGGCCGCGGCGAAGGCACTCAAACTTGAATTCCTCGCGGGGCCGGTGATGGCGACCGTGTCCGCTGATCCGGATCGCGTTCGCCAGGTCGTGATGAATCTGCTCGCGAACGCGATTAAGTACACGCCGTCGGGAGGCCGGATCCAAGTCCGGATGACTGGCGAGGATGGTTTCATTCGGATCGCCGTCAGCGACACCGGAGTGGGTATCGATCGCGGCTTACTCCCTCATGTGTTTGAGCGGTTCCGTCAGGCTGACTGGCGCGCCGCCGGAACCCAGAGTGGGCTGGGTCTGGGCCTGGCGATCGTCCGAGAGCTGGTCGAAATGCACGGAGGCACCGTCGCAGCGCAGAGCGATGGCCCCGGCCGGGGAGCGACGTTCACCGTAACGCTGCCAGCCATCGCCGCAGGCTGAACGGCGATCTCTCGGGGCAATCCGAGCATCCGCTCCGACGCGAGTGACGTTCGCGGCCGACTGAGCATGAGCCAGTCCTGCGCGCGTGCCCAACGACGCCCCCACGACGAGGGCCTGCACGCCAATCCGCGCAGCGGTATGCATGAACTGTCGCCGCGTCGCAGAAGCGCCGGCTCCGACGACAGAGGTTACGTCGCTTTCATATCATTTTGGTCAGCGACCTTATACCTCGGCGCCCTTCGTGGCCGGCTCAAACTCGAAGTCGAACGCTTCTCCAATGGAAATCACCTGCCATGCCTTTTGTTCGAGCGCCTGCGCGGTCGGCAGGTCCGCGCCGCGTCCGAGGGGATCAGGGGCAGGGCCGAGCTTCCCTTCTGAGGGGCCGGTAGGTCGAGTGCGGGCGTCGTTGGATAGCCAGAATGTTCCGCCGAAAGCGTGTGTTGTGTCAAGCGCGCCGCTGTCGCTCTGTCTCGGTGGCGAACCTACCCCGCTCAGGCCAGCCTTCGATGCGTATCGTGCGCTCCAGCACTTCACGGTCGACGGCACGCTGATCCGTGGGAGCGTCGCGTCAGATTACCCTTCTGGCCGACTCAGAACTTTCTACCCAGCGCCTCCAGCGACTGGCGGATCGCAATTTCGGCGCACGCAATTGTGTGCTCGGGGCTGAAGCGGAAGTAGAAGCGATAGTAGTGCCAGGTGCTCGCCGCCAGATGATATCGAATGTTAGCGGCCGCAAACCTGCGGTCGCGCTCACTTCGACGCGGAGCGCATTCATCGACCAGCCGGCGGATGGCGGTCCAGCGCACCTTGGCCTGCGTGTCGCGCATGCGGTGGAACAGTTCCGAGTGAAGCGCTGCCTTGACGAGGCCCTGCCTCGCCTCGAACGCCTGATACAGTGCGCGTGGCGCCGAGATAAGCTCTTCGAGTGTCCGGGGTGCAGGCGGTAGCGCCATCTTGGTGCGTACCGGATCGGCCACTGCGTCCAAGAAGTCGCCGCGCGAGGGGAAGTAGCGAAAGACCGTCCTCTCGGAATGTTGGCGTGCTTGGCGACGGCGCGGACCGTCAGCTCGCCCAAGTCAGCGCGCTGGATCAGGTGGAGCGCGGCGTCAAGGATGAGTCGGCTGGTGAGTTCGTTGCGCCGGTCGGTGAGGGTAGCTGGCGGCTTCGACATACATGCTGACCTTATGTCATGGTATATGACAATTGGATGGGCTCTCGCCCAACAATCCGCGGGAACTGTTTGAGGGTATGCTCGTGATGGAAGCTGTATCTGGCCCGGCAGGCCGGCCGCCGCCCCACCTCGGCCCACTATTGAGTCCTCGTGGAATATCGACGTTTGCCAAAATGTCTAAAGGTCGACGTGCGCGGGTGCATCGGGAATTTCTCACCCGACGTAGAACTATGTCAAGGCAGTCTTCTCTTGGGACAGTGTCTGCAGTCGCGAGACGTTGCCGGGAACATCGCCTACGCGCAGCGCAACCGCAGCGCGGCCGCGAACGATCGTGCGTTCGCAACACGAAGGAGGGACACAGTGAAGACGGAATCGCTGTGGGTGCTCGGCCACAAGATTCGGCCTCTCGATACCGATGCGTCTTACGGCATGGTCGAGGTCATATCGCCGCCGCATGTACCGGGCCCGCCGCCGCATTTCCACAAGAGGGAGAGTGAATTC
>Ga0310813_10000162_pt1 | contig 49865 bp, 90 predicted proteins | sample YN3metagenome_FD_203086 | JGI IMG/M metagenome (GOLD analysis project Ga0310813, IMG submission 203086) | Soil microbial communities from experimental microcosm in Duke University, North Carolina, United States - YN3 | ecosystem: Engineered > Artificial ecosystem > Soil microcosm > Unclassified...
GACCAGGCTGCCGATGAGAGCCGGAGTGGCGGCGGCAAGCCCGCCGCCTCCGCCGCCGACTGCCCCTACGGGCGGGGCCGGGATGTTGGGCATCAGGTCCTTGCGGATCTGCTGAAGCCGCCGCAGCATCGCGCGCTCGGCGCTGATCTGCTTGAGGACGGCCTTGTCGCCCGTGTTGGCGAACTCCCGGCCGAGGACCTTCAGGTGCAGGACGGTCGCGTCGATCTGCCGGTCGAGCTGGCCGAGTTCGCGCTTGTACGCCTCAGCCTCGACCTTGGCCGTCTTCGTGCCCGCCGCGGCCTTTTCCGCGCCCCGGCCCGCCTTGGCGGCCTTGTCGGACATCTTGTCCAGGCCGCGGTCGGCGGCGACCACCGACGCTTCGAGCTTGCGGACGTCGTCGGAAGCGCCGCGGATCTGCTTGCGGGCCTCAGCGGCCTTGACCTCCAGGGCGACCGAGACGGTACGGCGAGCAGACACCCGTCACCTCCGCTCGACCCGGTACTGCAGCGCGTGCGGATGGGGGTTCTCCTTGTAGCCGTCCGCCTCCTGGGCGATGGCCGTACAGCGGTGGCAGCGGGCCGCCTCAACGCGGTACGCGTCTTCGGCCTCCGGCTTGGTGCTGTCGGGAAGGTGCGCTCCGCAGCCCGTGCAGCAGGCGTCGTCGTAGGCCTGCAGCGCGAGGATCAGTGCTTGTTGCTCTTCGTCCCATTCCGCTTCCGGGCGGGACGAGGCGAGCCTTCCGCCGTCGTCGTAGGAGTAGACGGTTGCGGGTTCCCATCCGTCGAATCGCTTGAGGGAGATTCCGAGCCCTCGGGCCGCTCGGACGCGGGAGCGGTAGTGCTCAGAGCCCGCGAGGCGGCCGATGAGAAAGGGACGTCTACACCGGCCCGGTTGACCTCCCAGGCCGCGTCGACGAGGGCATCCCACTGCGCGGCCGACAGCACATCGGCCAGCAGCTCCCACTCGGCGTCGGAGATCTGCGGATCGGCGATGCAGGCCCGGGTCAGCGCCTCGAAGAACGTCTCCCGGTTGAACCCAGCCGCTGCGTCGCGGTTGTCGCCCTCGCGCGGCAGGTGGTCGGCGTAGAGCTGCGTCCACTGGCGCCGGCCGACCGCCCGGAGCCTGAACGTCGCCGATGCCGCCGCCATCTGGGCGCGGATCTCTTCGACGCGCTGCGCTGCGGCGTGAACGTCCTCACCGGCGTTGAGCGAGTTGGCGGCACGGGCCGCACGCTGCGCTTCGGCCAAGTCGGCTTCGGCGGCTTCGAAGTCGGCGGTCAGGTCGGCGCGCAGGCAGATCCGGACTTCCTTCTCCGGCAGCTTCGCGGTGTCGAGTAGTTCCTTGATGTCCATTCCAGCCCCTCATCCAGCCCCGCAGACAGCAGAAGCGGGAGCACGCACCGGGGCTGGTGGGCGTGCTCCCGCGATCGGGGGACGGTCAGGCGATCGTCGCGCGCAGCGTCGGAGCGGCGTTGATCTTCGTCGGCACCTCGTACTTGCGGACCGAGTTCGGCTCCGGCTTGAGGAACTTCGCCTGGCCGCAGATCACCGGATAGACCTCGACCTTCTGGCTCGACGCCCAGGAGGTGGACGAGGAGACGTCGCGGCGGATGACGATGTATCCGGTCACGCCGCGCACGAGCGTGTCGTACACGGTGTCGGTGCCGGTCTGCTTCTTGAACCGCAGGGTCGTGCCGCTGAACGAGTCGCGGCCGATCGTCAGCGTGTCGAAGGTCGAGTCCAGCGCGGTCGTGTCCACGTCCGCGGTGGTCGCCTCGAAGCCCTCCAGACCGTCGGCGGTGATCACCGACTGCAGCAGGATGCCAGCGTTCAGCTCGGTCGTGGTCGGTGCGGCGTTGTTGCTGATGGCAGGCACATACGCGACCCGCGTCATGCCATCTGCGAGGCTGTCAGCCACGGGTCACTCCTTCTCTTCGTCGCCGCTGGACGCGGGCACGGTGGACTTCGGGGCCCTCTTCGCGGGCTTCGCGGCAGCGGACGCCGACTTGGCCTGCTCGGCCTGGAACGCGGCCAGCTCGACGACGGCGGGGTTCGGCTCCGGCGGCGGGTCCTCGTCGGCGACCTGCCAGCCGCGGGCCTCGAACGCGGCTACGGCGGCGGCCGGGCATTGGAACCAGCCGGCGTGCTCGGGGTCGGTGTGGCGCATCCACACCAGTTCGTCGGGACGCAGCTCGGTCATCGCGATCACCCGAGCGGAAGCAGGACGCAGGTCACGGTCGTGGTGAAGCTGTGGGTGACCGTGACGACGCTGGACGACAGGTTCACCGCCCGCGGGCTGATGTACATGACCTCGGTCGTGCCGTTGGCAACCGCGTTCGCCGTGGTGGTGGCGGCGTTGGACGCCGGCGTAAGGCTGGAGTCGGAGACGGTCACGTTGTCCGGCGAGGCGCCGCCGTTGATGATGACCAGGTAGGCGCCGAGCGCCCCGAGGTCGGAGGCCGAGATCGTGTCGGAGGCCGAGACCGCGGTAGGCGACCACGCCACCCCTGCGGCCGTCGGTCGAGTGGCAGTGAGCAGCGCCATACCGGCGCACCCCCTTTTGTCTCAATGGAGGTCCGCCGGTCGGCGGAAGAACGATGTGATCAGTGGCGAAGTGGGCCTACGCTGGCGCGCATGTCCGGGGAGATGAAAGTCAATCGATGGCGCCTGCCGCTGCTGGTGGGCGTAGGCGTCGTTCTCGCGGTAGTGATCGCGATCGGAATCGGGACGTTGCTAGCCCACGACCAGAAGGCCGGGCGAGCCCCGGCAGCCTTCGCCTCCTCGGCCGCGTCGTCGCCGACACCGGCAGACCGTGGGGCCGAGGTCGCGTGCGGGCTCAACAACCTGGCAATCCAGACGGGCAGCCTCGAAGACCCGGACTCGGTCGGCGCGATAGTCGCAGCGTCGAAGGAGTCAGCAGTCGACAGCATCCGAATTCAGGCCACACTGCTCAGCGAGCAGCTGAAGATCGCCCTCGCTGCTCGCGGACAAAAGGACGCGGCGAAGTACGCGGACAAGCTGCGCGATGCCGCCGAGGATCTGCGGACCACCTGCATCAGCGCGGGCTACCTATGAAGACCCTGACCGCGATCATGCGTCTGCGGTGGCTCATCGTCCTCGGCCTGCTCGCCATCGCCTGGATGACCTTCAAGCCCGTCGCCTACGTCCTCACGACCGTGGTCTGCTGCGCCGCGCCGCTCGACCTGCTGATCACGCTGCTGCCCGGCGGCCGTCGCAAGGCGGACCAGGCTCGACGGGCACAGGTCAAGGCCGAGTCGCGGCGGATGCTCGACCAGCCCTAGCCCGGCGCCGAGATCATCGCGTAGACGACGGTCTGGACATACAGCGGCGCCGAAGCAAGCTCCGAACGCTGCGGCTGCTCGCCGGAGTCGGCCTCGAAGTAGACCATCCCGTTGTTACGCCCGGCGGTCGCCGGGACCTGGTTGAGCAGCTGCGTGCGCACCCGCCCGGCCAGCTCCTGGCAGGCCGTCTCGGTCTCGCCGACACAGTTGACGTACCAGCGGACCGTCGCGGTGACCGACAGCCCGTCCAGGGCGTTCGCGCCGCCCTCCTTCGGCCAGCCGACCGACGTGTAGGCCCGTACGTACGGCGTTGCCAAGCTCCCCGGGACGAACCCGTCGGCGTCCGGGTAGACGGTCAGGGCCGTGTCGGCGCGCAGCAGGTTCAGGCCGGCCGCGGCGAAGTCGCGTTCCAGGCTCACGACAGCAGGTCTTCCAGCATGTCGGCCAGGGCGCGCTCGAAGCGGGGCTCCTCTGCGGCGATCGCCTCCAGCGGGCCCGGCAGCGGCGCGTTGTCGCCCAGGCCCCAGGCGATGATCGCCCCGAGCGGGCCTTGGCGCTTGTGCTCGTCGACGTAGACGTCGCCGTTCACGACGTCGCTGCTGGTCGTCACGTCGTAGCGGATCGCCCTCGGCAGGTGCGGAATGTGGGCGTGGCCCGTCCAGCGCGCCTGCCAGTCCTTCTTGATGTTGAACATGCCCTTGCCGACGACCCGCTCCGTGCGGTCGACCAGCACCTCGTCGGCGTGCTCCAGGTCGTCGATCCACGCCTGCAGCGCCCGGATGTCCACGCCCATGTCAGTCGACCTCCTCCACGGAGATCCTGCGCGCAGTCGCCTCGGACTTGATCTGCTTGGAGCTGACCCGCAGCGTGCGGCCCACCAGTGCCGTGTCGTTGCGTGCCGCGTCGACCGTCACCTCGTCGAGGTGCCGGACATCCTCGCTGCCGACGATCGGCAGGTGCAGCTCCAGCGGCAGCACCGCCACGGTGGCCTCGCCGCCCTCGGTCGGGCTGCCCTCGCCGGACATCGTGATCCGGCACGGTCCCGAGTAGATGACGGTCTTGGCCGGGGTTACGAAACCGGCCGAGTCGGTGGTTACGCCGGTGATGCGCCGCACCGTGCAGGCGTCCATCATGCGGTTGTTCGCTGCCGCGCGGCCGTGGGCGAGGATCGTCGACAGGGACACTTCCGCCTCCCTACGGCCGGTGGATGACGCCTGCGTAGGGACGCTCGACATTGCCGGATACCGGCCGGGTGGTCGATCCGGAACCCGGGCGCCCCGAAGGGTTCGCGCGCGGGAAACTCGCCGCGAGAGCGAAGACGGAGCCGGTCAAGCTTCGGGTGGTGCTGACCTTCAGCGCTACCGCGACCGCATAAGTGCGGCCGGTCGCAGTGGACCGCTTGACGGTGGAGCCGCCGGTAAACGCCGCCGTGCTCGCCGATCCAGCCGGGGTCGCCCGCTTGACGACTGCGGCCCTCGTGGCGGTGGCGGTGGCGGTGACGCCCTGCGGCGCGACCGCCTTGACCTGCGTGGCGCGGGCGACCGCAGCGGTCGCGCACCGGCCCGCGAGGGAGACAACCTTCACGGCGGTCGCGGTACTGGCGGGCGCCGCGAAGGTGCGCCCCGTTTCGGCCCGGGCCCCCAGGTTGCCGGTCAGGAAGGCGACCGCAGCAGTCGCGCCGGTCTTCGGTGCGACCTTAGCGGCCGTGCCCGAGGTCCGGGTGGCGGCGGCGGCGGGGCCGGACTGCGGGGCGGACTTGACCCCGGCGCCCCGGGAGAACGCTGCGGCTGCACATCGGCCCGCTACCGGTGCGACCTTGACCGCGGTCGCGTAGGAAGCGGCCGCGACCGCGGCCTGGCCGGACTGGGCGTCGACCTGCATCGTCGACGAGTCGGTGCCGGCCCACGGTGCAGGGAGACTGTCCGGTCCGGTGAACAGGCCCGGCGCCGGGCCGTCGAAATTCGGCGGAGGCGCATCGGCGGGAGTGCCGCCCGCACCGGCCGTCTTGAACGCGATCGTCAGCGCGGTGTAGTTGCGCTGCGTCAGCGTCATGACGAACGTCTTGGTGCCCGTCGCCCCGCTGGCCGACAGCTGCTGCGTCGCGCCGGAGAACGACATGCCACCCGCGTCGACGTCGTACGCCGAATTCATCCCCGACGGATAGCCGGTAACCGGGCCGGAGTCGGCTCCGCCGCCGTCGTTGACGTGGCAGATCAAGAACGCGTCCGAACTCGACGGGGACGCCGACGGGCAGATGTGCGACGTTGTCGACGTGCTCGACGAGTCGAAGGCGCCCACCGCGACGTCGATCGGGGAGCCGGTGTCCACGCCCGACAGGACGAAGACCGCAAGGCCCTTCTCCTCGTCGCCCGCCCCAGTCTCGGTCTCGGAGACGGTCAGGTCGCCGGTCGAGCCGACGATGTAGACGTACGGCTTGGCGTGCGCGAAGTTGCTACCGCCGTCAGCGGGCAGCCCCGTGCCGTTGATCGGGTTGACGCCGGATGTCGATCCGCCGACCGACGGGGTCGTCATCGCGGACAGCGCGTAGAAGTCGTTGCAATGGATGATGCACAGCACGTCGCCGGACTGCGGCTGGCGAGTGCCGGTCAGCGTGACCGACACTGCCGCGACGGTGCTGAATGCGGTTGCCGGGCTGCCGCCACGGATTGCGATCGCCACGGCAACCCCCCGCGGACTAGCCGGTGTAGTTCGTGCCGGTCAGCTGCTTGGCGTTCGCGAAGTAGTTGCTCGCCCCGCCCGGGGCGAAGGAGCCGTGCGCGACCACATACAGGCCGGACGTGCCGCCGAGGTCGGCGAAGCTGTCGCGCAGCACCTTCACGTCGCCGGTCGACGCCGACCCGGTGATCCCGATGCCGTTGAGGTACGCGTCGCTGTGGGTCGCGTCGTCGAGCCACAGCTTGAACCGGCGCACCTGGTCCAGCGCGTCCCACAGGTTCGTGACCAGCGCACCGGCCTTGTTGTTCACGTCGGCGGCAGCGACGGGATATCCGACAGCCATGATGTCCTCTCGATCGGCGGGACGGTCAGTTGAGCTGCTCGACCAGGAAGTGGTGGCAGGTGATCGTGTTCGACGCCGACGAGGTGCCCCACTGCGCGCCGACCGTGAGGGCCTTCGCCGCGGTGGTGTCGATCGTCGCCGTGGCCGGGGCGGTGGCGGGCATCATGTTCGTCGCCGTCGTCGAGATGTTCTCCGCGACGCCGATCGCCAGTGCCGTACCGGACGAGCCGATCGTGCGCACCCGCACCTCGGCGGTCGCCCGCCAGGTCTGGTTCGTCACCCCGGACGGGGTCGTCACCGCCGACGTGGCGCACAGGGCGACCCCGGCGACCGCGCCGTAGTAGAAGCCGATCAGCAGCGTCGGCGTACCCGTCGTCGAGAACCGGCCCGCCGCCGTGAACTTCAGCGTCGTACCCGGCAGGAGCAGGTTCGCGGGCAGAGTGATGTTCGGCGTCGGCGAGATGTCAGTCAGCGTCGTCGAGGTGGCGAGCGCGGAACCGTCGGCGATATGGAACGGCGGGAGGATCGTCTCCCAGAACTGGACAGCCACCTCAGACTCCCGTCACGTCGAGCACAAGAGCGCCGATCGCTGCGGTGATCTGCCCCTGCGCGCCGAATACCTCGGGGACCACCTTCTGGAAGAACAGCTCGCCCTGGCCGGTGATGTTGATCGCCGAGCCGCCCGACGTGGTCGCGACCTTGAACACGTCGGTCGTCAGGCCCGAGGCGAGGACGAAGTAGATCGTGCCCTCGGTCAGGCCGGTCGGGATCGACTCGGAGAAGACGTTGAACAGCATCACCCGGTCATCGGTCGTCAGACCGTGCCCCGACGAGGTGATCGTGTCGTTGGTGACGCCGGTCGAGTCGACCTCACCGAAGCCCTTCACCGAACCGCCGAACGGCGCGTAGCCGCGGAAGTTCGACGTGTTGCCCGTCGAGGCGTTCCAGTAGGTGAAGAAGCCATACGTCCCGGCCGGGACGTCGAACGTCAGCGCGCCGGTGTTCGACTTCGTACCGCTGGACGCCGCACCCCAGGTGACCGCCTGCCGGGCGTACGCCGGCGAGCCGCCGGTCGCCTCGGTGCCGGTCGCGTTCGTTCCCGTGCCGGGATCGCCGAGCTGGTGGATCCCGACGTGCGTTATCTGGGTCGCCGACTCGTCGAGGGCGTCGAGCATGGCGTTCTGTGCGGTCACGTTGAAGGCCACGGACCCTCCTCAGTTCGTCAGCGGGTTGAACACGGACGGGTTGACCGCGGTCCAGGACCAGTCCCAGTCCGGGAAGGAACCTTGGGGCTGCGTCGCCCCGGTGGCATACGCAGCCTTCGCGGCGGCAAGGATCTCCTTGCGCCGCTCGGCGGAGTACGCAACGGAGTGATCGTCCAAGGACTCGCTACTCAGGCCCGACGGATTGAAGTACGCGATCGCTGCCAGCTCGATCGCGTACGCCCACAGGTCGTCGGGGACCGGGTCGGGCCACGTGGTGAGGCCCGTGGCCGACATCAGCCATCCGGACGCGTACCGGCGCACCCGGGTCGCGGTCTCGGTGTCCACTTCGGGCACCTGAAGCCACGACGGCAGATCGATCAGATCGAAGATGTCGGCCACGAGGGGCTCCTACGCCGCGGTCTTCTTGGCGACGGCCTTCTTCGGCTCGTCGGCCTTGGCCTCCGGCTCGGCCGGTACCTCGTCGAACGGCGGGGTGTCCGAGACGACCACGTCCTCGTCGACGACCGCGCCCTTGCGGACCAGCCGGGCCAGGTCGTCGGCGTCCGCACCGGCCGGAACCGGAGCGTCCTTGTAGAACTCGCGCAGCACCAGAGCACCGTCGGTACCGCGGACCTTGAGCGTGACGTACGGCCACGCGAACTTCTGCGTCACGACGTCACCCCCGTGATCTCCTGGCCCGCGCCGGGCTCCTGCACCACCGGAACCGTCTTGCGGCGGCCCTGCAGGTCCCACGCGTCGTTGGCGTCCAGGCGGATCGACTTGATCTGCACCGCCAGGTCCGACACCGCGTAGCCGGGCGCCCCGTCGGTCTCGTCGGCCATGCCGCCGAGCGCCTTGGAGTCCAGCACGTAGGCGGACGTCGCCACCGGCAGGTTCGGGGTGACCACGACGGTCATGCCCGCGATCTGCTGGACCTCGCCGGTGTAGACCGGGTTGTCGGTCGTCTCCCGCCGCCACAGGTTCGAGATGACGGTGTCGACCATCATCGACATGTAGCCGAGGTCCGACACGACGATCGTGTCCGGGCTGTAGCCCAGGTTGCGGGCCACGATGATCCGCTTGGCGTTCAGGATGTCGTTGAGGATCTTCGGTGTACCGGCGTCCCACTTGCCCAGGGTCGCCGTGTCCGCCAGCGCGGTGCCGATCGCCGACATGGTCACCGAGTCGACCTGCGAGATGATCGAGTTCACGACCTTCTGCAGGGCCCGGTCGACGGCCGCGCCAGCGTAGACGTTGCGCTCGATCTCCTCATCCGTCAGCCGCACCTTCTGGCCCCACTTCGCGACCGCGGCAACGGCCGCGGTGCCGGTGGGCAGGTTCGCGAACGGGTACTCCGAGCCCGCCGACACCGCTTCCACGGTCCGGTCGGACACGAACGGCTCGGTCTGCTCGTACAGGACCGCGCCGCCCGAGGACCGCAGCCGCTGCGTGAGCAGCTGGTCGGACACGAACCGCAGGTCCTTGAAGTTGCGCAGCCGCCGGCGGATCGCAGTGGGGTTCTGCAGGAAGCGGCTGATGGACAGGGTGTCGCCCGAAAGGGTGGGCGCTCCTGCCGGGTAGGAACCGGGCATTGCCTATCTCCTCTCGGGTTACCGACGGCCCTGGAAGCGGACCTTGGCGGGCGCGGTGACAGTGGTGAGTGCGGTGCCGATGAGCGTGCCCGCGGCCGAACCGGCGGCGATCGACGTCGCGACCGGGTCGATCTGGCCCGACGCAGCGGCCTGGACGCCGCCGCCCTGGGTGATGTTGTTCGCGCTGACGATCTCGTGGATCACGCCTTCCAGCGGCCAGATCGTGACCTTCGCGCCGGACGCGGCGTCGTGGGCGAACACGCCGCACACGATCGTCGAAGCGGCACCGGCGGTCGCGACGGTGCCCGAGCCGGAGATGGCGGCGAGGGTGCCGCCGGTGACCGCTCCGGAGGTGGTCGACGTCCACGGCACAGCGCCGCCGGAGTAGACCGGACTGTAATCAGCCACGGCGGGCCTCCTTCACGACCGGCGGGAACAGGCTCGCGAACTCGCGGTCGAGATCCTCGTCGTCGACACCGCCCGCATAGCCCGACGCCGTGACCGGCATGACGTTGCGCGCCAGGCCGTCGATGACCTCGCGGGTGCCCTCCGGGTCGGCGTTCCACAGCCGAACCCAGTGCTCACGGCGGGCCGGGGCGAACTTGCCCGCCTTGACCGCCTCGGCGATGACCTGGTCCCGCTCGCCCTCACGCTGGCGCTGGGCCTGCGCCTCGAGAGCCTGGATGCGCTCCTGGGCGGCGGCCCACGCCGACGCCTCGACACGCATCCACGACCCCTGGGCCACGTCGGGCTTCGCGGGAGCCTTCGGCTTCACGGGCTCCTCGCCGAACAGGGACGCCTGCACCGGAGCCGGTGCCGGATCGCCCCTCAGAGCGGCGGCGGCGGCTTCCATCGCCGACGCCACCTCGTCGTCAGGCGCATCGGCCGAGAGGCCCAGCGCCGTCCGGGTGATTGCCGGATCCATTGGGCCGGCTCCTTCCTCTGCCGCCATCGGGGCGGGAGACATGGATGCGACGACCCGCACACCAGAAGCCGCGGCGATGCCGACGGCCTTGGGCAGGTCGCGCAGGGATTGAATGGACGACATGCCGGGCGGTGTCACGCCCAGCAGCGCCAGGGCCTCGACGACGAAGCCGTACTTCTCGCCGTCGTCGGCGGTGAAGTCGAGCCAGCCCTCGACGGACCGGTCCGGCCACGCGTCCTTGGCGGACGCGGCGAGCCAGTCGGGCATGCCGGTGATGTCGCCGACCAGCGCGAGCCCGTTGCGGTCCTCGACGCGCACGTTGCCGACCCAGCCGAGTGCCGGTTCACCGTCGAAGCGCGGATCAACGTGGCCGATCTTCACGTGCGCGGGACGGGCGCCGGGCCTGTTGGCGTAGCGGGCCGCATCGTGCAGGTGCGCTTCGGTGAACGTCTGCGTGCCCGACGACAGCTTCCACATGCCGGGCCGGGCCAGCTCGATACCGCGCAGCTCGGCGGCGGCGACCTTCCTCTTGTCCTCGTCGAACTCGATGCCGTACTTGCGACCGGCGGCGAGGACCCTCGCCTTGACGCGAGCCAGCTCGTCGGCCGAGTACTCGCCGGCGTTGTCGGCCTGATTGATGTACGACCAGGCCGCCCGGCAGTGCTCCTCGGAATCCAGCGGGTAGCGCTTGCGCCCGTCGGGCTGGTAGCCGGGATCGGCGTACTCAACGTCGCCGTACGGCTCAGCGCCCGACGCTGCCTCCACCGACTCTGTGCCGGAAGGCTCCTCGTCAGCCTCGTCAGCCTCGTCAGCGTCCGGCTCGTCCTCGTCGTCCTGGTCCTCGTCCGGTTCGGCCAGATCGGCCGCGGCCCGTACCCTCGGCGACGCCTTCTTGGCCGGCGCGTGCTTCGCCGCAGGCAGCACCCGGGTCGCGGCCAGCCGGTCGATGAACGCCGGAGCGATGATCCCCGTCGGGCGCATCCCCAGCCGCAACTGAGCGGCCTTGATCGCCGACGTCGTCAGCGGCCCCAGCTTCCCGTCAACGGCCAGCTTGCGGCCGTGCAGGTCGGTCAGACCCAGCCGGTTCAGCTGCTCCTGCAGCGCCCGGACCCGCTTGTCGCCGCCCTTGTGGCCGTAGCCGGTGCCGCGGACCCCGTCGAAGCCGAGCTGGCCCGCCGGGATCACGCGCCGCTGACGGCGCTTCGGGGTCGTCTTCGCCGCCGGGGACGTCTTCGCGGGCTTGCTCTTCGTGCCGAACTGGCCGCCCGCAGCGCGCGGATGCAGCTCCTCGACGAACAGGGCCGCCTCGACCTGGGCGTGCGTCATCGGCCCACCTCCTCGGGGATCGGCGAATGGGCTGATGCGGGGTGGAGAAGTTACTTGCGCTTGGAAGGCAGCCGGGCGGCTATGTCGGCAAGTTCGCGCTGCAGGTCGTCCTTCTCGGCGTCGAGCTGCGCCCGACGCTGCGCGGACAGACCCTCGCGGTCGAGGTCGGCCTGAACGAGCGCCAATTCGTACGTGATCTCTTTCTGGCGGCGGCGGTCAGCTGCGGCCTCCGAGCGAGGTGTACGCCCGACTCCGGCCGCCTTCTTGCCCGCCTCCGACTGGCGCTGCGCCAGACGCTCCGCGCGGGGATTGGCGGACGGCGCCGGGCCGAATTCACTCTGCTCCGGTGTAACCCGGATCATGTGATTGCCCTCGCCGCCGATGGACAGGGCCTGGTCCCGCTCACGCTGGCTCAGGGTCTTCAGATCCGCCACCGGGATGATCCTCACGTCTGGCTGACGGAGCATGCCCTTCAGGATCTTGTCCTGCTCCTCATGCGAATATCCGGCCGTGCTGAGGGCGTCACGTACGTCGGCGATTCCAGCCCAGCTGGAGGAGTTCGAATAGACATCTACGGCGTCGCGGACGACCTGCTCACCATGAGCGGTCCGGGTATCGCCCGGCTGATCGCCATGCGTCCCGCCCAGATGCCCCAGGAGCTTCTCGGCGATCGAGTCGCGGGATTCACCCCGCTTCAACTCGATACCGCGCTTACGCGCCACCCGGCGCAGCTGCTCACGGTCGAACCCGTCGAACGGATGCCCCTTGCCGCCACCCTTGCCGTGAGCCTCGATCGCGTCCTTCAGGTGGTCCACCATGCTGCGGAACCGGCCGCCACCCGGCGAACCGGCCGGATTGCGCGGCTGGCGCGGGTTGAACGACGCCGCGACCGCCCCGGACAACTCGCCCAGCGCCGCCGACAGGGCGTCGATGCCCAACTCCCACTCGTCGGCCTCATCGTCGGCGAGGTCGCCGAAGTCCTCGGCCAGCTCCTGCGCGAACGCCTCCAGCGCCTCAGCGCTCGCCGATTCGGCAGACGCCGCGACGTGGTGGCGCGGCGGATTGTGCCCGTACCGCAGCCGATACCACTTCGAGACCGTCGCCTTGAGCTTCTCGGGGTTCTTGATGTACTTCTTCAGGTGGTCGTACAGGTCGGTCCAGGTGACCCACTTGCTTGCCAACTGGCCGTAGACCCACATCCGCTTCAGGCGCTCGCCGCCCGGGTGCGTGTCGACACCCGCCGCAGCCGCGACCCACGACGCCTCGTCGTCCAGGTCGGGCGCGGCTGACGGCCGTTTCCGCGCTGCAGCGAGAACCCTCTCCACCGACGCAACGAGCGCAGCAGCCCTGACCGTGTCCCCGCCCGCACCGGACAGCTGGGCGTGGATCAGCGACAGCGTGAGGGCGGTGTGCCACTCGCGCATGTCGTCTTCGGTCATTTTCAGGATGGTGCCGTCGGACTGGCCCTCGCCGAACTCGTCGTAGCCACTGATGTCGAGATCCCACAGGGGGTCGCCGTCGTCATCCTCGCGCTTGGTCGACCAGTCGAAGTTACGGGGATCGGCGTCCTCTTCGCCTTCTGGGGCGGGCGAGTAGTAACCCGGATCGTCTCCGCCGCCGAGCGCCTCGGTCAGGCGCTGATGCAGCTGCTCGACCTCGGCTGGCGACATGTCGAACATGACCGTCGTGCCGTCGTCGCCGGTCGCCTCGATCCCGTAGTCGCCATTCGGCTTGCGCGTGGTCCAGTCGATCGACGAGCCGTTACGCGTGTCGACGCGGCCCCCCGGGTGCACCCGCACTAGATCGCCGAGAAGGCGCTTGACCGCGCCGCCAACCCCGTCACCCCATTTGCCATCAGGATCGCGGGGCTGATCGGGGTTGAACTTCGCCTTCACGGCACGCTTGGCCGCCACCGACTCCGCGCCGAACGACGCCTCCTGCGGCGCGGCCGCCGCATTCGGGTCAGCCGTACCCGCCGGGGCCGTAGCCGTCGCCGGATCAGCAGGCGGCAAGCCGTAGAACTGGCGCGTCGCCGTCTCCAGCACCTCATCCGGGTGCAGGATCCCGGCGTCGACCAGCGTCTTCATCGCCTCCGCCGTCGCGGGCTGCCGGGAGCCGATCTCGTCGAAGACCAGCTTCGGCGCGGGCTCGTCCGGACCCCAGTTCACGTCGACCAAGTCCTCGACGATGTGCTGGGTCGCTGTGTCGGCGACCTGCTGGGCGAGGGTCTGCAAGCTCAGGGTGAAGAAATCGGCGAACGTGCTGCCGAGCGCCCACGAGCCGGTCTGCTGGCCCAGGTTCAGGAAGTGCGCCAGCACCGCGCGGGCGATCTGCTGGTCGTGGTACTCCACCGCGGGCTTCGCATCCGGCAGCGTGCCCTCCACGCCCATCAGCCGCAGCTTCGCCCCGAACGGCGTCGCCGCCCCCGCAGCCTCACCCGCACGCAGCGACGTGGCCATGTTCAGGCCCGCCGTCAGCGACGCCTCGCCATCAGCACCCTCATAGACCGGGATGCCCATGCCGTTGCGCTCGATCGTCTGCGCCCACACCCGCAGCAGCCGGTCCTTGAGCAGCCAGTTCTTGTACACCGGCCGCAGGATCGAACAGCCCAGCCAGTTGCCGCCCTCACGGTCGAACACATACGCGACCAGGCGGTCCACCGGGATCGGGCGCGGCTCGGTGTTCTTCTGCGTCCAGTACTGCCTGATGCCGACCAGGCCGCCGTCGGACGCGACGTCGACCATCTCGATCGTCGTCGGCGGACGGTAGGCCAGCTTGCGCAGATGCGCCCGCGACCCGTCGTCGTCGACCCGGTACACCTGCTCGAAGTAGGAGAAGCCGAACGGCAGCATCAGCAGCGACAGCCGCAGATGCTCGATCCAGCTGAACCGGTCCTTCAGCCGGACCGGGGCCAGGACGTCACTGCGGCCCACGATCGGCAGCCCCAGGTCGTCGGCGACCAGCCGCACGACCTCCTCGCGGGCCCCGGCCGGGTCCAGACGCCACGGCGTACGCAGCACCGGCAAGGTGACCGCGTTCAGCACCGACTTGACCTGGCCGTCGGTGCGGCGCATCTGGTCGAAGACCGTCACCGACAGCGGGAACTGCAACTCCGGGGTGAACTCGTTCTCGTACTGCCACCAGTAGTTCGGCGCCGCGACCTGGTAGCCGATCTCGGCCTGCGGGACCTTCGCGGGGGCGGTGTCAGCCACAACTCACCCCCGTCAGAACTGGACCGTCATGAGGTCGACGTCGGGGCGGGACTTCGCGGGGATCAGTTCCACGATGGGCGGAGCGGCGGGCGTCTTCGGCTGCCCGTACACCATCAGCCCGTGCAGTGCGTTCGTCGCCCCGACCAGGCCCGAGATGTCGCCCGCGGCATGCTTGCGGTCCCACGCCCACGCATCGGCCAGCGAGCGCGTCGCCGACCGGCGCAGCATCTCCAGCAGCCGGTCGTCGCCGAGGTGGCGCAGCTGGCCGGTGATCGCCGCGTCGTACATCCGGCCGCACGCGTACGCGACCTCGCGCATCGACAGCGGCTTCGGCTCGATCAGGTTCGGCTTGGCCGGCAGTCGCTCGGCAACCTCGGTCAGCAGCGACGCGCCCGGCCCCGCCGGGTCGAACACCACCGCGATGACGGGCTGCCGGCCGCAGATCTCGCCCAGGCGGCCCGCGATCCAGCCCGTGTCGTCGCGGTAGTCGATCAGCTCGACATGCGGCAGCCCGTCCGAGCGCAGCCCCGCCACGACGATCGCGCCCTTGTCGCGGCGCCAGCTGACCTCCCAGGTCAGCACCACGCCACCGGCGATCTCCGAACGCGGATCGCGGCAGTTGACCCATGCCGTCAGCGGGATCTTGCTCGGCAGCAGCTCTGGCACCCGCTGGCACAGGCACTCCGTGCGGAACACCGGCTCCGGATCTGTCGCGGCGGCCGAGCGCAGCGCCTCGATCGAGATGCCCTGCGGATAGCCCAGCGACGGGTTCGCCATCGCCCAGTACTGCGGGTCGTCGATCGGGCAGTCGTCGGGGGCAGACCACTCGAACAGGCCCATCGACGGGTCCGCGCTCGGATCCTCGGCCGTCGCCCGGCCCTTCTCCTGCAAGTCGTTGAGCACGATGCTGCGGTCGTCGCCGGAGTTCGTGACCGCCCAGATCTGGGCGTTGCTGCGCGCCATCGTCGTCTTCGTCACCGCGGCCCACGAGTCCCAGGTGTGGTGCTCGCGCAGCTCGTCGAGGTTCACGTCATCGGCCGACAGCGACCGGCCGCCGCGCCGCGACGCCGCCGCGATCTTCCAGCGGGTGCCGTTGGTCAGCTTCAGCGCCTTCTTGCCGTTCGTCCGGTCGACGTGCTCGATCTCGGCCCGCAGTTCCGGGATCGACTCGACGATCTCGACGGCCTTGTCCCACGACTCCTCGGCGTAGTCGAGGATCTGCGCCGTGCCGATCACCAGCAGGACCCGCAGGACGAACATCTTCCACAGGTTCTTGACCTCGACCAGCGTCGTCTTGCCGTTCTGGCGGGCGACGAGGACCAGGATCGTGCGGAACCGGAACCGTCCGTCGGCGCGCAGCTCGAAGCCGTGGATCAGCAGCCAGCGCTGCCACGGCAGCAGCTGCAGCCCGAGGACTTCCTCGGCGAACTGGACGGCGGAGAAGCCCAGCGACGTGTCCGGCGTCAGCGCACAGCCGCACCCGCAGGGTCCGGGCGGGCCGGTGACCAGCGGCGGAGTGTAGATGCGCGGCAGAGTCGAGCCGCGCAGGTCAGCCCTGGCGGCGGTCAGCGTCGCCACGAAGCTGCGCGAGCCGGCCCTTCACCGGCTTGTCGCCCTTGAGCGCCTCCCGGATTTCGGCCCGGGTCGCCGGAGAGCCGCCGAGGTCACGCAGAGTGGCCTGAAGCTGGGGGCCCAGCGCCTGGACCGTCTTCGCGATGTCGCACATCGCCTCAAGCCGCTGGAGCTTCTTGTAGATCGAGCCGTCCCCGGCAGCGTCGCGGTACAGCTCGTCGAGGAGTTCGGCGCGCTCGACGGCGCTCTCGATCTCCTCGGCGTGGCGAAGGGCGAGCGCCTTGAGGCCGTCGTCGGTGTCGGCGAGCCAGTCCATCTTGTCGATGGATGATTTGACGGCATCGCGCAGGTCAGGGGGCTTTTCGCGGCCCGTGTCGGGGGTGTCCACGAGGCGGAGCTGGCGGCCCATAGATCACCGCCAATCATCACGCACAGTCACGACTGTCCGAAGTGGATAATTGCATGCGTGGATTTATGCATAATATTCAAGATCAGCCGGGGAGGGATCTTGGCGATTGGCCCGGCGGTCATGATCATTGATCTTCGTATTTTTTCGTGATCAACTGTATATGCATGCGTGCACGTGCGTCACGCTGCGTAGTCAACACAAGATCGACACTGAGCGTTACCAGCTACGCGACGCGGGCAGCGGGAAGTCGAACGCTGGTCCTGGCGAGGCCCTGCCTGGCTGCTGCACCTCGGCCCTGCTGCGGTACCACTCGTCGATCGCGGCGAACATGCGCCTGGGCCGCTCGCTCTTGCACCTCTGGCGTACCACATCGCGTCCAGGGTCGACGGTCACGATCTGTGCACCCATGCCCCGGTACTCAGCCATGCGCTGCGCCCCCGGGTTGGAGTGGATGACATACACGTCCGTCACGTGGATCTGCTTGAGCGCAGCCTCGATGGCCGCAGCCCGCACCGCCTTGGTCACAGCTACAACGGGGGCTGCATGGTCATGCAGGTCCCCGCCCGTGCCCGTAAGCGCCACGGCCAGGCGGTCGTAGTCCACCACCACGTCGGTGGGCTTGGCCCGCTCCAGTACCCATGTGCTCTTGCCGGCGGCGGGCGGTCCGATGACGACGGTCAGCGCCATCACCACTCCCGCGAGGTGCGTACGGCTACGGTCCTCGCCGCGTTGGTCACCAACGCTCCGTTGCGTCCACCGGCCTTGCGGTTGCAGGTGACGTGCTCAGGGCCGGTCCAGATGGTGCGGTCGTTGTCGTCGTGGCCGAGGTCCCAGTCGCGTCCCGGTTCGAGTCGCTGGTTGCAGCGGGCGCAGTCGACCAGTCCGGCATCCACCTTCGGAGCCCATCGTGCCCGCTCGGCCTGATGCTTCGCGCCGTAGCCGCGCTGAGCGGTGGTCGGCCTGGCCATGTCACGCCGCTATCGCTACCCGCGGTCCCCGGTGGACAGCCCCGGTCGCCCGCATGGCCTTCTCGACGGCCTGGACTTCGCGGTAGTCGTAGAGCCCGTCGGCGGTCCGGGTCAGGCGGCCTTCGTAGTACCACTTGTGGACGGCGTTGCGGGACAGGCCGAGCCGTCGTGCGGCCCATGCGCCGGTGACGTACTGGTCGGTGGCCATGTTCACCCCCGGGTACGCGAAAAAGCCCCGCACGATGGCGGGGCTCCTGTCTGCGGGCATGGTGAACTCGCAGGTCATGTATACGTCGCGGTGATCACTTCGTCAAGTCGCGTCGCTCTGGCGTGTCGCCTCGTCGGGTAGCGGCGGCCAGAGCGGATGCATGGTGTCGACGAGGGTCCGGATCTCGACGGCCGCCTGGGCGATGAACTCGTCGTTCACGTAGGCGGCCAGCTGCGGCTCGTGGATCTGGTCGTCACGCATCAGTTCCCACCGCCGCAGTTCATCATTGTGGCGCCATTGCGCATTCATGCTTCAGCCCCCCGCTCTTGGTGGCGCGGGGCGTCGCGGGTGTCGTCGCACAGCGCACACTGCGGGTCGCGCGGCTGCCATGGGTGAGTCATCGGGACCGGCCGCCAGTTCTTGCGGATGTCGTCGAGCTCGGCCCGCAGCTTGCGGACCTCGATGGCCATGGTCTGAACTGCCCGCTCGGCTTCGGCGCGTGCCTCCTGTGCGCGTCGGGCGCTCGCCTTCCAGTCACGCTTCTTCATACTCCAGCCCCTCGTTTCAGCCGCGCCAGCTCGCGGCGCTCCTCGTGCACTCTGTTGCCGAACAAGTCGCGGTCGTGCGATCGAAAGTCAGCACATGGGCACCCGACCGGTGCATGGCACTTCGGACATGGAACGCGATGCCGCCAGTTCATCGCTTCGCCCCTGCGATCACCAGCCGCGCCCAAGACGCATACTCGGATTCGGTCATCACCACGCCGCAACCGTCGGTGTCGCACCGCACCCGCTCGTCTGACGGCCACCACCACAGGCTGACCAGTTCGCAGCCCCGGCATGGCGCCGTCCTCGGTTCGGCCCGCCGTCGTGGTGGCCGCTCATCCTCCTCGACCATCCGTGGAATGTAGCCCCGCATGGTCAGGTGCAGATCGCGGATCTCGTCGGCCACGTCGTCGATGGCCGGGTGGTGGTCGCAGGCGTCGTCGCACCGCCGCGCCAGCCACGCCGTGAGCGCTGCCACGGTCGGCTCGGGCGTCACGGTGCTCTTGCACCACTGGTAGCTGTCCCAGTCGCGAACCCACAGGTCGAGGATGTATGCCACGGCCGGTTCGCCGATCTGGTCGTCGATCCACCGCAGCGCCTCCGACGACGGGCGGAAGCGGCGCGGCGGTCCGGTGAGGTCCACGATGTCGACGTTGAGCGGGAGCGGCATCTCGCGGCTGCCGGTGACCCGCTGGCTGTTGCCGCGTCCGGGGGCGAGCATGGCGTGCAGCTGCGGGTAGAGCGCCCCGATGTCCGCGATGGTCTCGGCGAGCCAGATCCTGCATGGCTGGCAGACCTGGGCCCGCTCGTAGTGCACGGCGGTTCGCTGGCGGACTGGGCAGACGACGCAGAGCCTTTCCTCGGTCATCGCGCGGGCCTCTCGTAGCGGATCGACCGCGCCAACCGTCGTACTGCGTCGAGATCGGTCGGGGGCATGTTGCGTGCGAGCTGCCAGCCGCAGTCGGGGTCGTGGCCTTCGGACCGGCGCTCGTCCTCGACAGGCAGGCAGCACAGGTAGCAGACGCCGTCTTCTTGGATGGGGGCCGCGCTGTCCATGAGCGACTGGGCGGCCAGTACCAGCTTTTCGAGGATGTCGGGAAGGTCGATCGTTCGCTCGGGGTACATCACGCTGCTCGCGCCTCCTCGGTGGCTTTGGCTGTGTCCGGGTCCAGTTCGCCGCCGTGGACGGGGCAGCCGGACCACCTGGCGCGCGTGAACCACGGCTTGCCACCGCTGGGCGGGGTCGTCTCGACCAGCGGGCACGTGCACCAGGGGGCCGGGTCCTCGCTTTCGTATCTTGCGCACGGCCGGTCGCCGCAGACGTCGCCGTACTGTTCGGGACAGCCGCGCGTCGGCATCTCGCGGCACGGGTGCAGGGGATCGAACATCAGCCCTCACCTCCTCCGATTCGTTCGGGGTTGAGGCGGTCCTTGAGCTTGACCGGCTCGTACGGCCAGGTCTTGCAGCAGCACGGGCCGGTCTCCTCGCCGCCGTAGAGCTTGCGCGGCGTGTGGCCGCATGTGTGGTCGAGGCCGGGGTGCTTGGAGCTGGCCAGGCATAGGTGCTCATGGTCGGCTCCCGGCTCGTACATGCGCGCCTTGCAGAAGCCGCTGTCCCATGGGGCCTCACGGCGTACGGGCGGGGTCTTCTCGACCATCGGCGTCTTGCGGAACGGCCAGATCATGCGTCACCGCCGTCCAGCGCGAGCAGGGTCGGGCATGGCAGGACCTCGTCGTCGTGGTTGCAGAACTCGCTCGGACGTCCGCCGTATTCGCGCGGTCGGTGCAGCGCCCGTACCGCCTCGACCTTCCCCCGCAGCCCGTCCCGCTCGGCCTCAGCTTTGCGGAGGCGGGCCAGCTCATTCGGGTCGATCGTGTTCAGCGTGCGAACGACGGGCGCCGGGTCGTCGGTGACGACGTTCCAGTCGAAGTCGAGGCTCGCGTCGTCGAGGCAGCTGGCAGTACCGCACTTCGGGCAGACGCTCGCGCGCCCCTCAGCGCCTCCGTGAGCCTCGCCCTGCGCCGTTGCCTCGGCGGGGCGTTCTGTCGCGTCGGTCATCGCGCCCACTCCATCCGCTCGCGGACGTCTTCGGGCATCGGGATGCGCCAGACGCCTCGGTCGTTGGCCGTCATGCCGAGCGTGGCCGAGTCGATGCAGTGGCCGTTGCGGCGGTGCTTGTCGAAGTTGGCCGCGGTGGTGAACGTGGCGTGGCAGACGGTGCAGTGGGCCTGCCGCCCGTGCGGTTGGACGCAGTCGTCGCGGCATCGGGTCCACGATGGCCCGTCCGCATGACGGGTCGGAGAAATGGCGGCCTTTCCGGGGCGTGGTGTACGCGGCTTACGGTCCGCTATGTTGATCTCCTGAGATTGGCCTGAGGGCTCCACGTTCGGATCGTCGGTCATCGCCTGTTCGCCTCCTCCGCCGTCAGCGGCTTGTCGCACATGCATCGCGGTCCGTGCTCGACCGGGTGGGCGGTGTCGAAAGTCATGGGCTCGTGGGCGTACTGCGGGAGTTCGCCGTGGAGCCAGCCGATGCCGTCCAGCCAGTGGACGGGGCGGCGGCAGTTGCGGCAGCTCGACGTGGTCAGGTCGGTGCTCATCGCCGTCCTCGCTTCCGGCTGTAGGCGGTGTGCATGCGGCGGATGCGGTCGCGGCGGATAGCCCGCTGGTCGAGCAGGTACGCCTCGCCCCAGAGCATCCAGTCCTCGACGATCTGGGCGTATGTGCGCGCTGGTGGCCGCTGCGACGGCGGGGTGTACGCGGCCCGTACGACTTCGACTTGCCATGGTGTGAGTTCGCAGTCCAGGTCTCGGGCGAGTGCCAGGACGGCGTCGGCGGTGATCCACGGTCCCGGCGTGGCGGCTTCGGCGAGTGTCCGCAGCCGTTGCGCGGCGGCCCGCAGTTCAGCGGCTGGCGTCTGGTCGGAATAGGCCATGGCTCGCCTCCTTGATTCGCTCGTCCATGAGCTGCATCCGCTGCTCGATGTCGGCCGGGTTGGGTGTCCCGCCGTAGATCACGCGCTCCAGTACGCGCCGGGCGATATCCCACGGGATGTCTTCGTCGCTGAGCGCCGCCTCGACGAGGTTCACGAGGTAGCGCACCCGGGTGATGTCGGCATAGGCCTGGGCGTCTTGGCGCGCGAGGGTTTGGAGCCCGGTCCGTCGAAGATGGTCGTTGAGCAGGCTGTCACTGCGGGGGCGCCAGTCGTACGGGTCGCGGTGGGGCTCAGGCATGGCGCTCTCCGATCTCGCGGGCGATGGCAGCGGCCTGGTTCGGGTACATCCAGGCGAGGTTGTGGTGCGGGTCGCGTCCTCTAGCGAGCAGCTCGACCGCGATCTCCAAGCGGCCGAGTCGATCGTCTGTCCGCTGGAAACGGGCGTCGGCCTCGGCGAGGGTCCGCAGCCGTTGCGCGGCGGCCCGCAGTTCGGCGGCTGGCTCAGGCATCGTCGTCCTCCTCGCCCTCGACGGCGTCTCCCGTCGGCTTGTCCAGGTAGACCCGGGCGTCAGCGATGAAGATCGCCTGGCCCGACTTGACGATGGGGTTGGTCATCAGCTCGGGAACCGGCAACGGCCATGGGAGCCGATGGAGCGCGGCGGCGATGCGCTCCTGATCGTCGGGGTGGCAGAAGAGCACTGGTCGCGGGATGTCGGCGAGGATCCGCCGCATCTCGGCGATGATGTCGGGCTGCTCGGCTATCGCAGCGAGCCCGCTGGGGCCGCCGTCGGTAGGCGCGGTGGTCGGTTCGAGGTCAGGCATCGGCGTCTCCCGCAGCCTCGTAGACGTCGGCGAAGACGTCGGGCTTGATCCACCCGCCGTCGTTGGTGGTGTGCTTCCAGCGGTGGGTTCCGGCGTACGGGCTGCCGAAGAACGCGGTGACGGCGGTGCAGGAGTCGCCGGTGCCAGCGAACTGGATGGCTTCGACGACTACGGGGCGCTTGCGGTAGCGGCCGGGCGCGGTGGTCGGGTCGGGCTGGGTCACGGTGTCTCCTCGGTCGGTGGGGCGAGCCGCTCGGCGCGGCATGGTGCGCAGTTGTGGGCGAGCTGGCCGCGGTGCTTCGCGCACTGGGGCCGCCTGTCGCGGTCGTGGGCGTTGGCCATGGCGTGGCCGGCGGCGTACGCGGCGTCCCATGCTTCGGCGGCTTCGCGGGCGGTTTTGCATTTGCGGCATGCGGGTGGGTCGGGGTCGTCGCGGTGTTCGCGGCAGGCGGGTTCGGGGCGCGGTCCGCCGCGTCCAGACCCCGACACAGACTCAGACACAGACACAGACACGCCTGGAATCCGGTCGGAATCCGACCGGAATCCGCCTGGAATCCGGTCGGATTCCGGTCGGACAATTTGCGTCTCTACCTGCGCGTCCGGCGGCGGACTGCTGCGGGATGCGCGTTTGCGGCAGCGCGGAGAGCAGAATTTCGAGTCCGCCCTACGTGTGACATAAGCGTGACCGCAGCTGTGACAAGTGGCCTCTCTAGCCGTGACCGAAGCGTCCTCGCGATCCTGCCGCTTGCGTTCGCGGTCGGCGGCGCGGTCAGCTTCGATGCGGGCTTTGGTCAGGTTCCGCTCCTCGTACTGGTGGAACTGATGGCCGCCCTTGACTCGCCTCCACAGCCGCCGACGTACCAGTTCGTCCGCCACGGCCTCTTCGTACCGGAGCGTGTGCGCGAGCACGTCCTCGGAGATGAAGCCGTCAGTCGACTTCGCCGCGGAGAACGAGCCGGCGCGCACCCACAGCGCGAAGGCAGAGTCGGACATCCCGGTGGTCTTGGGATGGTCGTAGAAGTCAGGGTCGACCTGGAACCGGATGGGCAAGGTGCTTCCCTTCTGGTGCAGTGCCCCGCCCGGGATCGGGCGGGGCGATTCGCGTGGTCAGCTGCGCCAGGGCGCGAGGGCCTGGGTCTTGCGGCGGGCGTTGTACAGCTCGACGACGATGTCGGCCACGCCGACGACGACGGACAGGCGGTACATGTCGCGGAAACCGCGGGCATCGCCGAGGAGGCGGTTGGGACCTCCGCCGCGGCGGGCTAGGCGGTCAGCGAGTTGGCTGTCGTCCACGGCAGAGCCGTATCGGGCGTAGACCAGGCCGATGCCTTCAAAGATGCGGCCGTCCACGCCGGATGTGTCGTGTCCCCAGGCCCGGGTGACGGTGATGAGGGTGCGCTCGAATGCCTGCGGATCGCGGTTATAGATCCGCTCGGCCGCGACGACCGCGGAGAACGATCCGTCGCCGAGCGCCGGATTGATCTTCCATCCGTGCTTGGCCAGGATCTGGGTGATGGCGGTCGCCACCGCTTCTCCCTCGACGGTCCGTACCCTGAACTTGTCCAGCGCCTGGAGCCTGACGGTGTTGTTCAGCAGGCGGAACAGCCGGGCCTCCTCCTCGACGGTCAGGCCGTCGAAGATTCGGCACAGGACCTTCTCGCCGTCGCCGCCCGCTAGCCGGAGGGCTTCGACGCGGTGCTGGCCGTCGATGACGTGGTACGAGCCGTTGCCCCGGTGGGAGACGGTGACGACACCGATAGCGGATAGGTCGAGGTCGTCGGCGATCTTCGCTACCCGGCTCCGGTCGAGCGGGCGCTGGACGTTCGGGTCGACGATCAGTCCGGAGACCGGAAGCAGTCGCTGTTCAGGCTTGGCCATTGGTACGCTCCTTGAGTCGTTTGATGAGCACTTCGATGACTCGCCGTGCTTCGGAGAGGTCGCCCACCCACTGGGCGGCCTCTTGTCTTGTGATGTCGGGGTGCAGCTCGGTGATCTGTTTGAGCCCGTAGCTGATCCCGGTGAGGGTGGATGCGGCGGTGCTGATCGCGTGCCGCTGCTTCTTCGGGTCGGCGACCGTGGTACGCCGTGGCGTGGTAAGGCGGGCTTCGCGGACCCTGCGAACCTTCTCGAAGTTGCCGGCGACGTTGCCCGTGGTGTTCATGTCGGCCAGTGCTTGCCGGGCGAGCATCTGGTCTTCGGCCGCCAGCGTCGTGTCCTCTGCCGCCGCAACTACGGTCTTGGCGCGCTCGTACGTACTTGCCGACATCCCTAACGCAGAGGCAACGACATCGCGGGTCTCACCTCTGGGCACGGTCCCGGTCTCCTGACCGGAACCGAACTGACCTGCCGCTTTACGCTCGGCGGCTCTTGGCCGCTCCAGCTGCTCCAGCGCTTGCCCGAGGCGGACTAGCTCCTCGGGCGTCATCGGTTTGCGCTCGGTGTTCTCGTCCCGCTCGATCCGCAGTCGTGCGGCCGCTCCGTCGAGGTCCTCGACGATCCTGGCCGGGATGGTGGTCAGGCCGAGCAGCTGGAAGGCGCGCAGCCGCCGTTCGCCAGCGAGTAGCCGACCGCCGGGCGTGACCGTAATCGCGTTGATAAGGCCCTGCTCCTTGATCGACCGGGCGAGTTTCTCCAGATCGCCGAGGTCGGAACGGAACCGGCCGTCGACACGAACCCAGTCGACCCGGACTTGGCGTTCCACATCCACCTCCAAAGTCGTCACTCCTTTCTCAGTCCGTCTCGCCGACGCGGCGCGCTTCGGCGGCGCGTACGTCGGCCTCGGTAGGCGGCAGTTCGTGGACTTCGCGGTCGCGGGGCAGCCCGCAGACTGCGCACCGATCGTCGCCGCGGTGGTCGTGGATGCCGTCGCCCGCGTACGGGTGGGCGGCGGGCTTGGCTGTCACGCCGCCTCCCGCTTCGGTGCCATCGCCTTGAGGAGGTCTTGCCGCCGCTGCCGGGTGACTGCGGGCGGGTCGTACTGGCGCCGCACGGCCGCCGGCGGGGTCTTGGGCTGGACGTCGGCGAGGAGTCCGGCGCGGTGGGCGATGTCGACGGCGTGGGCGTCGTTGCGGGCGCCGAGCAGCGACAGGACCGCGCGGATGGCGGGTTCGACGGTGGCTGGTGACCGGCGCAGGGTTTGGGCGATCTGGCGGCGGGTTTGTCCGGCGGCGAGGCCGCGCAGGATTGCCATCTCGCGGTCGGTGAGGTGTGTGCGGTCGGCCATCGTCGCCTCCTCTGGTGTTTGGGTCGCGCTCCGGGGAAGCGGAGCGCGACGGTCCTATTCGGTGCCGCACCAGCCGCTGTGGCTGCGGTCGGTGAGCGTGCACGCGTCGGTGTGCATCCGGGGCGGCTTGGGCAGGTTCTGGCCCTGGTGGCAGGCGCAGGTGCACGGTGCGGGGCAGTATTTGCAGTGCGGGTGGCTCATGTCGCCGCGGGCGCGCTGTGCAGCGCCGCATTCGGGCTCGCACAGTTCGTGCAGGCAGCCGGTGGACAGGTAGTGGTGCGTGCCGTCGTGGATCGGCTGGGCTGCCTCGTGGAGGATCGGCCACACGGCCTGGACCACCGCTGCGGCCTGGTCCATGAAGGTCTCGCGGTCGATGCGGCCGAGCTGGTGCCAGGGCGCGATCGTGTACTGGCTGTCGTACTCGGCGTGGAGGACTTGGGCTGCGGCTTCCACGGCTTCGGTCCAGTCGATGTCGGGGATCGGCGGCCGGTTGGGCACGGTGTCAGGCGCCATCGCGGGCCTCCTCGCTCGCCTCGTCGAGGGTCTGGCCCCTCGCGGGCGGGGCGCACCTTGGGCACGGTCGGGCGGCGTACCACTCGATGACCTTCTCGGGCAGGATGAATAACCCGGTCCTGGTCGCCCGTCCGCAGACCGTCCGGGCGCGGTCGCCGCTGACGGCGTGGTAGTCCACGTCCCGCCGCGCAGTGGCGATCCAGACCATGCCGTCGCCGGTCTGGTCCGGCGCGGGCGCCTCCACAGCGGACGGAGCGGCAGCCGCAGCGGCCACGTCCTCTGGCATGTAGCCGGGCAGGAAGTGATGAAGTTCCTCTTCGGCGCGGCGCGGCTGGTACCAGGCGTCCGGGTTAACGCGGTCGGCTCGCTCCTCAGGAACGGCGATCAGTCTGGTCGAGCTGTAGTCGATGCCGAGGACCGCACACGCGCCGAATAGCGGGTTGCCGAGCGACAGGCCGTCCTTGCAGCCGCCGTCGTACAGGCCGGGGCCGCGCCATCCGGCGCAGGTGTCACCTTCGTGGCGGCCGTGGGGGCAGCGGTCGAGGTCGGAGATGATGCGGCGCCATTTCTCGCCAGCCTCGCGCGCCTGGGCCAGCTCGGCGCGCAACTGCTTGCACTCCTGCCGCGCGTCCTCCAGCCATCCGTCGGTGGTCGTGTACGCCTCGTGGAGCGCGGCGACGGACTCCCAGCCCTCAGGCTTGGCGGCTTCGAGTTCGTCGATCAGCCACTCGACCACTGGCGCGAGTTCCGCCCCCAGCTCCATCGGTACTCGCCTCGGTCGGCCGTTCGGCGAGAGGATGCCCCGGATGTTCAGCGCGTCGTTCTGGTAGGCCACCAGTTCCGGACGCCAGCGGTCGATGCGGTCGCGGAGCTGCTTGATCTCGGCCTCGGCGTCGCCGCACGAGGTCCCCATTGCGTGGATGTCGTAGTGGTCGAACAAGCTCATCGCGGTCCCTCCTCGATGGACGCGGCGGGGAAGCACTCGCACAGCGCTTGCGGGCAGCCGTGATCGGCGCACATCGCCACCTCGCCGACGAACGGGATGCCGCCACTGCCGTCGTAGAACGCCAGGATTTGGCGGATCTCAGCGCGGTGGGCTTCCTCGTTGGCGCGGGCCATGTCGGTAACGCGGGCCACCTCATCGGTCAGCCGCTCGATTTCGGCCAGCAGCTTCTCGCCCGCGCTCAGCCCGGCGCTGATGACCAGGTCGCTGTCGCGGTCCTCGTCGGCCGGGATGCGCATCGTCCACTTCGTCTTGCCTTCGCACAGGGCAGCGACATGGTTGTGCGCCTTCTCGATCGCGGCGCGCAGTTCGGCCAGGCGGTCAGCGGTCAGTTCGTTGCTCATCAGGCGGTCTCCGATCCTTCGCGGCCGATGGCCGCCTCTCCCGTGGATGTGAGTGCGATCTGCGGCCGTCCGTCGGCGACCCGCTCGCGCGCCCACTGCGCGGCGACGAGGTCGCGGATATCGGCGTTGACCGCTTTGCCCGCGCACATCCAGCCCCGCGACGGATGCCAGCGGCACTTACCGGCCGCGATGGCTTCGAGCAGTCCGCGCCTCGTGGCGGTCAGGGTGAGCTGACGGGGTGGCTGCTCGGCGCGGCGGACGCTGACGCCGAGGACCTGGCCCTTGAGGAGGCCGCTGCGACGCGGGCCGAACCGGGGCTTCGGGCTCATATCGATCCCGTCCCGTCGGTGAAGTCGGGCAACACTGGGCGGCCGTCGAGGCGGCCGAACAGGTGCAGCGCGAACTGATGAATGTTGATGTGCTCCGACGGCGGTGCGAACACCTGGTACGCCCAGCCGTCACCGAACACGGCGCGGTGGAGCATCTTCAAGTCGTCGTATTCGGGCATACGGTCGGCATGTGCGACGGAGGCGTGGACCCAGTCGGTGACCGGCTCGCCGTGTGGGGCGCTGGTGACGATGACGGAGCTGACACCGTTCGTGTGGCGGTACGCCCAGCCGTCCGGGCCCATCGGGTGAGCCGGGCTCCACATCTTGCGGCCGAGACGCTGGCGGATGCCAAGCGGGTCAAGGGTCATGCCGCGGCTCGCGGCTGGGGCGCGTCCTGCCAGTCCTTGTCGTCGGCGGGCTTCGGCTTCTGCCCGGCCAGTTCGGCGGCGGTCACCCGGGCGGGCGGGAACTCCTCGGCCCGCGACACCTCGCCGCGCTTGATCGACGTGAACGTCACACCGAGCTGCGCCACGTCCAGCTCCAGCCACTCGGCGGCCGGACGGCCGACCTTCTCCTCCAGCTGGCCCTGCGTCACGCCGATCCCGCCGTACGTGGAGATGCAGTCCGCGACCCGCTGCGCCAGGGGCTTGCCGCCGCCGTCGGCGAGGGTCTCCATGCAGCGGTCCTTGGCCTCCTCGGTGAACCACGGCGGCAGGACGGCGAAGATGGCCTCACGCAGGCGGCGGGCGCCGTTGTTGGCGTTGTTCTCGTAGATGTCGCGGACGTCGGTCAGCCGCTCGGGACCACCGCGCTTGTCGCGCAGGTGCTTGACGATGAACTTGTTCTCGACCTTGGTGTTGTTCTCGACGTCCCACGCGTACGCCTGCATCTCGGATTCGCCGGCGTCGTCGTCGCGGGACAGTTCGACGATGCCGTACTGGATGTTGCGCCAGCATCGGGCGAGTTCCCGTGCGAGGTGCACGGAGGCGCCGGAGACGGCGGTCCCTGCGCGGGGGAAGCGGAAGAACGCCCGCTCGGCGAGGCTCTTCTGCTTGGTGGTGGTCCGCATCTCGGCCAGGGCGGCCTGCACGTCGCGCGGGTAGGACTTCGCCAGGGCGGCGGCTGCGGCGACTTCGGCGGCGGCACGCGACTGTTCGACGGCGGTGGCTTGGCCGACGCGCGTCGGCAGGGGAATGGCCGGGGCAACCTTCTCCACGGCGGTCATGCGACTGCCACCGTCGGGTAGCACGCCAGCTCGGGGCACAGTTCGACGCCGACGTGGCGGGCGTGGGCCCAGCCGACTGACCGCATCCGGTCATCGGTGCCCTGGCATGCGGCCACGACCGGGAAGATGGACTTCTGCATGGTGCGGCCATCGGTGTAGTGCGGATCCCGCTCGGTGTGGGTCATGCGGCGATGGGCTATACCACCGGGTCCGGTGGGGCCACTGACGGCAACGTCCAGTCCGGGGTGCGGGTCGGCGATGTTTTGGTTCACCAGGTGCCTTCCTTCAGGTAGCGGTTGGTCATCCAGTCGGGCAGGGGCAGCGGGGCCACTTCGTCCTCGGGCTCGTAGCCGGGCCAGCGGCCCGCCTTGGAGCAGGCGGCGTAGATCTCCAGCGCCTCGTCGTTGCGGTCGCGGCCGTGGCGCATCGCGAACACGTCGGGCTCGCGGCAGTTGACGAGATACGGCGGCGATTTCTCTTGGAAGATCAGGACGAGGGCGGCGTCGCCGAGGACCTTCTGCGCGCCGCGGACATACCACTGGGCGCGCTGGTGGTAGGAGTACGACCACATCGCCTTCGCGCACCCGGCGGGGCTCGCGTCGGTGGCGGACTTGTACTCGCCGAGGACGTAGCGGCCGTCGGAGGCGTGGGGCAGGAAGTCGACCAGGGCGCGGCACCAGACGCCGGTGGGGCCGTCCTGCCACACGATGGTCTGCTCGGGGGTGCCGCGCTCGGGGTCCAGGAGCGCGGCGGCCATGGGGTGCTGGCGCAGCGCGACGGCCATCGCCTTGACGACGACGTAGTCCCCGGCGAGCAGCGGGATGAGTCCGTTGGCGCGGGCTTCGTCGCGCTGCGCCTTGGCGGCTTTGGTCATCCAGTTGTCGGCGTCGACCACGACGATGTCCCGTCCGGCGCCGAGCACCAGGCGGTGGGCGGCGGAGCCGAAGTCGAACACGTCTTTGGGCGGCAGCGGGTGGCGGCGCTCGTAGTCGAACTTCGCGGGGCATTCGTTGACGAGCTTGACCGCGCCGGACGAGGTGAGGCTGCCACCCGCGACCGGGTCTTGGTGGTATTCGTCCGCCGAGATGTTGTGAATGCCGGTGCCGATCACCGCTCACCCCACAGGTTGCGGCGCAGCTGGTCGAACTCGGCCGCCTCCTGCTCCCGGCGCAGACGCTCGCGCAGCCGGGTCAGCTGGTAGGCGAGCGCTTCGGCGCGGAAATCGAGGTCGTCGTCTTCGGTCCAGGTGCGGCGGGCCTTGTGCCATTGGGTCCAGATGCCCACCGCGAGGCCGACGAAGCCGAGCGCCACGACGGCCAGTGCGGTCGTCATCGGACCGCCTCCAGCTCTCCGGTGACCGCGCCGTCGACCACGCGCGGGATCTGCCCGGTCTCGTCGGTCCGCGGCGTCACCGGCATCTGCACCCGGCCCGTCCGGACGCCGTACCACAGGTCGGAGGTGTCGGTGATCGACGGGAAATTGGCGGCCACCTGGTCGTGCAGTGCCGTGCCGCCGTTCCACGCCGGATCGATCAGGTCGCGGACGGACGGAGCAGCGGGCAGGGCGATCACCGCCGACGGCATCCGGTCGCGCATCTGCTGGCGGGCGGTCGGGCGCTCCTCCAGGCGGCGAACCCGCTCGGCGAACTCGGCGAGGTCGTCGCTGTCGGCGTCGCAGGAGTCGGCGTAGGACTCGACGCGGGCGTTCAGCTTGCCGAGTTCGCGGGCCAGGTACGCGCAGCGGCGGTTGGCATCGTTGTTCTCACGGCGCAGGGCCCGCAGTTCGCGGTCGGTGTAGTGGCGCCCGGCGAGGTGGGCGAGTGCGGCGGCGACGAGGGCCACGGCGGTGATGCCGCACAGGATGAGGGTCATCGGGTCGGTCATGGCTTACTCCTCGAAGATGCGGACGCAGTCGCACGGCGCGTACGGGTGGCGGTCCAGGTCGGTGTAGAGGCAGCCGTAGCCGCCGTGGAGTGTCTGGACGTGGCCGCAGTCGGGGCAGCGCGGTCCGTCGAAGACCCGCTTGAGGACGCGGCGGATGTGGTTGAACACGGTCAGCTCCTCGCGGTCGGTGCGGGCGTGGGGACGCATTCGGTGTGGACCAGGCCGAGCGGCTTGCGGGACCACACGCTGGCCTGGCCGGTAAAGATGCCGCGGCCGCAGATCGAGCACACGGCTTTGCGCTGGTCGACGCCGACGGTGGCTTGGACGGACGGTCGGATGCCCATCACGCCACCGCCGCGCTCAGGTGGGCGATCAGCTGCTCGCCGATGAACTGCGTGTAAGCGGGCGGAATCGCCTGGGACAGCTCTCCGCGGTTCATCCAGTCGATGCCCATGGCCCGCCGGTAGTCGGCGATGGTCGGGTTGTAGCCGAGCTTCTCGCGGACCCAGGACGGCGTGCCGTGGCCGACGACGGACGGCACCGGGTACGGGTGGTGGCACGGCGGCGAAAGCTGGTATCCGCGCCAGGACGTCTCGAACCAGCGCTCGCGGCGCAGGTCGAGCCCGAATTGGCAGCCGCACAGCTTGAAGTCGGCCCGCATGGGTGCGCCGGGCACGTTCTCGATCGCCCACGGCCTGCCGATCGACAGGAGCAGTGCCCGGGTGGGGTCGAGCAGGTCGGGATACTCCTTGCCGGCGCTGCGCTGCGATTGCGCCGCGACGCTGTATGCCTGGCACGGCGGCGAGGCGTGGATGGCGTCGAACTCGTGGCCGTGCTCGGCGAGGTATTCGAGGGCGTCGCCGAGGTGGTGTTCGAACGGGTATCGCGGCTGCGGGTTGATGTCGACGCCGACGACCTCGAAGCCGGCACGGTGGTAGCCCATGGCGCAGCCGCCGGCTCCGGAGTAGAGGTCGAGCAGTCGCGGCGCCATCACGCCACCTCGTCTGGTTCGATCGCGCATCCCGGGCACCAGGTAGTGCCGTGGCAGGCCGGGCAGCCAGGAGACGCGGCGCGCAGCTTCCCGCAGTAGCAGGAGCCGACGCGGGCGAGGTCTTCGCGGCACGACGGCCCGATCGGCGACCACGGGTTCGGGCTGCGGTAGTCGCGGTTGCCCAGCGCCCAGTCGCACAGGTCGGCCCAGCATTGGCCGGGGAGTTTGTCGAGCAGGTTCGCGATACGCCAGCGGAGCTTCTCCATCAGGCCACCTCCTCGGTGAGGACGCCCCACGGCAACTGGCGCTCGGCTTCGTCGAGCCAGTCCAGCAGCGTGGGCAGGTTGCGGTCGGGGCCGAACGCCAGGTAGGTCCCGTCGCAGGAGTCGCAGCCGATCGCGGCGGCGTACTGCAACCGCCGCCAGGAGTTGACGCGGCCCATGTGGACCCACTTGCCGCGCACCTTTGCCTCGCGGGCGATGAGGGCGGCAGCGGGCGACAGCTTCCAGTCGGTGCTGCCCGCGATGAACAGGACGTCGAAGTCGTCCCACGGCACCGTGAGGTCTTCGAGGCCGTCCTGGGCGCACAGCGCGACGGGATAGCCGAGGGCGCGGATGCGGGGAAGCATCGGCGCGGACAGCTTTAGCGTGGCGGCGGCGCCGAAGGGAACGTCGGGTGCGACAGCGAAGGCGCACTCGGCGACCATCGGTAGCCGGTCGGTGAGCCAGGCCAGGTAGGCGTCGTCGCCGGGATAGCCGCCGGTAAAGGCGGCGTTGTCGGCACACCAGCGGCGTCCGGGCTCTAGCCGGTTGCCGGTGGCCGGGGTGACGATCTGGCCGAGGAGTCCGCAGTCCATGGCGGCCCTAACCTTCGGCCCGCTGGCCGTGGCGAAGTACTCCACGTCCCACCACCACTGCGCTGACGACCACCACTGTGGCGGTGGTCTTGACGAACATCTGGCCAGGCACGGCGGGCCAGATAGGGAAGCCAGCCAGCCAAAGGAAAAGCACCGTGTCCACGGCGGAGCCGACCAGGTTGGACGCGACAGCGGCCGTTGCCCAGCCGTGACGGCGCAGCGGCGAGTAGACGGCGAAGTCCGCCAACTCGGAGACCGCGAACGCGGCCCCGGACGCAAGCGCGAGTTGGGGTGTGGCCAGCAGCGCCGACAGGGCGGCCCCGCCGACGATGCAGGCGAGGACGGCGACCCGTCCGGCGGTCTCGTGGACGGCGTCGCGGGCCAGGAGCACCAGCCCGGCGGCCCAAGTGCCAGCCGTCGCCGACAGGCCGAAGCCGACGGGTACGAAGCCGTAGCGGGCGGTCAGGACGTTCGCGGCGACGGCGAGGCCGAGGAACGCGACCGTCGACCAGAAGCGCAACAGGAAGTTGGTCATCACGCCACCTCGTCGTTCGGGTCGGTCCACGGCCGCAGCGTCAGCCGGGGATAGCGGCGCGGTGCCGGGGGCAGCGACGTCGAGTCCGGCGTTAGGGCGGCTGCGGCCACCTGGGCGAGTTGGGCGGGGATGACGGCCTCGTCCGGGTAGGACGTGACGGCGTTGTGGCCGAGAATGGCGGCGGCCTGCTTGTGGGTGTAGGGCGTCGGCGCGGCGGGGATCGGCGTCGGGTCAGCGGTCACGGCTTCACCTCGGCGCGGGCCTTGTCGTACTGCGCGATCCCCCACTGGATTGCGTGGCAGCACCAGAGGAACTGGTAGGTGTAGTCGTTGAAGGACTCGCCGTAGGCGCCGTACCGCGCGCCCTTGTACTCGAATTCGGCCACGGCTTGCATCGCGCCCTGCTCGTGCCAGATGTCCTCGCCGAAGATCTCCTCCTCGACGGCCTCGACGATGCCCGGGTACTCCTCGGCGAGCTGTGCGGCCCAGTCGGAGACTGATTGGCGGAAGTCCGCTTCCGAGTAGGCCATCGTGCCGCGCCGCGTGCCCTCGGAGATGATCTTCTCCGACCAGTAGCCGGGGTTGATCCGATCGCCTCGGAAGAACTCGAACATGTCCTCGATGCGCGAGAAGACGAAGCCGTCCATGTCGCCACGGATGGCGAGGCAGCCGGGCCAGGTGACCAATTCGAACCAGTAGGTTGAGCGATCCGGGCGCATGAACAGCAGGTGCCGGTACAGCCCGTCGTCGCGCTTGACGGTCATCTCGTGCTTGGCGGTGTCCGTGGTGAACTGCTCGGTCTCGTAGTCCGGGTAGCCGCTCATCGGGCCACCCCCGCCCCGTCGCCGACGTACTCGCCGACCCCGGCCGCGAATCCGGCCATGTACGCCCGCAGGACCAGCTCCCGCGCGTCGTCGATCGAGACGCCTTCCTGCGCTTGGCGGGCGAGGCGTTCCAGGACTGCGGAGTCGCCGGGCTTGGACGGCGAGTAGCGCTGCTGGGCGTCGGAGATAGGGGCGGTCATTCGGTCACCGCCAGCGGGAACGACCACACCTTGCGCTCCGAGCCGCCGTCCTCGTCGGCGGGCAGGATGATCTGCCACGGCCCGGCGAACAAGCCGTAGGCCACCCAGCTACATCCGCGACCCTTCCACTCACGTTCGGGCACCTTCAGCGCGCCGAGCGAGCGGCCGATGCACTCCTGGCCGCACGCCGCCGCTTCCGCCCCGGCTTCTTTGAAGTCCCCGAACGACGCGACGTCTCCGCAGCTCGGGCAACGGAACGCCCAGTCGAGCCAGTCCTTGCCGAACGCAGCCTCAGCCTCAGCCATAAGCTCGGCCTGGGTCAGCACGCGGACGTTGGGTCCGCTGATTGACCGGGGGCCATCCGTGGCGGTTACGATGTTCTCAGTGGTCACGTTGATCATCCCTTCGTGATCCGGTACTTCGGAGGCCCTGGGTGTTGCGTGCACCCGGGGCCTTTGGCTTGTGGGTGGCCGGGACGTGGGGCCAACACGTCCCGGCCCGCAGCGCCAGCCCCACCCCTGAAAGCCAGCGCGCGTCTTCGGCGGGGACCGGTCCCGCCAGTCAGAGGCATCTGCGAGACAGGACCGGTCCCCGTGCCGTCAGGTCCGGGGAGGAACTCCTGACGGCAGCCCTCGCGCGCCAGACCAGGGCGGCGCGGCGAGGGAGTCGTCGGCCAGCACGGCACCGGAGTGCACTCGGGCTGGCCTGGCCGGAACCGTGCGGCCTACAGCCGCCGTGCCCCGGCTCGACTTGGGGCGCCACGGGTTGGCGAGCATCGCGGCGATGGCCAACCCCGGCACGAGCAGATGCACGGCGGCGAGCCAGAAGCACGACCAGCCGGTGATCGCGTAGGCGACGAGGTAGCGGCCGCCCTGGTTCAGGACGCGGACCAGACGCTGACGGCGCGACAGGCGCGGCGGACGGCCGATGCGGACGTGGACCGGCTGAGTCGGCCGAGGCGGCGGCGAAGGAGCAGGCGACGTCGGCACGGGCATGTCGTCCGGTCGGGCCATCGCCCACTTGTGGGGCCGCGGCAACGGGCCGGGTCCAGGCGGGCTCGTCGGGTACACGGGATCGGCGGGCTTCGGCGGAGCGGCGAGGATCATCGGACCGTCCTCCCGGTGAGTAGTTGGGCGATGGCGACGAGCGCGGCGCCCCACGCGCGGCCGCAGTCGATGGCGGTAGTCAGCGGGGTACGCGAGCCCGGAACGCGGAACTCCTTCGGGCCGGGCTTCGGCTTCGGCGTCGTGGGTGCGGGCCTCGGGTGAATCGGCTCGGGTCGCGCACTGGCCATCAGATGGCCCTCGCCTTCTCCAGCACCGCGAACTGCGAATCTGGTATCCGAAGCCGCTTGCGCTTGTCGGAGCCGACGTTGATCGCCTTGATGGTCCGGTTCGTGATGAAGCCGCGGACCACTGTCTTGTCGACGCCGAGCGCCTTGGCGAACTGCTCGACCGTCAGGTAGGCGGGCATGTCACTCCCCCGCTTCCTGGCCGATGATCTTCTCGACGGTCAGCTGCAGGCGGTCGGCGATGCGCATCGCCGTGGCGAGCGCGACTCCGATCTGCCGACGTCGCCAGCGGTACAGCGTGGATCGGTCGGTGCCGAGGTGTTCGGCGAGAGCGACGTCCGTGTCGATGCCGATCTCGCGGGCCTTCGCGTCGATGACGGTGAAGTCGAGCCAGACCCTCGCTGATGATGCGGCTTGCGCGTCCTGCTGAGCGTCAATTGATGCGACCACGCATCAGACCGTACGCCGAAGTGCCAAGATGCGCTACCGCATCACGGTCAGCCGTTCGGATGATTCGCCGGTTCCCCCTCCCGGGCCGATGATGCGTATATGCAACGTTACGACAGCGCCTATACCCCGACGCGAGTCGCTCGCTGGGTCATGATGCGTGTCCGCATAGGTGCGGAGGCGCCTACTCCCAGGCCAGGGCGGGTCATCTACGTTGTGCGCATGCGCAACATCGAGGACGTCACAAGCGGCGACTGGGCATCATTCGTCCGCGAGGGGCGCCGCGAGGTGAAGATGACCCAGGAGAAGTTCGCGGCCGCTGCGCGCGTCAACCGGTCCACGGTGTACCGCTGGGAGAAAGACGGCATGAAGCCGGAGAGCGTCTCCCAGGTCATCGCCGTGGCCGACGTTCTGGGCGTGGACCACGCCGTCGCGCTCAAGGCCGCCGGCCTGGCCCCACCCGAGCCCGCCGAGCCGCGCAAGCCCCACCCACTCGTGGTGAAGTACGGCCTCAGTTCTTCTGACTCGATCGTGCGCCGGATACTCGCCGAGGACACCGACGAGGTCACCCGTGAGCAGATGTTCCGCCACTACCGCCGCCGCCTCGACGAAGCGGCTGCCGACATCGACTGGATGGCCCGCACGGCGAAGGGAACCGACCGTGGCATGGATTCGGCGGCTTAGCTCCGGCAACTGGGCGGCGACCGTACGACTCGCCAACGGCCAGCGCGCCAACGACTCCTTCCCGCTCAAGGACATGGCAGAGAAGTGGGCGGCCGAGGTTGCCGCCGCCGACCGGCGCGGCGAATGGATCGACCCGAAGCTCGGCCAGGTCACCATCGGCGAACTGTGGGACCGCTACGGCGACGCCCGCCCCCTGGAACGTGCATCCCGCGCCCGGGACATGTCCCACTGGCGCACCCACGTCGCGCCCCGCTGGGCGACGGTTCGGGCCGGGACGATCCTCAAGCCCGACATCAAGGCGTGGGTTGTCGAGATGGAGCGCGCCGGTGTGGGCGCCGCGTCCATCGAGGCCGCTGTCGGCGTGCTGAGGTCCATGCTGGAGACCGCCGTCGACGCCCGCCTCATCCGGGTCAACCCGGCGCAGGGGGTGCGGTCCCCGCGGCGCGGTGCGCATCTCGACCGCATCCTCGACGACCACGAAGACGAGATCCTGCTGGGCAACATGGACCGCCGCTGGCCCGGCGCAGCGTACGCGCGACTGTTCGCCGAGCTGATGCTGTACTGCGGGCTGCGCTACGAGGAGGCGGCCGCGATCCGCCGCGAGCGCGTCGACATGCGCCAGCGGATCCTGCACATCGGGCCGGTGATGGAACGCGACGGGAAGATCCGCGAGTACCCGAAGAGTCCGGCCGGCGTGCGGCCGGTGCCGGTCGACGACGAGCTGTGGCCGCGGCTGCGCGATCACGCGCTGACGGTGGAGCCCGGCGCGCTGGTCTTCACCGCGGCCGAGGGCGGGCCCCTTCGGTACACGAACTGGCGTAACCGGATCTGGCTGCCAGCGCTTTGCGAGCGGGTACCGATGTCGGCCGCGGAGATCGAGGCATACGTCGCCGGGCGGAAGGCAGTGGGCAGGCGCAGCGGGTGGCGGCCCGAGTACCTCAGGGAGGTGCCGCTGCTCGCCGATCCGCAACCGACGCCGCACGACCTGCGCCACACGTACGGCACGCGGCTGGGCGAGGAGGGTATGCCGCCGCACGAGATCATGGCGCTGATGGGGCATGCGAACCTGCGGTCGGTGCAGCGCTACCTCCACGCCCGGGAAGGCCGGTTCGAGCGGGCGCGGCGGGCGATGTCGGCCTCGCGCGGTCGGTCGTCCACATTGCACTGATCGGTAGTCAAACGGTAGTCAGGATCTTGAACTGTAGCCAATCCCAGCCATCCCTAGACAACCCGAAATACCAGGCCAGCCGCTGTGTCGATGGAGTTCCCGCAGGTCAGAGAACCGGCTGATTATCGTTCACACCGAAGAGGTCGCGTGTTCGATCCACGCATCGCCCACGATGAATAGCAGCAGACGAGAGGCCCCGGATGGATCGCCATCCGGGGCCTCTCGCTTCAAGATCCGCGATCTCCGAAGTCATTCGGTAGTCAGCGTTTTGACCCGGGATCGCGCCTGGGGCCATCCGTTCCGGTCCTCTCATCGCCCTTGATCAGTCGGAGGTCGGGAAGGCCCTCGGACTTGATCAGCCCGTCGACGAACTGCGCGGCGAACGCCGGGCCCCCACGCCGAGGCCGCCTTCGCCGCGGCGACCGCTCTGTGCCCTGCACCGGCGGGTACCGCTTGATGAAGTCGCCCAGCAGCGCCTTGAGGCCCTCAACCTCCCCGGACAGCCCCGCCGCCGTGTTGGTCAGATCGAGTGTGTCCTCATCGATGCGGTCCAGCCTCGCGGCCAGGGCGGCGGTATCGCGCCGCATGGCGTCCTGGCGTACGCAGACGATCGTCAGGCCGGCCACGATCGCGGCGAGAACGGCGAACGTGACGGCCGCGACGTGGGCGTAGCGGGTTGTCCCGTCCTTCTCCATGGACATGGCGCTGATGGTGGCGGCGAGTATCAGCAGCACGGTGACTGCGGCGGCGCGCCAGGCGTACGCCGGGATGGCTGGTCGTGCGGGTTCGGGCTCGGTCATGTCTGCGCTCCCTCGTGTCGCCGTCGGGTGTCTGGGACGGCATGCGGTTCGGGCTCCCGCTCGCCGCACCCGGGCGGGACGTACAGGGCCGGGGGCTGCGCAGGAACCAGGGTTGCCCTCGGGAACCACGACCGTGCCACTGATGGCGGAAGGGGGTCAACACCCTGGTCGCTGAAGTAGGACGATGAGGAGATCACCGACCGTCACCGCTCATGGAGGAACGTTCGCCTGGCGAACGATCTGCGTGCACGGCGGTGCGGAGGCTCCACGTGAAACGTCACGCTCAGCCTCGCTCGGCTACGGCGGGTAAGTCCATGCAGGATGCAAATTGCCCGCGAGATTTACCCGACCGGTTGATCTTTCGTGCCACGTCCGGCCGATGCTGTAACACCTGCCGGGCTGGCAGCGATATCAGCGGGATGGGCCACCAGGGCCCGTGGCGGCCTCGGTCCAGCGCGGGCCGCAGTCGTCGACCGCGGCGCCGTCCCGACGGTCGTCGTCCTCGTCTCCACCGCGGCGCGGGTATTCGCGCTCATCCCAGTCCACGAGTTCCGCGCGCAGCGCGGCCTGCCGCTTCAGCTCACGTTTGTACAGCGCGACTGCTTCCGTGAGCGCGGGGTCGGGGTCCGCCATGGTTCCTCCCGGGTTGTCTCCCCGGCGCCGGGCCTTCCACTTGCAACACCGACGCCGGGGGCTAAGGGCCGGGCGGTCCATTTGGTAGCGACCATCGGGGACCGCCCGGTCTGGGCCGCGTACCTCAGTGTCGAGCTGGGAGGCGGCCCTCAACGCAGCTTTACAAGTAATGCAAGCCATGTCAACATGACCTAGCTAGCTTGTCACCATCGAAGGGGGTGTGATGGGATCTTCTGGTCGAGCTGGGAGTACCGTCATGCCTTCTACTGAGGCGCGCTGGGAGCGCGTCATGCGCGTACTACGAGCGCGCATCGCTGCCGGGGAGTACGAACCCGACGGCCGCCTGCCATCCACCGCCGAACTCGCGGGCGAGTTCAAGGTCAGCAAGCCCACCGTGCGCCAGGCCATCACAGTGATGACCGCGCTGGGAGAGCTTCGCGGCGAGCAGGGCGTGGCCGTGTACCGGGTCAAGAAGGAGGAGGGCGAATGAGCTATATGCCTATCGATACGTCACTCGGGCACCCGCTCCAGTACGCCTTCTGCGGCAACGTCTATATCGGCGACACCGAGAACCTGACGGACCCAGAGGTGCGCGCCAAAACCAGGCAGCAGGGCGCGGTAGATCGCTACAACCGCTGCCCCACATGCGAGCAGTGGTCACCCTGCGACGTCAGGCGAGCAGGCACCGATGGATGAGTTGATCGCCTTTCTCCGGCGCATGCTCGACGCCGATGAGGCACGGGCGAGGGCCGCTACTCCGGGCCCGTGGCGACACAACCCGGACAAGCATTGGCGCAAGCCCGGTACGTCGTGGTTCGAGGAGGCCGTGTTTGCTGGTGCTCCCGGAGCTGACGCGACCTGCGTCGCTGGGACCGGCGAGACTGACGACCCGCAAAGCATGGCCGACGCCGACCACATCGCCCGCCACGACCCGGCGCGCGTCCTCGCCGACGTCGCCGCCAAGCGGGCAATTCTGAACGCGGCCGTGATGCTGCTCGTGGACGACGCAGAAGACGAGGAAGCCGCCGAGATCGTGAAGAACCTGGCGCTGCCGTACGCCGACCACCCCGATTACCAGGAGTCGTGGCGGCCGTGAGCGACGCCATCACCATGGTCATCGGCAGCGGCGAGGCGTGCGACCTCCGCGTCGACGACCCGTACGCTTCGCCTCGCCACGCGGCAATCACGCGGCGCGCCAACGGCACCTACTGGATCGAAGACCTCGGCTCCACCAACGGCACCCGAATCTTCCGCGGCCAGGGCGACGCCTTCGGCACGAAGGTCTACGGACCGACACCGCTCATGCGGGGCGATGTCATACGCATCGGGCGGACGCCGATCCCTTGGACGCCGCCCGCCTAGCTCCCACGCTTCTCCCACCCTCTTCCCCCCACCACTTCCCAACCATGGGAGGTCAACCCACCTTGCTCACATCCGAAGAGCTGGAACAGCTCGCCACCGAACTCCTTGACTTCATCACCGAACGCGCAGGCGACCTCGTGGCCGACCGCGACGACGCGTACGCCTGGCTGACCGCCGCGCTGGAGGTCGACGCCGGCTTGCGGCGGGTCGCGCCGCGTGTGTCCAGTGCGCTGGACGGGCGTGCGCTGCGGGAGGGCATGTCGCAGGCGGCTATCGCGCGGGCGCGGGGTACGTCGCGGCAGGCGGTCAACGGGCGCGTCAGGGCGTCTTGACGTACGCTGTAGCCCGGATTGCATCGGAGGTGACCGTGGCGCAGAGGCTGTACCTGGCGGACCTGCAGGAGCGTTACGGCGCTCCGAAGGGGACGGTGCTGGCGTGGCGGCGCCGCGGTCTGCTGCCTGCGGAGGACGGCACCGAGGCCGACCGCGGGCATGTGCGCCCGTACTGGCTTGAGTCCACTCTGTCCGATTGGTCGCCGCCGCGCGCACGCTCTGTGAGCTGACTGGCCGCTCCGGCGTGTCCGATTCGCCCTGTGGATCATAACGGGACGGTAACGCAATCCGGGTTGCCCAAGTTTGGACGTCAGCCGGTCGGCCAAGCTTGCAATCCGGATTGCGCCTGTAACTGCCCGCGAGGTGCAACCAGACTTACGTGTCCGCATTGGACGGTTGCCCAGCGTGAGAATCCGGCCGATTTGGCACGCGCGTTCGACGCTATAGGCGCTGACCAGGGAGCGCCTCCGCCGACGCCCAGGTCAGAGGTGGTGGACGTGATGCAATCCGGATTGCATGCTTGTGGACATGACCGATGAAGCACGCCGCCAAGCCGCCGAGATCCTGTCCGCCGCCGCCGACCAGTACCGCATCAACCAGGCCCACGCCGAAGCGCTCATCGCCAACGCCGACGAACGCTGCGACTGCCCCGCCGAAGAGTGCGACTGCCCGACCCCCGACGAGATGCGCGCCGACGCGAGCACCCGCGCCACCCTCGCCAACGCCGCCGCGACCATGGCACTCGCGATGGTCACCTTCCTCACCCCGAAGGAGTAGAGCCATGGACCGCACCGAACTGGCCCGCCGCCTCGCCGACGTGCACGCAGTCGCCGATTCCCTCGCCGAGCAGATGCGCGAGAAGGAGCGCCAGGCCGTCGTCCTCGCCAACGGCTGGGCCCTCGAAGCGCTCGCGAGCGCCCTGACCGACCGGCTCAAGCAGTTCGCCGCCGACTACGAGGTCGAGCTGACCGACGACGTGGTTCGGGGTGTGTGGCTCGCCTCGCAGCTGGTACTCGACCTCGACCCCGACCAGATGCTCGCCGACAACTGACCTACCGATAGGAGAGCACCGTGAAGCACCAGGTCGAGTACCGCGATGTCGTCGCCGTCGAACGCGTCCGCGACGGGGCCGTGCAGCGCACCCGGCTCATCTCCCGCTCGCAGGTGTCGGCCCGGGTCCGCTGGGCGGCGGGCGGCGAGGTGGAGCAGGTGTTCTTCGACGATCCGGCGCTGCGGTTCCTGACGGCGGCCGAGGCGCGCCGGGCGTCCTGACCCCGGACACAACGAAAGCCCCCGCGGCCTCACGGCAGCGGGGGCTTCGTTTTGGTCAGATCGACGAGCTGAACGCGGCCACTTCCACCGGCACAACCGGCTTGGCGCCGACGATGCGGCGGACGACGGCCGCGCGCTGGGCGGCGCTGATGTCGGCCAGCTTCGGGCGGGGCTGGGTGCTCGGCATGGCGCCAGGATACGCCGATGCAGAAGCGCCCCCGGCCCGAAGGCTGGGGGCGCAACGCTGGGCGTCCGGGAGTCCGAGACCCTTGTCCAGGAGCGGCCTGGATTCACGCCGCCGAACCGGCGCAGCTTGTCTGGGGAGACGGTGTCCCGCCGTCAGGCTGGCGCAGTCGCGTCGACTCGACCGCTTGGCCCTTCCCGGGTCCCCGACGTACTGATCTGCGGCCGTCGCCGCACCCTTCCGCCGAGCGCGTTGGCGCCGCTCCCCGCCGAAGAGCATACACCGGGGCCACGACGGAACCGGCCATTGACACCGCCGCTTAGTACGTGCGTACGATTCGAGGGTGCTGGAACAGCGGCCCGACGGCAGCGTCCGCGAGATCCCGCCCGAGCAGTGCTCGGCGCCGGACTGCGGCCAAACCCTGCTACGGCCCGGCTGGGGCGAATGCCCGCAAGACCGCTGCGGCAAAATGGGCCGCACCTACACCTGCGACGCCGGGCACATCACCATGGCGTCGTGGCACGAGCACCGCGTCGTCCCCGACGAGCGGCCCCGATGGCACTGCGGCTACGAGGACCCGAGCAGTTCGTCGAAGTAGCCCGACTGCACTGCCGCCGCGAACCGGCGCACCTCGTCAGCCGTCACCGGCGTCGAACCCTCCGCCTGATTGCTGGACAGCAGCAGACCGCCGCCCGGCTGGGACTCCAGCGAGATGCAGCCCGAGGCCTCGCAAGGGGTCGTCAGCTTCACGGCTTTGCCGTCACCGGGACCAGTCGGCGGACGAAGTAGGCGACACCTGCGGTGAGCACGCTCTTCGCCACCAGGCCGCCGACGACGAGCCAATACTCCTTCGTCCAGCGGATGTCGGTGAACGCGGTGGCGAGGACGACGACGACGGCCGTAGCGACATCGAGGCCGAGGCCCATCAGGAACGTGCGGACCGCGAGCGGCTTCGGGGCATGCGGGTCTTGCGGCATCACGAACTCCCTTCGTCCAGATTGGTCAACTGCGCCCGCAGCATCAGCCACCAGCGCCAAGCCAAGCCCACAGCCAGCGCCACGAACATCACCAGCCGCACGATCAGCTGCCCGGGGAAGCCCTCGCCGAACACCAGCGCCAGCATCCGCAGCCCGAACAGGCCCGTCACCCCGGCCGTCACCAGCATCACGTTCTGGCCCTCAGCCGAACTCCGCCACGGCGCCAGCGTGTGATACGTCGCCATGAACACCAGGCCGGCGAAGAACGCGAACACGCCGACGACGTTGATGAGCGTGGTCACCGGTGCCCCCTGAAAGCCGCGTTGATCCTCGGCGCGAACTGGTTGATCTCGCGCAACCGGCGCAGTTGGCTGGCCAGCGAGCGGATCTCGCGGTCCTGGGCATGTGCCTGGTCGAGGCGCCGCTGGGCGTCGGCGACGCCCTGCTTCATATCCTGGGCACGGTCGCGTCCGAACAGTCTGGTCAGCCAGCTCATGCAGGATCACGCACCTTCGGCAGCGCCTGGAGCGCGGCTACCGCGGTCCGGGACAGCTCCATCAGTTCGGAGATCTGAGCGTCGCGCTTCTCCAGCGCGGCTTCGAGCTTGTCGATGCGCTGCAATGCCCGGTCATGGGTGCGTCCGGCGACCAGGCGCCCGGTCAGCACCATCCAGATGGCCAGCAGCAGCAGCCCGACCGCGCCGCCTGGCGGCACCCACCCCGGAAGATCTGCCAGCACCGATCACTCCGCGGTACGGTCGTGCAGCTCGTCGGCGACCGCCTCAGCGTTCTCGTCGGCCGTGGGTACGGCCTCGATCGCCGCCTTGATCTCGCCGAGGGCCGCGATCGCATCCGGCGGCAGAACCACCGTGGTGTCGCCGTCGTCCTGCGCCGCGGCCAGGATTGCGCCGAGTTGCGCGGCCAGGTCCGCAGGAACGCGCGCTGCCGTGACGGTCGCAGCGTCCGCGGCCCGCTTCAGCATCACGTACGCCTTCTCGACCGGCACGCCGTCGAAGAGGTCTCGCGTCCACACCGCCAGGCTGATCTTCTCGATGTCGTCAGCGGTCAGCATGTCGACTCCCCACTGGCCGTAATCGGCCTTCATCGCCCGGTTGAGGTCGCAGTCGGCGCCGCCGATGGTGACGCCGTTGCGGTACTGCTGGATGTGCGCGGCCGGATGCCACAGGCCGCCCGACCACGCATAGGTCTGCCAATACCAGGTCGCGAGCTTGTCCTTCATCGACGCGAAGTGGGCGATGACCTTGTAGCCGCCGTACACGCCGACCCGGCCCGGCCCGAGGACCGAGGCTGCGCCCGCCATGGCCGCGTCGAGCGCCGGCCAGTGGGTCGAGTTCGCGTCGAAGTCCACGCTGAGATAGATGGGCCGGTCCGCGGGCATGCCGAGGGCCCGGAAGTGCTGCTCCGCGTCGGCGGCCCACGCCTTTCCGGCCGAGTAGCCGCCCTTCAGCCCGTCGGTGGTGCCCTCCGCGTTGGCCACCACCGCGATACCGGCCGCGGTCAGCCCGGCCAGTTCGGCGGCGGTCAGCTGCTTGGAGTCCGATCCCGGCCCGCCGTACCGGCACGCGAAGACCTTGCCCGCCGCGGCGAGCGTCGCTGGGGCGGGGTTGGGCGGGAACGCGTAGTCGACACCCTCGACCGTCATGTCACACCGCCTGCCTGATCCGCATCCACGAGCCCGCGTTGATCCGGGTGTTCTCCGCCGTCGACACCGACTGCGCCCGCTGCAGCTGCAGGCTGCCCGCCGACGTGACTGTGATGAAGCCCGTGAACGTGATCACGCTGGGCGTACCGATCCCGAGCCCGCCGTACGTCTTCGCGGTTCCCGACGCCTCACCCGGCGACGAGAGCGGCACGTACGCCCCGGCCGAGTTCACCGAGACCGCCGTGTAGAAGAACGTGGCCGTAGGGAACGTGAACGCCAACTTGATGTCGGCAGCCGTACCGGCCTCGTAGACGATCGCGGCGTCGAAGTCGTACTCGACGCCGGCCGCGACCGCCACAACCATGCCAGTCTCGTTGGCCAGAGTCGTGGTGCTGGGGAACGCGGTGCCGTTGCTGGTCTTCTCCGCGCGGATCGGCCCCAGGCGGTCGATCTCGTCCTGCAGATCGTCGGCGAGGATGAAGTTGCCGGGCAGGATCTGGTTGAGCGCCATGCAGCCCCCTAGTAGCCGTAGTACGGCGGAGTCCACAGCCGCAGCTGCGCCCCGGCTGTGTGGGTTTTGACGACGCCGTTGACCGACCGGGTGACGGTGAACCGCTGCGGGGTCAGCACGATCGCGTTGTCCCAGGCGACGATCGGGTTGACGTTGGTGTTCCCGGTCTCGGCACGCGAACCGATCCCGACCGCGGTGAACGCCGACACGCTCGTGTCCGCCACCCGCAGCAGCATCCGCCGGGCGATCGTCGTGCCGGCCCGGTACGCCCAGCCGCCGACCGACTCGCCGGGGATGACGTCGAGCAGGATCGTCCACTGGTCGCCGACCGCGAACGTGCCCAACGACAGCGATGAGGTGAGCGCCGAACCGACCCCGGCGACGGTCTTGATCAGCAGCAGGCTGACGGTGCCGTCGGTGTTGAAGTCCAGCCGCGCGCCGTAATGGTTGCTGGTGTCGCTGCCGGTGATGACCCGCCCGGACAGTGCCGCGCCAGTAGGGGTTGCCGACACGTTCGCGGTGGCGCGGACCCGGTAGCCGGTGACAGATGCCAGCGACCACCGCTGGACGTTGACCGACGACAGGGTATGGAAACCCTTGGAGCCGTTGACGGAGAAGTCCGCCGCGACACCGCCGGTGCTGGTGTACACCTGGCCGGAGTCGGCGGTGCTCCAGCTGTTGCTGACCGAGCGGCTGAACGTGTCGCGGTACAGCGACCCGACCGCCGATACCAGCATCTTCTCGCCGCCGACTCCGACGTGGTAGCCGGACGCGGTCGTCGACCACTGCAGGCCCTCGTCAGTGACGGCCGCGTCGATGTCGGTTTCGGTGGTGTCGAGGTCCTCGATCGTGAACGTGTTCGCCGAGTCGTAGCGGTCGCCGCCGGTGTCGTACCTCGCCACGTCGTACGGCGCGTACGGCATCACGTTCGGGGCGAACCGCCAGTCGACCGCGTCGAGGATTTCGGTCCAGCCGACGGTGAGCCCGTCGATGCCGTCGATGTGGTGCTGCGGCGGCAGGGCCGTCTTGGCGACGGTGATCCGGTCGCCGATCGCATGCGCGGCCACCGAGTCGGCGAGCAGCGCCCCGTCGGCGTTGCGCAGGTTGATGCCGACGGAGTTGTAGCGGGCGCCGGCCGCGGTGCCCAGGTGTACCGCCCAGGAGGCATCGGAGGACAGCTGGTCGTCGGCCTGCACGTTGACGGTGCGCGAGTCCTTGATCCGGGCCCGGATCTTCGCGACGTGCTCCTCGTCGGCCACCCGCGCCGAGCCGCCGCCAGGGCGGTTGGACGTGATGTCGTTTCGGCCGTACTGGCGATCGCGGATGGCTTCGAGGTTCTCCTCGATGGAGCCCCGGACCACGGCGATCGTCGCCGCCTGGTCATAGAGATGCGCGCGGGTGACGTGGACGATCGCACCGTCGGTGCCGTTGTCGTGCATGAGGCCCTGGTCGGCCAGCTCGCAGTCGCGCAGGTTCGCGATCAGCGTGTCAATCAGCTGCGGGCCCATCGGCGGTGTGTCGGCGGCGTTGCCGGTCAGTTGGAACGGCACGCCCTCCTCGCGGCACAGCCGGATCATGCGGTCGCCCGCGGTCTCGCCAGGGAAACCCGCCGCTCCCGGCGCGTTGTTGCTCAGGCTGGGGGTCGTAATGATGTCGTCGGTCAGCAGCGCCGCATGGCCGAACGACCAGCCTGTCGACACCGTCGAGGCGATTGCGGTCGCTCGAAAGGGCATTCCGGGACTGCCCGCTCCCACCCCGTCGGGGAGCTGTAGCGAGGTCGACAGGCCCACCCCGTCGGTCTGGTAGATGTTCAGCACCAGGATGTGGTCGCCGGTGAACATGGCGTCGGTGATCCCTACGAGGTAGGGAGTGTCTCTAGCCAGTACGCCGGAGATCGACGCCCCGGCGCCTACCACATTGCCGGCGACATCCACGGTGGTGAACACCAAACGGCCGGAGGACTGCTGGTAGGTCACGTAGACCCGGGCGCACAGATGTCCGGGCACCATGTCGACGATGACCAGGTCCGCGTCGTTGCTGAACCCCGAACTCGGGATCATCATCGTGAACTGGAATTGCCAGTGACCGGTATCGGCGTAGACGGGGAAGGGAACGACGACCTGCGACGGGCCGTTGAGGATCGGCAGTGGCTTACTGCCTGCGAACCCGGAGTAGGAAGCCGGGCTCACCGAGCCGCTGAACGTTGCGGGCGGCTGGCCGGACAGGTAGGACGCGAAGCTGGTGGCGTCGCTGCCGTCCTCCATCGGCCAGTAAGCGATCGGTACGAAGTCGCCCTCGGAAATCCCGGCCATCGCCCGCGTCAAAGGCGACCGCAGCGAGTCGGATCCCTGCGCGAGGATGCCGAGCGTCCCGATCGCTGTCACCTCGACGGTCGCGTCGAGGTCGCCGCCCGGGAACCGTTCCACGATCGAGTCGACCTGGCCGTGGAACCGCTCAGCCGGGGAGACCGTCAGGCCGATCCGCGACATCCGGATCTCGCAGCCGCGGCCCCACGACCCGTAGTACGGCGAGACCGCGTTGTCCTCGGTCAGGTAGCCGTCGGGGTTGCCGAGGGTCAGCTGCAGCCGTGAGGTCTCGGCCTGGATCGAGTTCGCCGAGCGGCCCTGCGTGATCACGCACGACGCTGCCCGGCCGCGCGAGGTGACGTCGACCCAGCCGAGCGCGGTGTTTACCTCGACCTTGACGACGATCTTCGCGTTCGGGTCGTAGACCATCAGCCGCCCACCCGCGTGCGCGAGCCGAGCGCCGACTGCACATCCCCGCCGAGCAGGGTGATCTCGCGGCGGATGCCGGACAGCATGCCGGTGCCCTCGACGACTAGGACGTGGCGGTGCTCGTGCACGACCGTCGTCGTTCCGCCGCCGCCCGAGCGCACATATCCGCCCGGAACGACCGACGCCCCATACCAGCCCGCGGCCTGGCCGAGGATCGCCATCGACCGGCCGTAGTTGCCCGACTTGGGGATGAACGCCTCGCCGCGCGTCGCCGGTTCGGCGATCATGTAGCGGCCGGGGTTTGCGGCCGAGTAGTACGACGCCTCCCGCAGCAGCCCGGATGCGGCGTGGGTGTAGGCCCCGCCCCACCGGTTGCGCGACAGGCTCCGCTCGCCCTCGCGGTACGTCGCGAACTCCGCCGCGGCCAGTCCCTTGGCGACGCCCAGGCGCTGGATGTAGTAGTTCAGCCGCGCCGTGTAGGTCGCCAGGCCCGGCATGGTGACCGGAACCGTCAGCCCGCCCAGCAGGTTGCCGGTCTTCACCGAGTCGATCAGGTCGTCGACGGCCTTCTTGTCGTAGCCGAGGTCGCGGGCCATCTTCCGGATCCGCTCCAGCTGTCGGTCGTAGGCCTGCGTGGCCGCGTCGAGGCTGCCGGTCTTGTCGTACTCGGCCTGCTTGACACCGTCTGCCGCGCGGATCAGATCGATCAGGGCCTGCTTGTGGTCTCGGCCGGCCTCGGTGGTGATGTCGAGGCTCCGCTTGCCTTCGTGCAGGGTTTCCACAGTGTCCGCCCACTGCTGGTTGAAGCGGATCTGCGCCTCCGGCAGGCCGAGCACGATGCCGAGCTGCTTCTCCATAGCGTCGTTGAGGTCGCGCAGGGCCTGCACCTCGGCTTGGGTGGTGTCGCGCAGGTCGCGCAGCGACCCGTTCCAGTCGTTCGCGGCATCGCTAGCCTTGTGAAGGCCCTCGATCAGGGAGGCGTCCTCGTCGTTCAGTCCTTGGACGAAGCCCCGGTACTGGTCGACGGCGATGCCGATGTTCCCGCCGAACGGGCCGAGGGTGTCGGTGACCTTCTGGATCCCCCGAAGCCACGAGTCGCCCCACGAGGTCGCGCCGTAGCCGAGTTTGACCTCCCACTCGAAGATGTCCGACAGGACGGCGATGAACTGGCCGCTGCCCCGGATGAAGCCCTCGACGATGTGCAGCAGCTCGATTAGGCCCATGGTGGCGCCGTCGCTGCTGTCCGAGATCGACTCCATGGCGTCGCCGATGGCGTTTCCGACTTCGGGCAGCTCGTTGGCCAGCGCCCGGAGAGCCTTCTGCGCCGGGCCGTTGAAGATGGCGTCCAGGCCGCGGTCGATGCCGCGGAACAGGCCCTCGACGCCCTTGGTCAGCGGGCCGATCACCGGCGCCAGCTTGGTGAACCCGCTGTGCAGCGTGGCGGTCAGGCTCGCGCCGGTCTCCTCCGACTCGCCGAGTGAGTCGACGAGCGGCTGGATGAACGGGTCGCCTGAGTCACGCAGGCCGGTCATGAAGCTCTCGCCGAAGCGTGTTGCCGCGCGGCGGACCCGGTCGTCCTGGCTGGCCGCGGCGATGCCGCCGATGATGCCGCCGGTGCCGATACCGCCGAGGACGGCGCCGCCGACAGCAGCGCCGATCGCGGGCAGCGCGGCGGCTGCGATCGCGACCAGGCTGCCGATGAGAGCTGGAGTGGCGGCGGCAAGCCCGCCGCCTCCGCCGCCGACTGCCCCTACGGGCGGGGCCGGGATGTTGGGCATCAGGTCCTTGCGGATCTGCTGAAGCCGCCGCAGCATCGCGCGCTCGGCGCTGCTCTGCTTGAGGAC
>Ga0310813_10000163_pt1 | contig 49818 bp, 52 predicted proteins | sample YN3metagenome_FD_203086 | JGI IMG/M metagenome (GOLD analysis project Ga0310813, IMG submission 203086) | Soil microbial communities from experimental microcosm in Duke University, North Carolina, United States - YN3 | ecosystem: Engineered > Artificial ecosystem > Soil microcosm > Unclassified...
CATCGGTGGACAGCCGTTCGTGTATGTCGCAACCGCAGCTGAGAACGGAACCGTGGCCAAGCAAAGAGCGGTGGTCCTCGGCGACACAATCGGAAACGATTATGCAGTCAATAGCGGTCTGAATGCCGGAGATAAGGTGATTGTTTCTGGAATTCAGTTCCTGATCGACGGCGTTCCGGTCAAACCGATCAGCTAACCACCACCTGGTTCGGAAAGCTCTGACACCACTCAATGGTGCGCAGGAACAAGGCAGGTCCCACTTGGTAGATTTCTTCATTCGGCGGCCCATTTTCGCGACGGTTTGCGCCTTGCTGATCATCCTCGCGGGAGCGGTCTCAATTCCAACGCTTCCGATTTCGCTGTATCCGAACCTTGCGCCGCCACAGGTCACCGTCACCAGTAACTACGTGGGCGCCAACGCAAACGTGGTGGAATCGGCCGTCACTATCCCGCTCGAACAACAGATCAACGGCGTCGAGGGCATGCACTATATGACTTCGACCAGTTCGAATGATGGCACCAGCACCATCAACGTGGTGTTTCGTACTGGCTACGACCTGAATATTGCGGCGGTGGATGTGCAGAACCGGGTCGCGACGGCCCAGGGCCGACTGCCGCAGGAGATCAAGAATACCGGCGTAACGATCACCAAGGCGAACCCCAACTTCGTCTTTGCGGCAGGATTTTTCTCGCCGGACAACAGCCTTTCCAATCAGTACATTTCCAATTATCTCGATGTGTACGTCAAAGACGCGCTGAAGCGCATACCGGGCGTTGGCGATGTACTCATTTTCGGCGAGCGCAAATATGCGATGCGGGTGTGGCTTGACCCGACTCGACTGGCTGCACGGCAACTGACTGCGGCAGATGTTATTTCCGCACTGCAGGAGCAGAACGTTGAAATTCCTGCCGGGCAGTTGGGCCGCCCGCCGGCGGATCCGAAGCAGAACTTTCAGGTTACCCTGCGGGTGGTGGGACGGCTTTCGGACCCGAAAGAGTTCGAGCAGATCATTCTCAAGAACACGTCGAACGGGATCGTTCAGCTCAAGGATGTTGGCCGGGCCGAGATCGGCGCTGAAAGCTACGACACCAACCTGATGTACAGCGGCCACGACGCCATCGGCGTGGGGGTGCAGCAACTCTCAAACGCGAATGCCCTCGAAGTGGACAAGGCTGCCAAAGCGCAACTCGAGGAGTTAGCGAAATCGTTCCCGCCGGGAATGAAATACGTGATCGCCTTCGACACAACTACGGTTGTCGGTGACTCGGTGAAGGAAGTGGTCACGACGCTCGAAGAGGCAGTGCTGATCGTCATCATCGTGATCTTCCTCTTCCTGCTCGACTGGCGCGCGACCATTATTCCGGCGGTTACGATTCCGGTTTCGTTGATCGGGACGTTTGCGTTCATCAAGATATTTGATTTTTCCATCAATTCACTCACACTGTTCGGAATTACGCTGGCCACGGGGCTGGTGGTGGATGACGCGATTGTTGTTATCGAAAACGCCCAACGCCACATTGACGCCGACAGTACTGATTCGCACACGGCTACGTCGGTTGCAATGGCGGAAGTGGCGAGCGCTGTGGTGGCGACTTCGTTAGTTCTTATTTCCGTATTCGTGCCGGTGTCATTCTTCCCTGGCACAACGGGAATTCTCTACCGGCAGTTCTCGCTGACCATCGCCTTCTCGATCGCGATCTCGCTTTTCAATGCGCTCACGCTGTCCCCCGCACTGGCAGCTCTGCTGCTTCGCGGAGAAGAGCACAAGTACACGCTGTTTGCCTGGACGCGCATTGGATGGCTGACTACCGCGTATGGGAAGTTCGTGCGTGGGGTTGAGGCGGGGATCCGCGGAACCGCGTCCGGCTATGGCAAAGCCATTTGCAGAGTACTCAAATATCGTTACGCGATGATTGTGCTCTTCCTTGTGGGATTGGGCGCAACGGCATACATGTATCGTCACGTTCCCACGGGATTCGTGCCGCAGGAAGATCAGAACTACTTTATTGTGGTCGTCCAGGCGCCGCCGGGAGCATCGCTTTCGTACACGACCAATATCGCCAAGCAGGCGGAGCAAATTCTGCGCGCCGATCCTGACGTCTTCGGGACATTTGCTGTCCCGGGATTTTCCCTTTCCGGCGGAAGCTCGCCTAACTACGGTCTGGTTTTTGCGCCGCTAAAGTCAATTGATGAGCGTAAGGCCAAAGGTCATGCCGCCAGCGATATTGTGGCGCGCGTTTCGCCAAAACTATTCGGCATTCCGGGAGCGATCGTTGTGGCCTTCGAGCCGCCCGCGGTCAGCGGTATCGGCAGCTTCGGCGGATTCCAATTCCAGCTGCAAGATCTGGGTCGGAATACTTTGCAGGACATCGACACTGTCGCGCACAAGATTGTCGCGGGCAGCCATCAGCGGCAGGATTTGACCGGACTGTTTTCCAGTTTCACCGCCAACGATCCCCAACAGTTGGTCGAGATTGACCGCCAGAAGGCGAAAGCCATGGCGGTTCCGATCAACCAGGTCACCCAGGCCCTGGGTGTGTACATGGGATCGCAATACGTAAACGATTTTGACTTCAACAATCGTTCCTATCGCGTTTATGTTCAGGCCGATCAGCCGTTCCGCATGACCGCTCGCGACCTGCGGCAATACTATGTGCGTTCCGACACGAACGGATTGGTGCCGCTGGCGAATATTGTTTCGCTGAAGGAAACCTCCGGGCCGCAGGTCATTAATCATTACAACCTGTTCCGCTCGGCGGAGATCGACGGCGCGGCAGCCACCGGTTACAGCTCCAGCCAGGGACTGGCAGCCATGGGCGAACTCGCCAGGCAAAATATGTTGCAGGGCATGTCGTTCAGCTGGTCGGGGCTTGCGCTTGAAGAAGTGGAATCTAGCGGCAAAGCAATCATCATCTTCGCGCTCGGACTGCTGGTCGTGTATCTCACGCTTTCTGCGCAGTACGAGAGCTTCGTGCTGCCTTTCATTATTCTGCTGGCGGTACCGATGGCGGTGCTGGGCGCTCTGCTGTTCGTCAACGCGCGTGGGTTCGTAGATGACGTTTACGTCCAGATTGGATTGGTGATGCTGATTGGCCTTTCCGCGAAGAACTCAATTCTGATTGTCGAATTTGCCGAACAGTTGCTGGAGCAGGGCCGCACGATTATCAATGCGGCGATCGAAGCCGCTGAATTACGCTTGCGTCCGATTCTCATGACGTCATTCGCATTCATTCTCGGCGTGCTTCCTCTGTACTTCGCATCCGGAGCGGGAAAGATCGGGCGGCACTCGGTGGGAACTGCGATTGTGGGCGGAATGTTGTTCTCCACGGTTTTGAACCTGTTCTTCATTCCCGTGCTTTATGTGATCGTAAAGACACTACTGACTCGCATCTCCAAGAAGAAAACGCCAACCATTCATCAGGTTGAAGCGCCTGAGGTTTCAAAGATCGCTTAAGGCTTGCCGGGCGACAGTCACTCGCACACTCAGCCGCTGTGATCCGAAGTGCCGACGGTAGCGTCGCTTGCTTAGCTTCCCTTCCCTCTCCAGCCTCCCAGATGGTGGGCCATTTGCGTGCAGGCCTCGCGTAGTTCGTCGGCAAGCGCGCGATTGGCGATGGTTCGAGCGACGATCATCCCGCCGATACACATAGCGGCGATCGCTTCTGCCCGTTTGCGATGACCGTTGTTTTTACCCCGCAAGCTGCGCGCCAGCACGCTCACCATCGCGCGGAAAACAGTCTCGAAGGCGCGCCGGGCCTGCGCGTCCGAGCGAGCTACGTCCGCGGGCAGGGCGACCATGGGACACGAGTTTTCGATATCTTCGAAGTGCTGGCGCGAAAGATAGGCACGCACAACCTGCGGTCCGACGTCGGTCGAGGAGAGATCGACGTGCACACCCTCCCAGCAATTCTTCCACTCCGGATCGGTGAAGAAGCAGCCCAGCACGTGCGAGTAGAGATCGCTCTTGCTGCGGAAGTACGTGTAGAAGCCGCCGTGGGTCAGGCCGGCCCCCGCCATGATCTGCTCGATGGAAACGCTCTCGAAACCATGGCGGTTGAAGAGTCTGCGGGCGCTGTCAATGATTCGTCGTTGTACTTTGGCGCGGTGTCCCGCGGGATACGGCATACAGATCCTTTCTTGTTGCTTCGGCATCAAGGCGCGCGAGTTCACGCCGACGGTAAGTCTATTTTCCAGTCCGGCAAAATATTATGTAGAACATAGTATTTTTTTGTGTTGATATGCAAGAACTTCACTGACCGCGAAACGGGCGTGAAGCGGAGGAAGAATGACCGATCAGAATGAGTCTTCACTGGTTTCCCTAACGACTCGACGAACGCTGATGCTCGGCGCTGCGGCGGTATTCGGCAGCGCTGCCGTGGTCCCGGGCAGTGCCCGGGCCGACGATGAAAGCGGGGTTTCGCACTCGGCAGAGGCGATCCATCAAGAGCCGGTGTTCGCGGTCGCGCGGTAGCGAGTGTTTGAGGCATTGACCAAAGCCGAGCAATTTGAACAGATCGTGCAACTCAGCGCGGCCAAGCGATCCGGGGCGCTCGGGTCTGAGCCGGCGAAGATCAGTGCAGAGGTTGGCGGCATGTTTAAACTGTTTGGCGGGTATATAAGCGGACGCCATCTGGAACTGCTCCCCGGGGAGCGGATCGTTCAGGCCTGGCGGACCGGAAGCTGGAAGCCGGGCGAATACTCGATTGTGAGATTCGAGCTGAGAGAGCATGGTCCCGGAACGAAGATCATCTTCGACCATCTGGGATTTCCGCAAGGTCAGGCGGAACATCTGGCGTCGGGCTGGAAAGGAAATTACTGGGAGCCGCTGCAAAAATATCTGGAGCAGAAGAAATAAGACGCTGGAATCAGCTCGCTGCCTGGCGCAGAAAAGCCTTGAATACGGCCTCGTCGATCTCAGAGGTCTTGCTCACTTTCACGTGGCGCACATACTGCCCGTTGCCTTCGAGAAGGCCTTTGGGGTCTTTTAGCGATGAGCCACGGACGAAGCCGAATTGCACGTGGTCCGGCGCTGAGTACACGTAGCAGACCGGGGCTTTGCCCTTCAGCCAGCAGCCATTGCCCCACTTGACCGATTCTTCCAGTGATGGCTCCGCCCGTTTCACGAAGCGGCGCAGTGCGCGGATGATGGTGCGGTTTTTCGGCGGCTGGTCGTCCAGATAGTCGTCGAAGCTGTCGTACTTCTTCATCTTCATGGGTCACCTCGCGTGGCACTGGACATCCACACTCCGAAAGGATCGCGGCCGATTATTCTTCCAGCCAATCCATGGCTAGAAAAACTGACGCTGAATACTACAACAGGTCTGGATTTGGCATCTTTGGTAGAGTCGTGATCTTTGGAACTCTGGAGAATCAAGATGGCTAAGGCACCGTTAACCTTTACGTATTACATTGCTGCTCCTGTGGAGAAAGTGCGGGATGGGTTCGTTTCGAAGGAGGCGAATCGGACGATTTTTATGGGCGCGGATTTTGAAGTTGACTTGAGACCGGGCGGGGCGATGACGTGGTCGGGTCCGGGTAAGGATGGCAAGCCGACGCGGTATGTGACTGGTGAGGTGCTGCGGGTAGAGGCGCCCAGATTGTTCGAATATGAGTTTGGTATGGGCGATGGGAAAGTGATGTCGAGGGTGAAGATTGAACTGACTCCGGAAACGGAAGCTGTGAAGGTCGTGGTGACGAATGATGAATTCGAGGAGAACGATCCCGCTTATGCTCAGAACGTAGACGGATGGCCGCGCATTCTATCCCGATTGAAAACGCTTCTGGAGACGGGCAAGACGTTTCAGCCGCATTAGATTGAAGAGATTATTTTTCTACGTAGTCGGTCTTGAATTTGTGGTTGCCGCTTAGCTGCACAATGACTGTGCCTTCCTTGGCTTCGACAAAGTGAGGGACGCCGGCCGGAATCACGATGAAACTTCCTCTTGGGTAGGCCTTCAGCTTTGCTGAATCGAATTTTGGCCCCTCACCCAGATACCAGGTACCTTCAATCACGGTGACGACTTCGTCTTGTGGGTGCGTATGCGCGAGGACTCGTGCGCCGGCGGGTATTTTTGCGCGATCGACCCAGGCGCCATCTGCGCTGGAGTCGCCGAATAACTTCGCTCGTTGCCTGCCGTCGGTGTAGTAAGCCGGCGTAAACCACCGGACTTCGTCCGAAGTCATGCCCAGGATTCCCTTGTTGCTTTGCTCAGCCGAGATGGTTGCCGAGTTGATGACCGCAACTATCGCGACAAGCGTGGCGAGTGCAACCAGGATCTTTTTCATCTCTTCCTTCTCCGTTCAGGCGAATCGATCTGGGCGGGACTTTTGTGGGTTCTCACCGCAACGGGCCAATAGATTCTCAAATTCATTTACACTCAACGCGATTGTCCTGTGAGGCGGCAATCTGCCACTTACCGTCACGCTTCAACCATGTGTCGGTCCAGACCTGGCAGACTTTCGCGTCTGGCCGGGTCTTATCCTTACCGACAGCATGCTCGTGGCCGTAGACGACGGCTAAACTGTCTCCAAAAAAATGCACTTTGGCTTCATCGAGTCCGCAATCGTGGGCGGAGCGTGGGCCTTTCTCATCTTTGAGTTCATCGGCCTTGTTGAAGCGCGTTCCGCTGGTTGATGTGCCCTGGAAGTCGTCAGCGAGCAGGCCAGCGATTACGCCATTATCACCACACACACCCTCGGCCCATTTGCGTTCCATATCGACGATGTAGTTCGCAGTCTTATCGTTGGGTGTCGCCCAGTGACTCTGTTGCGCCCGCGCCGGGACGAGCCAAAACATCACCACGCTTACCACCACAACGAAGATTCGCAGGTTCATTGGTTCCCTCACTTCACATCTGCTGCTGTATGAGCTGCTTTGGTCCACAGCGAGTTGCGTCGCTGATCATACAGGGAAACCGAAAATCGCTTCGTTTCGCTCCGCTCACATATCCGTAGTTCAGTTTGTGATTTCGATCACACCCTTAGGCGATGGAAATCACGGACGTTTGAATACTTCGCAGAGAGGATATCCACATATAGAGGTCAACAATGCTTTCGACCACCACCCAGTACGCGCTACGAGCCCTCTCCCATCTTGCACGACAGTCCGGAGACGCAGTTCTTGGGCGGGACCTGGCCGAGTCGGTTGAGATTCCGGCGAACTACCTGTCGAAAGTATTAGTGACTCTGCGAAACGCTGGACTGGTAGTCACGACTCGCGGTTCGGGTGGTGGCTACCGTCTGCGCAAACCTGCTCATGAGATTCACTTGATCGACGTAGTCGAACTGTTTGAGGAAGTTTCGCGCACTAAGCCACGCTGTTTTCTCGGCCGCACACGAGCGTGCTCAGAAACCAGTCCATGTTCCGCTCACTTCACGTGGAAGGGGTTGCAGGCGGCGTATCTGGAATTTCTTATTTGCACTCCGCTCTCAGCGATAGCAGGCAATCCAGGCGACCTGTGGAAGAGTTCTGCGGCGGCAGGAGCCGAACGCTTTATGGGTTTGGGCCATGCGAGAGGTATTTGATGACGACCGCCGCTAAAACTGTACGCGAGATCGTAATTGAAAATCCATCCTCAACCAGGGTCTTTGAACAACTGGGGATAGATTACTGCTGCGGCGGCGGCAAATCTCTGGAGCAAGCCTGCCTCAACGCGAACCTGGACATCGATCGGGTGGTCGATTCTCTCGAGAAATCGCAGGCATTGCCGTCGAGCCAAGCCGCCCGCGACTGGCAAAAGGAGTCGTTGGCGGCGTTGATTGCGCACATCGAGAACAGTCACCACAAATACACTCGCGAAGAACTAACTCGCCTTGCGCTACTTTTCGATAAAGTGTGTGCTGTGCACGGCAAGAAACATCCTGAGCTATCGCGGATCCGCGAAGCATTCGAGGATCTCTACCAGGAACTGGTTGGGCACATGATGAAGGAGGAGATGGTCTTGTTTCCCTGCATAAAACGGATGGAAGCAGCCACGATGGCGAATGGGCAGGTTGCACATGCGCTATTCGGATCTTTGCAGCACCCCATCGCGATGATGGAGCACGAGCACGACTCGGCCGGAGGTGCTCTCCGGGTGATGCGGGACGCAAGCAATGGATTTGTAGCACCCGTCGACGCGTGCATCAGTTTTCAGACGCTTTATCGCACGCTGGCCGGGTTTGAGGCGGACCTTCATCAACACATTCATTTGGAAAACAACATCTTGTTTCCACGCGCCATGGCCATGGAAAGCGCGAGCTAGCCTTTAACCTTCGAGAGATCTATAGGAGAGAGATTCATGCAATACAAGAAACTGTGGATCGCATTCGGTCTGGTCGTATTGATTTCGTTCTCGGTGCTGGGTGGCGTCGGCTACAAGGCAATCAACAATGCGCCGCCGATCCCGGCGAAGATCGTCACCACGGACGGGCATTTATTGTTCACCGGCGACACGATTCGCGATGGGCAAAATGTCTGGCAGTCTACGGGCGGGCAGGAAATCGGCACGATCTGGGGACATGGGGCTTATGTCGCGCCCGACTGGAGCGCCGATTACCTTCATCGACAGTCAGAAATTGTGTTGAATCGCTGGGCTGAACGAGAAGGGGTTACCGATTATCGATCGCTGCCGGCTGAGACGCGGGCAGCTCTTCAGGGCCGACTGACGGAACTGACCCGGCGCAACACCTATGATGCCGCGTCGGATTCCATCACGATCGACGCTGACCGCGCTGCGGCATTTGAGGAATTGGCAGCCTACTACGCCGACGTTTACGGCAACGGCCGCGACGCGTACGCAATTCCCGCCGGAGCGCTCAGCGACGCAACTAAGCAGCGACAGATGGCCGCGTTCTTCTGGTGGACCGCATGGGCAGCCAGCACAAACCGGCCTGGCCAGAACGTTACTTACACGCAAAACTGGCCACATGAAGAACTCGTGGGCAATCGTCCGACGGGGGGAACAGTCGTCTGGAGTGTGGTCAGCTTCGTGCTTCTGCTCGCCGGCATCGGCGGCATGGTGTGGTACTTCGGTTCGCAGGAACACCGCCCCTCGATCGATCCGATGCCGCGACGGGACCCACTGCTTGGTTTGAGTCCGACTGCTTCGCAAAAAGCTACGGTGAAATACTTCTTTGTTGTGGCCGCGCTGTGGGTGGTGCAAGTCGCATTGGGTGCGATCGTCGCGCACTACGGTGTGGAGGGCAGTGGGTTCTATGGAATTCCACTGGACAAGTGGCTGCCGTATTCGGTGGCGCGAACCTGGCATTTGCAGATCGGCATTTTCTGGATTGCAACGTCCTGGCTCGCCACCGGGCTCTACGTTGTTCCTGCGATAAGCGGTAGAGAACCGAAGGGACAGAGGCTCGGGGTCAACGCACTATTCGCGGCTTTGATCTGTGTGGTGGTTGGCTCGCTTGCCGGAGAGTGGCTGGGCATCCAGCAAAAACTCGGCAATCTGTGGTTCTGGCTTGGTTCGCAAGGTTACGAATACGTTGATCTGGGACGACTCTGGCAAATTCTTCTTTTCGCCGGTCTCACTTTCTGGTTGTGGCTGATGTGGCGCGGATTGAAGCCTGCCCTGGCACGGCGGGACTCGAATTACTCGCTGCTAACGCTGTTCCTGATCGCAAGTATCGCGATCCCTCTCTTCTATGCCGCAGGACTAATGTACGGGCAACGCTCCCACCTGATGACCGCCGAATACTGGCGTTGGTGGGTCGTGCACCTCTGGGTGGAAGGCTTCTTTGAAGTGTTCGCCACCGTGGTGATTGCATTCCTGCTGACCCGGCTCAAACTGCTGTCGATTACGACCGCTACCCGCAGCGTGCTTTTCTCCACCGTCATTTACCTTTCCGGGGGTATTATCGGGACGTTTCATCACCTGTACTTCACGGGAACACCGAACTCCGTGTTAGCGCTTGGGGCAATCTTTAGCGCCCTCGAAGTGGTTCCGCTGGTCCTCATTGGATTCGAGGCGTGGGAAAACATCCGGTTGTCCCGCGGTACCGCGGCGAACCCCTGGGTCAGCGCCTACAAATGGCCGATCTACTTCTTCGTCGCGGTTGCATTCTGGAATTTTGTCGGCGCCGGCTTATTCGGTTTCATGATCAATCCTCCGATTGCTCTTTACTATGTGCAGGGGTTGAATCTGACTCCGGTGCACGGACACACCGCGCTATTTGGCGTGTACGGCATGCTGGGACTGGGACTCATGCTGTTTTGCCTTCGAGCCCTGCGTCCCGGCCTGATGTGGAAGGACCGGCCACTTGCGATTGCCTTCTGGTCCATCAACATTGGGCTCGCGGCCATGGTGTTGTTGAGCACGCTGCCAATTGGGCTGGCTCAAGCCTGGGCATCCGTTGAAGTTGGAATGTGGTACGCGCGATCCTCGGAATTCCTCCACACCCCCATCCTGACCAAGCTGCGATGGATGCGGATGTTCGGTGACACGATCTTCGCGTTCGGTGCGGTGGTGCTGGGCTGGTTTGTCCTCGGCCTGGTGACGGGCCACTCTTTCGATCGAGGATCGAAGGTCCTTGAGGAAGGGGAGTACAAACCATACGAATCGGAACTTGTGCATCAGTGAGATGGTCCGAGATATGAGCGAAAACAGTGACTTTGTAAGCACGCTGCAGCAGGCTCGCAGGCGAGCCATGATCGTCCCCCGCGAACATGGCGCCTGGGGCCTGCTGCTGGTGCCGTTGTTTACGGGAATGGCCGCCGGCTTTGCGCCGGAACATCGCGCGTGGCCATTGCTCTTGTTCACAGTAGCCGTGCTGGCGTTGTTTGCTCTGCGGACACCGGTCGAGAGCCTGCTCGGCCTAAGTGCAATCTCAGCGCGCACCACAGAAGAACGCTGGACTGCTTTGATCGGGTCAGTGTTGTACGCGGCGGTGGCGAGTGTGTGTTTAAGTGTCCTTCTGTGGAAAGGTCGCTATTCAGGGTTGCTCGCCTTCGGAGTTGTCGGCGCTTGCGCGCTCGTGATGCAGGCTGTTCTGAGAAAAGTCCGAGCGCGAATGATCTCGCAGATCGTGGGCGCACTTGGTCTCACCTGCACTGCGCCGGCGGCGTACTACATCGCTACGGGACGACTGGACGCGACAGCGTTTGCATTATGGGTTGCGAACTGGGTCTTCGCAGGAAACCAGATTCACTTTGTCCAACTGCGCATCCACGCGGCGCGAGCGACCACATTCGCAGAAAAATTCAAACGCGGAAAGATGTTCCTCGTGGCCCAACCGGTCTTGCTCACGGCGCTCGGGCTGGGAACACGGTGTCACATCCTGCCTGCATTGGCGACTATCGCGTTTGTACCTGCCGTGGTGCGAGGCTCGCGATGGTTCTTTCAGGGAGCTGATCCGCTCGACGTGAAAAAGCTGGGCTGGTCTGAGATGAAGCATGGCGTGGCTTTCGGACTCTTGCTGGCGTTGTCGTTCCTATACTGAGTGGCCATTGGTCTTCACGCCCTGGCGCACTGAATCCGCGAAGCCCGGTTCTAAACAGGCAGGCTCAAGTGGGGCATCCGCCACGAGATCATCTTTCCTTGTTGGTTCCTGGTGTCGTGATTGATGAGCTTGCGATGCGAACGTACATCGGGAAGAAAGGCAGGATCACGTATGAGCCGACTAGAAATAAGGCTAAAGCGTATGTTCCCGCCGCGAAAAGGAAGGTAAGCAGATTAAGCTTCTGATAGCAGGCAACCAGAACGCCGATGGCCATACAGATCAACCTGTAAAGCCAAAAATACCTGAAGTCACACACCAGCTCGGTTCCGCAGCAGGGACAGCTTATGTAGCGGCTCGCCTCCGGCTGGAGCTGCGGCAGCTCCTTTGCACAGACTGGGCAGTGAAATGTAGGTCGCTTTCTGAACATCAGAATCATTGGTTGCGAATCGTCCCTGGTTACCTCTAGATCCTTAATGAGCCACGAAATCCCCGAGCAGCGTAGTAAGATTCCGCGCCGTTGTGATAGGTGAAAACCGTGTCGTAGCGGCGATCGCAGAAGAGAGCGCCGCCGAGTTTTCGGATCTCCGGAGGAGTTTTCACCCAGCTCGAGGTTTTGGTATCGAACGCGCCGAGCTTTTGCAGCTCTCGATACTGGTCTTCCGTCAGCAGTTCAATGCCGACAGCGGCTGCCACATCGATGGCATTATTTTTCGGTTTAGCTTCTTTCCGCGATTGCAACGCTTCACGGTCATAGCAAAGGCTCCTGCGCTCTTTCGGACTTTCCTGCGAGCAATCACAGAAAATGTATTCGCCCGTCTTTTTGTCATGACCGACAACGTCCGGTTCGCCGCCGGTTTCTTCCATCTCGCTGACCGATCTCAGTTTTTCAGAACTTGCCTCGAGTTTTGCCTGGATTTTGGACCAGTCCAGACTTTTGTGGCGCTTCATGTTTTGCTCGAAGCGGGTCTTCAGGGTGTTAAGCAGGTCTTCGCGTTGTTTCTTTGAAAACGTTTCATTTGACATAAGTTTCCTTAAGCGCCCAGCAGCGTAGGCGCCCTATTTCTCCGGAATCAAATACGCGCCGGGGATTTTGCTATCCAGCGTCGCGAGAGCGCTCCCATTTGCTCTGGCGAGCTCGACGAGGTGACCATCCGTGATTTGTTTCGGAGCTTTCACCCAGGCCGGAAGGCGAGAGGTATCGTGATCATCCGCAACGAAGAGAAAACGAGAAACATCAGCCTTTTTCAACCTCAGCAACAAGGTGCGTGCTTGCGCTACGTCTAATCCGTAGGTTGTGGCCTGGGCGAGGACGCGGATGAATCCCAGTTCGGTGATTGCACAGGTGGCGATCGTCGGCATAGGACGAGTACCGATCCAAGCGGCCACGCGATCATGGAATTCGTGGTTCGCGAACCCAAGAGCCACCAACGCGTTCACATCAAGAAGATAGTTCATGGAAAGGTCGCCAGTATCTCGTCAACTTCCTTGCAGCTCAGGACAGGAGCGTCAGGCCCGGCGCTGAAGACGGGCAGGCCGGTAACCGGATCGGTCGTGATCTTCACTCGCATGCGACGCCTCCTTCGCGGGGTGAGCACAATCCGCCCGGACTCCACGTTTACATCCAGAGGATCGCCTGCCTGAATACCCAGCCTTCGGCGAAGCGGCCCGGGAAGAACTACCTGCCCTTTAGTAGAAACCTTGGTTTGCATCGGTAAGACAATCTTACCAGTGTGTCTCAGTAAAAGCCATCGTTGCCCGACTATTTACGTCTTTCAGCTCCGAATAGTTTTGAGTATTCTCCTACCAACCGCTGCCAGCCTGCCAACTTCATAGCTTCAGGGCCGAGGACGCGACCGATGGGGTTTCCGTTGAGCAGGCTATCCAGAACGTCAAACGAAATATGCCAGCCCGCGGCGCCCCACGAGATGAAGCGGCGATCGATGTTCGACCACAGCGTCAGTCGCGTGCCCCCGCCAAACGGTTCGAGTTCCCAACGCTGATCGCCGTACTCGAGGAATCTTGGAGGTTCGGCTCGGGTCACTCTAGTTTCGATCGGCACGGGATTTCCAACCCACGTGAGGTTCACCGTGGCCTCAGGCGTATCGAGATTTCCATCAACCACAAATGGTGCCCACTCCCGCAGTTGCACCGGGTCAGTGAGCGCCTGCCAGACTTTCTCCGGCGGATGGCGTAGTTCGCGGACAAGAATGAGCGTCCACTTGTCCTCTTCTGGGCCATCCTTTTTTACCTGCGCTCCATAGGCCGGGCCCGGCGTGTAGTGTTCGTGTTCGATGATGTTTTCCTAAACGGTTCCTGTGTTCGTACTTCGCGTTTAGCACTCAAAAAAAGATCAAATGCGAAATACCGCTCACCAGCTCTTCAGTTGCGTGAGCTGAACCAGGTTGCCGCAGGTATCTTTCAGCATGGCGATTTTGGATGCGGTCACGTCGGTTGGCGGCATGGTGAACTCGGCGCCGCGGGACTTGATGCGCTCGTAGTCGCCATTGATGTCATCGGTGAAGAACATGATCGCAGGCTGGTTCTGTTGAAAGATTGCCTGCTGGTAGGCCTGGGCTGCGGGATTATTGTTGAGCGCCAACTGCAGCTCAATCCCGTTTGGGTCCTCGGGCGAAGCCACCGTCAGCCAGCGATACGGTCCCTGGCTGAAATCGGTTTTCTTGGTGAAGCCAAGCACATCAGTATAAAAGTGCAGCGCCTTTTCTTGATCGTCCACGTATAAGCTGGTTACTTTGATTGTCATTTCATTTCTCCTTTGTTACTTTCGCGGTTTGGGCCGCTTTGATTTCGTTGTTTTTTTCGGTGTTGATGGTTCGTCCAGTTGACGGTCCATGCGGTCGAGGTAGCGTTCAAGAGCGTCTATATGAGCCGACCAGAAGCGGCGGAACTGGGCCAGCCAGCCATCGATCTCCTGGAGCGGCCCTGGTTTCAATCGGTAGAGACGCCGCTGTGCGTCCACGGTGGATTCCACGAAGCCGGCGTCGCGCAGGACGCGCAGGTGCTTCGAAACCGTCGGCTGCGACATGCGTAGTTGCCGCTCGATTTTCCCCACCGACTGTTCGGACGAGGCCAGCAGGCTGAGTATGGCGCGGCGGTTGGGCTCGGCAATGATTTCGAAAGCGGATTCCACTTTTCTGTATATACCTTAAAAGGCATATACGTGTCAAGGTATATACAAAACATATTTTTACCGCACCCTGACTGGCGGGCTGATTACGGGGAAAAACCGGGCTTTGGCGGCCCGGAACTTAAATGGGTTTATGACTTGGAGCGGACTCGCGGACGCGGGTGTCCGTGCTGTATCGCGAGTCGCACCGAAGGGAAATCACTCGCTTGCCTTGAGGTCCGGTGGAAGGACGCCGGTGGGGGCCGAGCTTAGGATCGAGCGCTCAAACTCCCGATTGTGATCCTTTCGCGATCCTGGTCCCGAAGAATCCGTTAAAGTGACAATGCCATTAAAGGCAAGCCATTCGCGATGATCGGGCGCGCGAAGGAATGCGCCGCGGTAGCCGAGGCCCGGTGGCCTCGGCTTCTCGGGTGAAGGTGGCAACGTCTCCCACAATAGCTGCAGCTTGCGAACCAAGAACTTCGAAGCAGGCCAGGTTGGATCGCGGCGCCCTGAGTAAATGTAGGCCCCCGCGATCCACTGCTTACGCGATTTTGATGTGGCCATGCATTACAACCATGAACGTGCAGAAGTCGGTATAGGGCCCTCGATCGGCGGTACGCACGTCCGGGATCAGGTTTCCACTATTATCAACGTTCGTTACCGGTGTGCCGCCCATTTTCTGGCTCCAATAACCGTTGCGATTTTTGCGGAACCAGTGGAAGTCGCCTCCGGGCCAGATGACGAGCGCAACAAGATGACCCTCTTTGGGACAGCGGTTGTTGGCGGTGGGCGCGTCGATGAGGCAATCGGCGATGGCGGCCGGCCGAACCGAGCCGCAAGTTAACGACGTATATTCTGCGCCGGCGGCGAGACCGGGCTGGGCATAGGTGTCACTGCGGTAGTCGCAGCCATAGTTGTAACAATTGTTGTTGTACTGAACCTGGCCGCTGTCATTCCACCAATTCGGCTCATACAAGGGAGCGCATTTGCAGTGCTCGCGACGGGGCCAGTGCGGCGGATGGTGCTTCCTGCGGCACTCGCGGAAACGTTCGACCTCTTTCAGAAATTGCGATGGAAAGTTTTTGCCGAGCTTGCGGAGCGAGGCATGGCGGGCGATGTATTGTTCGAGGTCTTCGTCGGCGGCACGGTGCGAAAGGCGCGGGCCGACGAGATCGCCGTGGGCGAAGCGAAAGGTCTTGGGCAGGCTACGAGCACCGGTTGATTCGATGATCAGGCCGCGGTAGCCCAGAGTTGATTCGGGGAGCGGTAGACGCTCTTTAGCGGAGAGAGCGCGAGCGGGGCGCAGACGCTCGTAAAGCCGGGTAGCTTCTTTCCCCTTGACCTCGATGACTGGATTTTTGCGGCCGCTGAAAATATCGACTGTGATGCGGAATTCCATAGGACACCTCCTCCGCGTAGGTTCGCGGTGGTGAATTGAATTTCCCAGGGGTTGAAGATCTGATTACGCGAAGTGGCAGGCGGACAAACCGAACGAGGCAAGCGCGACCTTCCACTCTACATTCTTTAAAGCGGAGTGCAGTAGGAATTCCCGCCACAGTATTCGAATTGTGCCTGCAGAGGCTCGGACAGGAGAGTTCGAGCCACTCGGTCTATGCCAGACGAAAAGGGGCGCTCAGCAGACGCGCGGGAAGCATGACCACGGCCCAAACCAGCGCGAGGACTCCGTGGACTGCGATTCCGACGATTCGGAAGGGCAGCAGCAACAGCCAAACGAACGGATATGCGATCAGCGCCAGGATGGCCAGCGGCCAGCAGAAGATGAACAAAATGCACCAAAGGAAAAAAGCTGCCATGGGAGTTCCCTCCTCTCTGTTATACGGCAGGGGTGGCATCGAGGTTCCGCAAGATTTGCAAGCGAGCGCGGTTCAAGCTAAGATGCCGTGGCTTGGAGGATTAGTATGCGCAGAGTTTTAGTTTGCTTTGTCCTGCTTTGGGCGACTGGCGCCGCGTTTGGCGCAAAACAGTATTCCTATTTTCGAGTTGGCAATGCTAATGATGTTGCGACCAGCACGACTCCCGGCACGGTACTCATGGGCGGGGGGACGGACGTTGATGCGGCGTTCCAGTGGATGTGCCAGCGCATGGACGGCGGCGACTTTCTGGTGATTCGCGCGACCGGAACTGATGCCTACAATCCGTACATCCAGCAGCTTTGTCCGACCATCAATTCGGTCGCGACACTGATTATTCCGAACCGGACTGCGGCGAGCGATCCTTTTGTTATCGCGACCATTCAGCACGCGGAGGCGCTGTGGATCGCAGGCGGCGATCAATCGAACTACATCAATTTCTGGAAGGGCACGCCTGTCGAAGACCAAATTAACGCGTTGATCGCGCGTGGAGCGCCGATTGGCGGCACCAGCGCCGGAATGAACGTGCTCACAGAGTTTGTCTATTCTGCGCTGGCGAGCCAGGGAGCTGATTCAGGCCAATCGTTGGCCGATCCGTTTAACAGATATATCTCGCTGGACCGCGACTTTGCGAGCATTGCGAATCTGCACGGGATTATCGGCGATCCACATTTTGTCACGCGCGACCGCATGGGGCGTGACCTTGCTTTTATGTGCCGGATCTACGAGAACGGCTGGTCGGCTGCGCCGCGCGATATCGCGATCGATGAAAAGACCGCGTTACTCATAGATCCCAGGGGAACAGCCACCGTAGTTGGGTCGAGCACGGTTTACTTCATGCAGGCACCGGGCGCGCCGCAGGTTTGCCAGGCCGGCACTCCGTTGACTTACGACAACATTGGCATTTATCGCATTGATGCGAGCGGCAGTTTTGATCTGAGCCGCTGGTCGGGCAGAGGTGGGGTTGCTTACACGGTTTCGGCGGATGCAGGAGTGGTCAGTTCGACGCAGGCTGGTGGCGGGATTTACTGAACGCTGCAGTTAAGTTCAACGACAGCCCGGCAAGTCAGATTTCGACTCTCTTTTGTCGACTCCTCGTGGTTTCTAATTCTTATGTACGATGTCCAGCGAAATTAACTTGGAGTGGGTCGTGACATTCACATCCACTTTCCTGGTCATCCAGTCACGGCCTAACACGGATGCGAACGCGACATAGTGCCCGGGCGGGACTCCCGTGAAGGTCAAATATTTTGTTTTCGGAAGTGGCCAAAATCCTTCGAAATTCGCGGGTTGAATGTACCAGATGGTGTGGTCAAGATTGATGAGGATGACTTGAACGTCATTTCCTGAGATTCTCGACTTATCATTCGTCGAGACAAGAAAATGCACTGAATAGGTTTTCTGCAGAGGCAAATTGAACTTGATTGTCGAGGTTCTGCCCGCCACCACATCGAGAGGAACAGCATCTTTCTTTTCGTTGACTCCCGGGTAGTAAAGAAAAACGGGCTTCCCCAGGAAGTCTGATCTTGTAAAAAGCAGGTAGTACTTCCCTGGCCCCAGTCTCTGGGAACAAAACGAACCGTCATCGTTCACGGAAACATCAGGATGGTCGATCGGGGAAAAGCCCTCGTTCGACAGAAATGAGATCCTTCCAACTCTACTGTCGTCCGCTTGGGGAACCACGGTGCCACAGATAACGCCGGTCAAATAGGCATATCGTTTCTTGCTCTCTTCAGCTGAGTGCTGCCGCTCCTTCTCCGCAGCGCCCGACCGCATCCACAAGGGCTGAGCAGGCGCCAAAGCGGCTTTGGGCGGGGTTTGGTGCGTCAAATAGCGTAATTCCAACGCTACAGCATCATCGCCAATCCACCCACCTGGACTGCACAAACCTACCCGCAAGTCCGGACCTCTTGATCCGTCCGCATATACAAGGTATGTGATTCCGACGGAATAACGCGCACCGCAATCGCCGCCTCCCAGTCCGGTGGTGACCACAACATGGTTTCCAATTTCACCCTTGTAAACTTTTGTTACTTGGAATGTTATGGCCATGCGTGGCCACCCAGTTCGGCCTCCTGGATCATATGCTGGAACCAGCTCACCGTCTTTTGCGTTTAGAACATTCCAACGCAGTTCGAAATGGGTCGGCGTGCCTTCGAAAATCGCCGTGGCACTCTCCGCTTCAACTCTTGCGGTGTCCCACAGATCCTTACCGTGAATACCTCCGCATGTGCATGCAAACGAGTGTCTGGCAGCGATAACTATGGCAACCATCACTACAAAGCGGAGGCGAAGTCTCATGCTCAACAAGACACCAAGCCTACCTCATTGGTTCCTTACTAACGGTACCTTCGCTTTGCACCCGTGCCTTTTCGAACTCATCGCCTTTCTGCCAGCCGATCAGACTGGACTGTGATGCCGCGGTCCAGCCGAGGGCGAAACCAAAGCGGGCCATGGCGGCGTCTCCGGTGAAATCCATGTCGGGGCTGTATTCGTCGCTGGGCTGGTGGTAGTGCTTGTTGGTATATTCCTCGGCCTGCTGCATTCCCCACTCGGTATTGTGCTTTTTGTATTTCATGCCCTCGTTGATTGAGAACGCGGGGACACCGACGCGCGCCATTGAGAAGTGGTCGGAGCGATAGTAGTGGCCGGCCTCGGGATGAGAATCGGGGCGAATGGCAAGGCGAAACTCTTTGGCCATGGCTTCGACCGTCGGATAAAACGTGGTGCGCTCGGAGCCGACGACTTCGACTTCTTCGGGCGCGCCTAACGGTGGGATGTCGTCGTAGTTCAAATCAAGCGTGATCTTCCCTGCCGGAATCGGCGGATGTTTTCCCAGATATTCGGAGCCGAGGAGGCCTTGCTCCTCAGCGGTGACCGATGCAAGCAGAATCGAGCGGCGCGGACGAGTGGGAGATTGAGCATAGATACGGGCCAGTTCGACGAGGATGCCGCAGCCGGTGGCGTTGTCGCGCGCGCCGTTGTAGATGTTGTCGCCGGGCATGTCGGGACGAATACCGAGGTGGTCGTAGTGGGCGGTATACATGACGGCTTCGTCTTTGAGCTTGGGATCAGAGCCGGGGAGCATGGCGATGACGTTATTCGAAGAGAACGGGCGCACCTTGGTGACCATGTGCGCCTTGAGTTTGGCGTGCAGATCGACCGGGTGAAAGTCGCGGGAATTGGCGTCGGCGATGAGCTTGTCGAGGTCCAGGCCTGACTTTTGAGTAAGCTGTTTGGCAACGTCCTGCTGAATCCAAGCGGCGGCCTTCAGTTGTGGAGCATCGCTCTTGAGAAGAGATCTCTCACCGGAATTCGAGTTGCGCACAACTTCCCAGGGATAACTGGCCATTTCGCTTCTGTGAATCAGGATGGCGGCGACGGCTCCTTTGCGCGCAGCTTCGAGATACTTGTAAACCCAGCGTCCGTAAAAAGTGAGCGCGCGGCCTTTGAAGAAATTGGGATCGGCAGAAGTGGGCTCGTTGACGAGCATGAGGAGGACCTTGCCGCGAACGTCGAGTCCTTTGTAGTCGTCCCAGCTGTACTCAGGAGCTTCAATGCCGTAGCCGACGTAAACGATGTCGGCGTCGATGTCATTGGAAGATTGCTGGGTTTGATCGTAGGCGACGTATTGGTCGAGCGGCTTGAGCTTCATGGCTTCGCCCTTGGCGGGCGCGAAGTCGAAGGTCGTTTCGGATTGCGGAGTTACGCCCACCATGGGGACTTTCTGGAAAAATGTGCCGTTGTCGCCCGCGGGTTTCAGTCCGTAGGTCCAGAACTGAGTTGCGATGTATTCGGCGGCGATGTCTCCGCCGCGCTGGCCGGTGCCGCGGCCTTCGAGCAGGTCAAGAGAGAGAAAGCGTACGTGGGCGCGGATGTGCTCGGGATCGATCTTTTCGAGCGCCGCCATGGCTGCGGGAGGGAGATGGGCGGAGGCCAGGGAATCGTGCGTGGCTTTGCGGGCGGCTTGGGCGATGGTGAAAACCAGGACGGTCAGGAAAAAGATCAGCGCGAGCTTTCGCATTCAGGGCTCCGGGGAGAGATGGCAAAGGGGATATTGTACGGGAATACGCGGCGGCCAACGCAAGGTCTCTCGACTTCGCGACGCGCATATGCGCGTCGCTATGCTCGAGATGACAGTTTTGTTTTGATTTCAAACTTGCCGCTGCGCTCGAGATGACAGTTTTGTTGGAGTGTTCGGATGTGGTGCTAGAGGTCAGTTTGTCACCCGCAGCCTGCGGGTTAGTTTCTGGAGCTTCAACCGGCGCGGAAGTCGGCGATCTGTTCTGTTGGTTGGAAGAGTAGCTTCGGGGTGGATCCGGTCGTTTCGGCTGCTTTGCGTGCGATTTGTTCAAACTCCTGGCGCATCCAGCTGACGCTTGAGATCTCGATTTCTCCGTCTTGAGCGATCCAGAATGACGTGGGAACGGTGTTCAATCCGTAAGCATTTGATACCGGGAATTTCTTGGTGTCGTCGAGCAGAACTGGGAATGTGATTCCGTAGCGTTTGTTAAATTCGGCGGTGTCGGATTTTTCGTTTTGCGAGACGCCGATGATCGTGAGCTTCCGCTTGCCGTAAGCCTTGAAAATGCGCTCAAAAAAAGGCAGGGCGTATTGGCATACAGGGCAGGAGATCTTGAAGAAGACGGCTAGGACCGGGCCATGGGCGAGAGCGTCCTGCAAGGAAAACTTTTCGCCACTCACGGATGTAAGTTCAAAGTGGGGGGAATGAGTTCCGGCGCTCAAGGCCTGCATCTGTTTTCCTCCGAATAGGTTCTTATACCAGCTCATCAGATGACTCCGGCGCGGGAAAGGATTTTTCTCGCCAGGCCGGTCAATGGGAGTTGTGAGACGCGGGAAAGCTTGACGGGCGTGCCATCGGCGGTCGCGGCGGTGATCACGCGGACATCATAGTCGGTGTTGGTGATGGAGTGCTTGAGCGAGAAGAGCGGCTTGCGTCTGCTGACGGTCGCGGGTAATTCCCACATTCCTGGCATCAGAGAGTCGCGATTCGATCTGCGGACCAGGCGGACAGATCCATCTGCTGACGAAAGCGCGAAGGTGATTTTGCGTTTTTGTTGCGGAGGTTTGCGGGAAGCAGAGAGATCTCGTCCGCGCGTGGAGCAGAAGGCTTGGATCGGGCAGGTAGCGCAAAGCGGTTCGCCAGGAAGGCAAACGGTCGCGCCGAATTCCATCATCGCTTGATTGAAATCGCCGGGATGGATTGGGTCGAGCAGGGCTTCTGCAGTTTTCCATGAATCTGCTGTGGTGTGGGTTTGTCCGGTTAGACGGCGAAACACGCGCTGAACGTTTCCATCAACTACGGCGACCGGCTCGTTGAGGGCGATGCTGCAGATCGCGGCTGCGGTGTAGCGACCGATGCCGGGGAGGGCGCGCCAGGCGTCGGAGATTTGCGGGAACTTCCCTTCCTTCGCGACGATTTTTGCGGCGGCATGCAGATTGCGTGCGCGGCGGTAGTATCCGAGGCCGCTCCATTGGGATAAGACGGAGGACTCTCGGGCAGACGCAAGCTTCCGGACCGAGGGGAAACGCTTCAGGAAGGGAATGTATTTAGGGAGTACGGCGGCGACGCGGGTTTGTTGCAGCATGATCTCGGATACCCAGACTCTGTAGGGATCGCGGTCCTTGCGCCAGGGCAGATCGCGGCGGTTCTGGTTGTACCAGGAGAGAAGCTTTGCGCGAAATTCGGCGGGGTCGCGTACGACTTGCATGGTGTGATGGGATTGTATCTTGTCTGCTTGGCGGCTGAAAAAAGCTCTTAACCGCAAAGTTCGATAAGGCTTCGCAAAGGTCGCAAAGAAAAACTGCGCTGGGTGATCGAGTCAGCCGACTGTATATTGCCGCTGGCGGCTGAAAAAGCTTTTAACCGCAGAGGGCGCAGAGAAATTCGCCGAGGACGCAGGGAAAGGCACATAACAGGTCAACCACTAAGGACACCAAGGTGCACGAAGTAAAACTTGTACGCCAATCTCGGTGTCAGCGGTAGTTTGTTTTGATATCTAAACGAATGGAGCAACGTCTTACCAACTCTCGTCATTGACCTGGCGTGTTAGGCAGGAAATAATTGAGAGATCAATCAGTGACTTCGCCGTTGGAGCCGGGAACGATGAATGATTTCAATCGCAAGGTGAAAGATGCGTCGGCGAGAGTGAATGAGAAGATCGGGCACACCACGGAGCAAGTGGAAAAGGAAGCTGCCGAGTTCATCAAGTATTTGAACGACGAAGTCGTTCCTGCGGTGCGGCAGCATTCGACCAAGGCGTTACGAACCGCGGCTGAAAAGATGACCGAACTGGCCAACTATATGGAACGGAATTCGGCTGCGCGCAAATGAGACGATTTGGGCTGGTATTCGCGTTCCTGGTGTTCGTCGCTGCCTGCAGCCACAAGCCTGCGACGGTAGCAGTTCCACCCGCTCCGCCGATTCAGCAACCGAGTTCAACTCCCAGCACTGCGCCCACGGCTGCGGATAGCGTTCCAGCAGAAAACATTCCGATTCCTCCCGAGGCAAAGCCAATTCTGGTGGAGACAGGAATTGCCAGCTGGTACGGGCCGCCTTATCACAATCGGAAGGCATCGAACGGCGAGATTTACGACATGAACGCGATGACTGCGGCTCATCGCACGTTGCCGTTGGGATCAATTGTGCGTGTGACGAATGTGAACGGCGGCGAATCGTGTGTGGTGCGGATCACCGACCGGGGGCCCTTTATTGAAGGCCGGATTGTGGATTTGTCGAAGGCGGCAGCTGAGAAGCTTGAACTGGTGCGGAGGGGCACCGGGCCGGTACGTCTTGAGGTCCTGACAACGCCTGCGCCAATCGGAACCGGCGGAAAATGGGCGGTACAGATCGGCGGATTCGGACATGAGGAAGATGCACGCGATCTGGCCGGACATTTGTCGCGGCAGTATCACACGGCCAAGGTGCTGACGTTTAATTCGCCGGCTGGGGATTGGTGGGTGCGAGTGCGCGTGAAAGACGATCTGCGCGCTAGGGCTGAGGAAGTGATGCACGACGCCAAGGTGAGTGAGGGCGGGATCTTTTTAGTGAGGTTGGATTAGGGTGGTCGGTGGTCAGTTATGCAATCAGAATGCGTAGAGACGTAGCTCCGCTACGTCTCAGACGTTGCAAGCAACGTCTCTACTAGTGACATTTATGATTGAATGTCTTTTCTGCAAAATTGTTGCTGGGCAGATTCCTTCGAAGAAGGTTTACGAGGACGAATACACGTTTGCCTTCGAGGACATCGATCCCAAGGCTCCGACGCATGTGCTGATTGTGCCTAAGGAGCATGTGATTGATCTCAAGAACGCGACGGAAAAAGATGCCGAGATCATTGGGCGCTGCCATCTGACGGCGGCGAAGATTGCGCGGGACCGCAAGATTGAGGACGGATACCGCACCGTTTTGAACGTGGGGCCGAAATCGGGGCAGTCGGTGTTTCATCTGCATGTACACCTGCTCGGCGGGCGCGACCTGCGCTGGCCGCCGGGATAGAATAGATAAAGCCACAGTTGGTATGTTTCAGGGCCTTCCATCGTCGAGTAAGAAGCGCAGTTACTCCATCCTCGCTTCCCTTCTGTTTGAGGCTTTGCTGATCTTAGTTTTTGTGTATCACGCGCCGATTTTTGTGACACCTTCGTCCGTGGCTTGGGGCCAGCACGGGACGTCTGAGGCTCTGGTTTATTTGGCGCAACCTCAGGCGCAAGCGCATCCGACGCCTAAGAAAGTCCTACTCAAACCGAAAAAGAAACGGCAGGAAAAAGTTGAACAGGCTAAGAATGAGGTCGAAGTGCCGCGGGCTGGTACGCCGTACGGTTCTCTGTATCAGGGACCTGGAAGCGGACAGGACGCGCGGCCTGCGCTGCCGCTGGTCTTTCCCGATCCGAGCGTGTATTCATGGCAACTGGGAGGACTGCAGGGAGATGTGATTGTCGAGGTCACGATTGACGAACATGGGAATGTGACGGAGACGAGGGTGCTGCAGTCACTGAAAGATGAGATTGATCAGAAGGTGCTTGCCACGGTGAGGAATTGGCGATTTCGTCCGGCGACCGTGGACGGAATGGCGATCAGCTCACGGCAGGACGTGCATTTTCACTTCCCGAGTTAATCAAAAGCCTTTAACCGCAAAGGTCGCAGAGGATTCGCCGAGGTCTCGGAGAAGACCTGCACAGGCGAGCCGCCTGTGCTACATGGGAAACCTTTAACCACAGAGGGCACAGAGTTACACAGAGGAAGAACACAGAGGATTTTTGCGCAGATGATTCGCCGACGTCGCGGAGAAGACCTGCACAGGCGGGCCGCCTGTGCTACATGGACAACTAATTCCTGGCGTCCGACAACGGGAGCCAGACCGAGAAACGGGTATCGCCGGGTTTGGAATTTACCTGGATGTTGCCTTTGTGTTTTCGGACGATGCGCTGCACGGTATCGAGTCCGAGGCCGGTGCCTTCGCCCACACCTTTTGTAGTGAAGAATGGCTCGAAGATGTGTGCTTCTACTTCGGGCGATATTCCCGGGCCGTTGTCGGCGATTTCAACCACCACGCAACGGTCGTCGCGATAGGTCCGGATTCGCAACGCGCCTTGGCCGCTCATTGCGTCGATGGCGTTATCGATGAGGTTGGTCCACACCTGATTGAGTTCGCTGCCGAACGAATTCACTAACAACGGAACCGGCTGATAGTCACGCTCAACTGTCACTCCGCGTTTGAGCTTGTGGTTCAGAATCGTCAACGTCGTTTCGAGACTCTTCACGACATCGACGTTCTGTACCGGCGACTGGTCCATATAGGTGTATTCCTTGATCGCCTTCACCAGATCGGAGATTCGTGACGTGCTGCTCTCGATTTCGTTCAACAGGCTTGCGATCTCGACGGACGCGGCGATGCGAACCAATGCGGCTCGGGCTGAGCCCGCATCGAGGTTGGCAAACAGCGATTCGAGAGCTGCCGGCTTGATGCCTCGCTGGGCAAGTTCGGCGGAGAGCTGCCAAAGGTCGTTCTGGCCGTGGCTACGCAATAGCGAATCGATCTGGTCCTCCAGGTCGCTGATGGTGAGCGCATCCGGAGGAGGGCCGTCCTGCCGGGTGAATGAGGTTTCCAGTTTTTCTATCTCTGCCTTCTGCGTGGCTGTCAGTTCGCGACGGCCAAGCTCATGGCTGGCCTCTTTAATGCGGTGGAGAGTGTCTCGAAGTTGGGCAGACGCGCGTTTCGCGGCGGCCGCGGGATTGTTGAGTTCATGCGCAAGTCCAGCTGAGAGTTTGCCAAGTGCAACCAGCCGATCGCGTTGTTGTTCGATTCGTGTGGTTTCACGAATTCGGTCGGACATCAGGCCGACCAAGCGCTTGGCCAGCTCCGGCATCCTCTGAATCAGTTCGGTGAAAAGGGCGGAGGGAAAACGGAGCATGCGCCCGTCGGTTAAAGTGCGCCCGGTCACCCTGAACTGCGTCATTCTCGAGAAAGGCAAAGCGCCGGTGACGTCACCGCTCTTGCCCGCGATCACCACGGTTTCGCCGGCGAATTCGCCTCGCCATTCATACTCACCCTCAAGCAGCACGAACATGGCTTCCGGCGGATCACCTTGGCGCACGTAAATCTCTCCCGCCTTGAGACTGACTTCCTTCGACTGGCTGAGGAACCAGGTAATCTGATCGTCCGGAAGACCGGCAAACGCGGGAACCTGCAACAGCTCTTGTGGAGTCGCCATTTTAGACTTTGCTCAGGTACTGATGAATGAACTGCACGGCTACCGATCCTTCACCCACGCCGGAAGCGACGCGCTTTACTGATCCGTGGCGCACGTCACCCACAGCAAAAATGCCGGGGACGTTGGTCTCCAGCAGGAACGGGTCACGATCGAGTGTCCATGATTTTGGCCGCTGGCCATCGCGGATCAAGTCTGGCCCAGTCAGGATGAAGCCACGCTCATCTCTTTCGACCAGACCTCCTAGCCAGTCTGTCCGCGGCAGCGCGCCTATAAAAATGAACATTGAGCCGGCGGGAACGCGTTCGATCTTGTTCGTATCCGTACAGAGAACGGAGATTTCTTCGAGGTGCGTATCGCCATGCGCTTCCGACACGCTGGCGTGAGTCCAGATTTGAATGTTGGGCGTGCGCTCGATCTGGTCAATTAAATACTGCGACATGGTGGCGGCAAGCCCTTCGCCGCGGACCAGAACCACAACTTTCTCGGCGTACCTGGCGAAGTTCATCGCCGCCTGTCCTGCGGAATTGGCACCGCCGATCACGTAAACGATCTCGCCTTTACAGGAGAGCGCCTCGGTTGCACCGCCGCCGTAGTAAACCCCCGCTCCCTGGAGCTTGTCCACGCCGGGTGCTTCTAGGCGACGCCATTGCACGCCCGACGCAACCATCAGTGCGTGGCAAGAAATCTCGCTCCCATCCGCGAGTTTGATGATCCGGTAGGAACCTTCCGTGCGGACGCTCATTGCTTCTTGCGGCGACAAAATTTCTACACCAAAGCGTTGCGCCTGCACGACAGCACGGCGCGCGAGGTCGCCTCCGCTCAGGCCGGTCGGAAATCCCAAGTAGTTTTCAATGCGAGAGCTCATTCCTGCCTGTCCGCCGGGAGCTTCGCGTTCGACCATCACGGTGTGCAGGCCTTCAGACGCGCCGTAAACCGCGGCGGCGAGGCCAGCGGGACCGCCGCCTATGATTGCCAGATCGTAGAAGTCGGTTTGGGCGCGAGTACGCAGGCCCACTTTCTGGGCAACATCGGCAGGCACACTCTCGAGAAGCTTGGTTCCGTCAGGAAACAAAACCACGGGAAGATTGGCTGATTCGGGGCCAAGCACGTTCAACAGGCGCTTTGTCTCGGGATCGCTGGCTGAGAGTTCAACGTCGATCCACTGGTACGGCACGTGATTACGGGCGAGGAAATCACGAAGCTCATAACATCGCGGCGACCAGCGCGTGCCGAGAACTCGGATTCCATCGAAAGCGGGCTTGTACGAAGCCATCCAATCGTCGAGCAGGTCATCGAGCTGCGGGTAGAGGTGATCGGCGGGAGGGTCCCACGGCTTCATGAAGAAATAGTTGATGTTGGCTTCATTGATGGCGGTGATTGCAGCACTTGTGTCCGCATAAGCAGTCAGCAAGGCGCGCTTGGCCTCGGGAAATATCTGCATGCCTTCCTGGAGAAATTCGACGCCATTCATGCGGGGCATGCGCTGGTCGGCGAGCATCAGGGCGACGCTGTCATTACGAACTTTCAACTGTTTCAAAATGTCGAGCGCCTTTTCCGGGGAATCGCTCCCGATGACGCGGTAATCAGCACCATATTGCGAGCGAAGATCGCGCTCGATCGCTCGCAGGACGTCGGTGTCATCATCTACGCTCAGCAGAACTGGTTTAGCCATAAAAAAACTTTCTTGCTTAGAACACTTGTTTAGAGATGCAGGTCAGTAGTGAATGCTACTTTAGAGTACGACTGGGGGCGGTTGGTCGCAAAAGAGGAAGGTCGCTTGTGCATTCGTGAGCGGCCTGAGGAAGCAGCGGGTGGTGCAGATCGCTTAACTCCGAATAAAGGGGCAGCTCGGACAAGCGTGCCCGAGCCACACGATCAAACTAGTTAACGGTTTCTTCCTGCTCCGAAGATCCATGCCTGCGCAAGAGCTGCGGCAGATTTTGTGAGAATGCCGAGCGCGGCAGGACCATGTCACAGCCGGCCTCGTGGGCTTTCTGCTTCAGATCGCCTTGCACGTGCGAGAGAAATCCGATCACGGAAGTCTTCTTCAGCTTGCTTTTGAGCTTGGGAATCAGACTCAGAGGCTTCACGCTGTTGCTGTTGAGATCGAAAATGATCAGCGAGGGCTTCTCTTCCCCATTGAGCTTGATGCGTTCGGTCAGATCGCTTTCGGCTTTTACGAACTCGACTTTCACGTTGAGCTTGCGAGCGGTTTCCTGAATCTTTGCTTGAAAGAACAGGTCGTCAACAAAAGCGAAGATTTTGGAGTTGGCGTCTTCGCGAGCCGGAAGCGGCTCGAGATCGCTCTGGCTGTATCCGCCTTGGCCCGGACCACCTGGACGCATGCGCAGTCGCGAGCCGTTATTGTTGCCGGCCAGGGCCGCACGATAGCTGTGATCCATGGGTGCGGTGTAGATGTTGGAATGCTGTTGGTCTCGACCGGGCCTACCGCCACCGCCGCCCGGAGCTCCGCCGCGTGGACGACGACCGCGCCGCCGCCTGTTTCTCCCTCCTCCACCGGAGGGGCGTCCTGGTCCTGCATTCATGTTGTGTTCTTAAGTCCTATTTAGTCCACCCGGAGGGGGACCCGTTTATACGGCCCAGAGTTCATCTTGATTGGGTTGGCAGCTTGCAACGCAAATGCACATTCGTGCAGAAAACCCCATTACGAATGAAACTCTAAATTTGAACTGTTTCCGTTAGGCGCCCGGAGCCGTTGGACGCGGGAGGTTTGCCGAGGGGGCAAACCGCTGGGAACACAGTTATGGTACCGCTCCCGGCTGGAGTACGCAAGTGCGAAGAAACCTGAGTTTTACACAGAGGTAACGTTAGGGACACCCGACCCCATGTAGATTTGGAGCCATCCCGGCGCAATTTCGGAACGCCGGCAAATTAAAGTCAGTGCCTCCACGGAACTGATATAGAATTTTCGCACCATCGAAGCCACTCACTCCTTTCGCGGGGAAAATCAAATGAAAATTCGACGCTGGCTGGCAGCCTGCTGCGTGCTGTCCGCGGTGCTTTGTATCAATGCCTACGCCCAAACAAAACAACATCAGGCAAGCGAGAAGACAAGCACGCCGACCGGGAAAGTCCGGACGTATTATCTCTGCGCCGAAGAAGTCGATTGGGACTACACCCCGGACGGAAAAGACGTAATGATGGCGAGCGCGTTTGACGGGTACGCGAAGAAATTCACCGAGCATACTGCAGACCGCATTGGACGCACCTACCGCAAAGCGGTGTTCCACGAGTACACGGATGCAACGTTCACCACGCCTAAGCCAAGACCATTAGAGCTGGCGCACATGGGACTTCTCGGGCCAGTGATTCGCGCCGAGGTGGGCGACACCATCAAAGTGACTTTGCGCAACAACACGGGATTTCCAGTCAGCTTGCATCCGCATGGTGTGGCCTACACGCGTGACTCGGAAGGCGCGATGTACGCGGACGGCATGGAGCATCCGGAAGCGAACGGGCTTGTGTCTCCCGGCAAGAGTCACACCTACACCTGGCTGGTTCGGGAGGAGGCTGGGCCCGGGCCACAGGACGGCAGCTCGATCGCATGGCTTTATCACTCGCACAATTATGAGCCGAAAGACGTGAATGCCGGACTCATTGGCGCGATTGTGATCACGCGCAAGGGAATGGCAAGACCTGATGGCTCACCGAAAGATGTCGCGCGGGAAGTCTTTTCGCTGTTCATGATCATTGACGAAAACCAGAGCCGGTATCTAAGCCACAACATCACGGCGAATCTTGCCGATCCGGCAAAGGTAAACCTGGGCGAGTATATCCCCGTTGATCCGGAGGGGAACGGCGATATCTCGCTAGGGACTGGATTCGGAATCAGCAACATGAAAAGTTCCATCAATGGATACATGTTCAGCAATGGCCCGATGATCACCATGCATAAAGGCGAGCACGTGCGCTGGTACCTGATGACGATGGGGATCGGCTTCAACTTTCACACTCCGCACTGGCATGGCAACGTGGTGAGCGTGCGCGGCCAATATATGGACGTGCTGCCCACGATAGGGCCGGCGCAGGTGGTCACAGCAGACATGACTCCGGACATGGTGGGCACGTGGATGTTCCATTGCCATGTGGATGACCACATGAAGGGCGGAATGCAGACGCTGTACCGGGTGCTGGACAAGAACGAGCCGATTCAGAGTGCGGCCGCTGCGCCGGCTTCAGCGCACAAGCTGCACTGAAATTTTTACGACCAACTCGCGATTGAAGGCAGTCTTCGTTGGCTGAGCCGATTCAGGCAACCTGAATCTGCCTTGCCCACTGCATGGCGTTCCAGTAGGCGAGAGATACTTCCTTGTCGGTGAGTCCGAGCCGACGGGCGTGGTTGGTCATTCCATCCCAATCTCCGGACTCGCGCGCAATCATCAGATCGTAGAGCGGACGCAGCGTGCCTTCCTCACCAAGAAGAACTGCCTTGGTGTCATGATCTACAGGGATGTTTTCGAGCACCTGGGTCATGGGAATCTCCATGATGGCGTCGATCATGGAGAGCAGGCCCATCAGGAAGAGATCGGAGTCTCCATGAGGAACTTTGGGTGATAGCAGCTCGCAAAAACGCGCACGAACCATGGCGGAGACGAGCAGTTCGCTGGAACGATTCTCGCCTGCAGTCAGCGTGGCGACCAGGCGCACCCAGCGCCGAACCTCACGCTCTCCGAGCAGGGTGAGCGCATGACGAATGGAATGGACTTCATTCTGAATAGCGAAAGCCGCCGAGTTGAGATAACGCAGCAAGCGATAGCAGACGGAAGCTTCCTGCTTGATGATGGCTTCGAGGTCGCGCACATTGACCTCCGGCTCGGAGACGGTTTTCAGGAGCCGCAAACAATTGAGACGGTTGGCGGGGATTTCCTTGGCGTGCAGAACTTCAGGGCGACGAAAGAAGTATCCCTGGAAATAGATGAACCCGGCAGCCTTGGCCGCGGCAAATTCTTCCCGGGTTTCGACCTTTTCTGCCAAGAGGCGGCAGCGCCACGGGCCATGCTTCTTCACCATCTCAGCTGCCCTTGGCAAGGGCGTAAGTCGCAGGTCCACTTTTATGATGTCGGCCATTTCGGTCAAGGGCGTTCGGGGATCGTCCACCACGAAATCATCCAGCGCAATCAGATAACCGGCTTGTTTCAAGCGCTGGATGGCGGCGATGACCAGATCGTCGGGAGGCACAGACTCAAGAACCTCAACCACAGCCAGTGGAGAAGGTAATAACGTCATGTAGTCCTTGAGCAGGACGTCGCGGGTGCAGTTCACAAAGCCGCGGCGGCCGTCGCAGAGGGTCTCAAGTCCAATTTGCAGCGAAGTATCGAGGGTGTGGCGCGAGGCTGAGTCTGCGTCACTTTCGCGAAAGTAGTTCTCTACGCCGTCGCGGAACAGGAGCTCGTAGCCAAAGACCTTTTCGTCCGCCGTGAGGATGGGTTGACGGGCGACGAAGCGCATCCGGCCGCTGGTTTCGGCCTTGGGCGAGACAGGGACGGCTTTCGACGCGGTCACTCAGTAGCTATCGGCAGGGCGAACGGTTACTTGAGATGACTGAACCACTCACTCGGCAATAACTATTGGACCGTGAAGCTGATGTTGGCAGTGTGCGAAGTGGAGTTGCTGGTTCCGGTGACGGTGACCGCATATGTACCCGCGGGGGTACCCGGACTCTTCGACCCACCACCGCTACCACCACCGCATCCAACGATCACCGCAAGCAGGCCCACAGTCAGAAGGCGCATGATCCTCTTGCGATGTGTCATTGGAGCGCCTAGAAAAAACATAGCTGGGAAAGCCAGACTCGCCGCAAGTACTCCGAAATCTTCCTGACTCATCGCGGCGGATGCCGCAGCAGTATGGATGGTTAACGTCGCCGCGCCGCTAGTGGTTCCAGCACTAAGCGACACAGACGCGGGAGAAACACTACATGAAACCTGTGCGCTGGCCGCGGAGCCAACGTCGCATGTAAGGTTTACGGATCCAGTGAATCCGCTACTTCCGCCAGCCACCAGTTGCGCGCTTGCACCCTGGCCCGCAGATGCTACGGTAATCGCTAGCGGACTCGCCCCGAGGGCAAAGGTTGGCGCTGAGCTAAATCCGGGCCACGATGTTACAAGGTTGAAGCCATCAATTGACCCAAGTCCCGTGACCTGATCGTAGTTAGGCCCAGCCGCAAAACCGATGCTGCCTCCACTGGGGCAACCCGTGCTGCCTTGCGTGCAAGGAACTTTGTTATTTCCATTAGCGATGTCATTAAATGCAGAGGGGGTACTGACGGCCAGACTATATAGATTCGGATTGACATTTCCCTGCCCGATGGAACTCTGAGTGGCTTGGTTGATGATAGCGAGAAGTCCGGCAAAAGTTGGAGCACCAACTGAGGTCCCGCCGACACCGGATAAACCGTTGCTGGCATCGCGAAAACCGTTCACACAACTTCCCGCCGTACAAAACAAATAAGGATCGTGAAAGTTGGATCCGTTAAAGGCAATATCCGGGACATCTCGTTTCCCATCCGCTGGCACTCCGGGGCCTGCTTGCCAAGGAGCCTGAGTCTTGGTGAAGATCGTGCTCGCCCCTCCGCCGGTTGCGGAAAATCCTTGCGGGGGAACTAAGGCAAGGGATTGTGTCGTGTCATTCCATGTTGTTTCGGGAATGTACGTCAAAGCCGAAGCGCCACTGGTCAGGCTGGATGAAGCACTCCAGTATGGCGGATCTGCCGGGGAACCTCCAGCAGGACACGAAGGCGGGTTACCGGGACACTGGCTAGCATCTCCTGTGAACTCTGTTCCACCAACGCCGGTAACCTCCGGTATGCTGGCCGGAACGTCAACCGCGAGTCCGCTGGTGGCGGAACTTACGTTGTTATCGCAATCTGCAGCTCCGTCATCGCCGGAAGGACCGCTGATCGTCTGGCCGTGCGAGTTGGCCTGTTGTGCCCATTGCCGTATCGTGTTTACGATACCAATCGGCAGATTCGCTTCGCAATTTCCGTAGCTGATGCTGATTATCGGCGCAAGATTATTGGTAATGGCATATTGGAGTGCATCGAAGACAGTCTTGGTGCGCGAGTTTCCACACGCACCGGTCCCCACCCCCGCGAAAACGTAGATGATGCTCGCGTTCTTAGCTACCGCGCCTGCCCATTCAACGTCTAGATCCGCTTCGGTTACGTCGCTCGGGCAATTTGTAGCTGCCCCGGTATTCGGAACCAACTGCAATGTGGGTTCATATTTCGGAAGTCCTGCCGCCGCACGAAATGCGTCGATGTCGGACAAACTTATGGTCGTTTGTCCAACCACGGCGATCGTCTGACCTGCGCCGTCCAGCCCCTGACTGTACAGCGAGTTAAGGTGATAAATGGTCGCGAAGTCACCAGGAATTACGAAGTGGTTCCCCGATAGACTCGATGTGAATCGCGGAGAAATGCGGCGAGCTCGCGGCTTGGGCGAAAAGTTAGTCAGCCCTCTTACACCTAGCACGTGACTTGAGAAAGCAGAGGGCAAAGAAATGTCTGTGGAATTCGCGAAATGCTGTTCGCCGTTCACGGAATAATCATGGAATTCCGTCTTTAGCGCATACTCGACTTGCAGTGCCGTTCCGTGGAAGAATATCTCGTTGCGGTCTCTAGAAATCTCCTCTACCGTCAGGCCCTGTGACTGTAACCATCCGGTGACTCTAGCTAGATCGTTCTGGCTCATACCAAAACGAATGGCATATTGATCCGGTGTGAGCCAGCGGTGGTAGTTGGGCGATGAACGATCTTGCTGCTCACGAAGAAGCTGATCCAAATCCGATTGCTGCGCCGCCGAAAGGCGAAACGTGATTGCCGCCTGGATGATGCGATCCACCCGCGTGCGTCCACGGTCGAAACGGGCCTGGGCCAGCGGATGGGCGGTGCCGCGAACCACCGCCAAAGTGGCGTCGTCAATTGGGCCGGCAATCCGGTTACGCGAAGGAGTCTGAGTGTCGCCGGGCGCGGCCACCAGAAAAACTAATAGAGTAAGCAACGCAGCAATAACAGCAACACGAACGCCTCTCGGTCTCATGGCCTTCTTCCCTTTTGCCGGGTTTTGTCTTGCTGAACTGGCGCTGGTCTCAGGAATAGATTCAAATTACTCCAGCAAAGGATGTATTTCCAATAGGATTGCCGTAAAAGTTTGTTTACAACGGTGGTGATTCTGGCTTTGAGCTTCCTGTCTCGGCAAATGACTTAGACTAATGTCCAATCGAACCACGATGAAGCTTTCGGTTGTCATGCCGGTCTACAACGAGCGGGCCACGCTGCGGGCAGTGATTGAGCGTGTGCTGGCGGTACCGCTCGAAATCGAACTGCTGTGCGTGGATGACGGATCGCGAGATGGCTCGCGGGAGATACTCGCAGAACTCCAGAGAGAGTTCCCTCAGATCAAAGTTTTCCTGCAGCCGCAGAACATGGGCAAGGGCGCAGCCCTGCGCCGCGGGATTCAGGAAGCTACGGGCGATTACGTGATCATCCAGGATGCCGACCTCGAATACGACCCCGCTGAATACGAAACGTTGCTTGGCCCTCTTATCGAAGGAAAAGCAGACGTGGTTTACGGATCTCGGTTTCTCGGCTCCGGGCCGCACCGGGTGCTGTACTTCTGGCACTCGGTGGGAAATTCGGTCCTGACCCTGCTCTCAAACTGCCTGACCAACATCAACCTCAGCGACATGGAAACCTGTTACAAGGTTTTCCGGCGTGAGGTAATCCAGTCAATCCCCCTCGAAGAAAACCGCTTCGGGTTCGAGCCGGAGATCACGGTCAAAGTCGCAAAGCGCCGGCTACGAATTTACGAAGTAGGCATCGGCTATTGGGGCCGCACTTACGAAGAAGGCAAGAAGATTGGATGGAAAGACGGCGTGCGCGCGCTGTGGTGTTTGCTGAAGTATGCGATTACGGAGTCAAGCGCCCCGCACCCGGTTCAAACGCAATCGCAGAGCGTTGTGCATGCCGAGAAGCCGCGCGCAGAATTTCCCAATTAGCTCGCCGGATAAGAACCGCCACCCACGAAGTGAACGATCTCAAGCTTGTCGCCGTCTGCGAGTTGGGTTTGAGGCCAGCGGTCGCGCGGAACCAGTTCGCGGTTAAGTTCGACGGCAACGCGATCGGCTTTGAGGCCGAGTTGCGTGACGAGATCGGAAAGGCTTGAGATCGAGCTAAAGATGCGATCCTCGCCGTTGATCACGAGATTCATGGTGAGCAGATCAGGCCTCGACGCGCCGCAGCTGAAATTTTCGGGTCGCAGTCCTGCCTGCGGCATTGACCTGCACGAGGATCGACGCATCAGCCATCAACGTTTCTTCCACGACCAGCGCCAGGTCGGCTTCCCCGGTGTCGCCGGTGGTGACCTGAGTATAAAAAGGATCTGCATCCGGCCGGGCGAAGCGAACTGTGAGGCGCGCGCCGGCAATTCCCTGCCCGGCTTCGGTGGCACGCAGGCGGATCGATAACTGGTCGGCCGAGTGCACCGATTCGGCGTTCAGCCATTGAATATCGAGCTCCTTTTCGGCAGCCAAAGATTCAGGGGTCTCGCGATTGTCGAAAACCTGCTGCAGCTTGCCATCGCGGATGGCGTCGAGAACCAGCCGGTGCTGGTCGCGCAGAATGCCTTCTTTCTTCTGGTCGGTGAAGTCCGGGCTTTTGGCTTGATCGCCATAAGGCGTAGCACGCTTGCCGATACAGCGGCCTTTGACAAAGACCTGCGTCTGTAACAAGAGGTCCGCTTCCCGCGCCTCGCTTTGCACGTGATAGACGGTGTCTTCGTGCTTGATGTCGGTATTGAAGCCGAAAATCATACAGTGGCGAATATCAGTGTCGTCGAAAAGTTGGTTGTGCGCAATCGTTACGGAAGTTTCAGGGGGCCCGGTTCGGGGAGGTCCGTAAAGAGCGAGCGGCGAGCAGTGAGCTACGAGGACTCCACAGCTCCGTAAATTACTCGAAGCTCATCGCTCACAGCTCACGGCTAGATATCCCAAAACCCGCGCCATTCGCCAGCTTCGTTTGTAAGTCGCGTGACACAGAATTGACAAACCATGCACCATCTGGCCCTTGAAGGCGCCACCAACCGGGCGTACCATGCTTGCCGCCGCCGCAACGTCTCCAGGAGGACTCCCCAAATGCGACTCCGAATCGTCGGTAGTCTTTTTATTGTTGCAATGCTTGCCTCAACTTTGGCCGCGCAAAACCAGAACGCAATCCCAAACAAATTCAACGAAGCGACTGTGGCGCAACTGCAGGCCGCAATGTCGTCCGGCCACCTTACTTCCGAGGAACTGACGAAGTACTATCTGACTCGCATCATCGGCCTGGACCAGAACGGCCCGGGCGTGAATGCGGTCATTGAAGTCAATCCCGACGCATTAGTCATGGCGAAGAATGCCGACATGCTGCGCAGGCGCGGCATCGTGCTCGGCCCGCTGCACGGAATTCCAGTGCTTCTCAAAGACAACATCGGCACGGGCGACAAGATGCAGACCGCCGCTGGATCCTTTGCGCTTGTAGGAAGGCCTGCACTTCAAGACTCCACGGTCGCCGCAAACTTGCGGGCCGGCGGCGCTGTGATTCTGGGAAAGACGAATCTTTCCGAGTGGGCGAATTTTCGATCGTTCGAGGCGGTCAGCGGATGGTCGGGACGCGGCGGACAGACCAACAATCCTTATGGCATCAATCGCAACCCGTGCGGATCAAGCTCGGGCTCGGGCGCAGCCGCATCAGCGAATTTTGCCGCGGTTTCTTTTGGAAGCGAAACCGACGGTAGCATCGTCTGTCCTGGCAATGCCAATGGTGTCGCTGCGATTAAGCCAACGGTCGGTTTGACCAGCCGAGCTGGTGTGGTTCCGATCTCTCATACTCAGGACACCGTAGGTCCCCATGGTCGCACGGTTGCCGACGCTGCAGCCGCGTTGAGCGTGATTCAGAGCCGAACGTTCGACGGGCGTGATCCCGCGACCGGCGGAGTGCCGCTTGGCTGGCAAGGCACGGGAAAGTCGCGGCCCAAGAGCATTCCCACGGACTACACGCAATTCGTAAACCCCAACGGCTTACACGGTGCAGTGTTAGGGATCACTCGGCAGGGATTGGGCGGATTCGATCCATTTGTACCCACGCCGCAGCCGGTTACGGACGCGATCGAGGCCGCATTTCAACAGCTCACAAATGCCGGGGCGACGGTCGTGGACCTGGATGCACTGGGCTATGACTTCTCGGGAGGCCCGGGCGAGTTCGAGGTTCTGTGCTTCGACTTCCGCAACGACCTGGCAAACTATTTCGCCACACGAGTCGGCGTACCGGTTGCGGGCGGAACCTTGCAGTCGGCCATCGACTTCGACAATGCCCACGCCGACGTCGAGATGCCCTATTTCAACCAGGACATTTTCGACCTCTGCGAGTCGATGGCGCCGGGCCCTGACGATCCGCAGCCGGCGTTCGGTGGCGTGACGTACAACCAGGCGCTCGAAGCTGACCGGCAGTTCACGCAGAACAACCTCGATGCCGCTCTCTCGGCCCAGCATCTCGACGCCATCGTCAGCGCCACGGACAATCCCGCATGGGCGACTGACCTGCTATTTGGCGATCACTTCATCTTTGGCACTTCAAGCATCGCTGCCGCCGGCGGCTATCCGATTGTGCAGGTGCCGTCGGGAATGGTGTTCGGAACTCCGCTCGGCATCAGCTTCTTCGGCACGGCGTTCAGCGAGCCGACGTTGATTAAGCTGGCGTCCGGATTCGAGGCGGTCACGCAGGTTCGCGCGCACAACCTGCCGACGTTCGCGGCGACTGTGCCGTTTGACCACATCAAGGGAACAACACTGACGCGGCCGCATCAGTCTGTGATTCCGGCCGCGAAGGCAAACGGTAAAGCGTCTCCGCACAAGGCAACGACTCCGAGTGGGAAGGTACCGCACAACATTTAACAAGCTTGTGGAGCAGGGCGAGATGTTTCGTCCCGCTTTTCATTTCTGCGTTTCGCGTACTCGAAGGGGGAGAAGATGGATACAACGTGGAGAAACATCACGCTTGAGGCCGCAAAGCGAGGTATCAGAGCCTATAACGAGGGGCTGTATCACGGCTTGAAGAACGTGGAAATTGATCGCCAAGCTCGTGCCACTTTTTCGTCAGGCCTTGGCACTACCTATGACGAGATCTTGCGGCAAGTAACGTTCATCGGAAGGGATTATGGAGGCGTCGCGGGTCAACCCGGTGCAATAAGCCTTGCGCCCGAGATTGCTGACGACATTCTTCAATCTCGGGACCAATATCACCGGACGGCAATTCAGGCGGCACCCATCGCGCACCAGATCGCCAGCCGAAGCACTATTGAAGTCCTATACCATCCGTTCGTGAAGCCCTTTAACCGTAGCAGCAAGTGGCAAACGTGGGGCTCCAAGTTCTGGCACTTTCTGAATCCAGACGCATTCCCAATTGCAGACAGTCGAGTGAACAAGTTTTTTGGCCTTTTCGCCAGAACAAATTCGATCGAGATGTACCTGGAATTGCTCAAAAGGTTTAGGGATTTTACCCAGTCCCATCGGGACTGGCTGCCACACATCCGGGAAATCGACAGCGGTACTGCTTGGTGTGATAACAAGCTATGGGACAAGATGTGTTACGGTCTTCCAGAAGTGAAGACCTAGGATGCCGTCCCAAAACTCAAAAGCCCGCTGCTTGCGCAGCGGGCTTTCTTTTCCAAGGAGGAAGGACAACAACGAAATCAGTTTTCGCGAGCGAGAACTTGCGTCGGTTGCGAATGTGTCTCCTCTTCGACGAATTGGACCAGGCGATCAACCAGCCGTTTGCGGCCGCCGATCATGTGCAGGCCGCTTTCATGCTGATGTTCTTCCAGTATGTTGTTCAGTTTGGTCTCGAGTTCGGACATTGAGGGCACCTCCGCAATAAACTCGCCGTCTGGACCGCGCCGGCAGCGCAGAGCCTCAGGCTGATATCTCTAAGGTAGCAAGTTCTGAGTGAGATCGGATATTGGAAATTCTGATGGCGCGGATTAGGAAAATGAATGAAGCGGGCGGCTACGTCGTTGGCCTTCGGTCGTCGGCAAGATCAGAACACTCATGAACCGTGATTCGGAAATCCCACTTCTCGCAAAATCGGCGAGAAGTGGGGCACCCCTGCCTTGAATCTCCTTTAACCTGCCCTACATCCCTTCGACGATTCGGATCTCTCGCTCGGCTGCACCTTCCAGAAGCTTCTGTGCGGCGCGGTATTCCGGGCTTTCGATGGTGGCGATCGCTTTCTCCACGCTGTCGAATTCGATCAACACCACGCGTTCTTTCAGTCCACCTTCGTAGCCTTTCGTCGCCGGCTTGCGAGCGAGGATGCGGCCTCCGCCTTTTTCGATTGCGGGGCCGGCGAGCTTCGCATATTCGGCAAGAGTGGCGGGATTTGAAATGGATCGGTAGAACGTTACCCAGTAACCTTTGGCCATTTTCGACTCCTTATCTAGTGGCTAGTGATTAGCTGGGCCGGGATTTCTGGTCATTAGCCACTAGCCACTAGTCACTACGATCTCACTTCGAGGCGGCAAACTGCCTGACTGTGTTGATGAACGTATCCGTGGCGCGGGTGAGGGTTCGGTCGCGGCGATAAGCTACGCCCAGCTCACGCCAGAGTTCTTCGCCTTTGATGGAGATCAGCTTCACGCGTCCGGCAAGCACCTGATCTTTCGCGAAGCTCGCGCTGATGATGGAAACGCCTAGGCCGGCAGCCACGAAACTCTTGATCATCCCCACGCTCGGCAGTTCCATGCGGATTTGCATCTTGCCTGCATAGGGGCGAAACATCTTGTCCATCACACGCCGGCTGAATCCTGTCTTGGGCATCAGGATGGGATGGCGCGCGATCTCGCTGACAGGAACGATGTCGAGTTTGGCCAGCGGGTGTTGCGGGCTCACCATGAGCATCAACTGATCGCGAAAGATTGGATGCGCTTTCAGACTCGAGCTCTTCACCGGCATGGTGACGATGCCGACATCAATGGAGCCGTTTTCGAGTTTTTCGACAATCTTGTAGCTGAAGTTGCGATAAATGCTGATCTGCACGCCGGGATAAAGACTGCAGAATTTCGCGAAGACATCGGGCAGCACGTAAAGACATGTGGCTTCATTCGCGCCGATGCTGATGGTTCCCCGCGGCATGTTGCCCTGGTCGGCAACGGCGAGCAGCGACTCGTCCTTGATCTGCAGCATGCGTTCGGCGTACGCGAAGAGCACGCGGCCGGCGGGAGTGAGCGTAACGTCTTTGCCCGCGCGATCGAGCAGGCGGTCGCCATATTCCTGCTCGAGCTGGCGGATTTGCGCGCTCACAGCAGATTGCGAGCGGAAGATCTTCTGCCCGGCGCGCGAGAAGCTGCCGAGCTTGGCCACTTCCATGAAGGTGACGAGTTGGTCAAAGTCCATGGTTGCGGGAATTATATAGTGGCTGGTGGCTAGTGGTTAGTTGCTAGTTTTTGCCCATCACCGCGTCTATTTGGGTGAGCATGACATCGGAGTTCAAAATGCCTCTCAGCGTTTGTTTAGCAAAAACCCAGCAGACCTCGACATCTCACAGGCAGCTCTGCTTGCCGGATTGATTCGCTCTCCGTCTCGATTCTCGCCGTTTACGAAACCTGACCGAGCGAGACAGCGTCGCAACGAAGAAATTGACGCTATGATCGCGGCGAACATGACTAGCGCTGCCGACGGCGAGTCGGCGAAGTCGGAACCGCTCGGAGTGTTGCCTGAACCGCTCACGCAGGGGCTGATGCCCTCACCCGCCCAGCGCAGCGAAGCTCCGCATAGATCGGCGAGCAAAGCTCGACGGCCCGGGTGAGGGCACCCAGGCCTACGCATTTGATCTTTGCTCGCGAGCGTTGAAAGCCTTCCGATATTTTTGATCGCCATTATTTCCACAACGACTGGTCGAAAACGGCTTGTGTGGTGCCGAGTTCCGCCGACTGTGCATTTCCCCGCTTCACCTCGGTGGAAAACGCGTCCCTTTAAAATCAGCTATCATTCTGTGCCGTTGACAAAATTTTTTGAGCGGCTAGAATACGCGACGATTTAGACATCTAAACTTTCCTCATGACTACTCAAACTCTCGACAACGTTCTCCTGCAAAGTGACTTTTCCGACCTGAAGCTGTTCGCCAGCGGCAAAGTGCGCGACGTCTATCAGGTGGGCAACGATCACCTGCTTTTCATCGCCACGGATCGAATTTCAGCGTTCGATTACGTGCTGGCTACGGGCATTCCCCACAAAGGAGCGGTCCTCACCCAGCTTTCGCTCTTCTGGTTCGATTTTCTGAAAGCTGTTGTGCCGAACCATCTGGCGACCGCGAACTTGGACGAATACCCTGCTGAAGTGCGCAAATACTCTGACCAGCTTCGCGGCCGCTCCATGCTGGTTCGCCGGGCCGAAATGTTCCCGGTCGAATGCGTGGTTCGCGGATACCTGTCCGGCTCCGGCTGGAAGGAGTACAAAGCAAACGGCAGCGTCTGCGGAATCAAGCTTCCCTCGGGCCTGCGAGAATCCGAGCAACTGCCGGAGCCCATCTTTACTCCGGCTACCAAAGCCACGACAGGACATGACGAAAACATTTCCTTTGAGGAGATGACCAAGCTGGTTGATCCGGAAGAGGCGCGGCAACTCCGTGATCTGAGTTTGGCCGTCTATAAGAAGGCGGCAGACTACGCGCGACAAAAGGGAATCATTATCGCCGACACGAAGTTCGAGTTCGGGAAGACGGCTGCCGGAATCACGCTGGCCGACGAAGTGCTGACGCCCGACTCATCGCGTTTCTGGCCAGCCGATCTGTACAAGCCCGGCATGTCGCAGCAGTCGTTCGACAAGCAGTACGTTCGCGATTATCTGGAAGAGATCCGCTGGAACAAGCAGCCTCCGGCGCCGGCATTGCCGGCGGAGGTAGCGCGCAAGACCAGCCAGAAGTATGTTGAGGCGTACCGCCAGCTTACTGGGCGGGAATTAGATGTGTAAGCATGACGCGCCGGCCGAGCCTTGCTTCAGGGCCGCACAGAGGAGTTGCCCTGAGCGGAGCCGAAAGGCCGCGCCGTGAACATAGCCGATTGGATCATCCTGCTGGCGCTGGTGCTTTCGGTTGTGCAGGCCGCCAGTTCGGGTTTTTTCCAGGAGGCGTTCGGAGTTGCAGGACTAGTTTTTGGGTACTTGATTGCGGCGTGGCAGTACCGTCATCTGGCCGAGTATTTCGCTGTTTACATCAGTTCGCGGTGGTTGGGAGAGATCGTTGCATTCCTGGCGATCTTCTTCGGCGTGATGGTTCTGGCTGGCGTGCTCGGCAAGATCGTCCGGTGGATCGTGAAGGAAGCCGGGTTGAACGTGGTTGACCGGTTTCTGGGCGGAGTTTTGGGATTGGTGCGGGGATGTCTGGTGGTCGCGATCGTTCTGGTGAGCATGACCGCGTTCACGCCAACATCACGCTGGTTGCAAGGTTCGGGATTAGCACCGTACTTCCTGGTGGTGGGGCGGGCAGTAATCTGGGTTGCGCCTGCGGAGTTGCGCGCCCAGTTTTACAAAGGTTTGGATTATTTGCGGCAAGTGCAGACCTCCCATTCACCCAAATAGAAGCGACGAATTCTTACCTGCTGCCTTTTAGCAGACGAAAAAGAGAGATTCCGTGAAAGATCAATTGGAAGCACTCGTTCAGCAGATGTACAAGAGCAATATTCTCTACTCGGAAGCCGTGCGCGAATTCAAGCGCCGCTTTATCGCTACCGTGCTTCAGGAGAACAAGGGGAACCAGTGCCGCGCCGCGCGCCAGCTGGGAATGCACCGGAATACGTTGAGCCGGACTATCAGCGAGCTGCGTCTGGACGTGCGGCAGTTCCGCGATGGCGCCAAGCGGCCGCCACGCGGGGCGAGGCCACTCGCGTACGAGAAGAAGATGGCTCGGTAGTTGGGACTTCCTAGGCCTGCCAAAAGCGTTTAACTGCAAAGGTCGCTAAGGCTCGCGAAGGAACGCAAAGAAAGTGTTTAAAAGAAAAGGCAGCCCTGCGAGGCTGCCTTTTTAATGCGGGCGGATTTTTACTATTGCGGTTTGCGCGTCGTTGTCCGACGTCGAGCCGGGGCTGCCGTCGTCTTCTTGGGAGCGCCCGCCTTGGTGAGCAATTTACCTTTCTCCATCGTCATCATGAAAGGCACGGCAGGAGCTCCGGCTGCCGGAGCTGCGCCGGTAGTTGAAGGCGCAGTTTGCCCTGCGGCCGCCGCTGTTGCTGTGTCGGCGCCCGGTTGCGCGGTATCAGTCGCCGGAGTGGTTGATGCCGCCGCCGGAGCAGTTGCTGCGCCTGCGGTCGGGGATGCTCCGGATCCCTGATGCACGGCTGAAACGTAGTCGGTGGGCGTGCCTTCGAAGTCAAGCGTGTCGCCCGCCTTGGGCATCTGGCGCGCTGCAATGACGCCCGTCATGGTCAGCGTGATATCAGCCTGTTTCTTCTCGATGTCATCTTCGCTGGCGGCGATCTGGATCACGGTCGCTTTCTCTGCGCCTTCACCTTGATCGTGGGCGGAGACGACTTGGCCTTCCATCTGCAGAGGTATGCCCTTGATCACGCTCCACACTTTATCCTGGCACTCCGGTTTGCCCGCGTTGAGAACCAATTCCCATTCACCGAAGCTGAGCTGCTTGATCTGATCCGGTGTCTTGTCTTTTACAAGGTCACAGGCCTGTTGTTCCGGAGTCGGCGGAACATAGACGGAAATACTCGGGCAGGTAAACGGGGCCGACTTGGTGGCCAAAAGCACGCCGTTCCATCCATCCTCAGAGCCGTGATAGTTCTTGTACTTTTTGCGTCCGTAATCCTGAATCTGGGCCTGTCCAGCTCCAGTGGCGAGGTTTGCTGCGCGCGCAATGTAGCACAATCCTTTCTCACCCAATTTGTCCGTATCCGGAGGTACCGCTTTCGGATCGCTCAAATAAGACATGGCTAGCGGATACACGTTCTGAAGGTCATTAGGGTCGGCTTCAATCGCCGCGCTTAGATTCTTCTGCGCACAGGCATAGTCTTTGTTCTGTAGGCAGGCGAAACCGGCTCCGCCTTCGAAAATCGCTGCGGTCTGCTTCTTCAGCTTGTCGTAGTCGTCCTGCGACATCCCCGCCGGCTTTTGGCCGCTGCTGGTACACTCCAGGCCCTTGTTGGCATACTTGGTCAGATCGGACAAGCTTTGCGGCATTCCCTGCCCGGCCGATACGCTTTGGCGGGAAAGATAGGTCAGCAGCGCGAGCGCGCGAAGGTTGCAGGCATCGGCCTGAAGGAGCCGCTGAGCCGTATCCAGTACTTTGGGTTGATTCTGCGCCTGCAGATAAGTATTCATCAGCAGTTCCATCGCGGTGGTCTTCATCACACTATTTGGATACTGGGTGAGGAATGCTTCAAGCGCGCTGATCTTCCCTGTGGGATCCTTCTGCTGAATGGCGTTGACGTAGGCGTTGTACTCATTCGGATCTTTAATCTCTGGCGCTGCCTGACCTCCGCCTTGCGCCGCTCCACCGCCGGTGCCGGGCTGGGCCGGTTGCTGGGCATTTAGTGCGCCAGCGGCCAGGGTGCATGCCAATATCATCGCCAGAAAAGTTGTCTTCATTCCGCTCGCTCCTCGGGTCCTAGGGAAATTGAAATTTGGGAAATCGGTGTAACGTCAAACCTGAATCTAAAGGCTACGACTACGTCAGGGCAATACGGCTTTGGTGCTACACCGGAGCATCCAGGGCCGCCTGGGAATAGATGCGGCAAGAACCAGATTCCGGTGAGCGGGATTATATGTATGTCATTCAAGTTAAGCAAGTTCTTACAAAGCACAGCGTGACTGCATTGATTAAGATGCGAAGCGGAACCTTCATGGTGGTTTCGCTGTAACCCGATGTCGGGCACAACTAATCCGGGAGCGAGGGGTATGAATACTGATAGTAGAGACTTGAGCGGCCAAGTGGCGATCGTAACCGGCGCTGGCCGCGGCATTGGCGCTGCCATTGCAACCAAACTGGCGTCTCTGGGCGCAACGGTTGTGCTTTGCGGACGCACCGTCAAAACACTGCAAGAAACCGCCTCCCGGGTTTCGGAAGCAGGCGGGCGCTCCGAACCCATTCCCTGCGATGTAAGCGACCTCAAGTCTGTCGAAGCGCTCGCCTCCACGGTAGAACAAAAACTTGGGCGCATCGACATTCTGGTCAACAACGCCGGCGTTGGCGGCTTCGCGGCCCCCCTCCATGAAATGACACCGGAGATATGGGAAAAGATTCTGAACACCAATCTGCGCGGCGTGTTCTATTGCATTCGCAGTCTCGCCCCCTTGATGATTCGTGGCGGTGGCGGTCACATCGTGAACATCTCGTCGCTCGCGGGTAAGAATGCCCTCCCGAATGGAGCTGCCTATGCGGCGTCGAAGTGGGGGCTGAATGGGCTGAGTTACTCAGTGGCGGAGGAGTTGCGGGGGCACCATATTCGGGTTTCTGTGGTCTGCCCCGGGTCGGTTGACACCGAACTCAGTCCTCATACGGGCAAAGACTCAACGAAGATGCTGAAACCTGAGGACGTGGCTCATGTGGTGGCGATGCTAGTCACCCAGGCGCCCCAGTCGTTTGCGAGCGAGGTGCTGTTGAGACCGACACAGAAACCTTAATTACCTGGTTTCCCTGAAACTCACGAAACGCAGAAATCTTTTCAGCTGCTCCGCCTCACGGTGCTACCATCCGGTGAACTGGTTGACCGCGATGAGATGCAATCGCCTGGGGCTTCTCCTATTACTCTGCCTGGCACTATCCGCACTCGTTCATGGTCAAGACTATGACGACGAGAATGATGACGATTCGGTACCGGGTACTGCCGGCCTCTCGCTGGAATTGAATCCTCAGGGAGGCGCGAAGGCCGATTTCTACCTCCCCGAAGCCCCGAAGAACTGGGACGAGCTGCGACCGAGTCTCGCTGCAACCCTGCATTGCCCTGAACAGCATTTCAGAGCACCTGAATTGAGCAGCCGTACGGCGCAAAGGATCAGTCGTTGGCCGGCTGCACGGCGCGAGTCCTATCTCAAATACTTCGAACAGGCTAAGCGCAAGGAACTGACCGCAGAATGCGGGTCAGTTCTGAGCTGGAATGGCTTCACGCATGAGGGGAGTTTCGATCTCTCAGACTTGGCCACGAAACTGAAGCAAAGTGGCATGCAGCAATTGTGGTTCAGCATCTCCTTCCCGCGCGCGAAATCGGTTGAGTACAGCAAAGAAAACTTGAGTTACGTGCCGCGAGGCGAGACGCAATTCGTGTCATATCAGATTGGCCTGACTCGTGAGACGACACCTTCACCGGTCCATATCGCTTTCGGACTCAGCCGCAGGACGATCTATAGAAGCGTGGCCATTGCTATCGGGTTCATGTTTCTTCCTCTCACAATCACTCTTTACATGCGGCAAGCCGCTCTCGCGTCAGGGAAAATTGATCCGATTGCAGCGTGGTTCAGCTATTTCAAAACGATCAACTGGTGCATCAACGGCAGCCTTCTGCTGTGGATCACCTCCGGACTGGGTGCACGGCAAGTCCTGCAGGATTGGGTCGCGTCCGCGGCTTCACCAGGGTGGGCGGCAACTCTGCTGGATGCACTCATCGTCATCGGTCCGGCATTCCTGGTTTATTTCGCCTGCGTTGCCGTGTCGTATCCGCTGCATGTTTATCTTCGGGGAACGACCTGGACGCGACGTGAATTTCTTCTTGAGCAATTGGTCAACGTAGGCGCTCAAGCGCTGCCGCTAATGTTCTTCCTTGCCGCAATAGCAAACCTAACGAAAAGCGGGAATGCGGCAGGAACGTTTTTTCTGTTTGCCCTGATCAGCTGGATGGTCTTCCGAACGTTGAAAATGCGGGTGAGCAAGTCGTATCCTCATTCGCTCACGCGAGGCGAACTTCGTGACAAGGTGTTCGAGTTGGCGAAGAAAGCGGGCGTTCGCATCCAACAGATCTTCGTCTTGCCGACCGGCAAAAGCCAGATCGCGAACGCGTTCGCCGCGGGCAACGGTACTGTGATGTTCACCGACTATCTGCTACAGCATCTGACGAAACGCGAGGTCGAAGGCGTCGCCGCACATGAGATCGCACACCTGCAACTGGGTCACGTTAAGAAACGATCTCTCACCTTGCTTGGCGCGCTGATGCTTCCTCCCACGCTGAGTGGTGTTCTCCAAGGAGTGTTTGATGTGCGGAGGCTGCCCCAGTCGATTCATGTCGGGCTCGCCGGCCGCGTGTATTGGTTCATCGCCTGGTTTTGGGCGTGGTCGCAGCGCGACTTCCTCCTGATATTGGCGGGTTTCGGGGCCTTCTATTTCGTCTCACGGCGCTTTGAGCACGCCGCAGACATTCGCGGCGCAGAACTTACGGAGGATGCTGAGGCCCAGATAAGCGGCTTGCTGAAACTCAGCAGGCTGAATCTAATGCCAATTCAATGGGGCAAGGGTACTGGTACCTGGCTGACGCATCCCTCCATGGTGCGACGCGCGGAGCGCATTGCTGCCTCTTCCGGCATGTCAGCCGAGCAACTGCAAGCCATCATCGGCCGTTATCAGATGGAATTAAAGAGTGGGACGCACGCCCAACTCACATCCGGCGATCACTATGCGGTCCCTGAAGCTACGGACCCGGAGAATCTAAGTTCAGCTGCGAAAAGGCAGCAGACCCATCAGTTCAGGCTCTGGAGCTCTCTGCTCGCTCATGTGATTCCACCAGCGGCTTTTGTTTTGCTTATTCAAGCCAAACGCCTTGATGGAAACGCCGCGCTGCTTGTCTATCTTCTGGGCGCGATCGTCACACCGATCTTGTCAATCATGTATTCGGCCTGGCTCGGTGTTTTTGGCCGTCGACAACAGCGCATTCGATTGGCAGCCCGTTTGGAGCGCGAAGGAGCGCCGCCATCCGAGAAGGCAATCGTGGTGGGATTTTCTCCAGGCGCGGTAGTCCGCTTTTATGCGGCTCACTATTTCAACTGGGACATCGGGTTTCTGGAGCTTTGCTCTAACCGCCTACTGTATCGAGGCGAGCAAGTCGAGTTCGCGCTTGCGCCGGAAAAGATCGACTCCGTCTGCATCGGACAAGGCGGGCCGAGCTGGTGGAGTTTTCCCCGGGTTTACGTTCGATGGCAGGGCGCCGACGGCAAACCGGCCGTCTTCAGTGTCGCGAGTCTGGAGCCGGGATCTATTCAGGGCCTTCGCCGTCAGGCAGAGGCACTCCGGGATCGCATAGATCGCCTGCAACTTTCGCCTGCTAGTGGGGCGAACATGAATACGCCCGATTTACCTCCATCCATAGGAGAGATCACCAGTCGCTCTCCGAGCGAGTTGGGAGGACTCAAGACCAATCTGACTGTGATGATCTGCCTTCTGCCACTTGCCGTCGCCATCAATGCGCTGCTTAGGACCGACTCTCTGTGGTACATCTTTGCAGTTGTTCTGTTCACCAGGCTCATCGAGTCAATTCCCTACTGGCGTTTTCACGATCAAATTCTGGATTTCAGGAACCGGCAAAGGGAAGCTGCGGCGGCCGCCACCGCAAGTGAAAACTAGTGTTCGCGTTATTGCTAATCCTTGAATAGATTATCGAACGCTCTTCGCGCCGCGTCAGGAGTTGACGCGACACCGGTCGAGGTTTGCTTCTCTACCCGAACGCTGATCGCGAAGAATTTGCAGTCATTGCGGACGTCTTTTCTCGCGATCCGCTCAGGAACCGGCTGCATGCACTCAAACCGCTTCGAGGGATCGAAGTAGGTGCACTGCTTGCAGGAGTGGAGTTCGAAACCGCACTTTGGGCATTGTCCCAAAGGCTCGGAAAGTGAGCTGAGAAGAGTTCCACACTGGCCACATCGAGAAACCTCATGCGTGCCCGTCATGTGGACCGGACGGGGCCCGAATGTGTCTTTGCGGACCGGCTTTTGCGGAGAGGACTTCTGACGGTCTTCGCCGCTGTCCTGATATCCGTGCTGGCGGTATTTGCGGTCGGACACAGGCTCTCCGGGAATGCAGTTTCGGAACGGAACATTCTCTCGCCGGAAGCACGAGAGCACAAGGGCTTACTCAATTGTATTTCGCCAAAACGGGTGCTACCATCCGAGTGTTGCAGTCATTGTAGTTGGAGGTCATCTATGTCGGAGCGAGGAAGTGGCGGCGGCATACTCTGGTTCTTAACCGGACTCGGCATCGGAGCAGTGGTAGGAATTCTGTATGCTCCGCAGTCGGGCAGCGAAACCCGAGAAATTCTGATGTCGAAGGCGGAAGAAGGCCGCGATTTCGTTCGCCGGCGGGCGAAAGACGCGCGTGTGCAGGCTGAGCAATGGGCGGAGAAGGGCAAACAGGTTTACAACGAGCAACGGGACCAGATTCGCTCCGCCGTTGACGCCGGGAGGCAGGCCTATCGTGAGAAGACGGCTGCCGGAATCAAGAGTGACGGAGAGAACGTTTAATCACAGCGTCTAGTCTTATATGGATAACACTGCACTCACAATTTTCGTCGCGGTGACGGCAGTAGCGTTCGTGCTGCAATTGGGAGTTATCGTTGCAATGTTTCTTGCCTTGCGCAAGACCAGTGCAAGACTGGAATCCCTTGCTGAAGAAGTGAAAACCAAGGCCCTTC
>Ga0310813_10000165_pt1 | contig 49538 bp, 58 predicted proteins | sample YN3metagenome_FD_203086 | JGI IMG/M metagenome (GOLD analysis project Ga0310813, IMG submission 203086) | Soil microbial communities from experimental microcosm in Duke University, North Carolina, United States - YN3 | ecosystem: Engineered > Artificial ecosystem > Soil microcosm > Unclassified...
AAGCCCGCAAGCGTAAACGCCGCAGATACGGCAAGAGCCCGAAGAGCTGCCCCGTGAAGGTAGAGCGGTTCATGGAGGACGACATTGAGCGGGTCCGAGTATCATTGTTTGGCCGGGGCTTTGGGCAGCACATGGTGCTTGATGCCGCTGACTGGGACGATGGGCTTGGCAAGAAAGGCTGGCCTGAGTGCTGGGTGTTATGCGGCAACGGCAAGGGGCTGGACTACGTCAAGTCGAGTCAGCGGCGCGTAGGCAGTCAGGCTACGCAACAGAGCGGCGTCCCGAAGGCGACCCTGGCGCGGCTCATCGTGGGCGCGATGCCGGGCGAAGCGGTGATCTACCGGGACGGCAACCACCTCAACCTGCGACGTAGCAATCTGCTCAAGTTGGACCGCGAAGCCGCCGGTCGGTGGCGTAGTGAGCGGCTCACGACCGCGTGCAACCGCCTATGATCTGAGCCTCCGCCAGTCCGCGTGACATGCCTTCTTTGTGTCGCGCGGCGGTGTGCTGGGCGGGCCGATTCTCAAACGATCCGCTTGGATGTTGGTCTTCACGCTCCAATAAGAGCAAATTATGCCCGCCCGCCGCGGCCACTTCCAGGGCCCGCCGCGCCGTTTCCATGCCGCGCACATCCGCGAGGTCCGGCGCCGTGCGCTCGAGCCCGAGCTGCCCCGCGGGCGGCGCCGAGAGCAATTGCGTGCCGCGGAAATGGTTGATGAGGCAGAGCAGGTCGGGCGCGGCCAGGATGGTGATATCCCCCGCCCAGCCGGCTTCCGGCCCCTGCGCTTCCGGGCAGATCAGCCCCAGCTCGCGGGCGGCGGCGGCGATGGAGGCGGGCAGCACTCCGGCCACCGGATTGATCCGCCCGTCCAGCGACAATTCGCCCAGCGCGGCGAACTGCGCCAGCTCCTCGGCCGGCAGCACATCCATCGCCGCCAGCACCGCGAGCGCCACCGGCAGGTCGAAATGGCTGCCCTCCTTCAGCACATCGGCGGGCGCGAGATTCACCAGGACACGCTTGGGCGGCAAAGCCAGCCCCCATGGCGGTGAGCGCGGCGCGCACCCGCTCCCGCGCTTCGCCCACCGCCTTGTCCGGCAGGCCGACCATCAGAAAATTCGGCAGGCCGCTGGCGATCTGCACCTGCACTTCCACCGGCTGCGCCTCGATGCCGGCGAAAGCGAAACTGTTTGCACGTGCAATGGCCATAACCCACCGTAGATTGTTACGGAAAGGTTATAATTTGGCGGGCCTATTGTCTACGTGGAAAGAAAGCAGCCGCTTTTTTGAAAAAAAGCGGCGCAAAAAACTTTTGTTACTCTGGGCCGGCGGCGTTGAAACCAGCACGGCCCAAGTTAACAAAGTTTTTTTGCTACTTTTTGTTCACAAAAAGTAGCGCTTACTCTTTTCTTGTCTTAGCTGCTGCGCTTCACCGCGAGGCCGGCGCTGGCCTGGCAGGTCGGCATCATTTCGATGCGGTTGATGTTCATATGCTCCGGCAGTGCCACGATCCAGGATGCGGCCTCGGCGATGTCCTCGGGCATCAGCGGGGTGGTGCCGGCATAGACGGAGGCCGCCTTTTCCTTGTCGCCGCCGAAGCGCACGGCGCTGAATTCCGAGCCGCCGACCAGGCCGGGCTGGATGTCGGTCACGCGGATATTCTTGCCCGCGAGGTCGGCCCGCAGATTGAGCGAGAATTGCTGCACGAACGCCTTGGTGGCGCCGTACACATGTCCGCCCGGGTAGGGGTAGTTGCCGGCGATCGAGCCGAGATTGATGATCGTGCCGCGGTTGCGCGCGACCATGCCGGGCAGGATGGCGCGGGTCATGTGCACCAGGCCGGAGATGTTGGTGGCGATCATCGTGTCCCAGTCCTTGAGGTCCGCATCCCAGGCGGGGGAGAGGCCAAGGGCGAGGCCGGCATTGTTCACCAGCACGTCGATCTCGCGCCAGTCCGCCGGCAGCGTGTCGAGGAAGCCGGCGACGGCCTTCTCGTCGGTCACGTCCAGTTTGGCGATATGCACTTTGTCGCCCAGTTCCTTCTTCAGCTCGGCCAGGCGGTCCTCGCGGCGGCCGGTGGCGATGACGCGGTGGCCATCCTTGACGAAGCGGCGGGCGAAGGCGGCGCCGAAGCCGGCGGTGGCGCCGGTGACGAGAATCGTTTTCATGAACCTCTCCAGATAGATGCGTGTGTCAATTAAGCTCATAGCCTCGCGGCGCAAGACGCGTTCCGCTGGTCTTCAGAGGTGTGCGCGGAATCAATTGTCCGGCCGGGCGGTTGCCGTGCAAGCCGCACATGGCTACATCCCATGCATGCGCTGGACCTGGACCCCCTGCCTGCTTTTGCTCGCCCTGTCTGCCTGTGCCTTGCCGGGCCGTCAGACATTCGCCGCCAAGCCCGCCGGCGCGGATACCGCCTCGGTCAACGCGACGCAGGCCTTTTCCGGCCGCATTCCGCTGGTGACGATCCTGCCGGGCACGCAGGATTTCGCCCAGCCGGTGCAGAACGCGGTGAAACAGGCCCTGGCGATCAAGCCGACGGCGCAGTTCGAGGTCGAGGCGCAGACGCCCGTGGCGCCCTCGCCGGAGCAGAGCGCCGAGGCTCTGTCCGGCCTGGCCGGCACCGCCGCCGCCGTGGCCAAGTCCATTGTCGCCGATGGCGTGCCCGTCGACCGTGTCAGCCTCACGGCGAGGACCGCCGGTCTGGATGCCGGCATCCTCGTTTACGTGAAGTGATCTTCCCGCTCCTGATGCCGCTCATGCGGCGGCTCGACCCGGAGACCGCGCATGATCTGGCGTTGCGCGGCCTGCGCGCGGGCTTCGGCGGATTCGATCGCACGCCGGACGATCCGATCCTGGCGGTGCAGGCTTTCGGCCGGACGCTGCGCAACCCCATCGGCCTCGCCGCCGGGTTCGACAAGAACGCCGTGGCGGTGAACGCGCTGGGGCGGCTGGGCTTCGGCTTCGTCGAGGCCGGCACCGTCACGCCGCGGCCGCAGGCAGGCAATCCGCGCCCGCGTCTGTTCCGCCTGCCCGAGGACAAAGCGGTCATCAACCGCATGGGCTTCAACAATGGCGGGATCGACGCCTACCTCGCCAATCTGCGCGGGATCGATCGCGGCCTAGTGGCGTTGGGGGCGAATGTCGGCATCAACAAGGAAGGCGCGGACCCGGAACGGGATTACCCGGCTTTGGTCTCCGCCGTTTCACCCTTCGCCGATTATGTGACCGTGAACATTTCCTCGCCCAACACGCCGGGCTTGCGGGACCTGCAAGGCGAGGCGCGGCTTTCCGGAATCTTAAGCGCCATCGTCACGGACAAGCCCATCTTCGTGAAAATCGCCCCCGACCTCGCGCCGGAAGGGCTCGAGGCGGTGATCGGCGTGTGCCTGGCGCGCAAGGTGAGCGGGCTGATCGTTTCCAACACCACCATCGCCCGGCCTGACACGCTGCGCGGCGCGGCGCGAACCGAGGCCGGCGGCCTTTCCGGCGCGCCCTTGCTGGCGCCCTCCACCGCCATGCTGGCGCAGGCCTACCGGCTGGCGGGCAAGAAACTCATGCTGATCGGCGTGGGCGGGATTTTCACGGCCGAGGACGCGCTGGCGAAAATCCTCGCCGGGGCCAGCCTGGTGCAGGTCTATACCGGATTCGCCTATCAGGGGCCGCCGATGATTCCGAAGCTTAAAACAGGCCTCGCGCAATTGCTGCGCGCCCGCGGGTTCCCGCACATCCAGGATGCGGTGGGGGCAGGGGCATGAGCGGCTTCGGGCGCTTGAGCGTAGATTATGACGGGTTCATCGTCGATCTCTGGGGCGTCGTGCATGACGGCGTCAAACCCTATCCCGGCGTGCTGGATTGTCTGGCCCGGCTGAGGGGCGCGGGCAAACGCGTGGTGTTCCTCTCCAACGCGCCGCGCCGGGCGGACAAGATCGCCGAGGCGCTGGCCGACATGGGCATCACCCGGGACTTCTACGACGCCATCATGTCGAGCGGCGAGGCGGTGTATCAGGCGCTGCGCGACCGTACCGATGAGTTCGCCGCCCTCGGCAACACGCTCTACCATCTCGGGCCGCCGCGCGACCGCGGGCTATTCGACACGCTGCCCTTGCGCGAGGCGAGCAGCCCGGCGGCGGCGGATTTCATCCTCAACACCGGGCCCGACGACATTCTCGGCCCGCAGGACCCCTCGGTGTACCAGCCGGTGCTCGATGAAGGGTTGAAGCACGAGAAACCGATGGTCTGCGCCAATCCGGACCTGGAAGTGATCCGCGACGGGCAACGCATCATCTGCGCTGGGCTGCTCGCGGAAATATACGAATCGGCCGGCGGCAAAGTCATCCAGCGCGGCAAACCCGACCCGGCGATCTACGCTCCCACCCTGGCGCTGCTCGGCACGGAACGGCGCAGAACCCTGGCGGTGGGCGATTCGCTGCGCACCGACATGGCCGGCGCCAAAGCGGCCCGGATCGACGCATGCTGGGTGCTCTCGGGCATCCACGCGCTGCGGCCCGAGGAAGCGCCGCAAGAGGCGGAAATGGCGGGGATTACGCCAACGGCGATTTTGCCGGGGTTGGTTTGGTAAGCAAGGAAGCAAGCAGGCGCTTTTTGAAAAAAGCGCCGCAAAAACTTTTATTTATGCTGGATCATGGGCGTTAGCGCTGACACCGCCCATGACCCAGCATAACAAAGTTTTTTTGCTACTTTTTGTTCACAAAAAGTAGCGCTTTCTTGCCTTGCCTACGCCTTCGCTAACCGATCAAACGCCATCAGCCGTTCGATCAGCGCCGGCATCTCGCGCAGGGGGATCATGTTCGGCCCGTCGGAGGGCGCGCGGTCCGGGTCCGGGTGGCATTCGATGAAGACAGCGGCGCAGCCCACCGCCAAAGCGGCGCGGGCCAGTACCGGGGCGAAGCGCCGGTCGCCGCCGCTCGAGGTGCCCTGGCCGCCCGGCTGCTGCACCGAATGTGTGGCGTCGAACACCACGGGGTAGGAGGTTTCGGCCATGATCGGGAGGGAGCGCATGTCGCTCACCAGCGTGTTGTAGCCGAAGCTCGCGCCGCGCTCGCAGAGCAGGATGTTCTCGTTGCCGGTGCTGGCGATTTTCGCGGCGACATTCTTCATGTCCCACGGCGCCAGGAACTGGCCCTTTTTCACGTTGATGGCGCGGCCCGTCTCGCCGGCGGCGAGCAGCAGGTCCGTCTGGCGGCAGAGGAAGGCCGGGATCTGCAGCACGTCCACGGCCTGCGCGACGGGGGCGCATTGCGCGGCGTCATGCACGTCGGTCAGCACCGGGAGGCCGAAGCGCTGCCGCACCTCGGCGAGGATTTCCAGCCCCTGCGCCATGCCGATGCCGCGCGCGGCGTTGGCCGAGGTGCGGTTGGCCTTGTCGTAGCTGGATTTGTAGATCACGCCGATGCCGAGCCTTTGGGCCATCTCGGCCAGCGCGCCCGCCACCTCCAGCGTGTGTGCGCGCGACTCGATCTGGCAGGGGCCGGCGATCAGGGTGAAGGGCAGGTCGTTGGCGATCGTGAGACCGCCGACCGTGACGCGCTTCATACCAGCCTCGACTGGTGCACCGCGGCGGCGATGAAGCCTTCAAACAGCGGATGCGGCGCGAACGGCTTGGATTTCAGCTCGGGGTGGAACTGCACGCCGATGAACCACGGATGGTCCGCATATTCGACGATCTCCGGCAGCACGCCGTCGGGCGACAGGCCGGAGAAGCGCAGGCCGGTGGCTTCGAGCTGCTCGCGGTAATGGACGTTCACCTCGTAGCGGTGGCGATGGCGCTCGGAAATTTCCGCAGCTCCGCCATAGACGGCGCGGACCAGCGATTCCTGGGCGAGGACGGCGGGGAAGGCGCCGAGGCGCATCGTGCCGCCAAGATTGCCGCCGGCATGACGGCGCTCAATGTCGTTGCCGCGCGCCCATTCGGTCAGCAGGCCGACCACGGGGATCTCGCAGGGGCCGAATTCGGTGGAGGAGGCGCCGCGCAGCCCAGCCAGGTTCCGCGCCGCCTCGATCACCGCCATCTGCATGCCGAGGCAGATGCCGAGGAACGGCACCTTGCGCTCGCGGGCGAAGCGCACCGCCTCGATCTTGCCCTGGGTGCCGCGCTCGCCGAAACCGCCCGGCACCAGAATGCCGTCCACGCCGTCGAGCTGCTGCACAGTGTCGGGCTGCTCGAACACTTCCGAGTCCATCCACTCGAGCCGCACCTTCACCTTGTTGGCGATGCCGCCATGCGCCAGCGCCTCGGCCAGCGATTTATAGCTGTCCAGCAGGTTGGTGTATTTGCCGACCACGGCGATCCGCACCTCGCCTTCCGGCGCAACCACGGTATTGACGATGCGGCGCCAGCCGGACAAATCGGGCTGGCTCTCGAAGGGCAGGTTGAAATGCCGCAGCACTTCGCGGTCCATGCCGGCCTCGTGGTAGGAGATCGGCACGGCATAAATCGTGTTGACGTCCAGCGCCGGCACCACGGCCTCGGTGCGCACATTGCAGAAGCTGGCGATCTTGCGCCGCTCATTGTCGGGGATCGGCCGGTCGCACCGGCAGATCAGCATATGCGGCTGGATGCCGACATTCTGCAGCTCTTTCACCGAATGCTGCGTCGGCTTGGTCTTCAGCTCGCCGGCCGACTGGATATAGGGCACCAGTGTCAGATGCACGAACATCGCGCGTTCCGTGGTCAGCTCGTTGCCGAGCTGGCGGATCGCTTCGAGGAAGGGCAGGCTTTCGATGTCGCCGACCGTGCCGCCGATTTCCACCAGGACGAAATCGAACGAAGCCGAGTCGCGCAGCACCGTTTCCTTGATGGCGTCGGTGATGTGCGGGATCACCTGCACCGTGGCGCCGAGATAGTCGCCGCGCCGTTCCTTGGCGATGACCTCGGAATAGATCTTGCCGGTGGTCGCATTGTCCAGCTTGTTGGCGGCGACCCCGGTGAAGCGCTCATAATGGCCGAGATCGAGATCGGTCTCCGCGCCGTCATCGGTCACGAACACCTCGCCATGCTGGTAAGGGCTCATCGTGCCGGGGTCGACGTTGAGATAGGGGTCCAGCTTGCGCAGCCGGACCGAGTAACCACGGGCCTGCAACAGGGCGCCCAGCGCCGCCGAGGCAATGCCTTTACCGAGAGACGATACCACGCCGCCGGTGATGAATACGAACCGCGTCATGGAATCCGTTCATACATCATGAATCGTAGAAAAAAACGTGGGGCGAGGGGAATTATTGTCCGCTATGCCCTGGAAGCGGGGGTGCGGGGACGGAAGGCGCGGGGACGGCCGGTCCGCCGGTCGGCGCCGCCGGGGCGGCGGGCGCGGGCAGCGCGTCGGCCGGGGTCTGCGGCAACGGCGCCGGGCCGGGCGGGGCGACGGGCGCGGGCACGGTCGGCCCGCTATTGAGGATCGCCGCCGCGCCGGTGCTGGCGCTGTTGTGGTAAAGCACGGCCAAGCCCAGCGAGAGCGCGAAGAACAGGGTGCCGAGGATCGCGGTGGCGCGGGTCAGAAGATTCGCCGTACCCCGCCCGGTCATGAAGTTGCCCATGCCCTGGCTGGCGCCGAGGCCGAGGCCGCCGCCCTCACTGCGTTGGATCAGCACCACGCCGATCAGCGCGATGGTGACGAACACGTGGAGCACGAGAAGAACTTCAATCATCCGAGACCGAGACCCTGTAAAACTGTCCGCTGGCTTCTAGACGCCTCGCGCGCCGGCAGCAATGGCCAAGAAATCATCGGCCTTCAGGCTGGCGCCGCCGACCAGCGCGCCGCCCACCTCGGGCAGGGCCAGCAGGCTGGCGGCGTTGCCCGGCTTCACCGAGCCGCCATAGAGAATTTTAATGCCGGCGCCGCCGGCGCCGAGTTGCGCGACCAGGGCGGCGCGGATGGCGCCGTGCATCGCCGCCACATCGGCCTCGGTCGGGGTCTTGCCGGTGCCGATGGCCCAGACCGGCTCGTAGGCGATCACGCCGGAAAAATCATGGGGCAGGCTGTGGCGCAGCTGGGTGCGCACCACGTCTTCAGCCGCGCCCGCCTCGCGCTCGGCCAGGGTCTCGCCGACGCAGACGATCGGGGTCAGCCCGGCGGCCAGCGCGGTTGCCGTTTTCGCGCAGACCACGGCATTCGTCTCGCCATGATTTTCCCGCCGCTCTGAATGGCCGAGGATCACATAGACCGCGCCGGCTTCTTTGAGCATGGCGGCGGAAACGTCGCCGGTATGGGCGCCCTGGGGTTGGGCGTGGCAGTCCTGCGCGCCGAGCGCGACGGCGCCGCCGTTGAGCGCCCCGGCAAAGCGGTCGAGCAGCGGGAAAGGCGGGCAGATCGCCAGGTCGACATGGCCGGGCGCCTGCAGCAGCGCCGCCGCATAGGCGGCGATGTCCGCCAGCTTGCCGTGCATTTTCCAGTTACCCGCGATGAGCTGCCGCATGCTTTGGTTCCTTTAAGAGTGCTCCCGTCGCTCTAGAGCATTCCTTGTTGGAGAAGGAAGAGGCCGCTTTTTTGAAAAAAAGCGGCGCAAAAAACTTTTGTTATGCTGGGCCCGTGCCGGTGAAACCAGCGCGGTCCAAAGTTAGCAAAGTTTTTTTGCTACTTTTTGTTCACAAAAAGTAGCGCTTACTTACTTGTTTCCTACCGCCAGAGCAGCACCACGATGATTTCGGTAAGAAAACCGATGGTGAAGGCGATGCCGCCCACCGGCTGGAGGATTTTCGCCATTTCGCGGCGGATGATCTGCCGCGCGAAACCGGGGCCGCTGCGCGCCGCGATCGCCTGCTGCAATTGTCGCTCGATGCGCGGCAAGGAGAGGCGCTGGAATCCCCAGATGATGGCGTTGCAGAGCAGCAGCGCGAGCAGCAGCGCCAGCAGGTGCGCACCGCCTTGCTGGGCGAAGCCGCGGGTCGAGACGCCGATGACGAGGCCGGCGGCGAAATACAGCCCGGCGACCATCCAGGTGGCGACGCGGGTCGCGTCGGCATAGTCGGTCGGCGATACGCGCATGCTCAGGCCCTTCCTTGTCTCGCAATTGCCCGATCCTGGTGGTCTAGCTATAGAGGCGACGATTTGGGGTAAAGAGAGCGCATGCTGGTCTCGGTTCGCAAACTGCTGGAAAACTGGATCGCGCGGATATTTTTCGCGCTGCTCGTGTTGGTGTTCGTGTTCTGGGGCATCTCCAACGTGGTGACCATGATCGGCAGCAACACGGCGGTGGCCGAGGTCGCGGGGCAGAAGGTGGACATTTCTGTTGTGCAACAAGCCTATCAGGCGGCTTTGGCCCGGGCGCAACAATCGGGCCAGGGGCAGCCGGACGTGGCGGCGCGTGAGCAACTGGCCGAGACCGCGCTGAGCGGCGTGCTGCGTGAGCGGGTTCTGGGGCTCGAGGAGAAGCGGCTCGGCGTGACGGTGCCGGATGCGGTGGTGCGCCAGCAGGTGGGCCAGATCCCCGCTTTCCAGACCAACGGCGTGTTTGACAAACAAAAATTCGCCCAGGTTCTGGAGCAGAACAACACCACGCCGGATCAGTTTGTGCACGATCTCACAGCGGAAATCGCCGGGCAGCAGTTGGTGGCCCCCCTGGTCTCCGGCGCCGCGGCGCCGCAGGAGCTGGTGAACCGGATTTTCCACTTCATCTCCGAGCAGCGTTTCGCGGACATGGTGCAGATCCCGGTCGCCGCGCAGCCGCGGCCGGCGGCCCCCGCCGAGGCGGTGCTGCAGCGTTATTGGCGCAATCATCCGGCCCAGTTCACGGCGCCGGAATACCGTACGATCCAGCTGGTCGTGCTCTCGCCCGCTTTGCTCGCCGCGCACGAAACCGTGTCGCAGGCCGATGTCGATGCCGCTTATGCGCGCATCGCCGCGGCCAACCCGAGCCAGCCGCTGCGCAGCGTGCAGGTGATCGTGGTGGGCAATCTTGCCGCCTCGTCGCAGCTTGAGGCGGCGTGGCGCTCAGGCGCGAATTGGGCGCAGATGCAGGCGATGGCCAAGCGGTTCGGCGCTAACCCGGTGGAGATCGACCGGACGCAGGAGAACCAGATTCCCACGCCGAGCCTCGCCGCGGCGGTGTTTGCCGCGCCCGCGGGGCAGGTTACCGGGCCGGTCGCCGGGCCGGCGGGCATGTATCTTTTCAAGGTGACGGACATTGCCTCCAACACTCCGGACGCGGCGACGCTGAAGGCGCAGATCGCCCAGCAGCTGCAATTGCAGCAGGCGCAGGCCCAGGTGGCGGCAAGCGTGAACGCGCTGCAGGACGCGCTGGCGGGGCAGACGCCGCTTGACCGGCTGCCGGGTAATCTCGGCCTGGCGGCGGTGGAGGGCACGCTGGATGCCAACGGCGACACCCCGACGGGCGATAAGGCGCCGTTGCCGGGAAGTGCGGCGTTGCAGGCGGCGGTGCTGAAAACCGCCTTCGCCGCCCGCCCGCACCAGCCGGCGCAGCTCGTCAACGGCCCGGATGGCGGTTATTTCGCCCTCACGGTCAATGCCGTCACGCCGCCGGCGCAGCAGCCTTACGATCAGGTGCGTAACCAGGTGCTGGCCGCCTGGACCAATGATGCGCAGATGCGCGAAGCGGAGATCAAGGCGGCCGGCCTGTTCCATGCCGTCAATGCCGGCCAGACGCTGGGCGCGGCGGCGCAGGCCGCGGGGTATCAGGTGAGCAGCTCTGCGGCCTTCACCCGCAACGCGCCGGCCAGTGGCGCGACCACGCAAATGCAGAATGTGCTATTTTCGCTCAAGCTCGGCCAGGCGACGATGTTGCAGACCGATACCGGTTTCACCGTCGCCACGCTCGCGAAAATCGTGAATCCGACTCCGGCGCAGGACCAGGCCGATTATAACGAAGCGCGGCAATCGATGACGAAGTCGTTGCAGGATGATGTCGGCGGAAGCCTCCTGGCCGGGTTGCAGTTACGCGACAAGGTGACAATTAATCAGAAGCTCTTTTCACAAATTTACCAGTGATTGATACCGTACCATGAATGCTGTGCCCGACCGTTTTGACGCCTTCCGTGCCGCCTATGAGTCCGGACGCGGCGCGCTGGTCTGGCGGCACGATAGCGCGGATCTGCTCACTCCCGTCGCCGCGTTCCTGAAGGCGGCGCACGGCAAGCCCTTCTCGTTCCTGCTGGAAAGCATCGAAGGCGGCGTGGTGCGCGGCCGCTATTCCGTCATCGGCATGGAGCCGGACCTGATCTGGCGCTGCGAGGACGGCGCGGCCTTCATCAACCGCGACGCCGCGACCGACCCGGCGGCCTTCGTGCCCGCCGGCGTGGCGCCGATCGCCAGCCTGCGCGCCTTGGTCGAAGAGACGCGGCTGGACGTGCCGGACACGCTGCCGCCGATGACCGGCGGGCTGTCGGGCTATCTCGGCTACGACATGGTGCGGCTGATGGAAAAGCTGCCGGCGACCAAGCCGGACGTGCTCGGCATTCCCGAGGCGATCCTGGTCCGCTCCGGCTTGTTCATCATTTTCGACAACGTGACCGATGAGATGACGATTGCCGCGCCGGTCTATCCGCGTGCCGGCATTTCCGCCGAACAGGCCTATGCCAATGCGCAACGGCGCCTGAACGAGGTGGTTACCGCACTGGAACGGCCGGTGCCCAAGCTCACCGGCACGATGCAAGGCAAGCTGGAACAAAGCTCCAACATGGAGGAGCAAGAGTTCTGGGGCGTGGTGGAGACGGCGAAGAACTATATCCGCGCGGGCGATGTGTTCCAGGTGGTGCCGAGCCAGCGTTTCGAGGCGCCGTTCCCGCTGCCGCCGTTCGCGTTGTATCGGAGCCTGCGCCACATCAATCCGGCACCATTCCTGTTCTACCTGGATTTCGACGGTTTCGTCGCGGTCGGCTCCAGCCCGGAAATCCTCGTGCGGCTGCGCGACGGCAAAGTGACAATCCGTCCGCTCGCCGGCACCCGCCGGCGCGGCGCCGACAAGAAAGAGGATGCGGCGCTGGAGGCGGATCTGCTCGCCGACCCGAAGGAGCGTGCCGAGCATCTGATGCTGCTCGATCTCGGCCGCAACGATGTCGGCCGGGTTGCTGAGATCGGCTCGGTGCGGGTTGCGGAGAGTTTCGCGATCGAGCGTTTCTCGCACGTGATGCATATTTCCTCGACCGTGGAGGGAACGCTGCGCGCCGATTACGACGCGCTGGACGCGCTGATCGCGGGCTTCCCGGCCGGCACGCTTTCCGGCGCGCCGAAAGTGCGGGCCATGGAGATCATCGAGGAACTGGAGCCTTCGCGGCGCGGCCTCTATGCCGGCTGCATCGGCTATTTTGCCGCCAACGGCACGATGGATACCTGCATCGGCCTGCGTACTGCCTTGGTGAAGGATGGCACGATGTATGTGCAGGCCGGCGTTGGCGTGGTCGCCGATTCCGATCCGCAGGCCGAATATGCCGAGAGCGTGCAAAAGGCGCGGGCGCTGTTTCGTGCGGCCGAGGATGCTGCCCGCTATGTCTCGCCGGAGCCCACCTGATGATTTTGCTGATCGACAATTACGATAGTTTCACCTTCAATCTGGTGCATTTTTTCGGTGACCTTGGCGCGGAATGCGTGGTGCGGCGCAATGACACGCTCACGCCCGCGGAGGCGCTGGCGATGCAACCGGAGGCCATCGTGCTCTCACCCGGGCCCTGCACGCCCAACGAGGCGGGGATCTGCCTCGATCTCGTCACCGCGGCGGCGGGCAAGATCCCGCTGCTCGGCGTCTGCCTCGGCCATCAGGCGATCGGCCAGGCCTTCGGCGGTCAGGTGATCCGCGCCAAGGAGCCGATGCACGGCAAGACCAGCCAAGTGTATCACGACAACACGGATATCTTCGCCGGGCTGCCGAACCCATTCACGGCGACGCGCTACCATTCGCTGATCGTGCCCCGGGCGACGCTGCCCGAGACTCTGGTGCCGACCGCCTTTACCGAGGACGGCATCATCATGGGGCTGCGCCATACGGTCTACCCGGTGTTCGGCACACAGTTTCATCCCGAGAGCATCGCCACCAGCCACGGGCATGAGATTCTGAAGAATTTCCTCGACATCGCCCGTGGCCGCAACGCCCCGCCTCAGGCGGCATGAACGACGGGCTGAAGCCGTTTCTGGCGCGGCTCGCCCGCGGCGAGACACTCGATGCGGCAGCGGCGGAAGACGCGTTCGGCATCATCATGGAGGGTGCCGCGACGCCGGCACAGATCGGCGGGATGCTGATGGCGATGCGCGCCCGCGGCGAAACCGTGGCGGAGTTGACCGGAGCGGTGACGGCGATGCGCCGGCGCATGACCAGAGTGGCGGCGCCGGCGAACGCCATGGATGTGTGCGGCACCGGCGGCGACGGGGCGGCCAGCCTCAACGTGTCCACCGCAGTCACGTTCGTGCTCGCGGCCTGTGGCGTGCCGGTGGCCAAGCACGGCAACCGTGCGCTTTCCTCGCGGGCCGGCGGCGCGGACGTTCTGGCCGCGCTGGGCGTGAACATTGAGCCGGATCTGCCGCGCCTGCCCGACATATTGCGCGCGGCGGGGTGCGTGTTCCTGTTCGCGCCGCGCCACCATCCGGCCTTGCGCCACGCGGCGCAGGCGCGGGTCGAGCTGGGCACGCGGACGATTTTCAATCTCACCGGGCCGATGGCCAATCCCGCCGGCGTGAAACATCAGCTCATCGGCGTGTACGACCCGGCCTGGGCGCGCCCGATGGCGCGCACGCTGAGCGAATTGGGCACGGAGAGCGCCTGGATCGTGCATAGCCAGGGGCTGGACGAGCTGACTCTGGCCGGGGTCAGCCAAGTGGTGGCGCTGAAACATGGCGAGATCACCGAGTTCACGCTCGAGCCCGGCGATGCCGGGCTGGCGCCGGCGCCGCTGAGCGCGCTGCGCGGCAGCGACGCGGCGGAAAATGCGGCTTCGCTGCTGACGCTGCTCGAGGGCGGACGCGGCGTTTACCGCGACACGGTGTTATTTAATGCGGCGGCGGCGTTGATTGTGGCCGGGGCCACGACAAGTCTCGCCGAGGGTGTTGGGCTGGCGGCCGGCGCGATCGATCGGGGGGACGCAAAACGGGTTCTCGACCGGTTGCGCGCGGCATCGCAGGCGTAAGGGGCAAAGATGGGCGCGACGGAGAGCGATAATATTCTGGCGAGAATCTGCGCCGACACCAGGGCCGAGACGGCGCGGCGCAAGGCGGCGACCAGCCTGGAGGCGATTCGCGCCCAGGCGGTGCAGGCGCCCAAGCCGCGCGGCTTTGCCCGGGCGCTGATGGATGACGCCGTGCGCGGCCGCACCGGCCTGATCACCGAAATCAAGAAGGCCTCACCCTCCGGCGGCCTGATCCGCGAAAATTTCGATCCGTCGGCGCTGGCGGTTGCCTACCAGGCGGGCGGGTCCTCCTGCCTGTCAGTACTGACCGACCATAAATATTTTCAAGGGACGCCCGATCATCTGCGGGCGGCGCGCGCCGCCGTCTCGCTGCCGGTGCTGCGCAAGGATTTCATCCTCGAGCCCTGGCAGGTGTTCGAGAGCCGCGCCATGGGGGCGGATTGCATCCTCCTGATCATGGCGGCGCTGGGTGACGACGAGGCGCGCGAGCTGGAAAGCCTGGCGCACGACCTGGACATGGACGTGCTGGTGGAAGTGCATGACGAAAACGAGCTGAGCCGCGCACTTGGCCTGCGGACCAAACTGCTCGGCATCAATAACCGCGACCTGAAGACGCTGGTGACCTCGTTGGAGACGACCGAGCGTCTCTCGCGTTTTTGCACTCCCGACCGGTTCCTGATCTCGGAATCGGGCGTGAAGACCTATGAGGATATCGTCCGCCTGCAAAAAGTCGGCGTGCAGGGATTCCTGGTCGGCGAGTCGCTGATGCGCCAGCCCGACGTCACCGTGGCGGTGCAGAAGCTGCTCGGGGCATGACGTGGGGAACCCGATGAACAAACTGACCCATATTGACGAGACCGGCGCGGCGCGCATGGTCGATGTCTCCGCGAAAGCGGAGAGCGTGCGTGAAGCCACCGCCAAAGGCCGCGTGGTGATGCAGCCGGAGACCGCTGCGCTGATTGGCGCGGGCCAGGCCGCTAAGGGCGACGTGCTGGCCGCGGCCCGGCTGGCCGGCATCATGGCGGCAAAGCGCACCTCCGATCTCATCCCGCTGTGCCATCCGCTCGCGCTCTCCTCGGTGGCAGTGGACCTGTCCGTGACCGCGGACACGGTGGAAATCGCCGCCACCGTGCGCACCACCGGCCGCACCGGGGTGGAAATGGAAGCGCTCACGGCGGTGAGCGTGGCGGCGCTGACGATCTACGATATGGTCAAGGCGGTGGACCGCGCGATGCGCATCGAAGCGGTGCGCGTGGTACGCAAATCCGGCGGCAAATCCGGGGATTTTACGCAGGAATGATTAGCGTCGACGAAGCCAGGCGACAGATTCTCGAAGGGCTGCAGGTCACCGGCAGGGAGACCGTGCCGCTCGCCGTCTCCCTGGGCCGCGTGCTGGCCGTGCCGGTCGCGGCGCGGCTGTCGCAGCCGCCGGCGGACGTGTCGGCCATGGATGGCTATGCGGTGCGCGCCGCCGATGCGGTGCAGGGCGCCGCTCTCAGCATCATCGGCGAAGCGCCGGCCGGGCACCCGTTCGGGGGCAGCATCGGCGCGGGACAGGCGGTGCGCCTGTTCACCGGCAGTTTTGTGCCGCCGGGCGCGGACGCGATTCTGCTGCAGGAGAACGCCACCGCGGCAGGCGGGACCGTCACCGTGAACGAGAGCTGTGTGGCCGGGAAGCATATCCGCCGCGCCGGCCAGGATTTTCACGCCGGCGCCGAGCTGATCGCCGCCGGGCGGCGGCTGACGGCGCGCGATGTCGGCCTCGCGGCGGCGGGCAATCATCCCTGGTTGCAGGTCCATCGCCGGCCGCGCATCGCCATTCTCGCCACGGGGGACGAGATTTCCCTGCCTGGCGAAGCGATCGGGCCGGGCGGCATCGTCAGTTCCAACGCGCATATGCTGGCAGCGTTCGTCACCGCGGCGGGCGGCGATCCCGTGGTGCTGCCGATCGCCGGCGATGATCTCGCCGCCATCGCCGCCGGGGCCGATGCGGCGCGCGGCGCCGACCTGCTGGTGACCACCGGGGGTGCGAGCGTCGGCGTGTACGATCTGGTCCAGCCGGGGCTCCAGGCGCGGGGCCTCGCCCTGGATTTCTGGAAAATCGCCATGCGCCCGGGCAAGCCGCTGATGTTCGGCCGACTGGAGAGCCAGCCGCTGCTCGGCCTGCCGGGCAACCCGGTCTCCGCCTATGTGTGCGCGGTTCTGTTCCTTGGCCCGGCCATCGCGCGTATGAGCGGACTGCCGGCGCAGCCGCCCGAGACGGAGCGGGCGCGCCTGACCGCGGCGATGGCGGCGAATGACCGGCGCGAGGATTATGTCCGCGCCGGGCTCGAGCGTGGGGAACATGGGTGGCTCGTCACCCCGTTCCCGGTGCAGGATTCCGGCATGCTGAGCACGCTGGCGCGCGCCGATGCGCTGATCCGCCGGCCGGCGCACCAGGGCGCGCTGGTGGCCGGGGCTGAGGTGGAAATTCTACGTTTTTAGGAAGAAAGCAGCCGCTTTTTGAAAAAAGCGGCACCAAAAACTTTTGTTTATGCTGGGCCATGGGCTTTGTCGCCGACACAGCCCATGGCCCAGAGTAAACAAAGTTTTTTTGCTACTTTGTGTTCACAAAAAGTAGCGCTTCCCTTGTCTTTCTTCTGTTTTCGCGATGCTTGACGCGGCAACGAGAACTAAACTAGAACATCGGCGCGTTTGTGCTTTGTTCTTATCAGAATTTCTCGCGTCGGAGACATCAATGTTAACAACCAAGCAACATGAATTGCTGGTGTTCATCGACAAGCACCTGCGCCAGACCGGCTGCAGCCCGAGTTTCGAGGAAATGAAGGAGGCGCTGGATTTGCGTTCCAAATCGGGCATTCATCGGCTGATCACGGCGTTGGAGGAACGCGGGTTTCTCAAGCGCCACAAGCATCGCGCCCGGGCCTTGGAGGTGGTGCGGCTTTCCGAGGATCTCGACCCGCCGACACGGGAAATCCCCAAATTCGCGCCGACCGTGATCCAGGGCGATTTCACCGGCAAGCTGCCCGGCGTGCGCGCCGCGGCGGCGGCCGAGGCGGTGACCTTGCCGCTTTATGGCCGCATCGCCGCCGGCCTGCCGATCGAGGCGCTGCAGGAGAATGACGAGGAGATCGAAGTGCCGGCGAGCCTGGTCGGGCTGGGCGAGCATTTCGCGTTGCTGGTCGAAGGCGATTCCATGGTCGATGCCGGGATCCTCGACGGCGACACGGTGATCATCCGCAAGGGCGAAACCGCCGAGACCGGGCAGATCGTCGTGGCCCTGATCGACCGCACCGAGGTGACGCTGAAGCGGCTGCGCCGGCGTGGCCAGTCGATCGCCCTGGAGCCGGCGAATGTCCGCTACGAAACGCGGATTTTCCCGCCCGAGCGCGTGGCAATCCAGGGCCGCCTGGTGGCGCTGCTGCGGCACTACTAAGAAAAGGCGAGTAAGCAGCCGCTTTTTGAAAAAAGCGGCGCAAAAACTTTCTTGAAACTGGGCCTGAGGCGCCGAAACGGCACGGGCCCAAAGTAAACAAAGTTTTTTTGCTTCTTTTTGTTCACAAAAAGAAGCGCTTCCTTCCTTCTTTATCCTGCCCGCTTGGCCTTATTCTGCCGGCGGCGCTGCTGTTCGTTCGGCTTGCCGCCGAACGGCGGCCGGGCCGGTTTGTCGGCGCGCGGGGGGCGGGGCGCATGGGGCCTCGGGCCGCCGCGGCCGGCGCCGGGCGGCGTGGAGGGCTCCAGCGGCAATTCCGCGTTGCTGTGCGCGGCGATGGAGGCGGCGAAGCGTTCGGCGGCGTGCGGGGCGATTTCGAATTTCGTCTCGGTGTCGAAAATGCGGATCGCGCCGATCTCCGGCTTCGTCACCCCGCCCTGGCGGCAGATCAGCGGGATCAGCCATTTCGGGTCGGCCTTGTCGCGGCGGCCGACCGGGGCGCGGAACCAGCTGCCGGTGCCGGCCTCGCCGCCATAGGGGGCGGCCGGCTCGCGCGCGGCGCGGCGCGGCGCTTCCGGCGGCAGGATGGTGACCGGTGCGGGCTCCGGCAGACGCGCGCGGTAAAGCCGGATCAGCGCGGCGGCGATGGCCTCCGGGCTTTGCCGCGCGAGCAGCTCTTGCGCCAAAACCAGCTCATCGCCTTCGGGCGGGAGGGAAAGCCGCTCGTCGGCGAGCAGGCGCTCCTGGTCGCGGGCGCGGATCTGTTCCGGTGTCGGCGGGTCTTCCCAGGTCGCGGTGATGCTGGCCGAGCTGAGCAGCAATTCCGCGCGCCGGCGCTTCGAGGCCGGGACCAGCAGCAGGCTCAGCCCCTTGCGCCCGGCGCGGCCGGTGCGGCCGGAGCGGTGCAGCATGGTCGCCTTGTTGGTCGGCAGCTCGGCATGGATCACGAGGTCGAGCTCAGGCAGGTCCAGGCCGCGGGCGGCGACGTCGGTGGCGATGCAGACCTGGGCGCGGCCGTCGCGCAGCGCGCTCAAGGCGGCGTTGCGCTCGCTTTGCGAGAGTTCGCCGGAGAGGGCGACGGCGTTGAAGCCGCGCGCCAGCAGGCTGGCGTGCAAATGCCGCACGGTGTCGCGCGTGGCGCAGAACACCAAAGCGCGCGCCTCATGTAGGCGGAGCAAATTGACCAGGCCGTTTTCCAGCTCGTGCCCGGAGAGGCGGATGGCGCGGTATTCGATGTCGGCGTGCGGCTGGTTGCGGGCCACGGTGTCGATGCGCAGCGCGTTCTGCTGGTAGTTGCGCGCCAAAGCCGCGATCTCGCGGGCGATGGTGGCGGAGAACAGCAGCGTGCGGCGGCTCTCGGGGGCGGCCTGGAGAATGAATTCCAGCTCGTCCTTGAAGCCGAGATCGAGCATCTCGTCGGCCTCGTCGAGCACCACCACCTCGCATTCATTGAGCTTGAGATGGCCGCGCTCGAGATGGTCCTGCAGCCGGCCCGGCGTGCCGACCACCATGTGGCAGCCGCGCTGGAGCTCGCGCTGCTCGACGCGGATATTCATGCCGCCGACGCAGGAAACGATGCGCCCGCCGGCTTGTTCATATAGCCAGGTGAGTTCGGCGTGGACCTGCAGCGCCAGTTCGCGGGTCGGGGCGATCACCAGCACCAGGGGCGCCACCGTCGCGGGCAGGCGCTCGGCGTCGCCGAGCACGGTGGAGGCCAGGGCCAGACCATAGGCCACGGTTTTGCCGGAGCCGGTCTGCGCCGAGACCAGCAGGTCGCGGTCTGCGGCTTCCGGCTGCAGGACCGCCAGCTGCACAGGTGTGGGTTCATCGTAGCCGCGCGCGGCGAGGGCGCGGGTCAGGGCAGCATTGCTAATTGGGAAAGCCATGGCGGCTCCTAGCCCGGTCAGCGTCCCGCGGCAACGCTGCGTGCCTTTATTTTCCGTTTATCGGCCCTGCAAGGAATCCACATCGCCTTTTCATGCCGGACGGGTTACATGGGCCTCGTTGCTACTGAGGTTTTAATGCTGCGTTTCTCCAACCGGCCCCGCAAGTCGCGGCCGGCGGCGCGCCAGAATTCATGGCGCCGCTTGTTCGGCTCACGCCGGTTGTTTGATACTGTGTTGCTGGGGTTGACCTTCGTGACGGCGGCCCGTTTGGTGTCCGCCGCGGTCGCCCAGTCGCCGCAGGTGGCCATGCCCGGCGACATCGTTCCCGTCGAGCGGACCACCAACTGGATTGCTGGCGTGAATGTGATGAAGGCGCATGACCTGTCCGACGCGTTTGCCGCGCCAGGCCACGCCTGTCAGCTCGACATCAAATATATGGCACGGACGGGCGGCAGTTTCGCGGTGCTGGCGGTGCGCGCTGACGGCGTCATGCTGTCCTGGGCCGGCGGGCCGACCGCGCCCGGGCAAGCCTGTGCCGGCGGTGAAACCGGCATTCTCGTTTCCGATGCGGACTACCGCTCAATGTTGTTGCGGGTTCCGACCGGCGGATAATCGTAATGTTTTGGAAAGATTGAAGACCGCATGGGCACGAATCGCCGCGCCCTCCCGCATTTCGGGATTGAAGGACGTGCGACGCTGGCCTATGCTTCCTTTATCTGGCGTTGGCCGGATGCCTTGAACGATTGCAGAGGACTTTTTTTATAGTGCGACCCCCCAAGAACGACCGCCAACGGCCCCGCCGCCGCGGTTTCGACGACGATAATTTCTATGGCAACACCCCGCCCATGCCGTCCTTTTCAGGGTTCGGGTCCACGTCGATGTCCTCATCGCCCGAGGCGAAGGCCACCGTCAAATGGTACAATCCTGACAAAGGGTTTGGTTTCGTTGAGATGGCCGATGGTTCGGGCGACGTGTTTCTGCACGCCAACTCGCTGCAGAACGCCGGCTACCAGGCGGTGACGCCCGGTTCCATTCTGCAGGTGCGCGTCGGCCAGGGCCAGAAGGGCCGTCAGGTCGACCAGGTGATCTCGGTGACCGAGGGCGAAGCCCCGGCGCGTAGCTTCGGGGGCGGTTTCGATCGTCCGCGTTCCGGCCCGCGCCCGCCGCGCCAGCAGGCGACCGGCCCGGCCGTGGAAATGACCGGCACCGTGAAATGGTATAATGCCACCAAGGGGTTCGGCTTCATCAGCCCGCAGAGCGGCGGCAAGGACGTGTTCGTGCACGCCACCGCGCTGGAGCAGGCCGGTCTGCCGCCGCTGCAGGAAGGTCAGGCCGTGCGCATGAACGTCGTGCAAGGCGCCAAGGGGCCGGAAGTCAGCTCGATCAGCGTCGACTGAGTTTCGTCGATTGAATGGCAGACGGGCTCGCTGTGGCGGGTCCGTCTCATTTGGGGGCTGGGCCCGTGGCGCTGAAACCGCTACGGCCCAGATTAATAAAGTTTTTTGCTACTTTTTGTTCACAAAAAGTAGCACTTCCTTCCTTGTTATAAGTCGCCTGAGGAAGTGCGGCGGACGCCTGCCGCCGTCAGGCGCTGCCAGGCCTGTTCGAGCGACCCGTTCAGGTCGATGGCGCGGCAGGCATCTTCGATCACCGTGGCGCGGAACCCGAATTTCTGCGCGTCCTCGGCCGACCAGGCGACGCAGAAATCCGTCGCCAGGCCGGCGACATAGATGTCCGTGATGCCCCGCGCGGCGAAGAACCCGTCCAGCCCGGTGCGGGTGACCCGGTCGGCCTCGAGGAACGCGGAATAGCTGTCGACATGGCGCTGCAGCCCTTTGCGGAGGATCGTCGCCGCGTGAGGAATGTCGAGGGCCGGATGCAGCGCCGCCCCCGGGCTCGCCATCACGCAATGCGTCGGCCACAGCGTTTGCGCGCCATAGGGCATCGGGACCGTCTCGAACGGTTTGGCCCCCGGATGGTTGGCGGCGAACGAGGTGTGATCCGCCGGGTGCCAGTCCTGGGTGAGGACCACGGTGGCGAATTTCCGGGCGATGCGGTTGACCAGGGGCACGACGGCCTCGCCCTCAGGGACGGCGAGGGCGCCGCCGCGGCAAAAATCGTTCTGGACGTCGACCACGAGCAAAGCGGTATTGTTTTGCATGCCTGCTTATATGCGCAAAAACCGGGTGGGGTGCTAGACAGGGGGGCGCGCGATGGGGTAAGGCTCCGCCCCTCAGGAACGCGGGAGATCGGGCGAAGGTGTCGCCTGGTCGGTTGAACCGCGGTCCGTTGGCGTTTGCCAAAGGATGAAGGAGCCAGAAATGGCAAAGAAGATTGTCGGCTATATCAAGCTGCAGATCCCCGCGGGCAAGGCAAATCCTTCGCCGCCGGTCGGTCCGGCCCTCGGTCAGCGTGGCCTGAACATTATGCAGTTCGTGAAGGAATTCAACGCTGCGACGCAGGGCATGGAGCCCGGCATGCCGGTGCCAGTGGTGATCACCGCGTTCGGCGACCGTACCTTCAGCTTCATCATGAAGACCCCGCCCAACACCTACTTCCTGAAGAAGGCGGCGGGCATCGCCAAGGGCACGACCACCCCGGGCAAGGGTGCCGCGGTCGGCAAGGTGACGATGGCGCAGCTGCACGAGATCGCCAAGACGAAGATGATTCATATGAACGCCAATGACGAGGACGCTGCCGTGCGCATGCTGATTGGCTCTGCCCGTTCGATGGGCGTCACCGTGGTGGAGGGCTGATCCGATGGCACATAACAAGCGTTTGGCCGCGGCGCGCGCCACTGTGGATCGCAACAAGGCTTATGCCCTGACCGAGGCCGTGGCGCTGGCCAAGGCCAATGCCAAGGCGAAGTTCGACGAGACGATCGAGATCTCCTTGAATCTGGGCATCGATCCGCGTCATGCCGACCAGATGGTCCGTGGCCTGATCTCGCTGCCGAACGGCACCGGCAAGACCCTGCGCGTCGGCGTGTTCGCCCGCGGCGCGAAGGCGGAAGAGGCTTTGGCCGCCGGCGCCGATGTGGTGGGCGCCGATGATCTGGCCGAGAAGGTACAGGCCGGCGAGATCGCGTTCGATCGCTGCATCGCCACCCCGGACATGATGGCTCTGGTCGGCCGTCTGGGTAAGATCCTCGGGCCGCGCGGCCTCATGCCGAACCCCAAGCTCGGCACCGTGACCATGGATGTGAAGGGCGCGGTGAGCGCCGCCAAGTCCGGCCAGGTCGAGTTCCGCGCCGAGAAGGCGGGTATCGTTCATGCCGGCATCGGCAAGGCGAGCTTTGACGAGGTCAAGCTGGTCGAGAATGCCAAGGCGCTGGTCGATGCGGTGCAGAAGGCCAAGCCGTCGGGCGCCAAGGGCGTCTATCTGCAGAAGGTCGCCATTACCTCGACCATGGGCCCCGGCATTCGCGTCGACGTCGCTTCCGTCAACGCCTGATTTTTCTCGGCGCCCGCGGGCGCCGGTTCTGAAGAGATACGCCGCGGCCTCAAGTCGCGGCGGGCAGGCAGGGGTAAAATCCTGCCGAAACCTGTCCGAGACCGGATGTTCCCCCTCGTCGGGGATTGAAGGGGATTGCCCCCGCACACGGTAGACGAGGTGCCACAAGACTTTGCTCATGCAAGGGCTTTGGTTCTGACGATGGACAGGCGAGCGATGTTCCGGGGTGGTCCCGGGCATCTTGGGTAACCTGGCGGCGCGGGGGATTTTCCGTGCCGTCGCAAGTTGGAGACGGATGTGGATCGCATAGAGAAGCGTGAATTCGTCGCTGAGCTGTCTACGGTGTTCGCCGAGACGTCGATGGTTGTCGTCACCCGCAACGAGGGGATGACGGTGGCTGACGTCACGGATCTGCGCCGGAAGATGCGCCAGGCGGGGGCGAGCTTCAAAGTTGCGAAGAATCGTCTGGCTTTGCTTGCTCTCGATGGCACCCGGTTTGACGGTCTGAAGCCCATGATGAAGGGCCCGACGGCGATCGCTTGGTCGAAAGACCCGGTCGCGGTCGCGAAAGCAGCCGTCGAGTTCGCCAAAACCAATGACAAGTTCGTTCTGCTCGGTGGTTCGCTGGGCACGCAGGTACTCGATGTATCCGGCGTGAAAGCCCTGGCCGAACTGCCGTCGCTGGACTCGCTGCGCGCCAAGCTGCTGGGGATGCTCAACACCCCGGCGACGCGGATTGCCGGCGTGCTCCAGGCTCCGGCCGGACAGCTTGCACGGGTTTTTGCGGCTTACGCCGATGCCAACAAGAGCAGCGCGGCCTGACGGCTTCGCCAAGCTTGTCGCAGAACGCAGGGCCGCGCGGTGCGGGCTTGCAGTAAAACCAATCAAAGCCTACTTACATGAAAGACATTTACAATGGCTGATCTAGCTAATCTGGTTGAAGAGCTTTCCAAGCTGACCGTCCTCGAAGCCGCTGAACTCTCCAAGCTGCTGGAAGAGAAGTGGGGCGTTTCCGCTGCCGCGCCGGTGGCCGTTGCGGCCGCCCCGGCGGCTGGTGGCGGCGCTGCCGCCGCTGCCGCGGACGAGCAGACCGAGTTCACGGTGATCCTCGCCAATGGCGGCGACAAGAAGATCAACGTGATTAAGGAAATCCGCACGATCACCGGCCTGGGCCTGAAGGAAGCCAAGGACCTGGTCGAGGGCGCGCCGAAGACGGTCAAGGAAAACGCGACCAAGGACGAGGCTGCCGCGATCAAGAAGACGCTGGAAGAGCAGGGCGCGACTGTCGAGATCAAGTAACTTTCTTCCCCGTCGCGGCCTGATGGGCCGCGACGTGCATACCGCCTAAAGGGCAGGCGATTACCGCTTGGGTAGTCGCCTGCCGGCTGTTTTTAGTACGACTGAGCTGAATTTTTACGCGAGGGTGATGCGATGAACGCGATCAATGGTGGTCTTGGCAAAGGGTCTTTCACCGGACGGAAGCGTATCCGCAAAAGCTTCGGGCGGATCCCCGAAGTCGCCCCGATGCCCAATCTGATCGATGTGCAGCGCGCGAGCTACGATTCGTTTCTGCAGATGCATGTGAAGCCGGATGCGCGCACCAATTCCGGGCTTCAGGAAGTTTTCAAATCGGTCTTCCCGATCGACGATTTCGCCGGCCGCGGCCGGCTTGAGTTCGTCTATTACGAACTGGAAGAGCCGAAATACGACGTCGAGGAATGCATCCAGCGCGGCATGACCTATGCCGCCCCGCTGAAGGTGATTCTGCGCCTCATCGTCTGGGACCTGGACGAGGATACCGGCGCGAAGTCGATCCGCGACATCAAGGAGCAGCCCGTATACATGGGCGACATGCCGCTGATGACCGATAACGGCACCTTCGTCGTGAACGGCACCGAGCGCGTGATCGTGTCGCAGATGCATCGCAGCCCGGGCGTGTTCTTCGATCATGACCGCGGCAAGACGCACTCATCCGGCAAGTATCTTTTTACCGCGCGCGTGATTCCGTATCGCGGCTCCTGGCTCGATTTCGAATTCGACGCCAAGGACATCGTTTATGTGCGCATCGACCGCAAGCGCAAGCTGCCGGCCACCACGCTGCTTTATGCGCTGCCCAGCGCCGCCACCCAGGCGCTGCGTGAAGCTCGCGAAGCCAAGGGCGAGGCGCTTGAGCTGGGCGAGATCAAGGGCATGGACGCCGAGGAAATCCTGGGCTTCTTCTATGGCCAGGTCGTGTATTCCGCGAAAAACGGGCAATGGGCCCGGCCGTTCGAGGCCGAGTCCTTCCGCAACCAGAAGCTCATCGATGATCTGGTCGACGCCGATACCGGCGAGGTCGTGGCCAAGAGCGACGAGAAACTGACCGCGCGCGTGGTGCGCAAGATCGCCGAGAAGACCAAGAGCGTGCTGGTCGCCCGCACCGACATGCTGGGCCGTTTCGTCGCGGTCGATATGTACGACCCCGAGACCGGCGAAATTTTCGCCGAGGCCGGCGATGAGCTGACCGAGCAGAAGCTGGCGCAGCTCGAGGCCAAGGGCATCGACGAGCTGCCGACGCTGGCGATCGACCAGACCAACGGCCCGTGGCTGCGCAATACCCTGGCGGCGGACAAGAACGCCAACCGCGAGGACGCGCTGATCGACATTTACCGCGTCATGCGCCCCGGCGAGCCGCCGACCTCGGAGACCGCCGAGGCCCTGTTCAGGGGGCTGTTCTTTGACGCCGACCGCTACGATCTGTCGGCCGTGGGGCGCGTGAAGATGAACATGCGCCTGGGCGTGGACGCCCCGGACACGGTCCGCACCCTGCGCAAGGACGACATTCTGCGCACCATCAAGATCATGTGCGAGCTGAAGGACGGCCGCGGCGCGATCGACGACATCGATAATCTCGGCAACCGGCGCGTGCGTTCGGTCGGCGAGCTGATGGAGAACCAGTACCGCGTCGGCCTGCTCCGCATGGAGCGCGCGATCCGCGAGCGCATGGGCTCGGTCGATATCGACAGCGTGATGCCGCATGACCTGATCAACGCGAAGCCCGCCGCCGCCGCGGTGCGCGAGTTCTTCGGCTCCTCGCAGCTCAGCCAGTTCATGGACCAGACCAATCCGCTCTCCGAGGTCACGCATAAGCGCCGTCTCTCGGCCCTCGGGCCGGGCGGTCTGACCCGCGAGCGCGCCGGCTTCGAGGTGCGCGACGTGCACCCGACGCATTACGGCCGCATCTGCCCGATCGAAACGCCGGAAGGCCCGAACATCGGGCTGATCAACTCGCTGGCCACCTACGCCAAGGTGAACAAATACGGCTTCATCGAGACGCCGTATCAGCTGGTGAAGGATGGCGTGGTGCAGCCTTCGTGGAAGTATCTCTCCGCCATGGAGGAAGAGCGCCTCACGGTGGCTCAGGCCGACGCCAAGAAGGATACCGACGGCAAGTTTACCGACGATCTGGTCTCGGTGCGCCGCAACGGCGACTTCCTCCTGGTCAAGCCGGAAGACGTCACTGCGGTCGACGTGTCGCCGAAGCAGCTGGTCTCGGTGGCCGCGGCGCTGATTCCGTTCCTGGAGAACGACGACGCCAACCGCGCGCTGATGGGCTCGAACATGCAGCGCCAGGCGGTGCCGCTGATCCAGTCCGACGCGCCGATCGTCGGCACCGGCATGGAGGCCGCCGTGGCCCGGGATTCGGGCGCCACCATCGTCGCCAAGCGCGCCGGCATCATCGACCAGATCGACGGCGCGCGCATCGTGGTGCGGGCGACGGCCGAGGACGGCACGACCCAGGGCGTCGATATCTATCGCCTGCGTAAGTACATGCGTTCCAACCAGAGCACCTGCATCAACCAGCGGCCGCTGGTGCGTGTGGGCGACCGCGTGGCGGCCGGCGACATCATCGCCGACGGCCCGTCGACCGAACTCGGCGAATTGGCGCTGGGCCGCAACGCGCTGTGCGCGTTCATGCCCTGGAACGGCTATAATTTCGAAGACTCCATCCTGATCTCCGAACGGATCGCCCGTGACGACGTCTTCACCTCGATTCACATCGAGGAATTCGAGGTCATGGCCCGCGACACCAAGCTCGGCCAGGAAGAGATCACGCGCGACATTCCCAATGTCGGCGAGGAAGCTTTGCGCAACCTCGACGAGGCGGGCATCGTCTATATCGGCGCCGAGGTGAATCCGGGCGACATTCTGGTCGGCAAGGTGACGCCGAAGGGCGAGAGCCCGATGACGCCGGAAGAGAAGCTGCTGCGCGCGATCTTCGGTGAAAAGGCGTCCGACGTCCGTGACACCTCGCTCAAGCTGCCGCCCGGCACGGTCGGCACGGTGGTGGATGTGCGCGTGTTCAACCGCCGCGGCGTGGACAAGGACGAGCGCGCTCTGGCGATTGAGCGCGCGGAGATCGAGCGCCTGGCCAAGGACCGCGACGACGAGCGCGCGATTCAGGAGCGTTCCTTCCTGAACCGCCTGCAGGAGACCTTGCTGGGCCAGACCGCCGGGTCCGGTTTCAAGGGCATCAAGGCCGGCACCGAGCTGACCGCCGAAGTGCTGGCGGAGCATCCGCGCGGCGCCTGGCGCAACGTCGTCGTCCAGGACGACGCGGTGATGGCGAACATCGAAATCCTCAAGCGGGAATTCGATGCCGCCGTGAAGCGCCTGCAGGACCGTTTCGAGAGCAAGGTCGAGAAGCTGCAGCGCGGCGACGAGCTGCTGCCCGGCGTGATGAAGATGGTCAAAGTGTTCGTCGCGGTGAAGCGCAAGCTGCAGCCGGGCGACAAGATGGCCGGCCGCCACGGCAACAAGGGTGTGGTCTCGCGGGTTGTGCCGGTCGAGGACATGCCGTTCCTGGAAGACGGCACGCCGGTCGACCTCGTGCTCAACCCGCTCGGCGTGCCGAGCCGCATGAATGTCGGGCAGATCCTGGAAGTGCATCTGGGCTGGGCCTGCGCCAATCTCGGCAAGCAGGTTGGCGCGGCGGTCGAGGAATATCGCCGCAGCGGTGCCGCCAAGCAGGAGCTGCTGGAGCTGCTGAAGGAAGCCTACGGCGAGGAAGTCTATGCCGCGCAGATCGCCGGCATGGATGACAAGGAGCTGCTCGAGCTCGGCGGCAATCTGCGCAAGGGCGTGCCGATCGCCACCCCGGTGTTCGACGGCGCGCGCATCCCCGACATCGAGGCGATGCTGGCGAAAGCCGGGCTGGACATGTCCGGCCAGTCGACCCTGATCGACGGGCGCACCGGCGAGCCGTTCGAGCGCAAGGTCACTGTCGGCTACATGTACATGCTGAAGCTGCACCATCTGGTCGACGACAAGATCCATGCCCGTTCGATCGGCCCGTACAGCCTCGTCACCCAGCAGCCGCTGGGCGGCAAGGCGCAGTTCGGCGGCCAGCGCTTCGGCGAGATGGAGGTCTGGGCGCTCGAGGCTTACGGCGCCGCCTACACGCTGCAGGAAATGCTGACCGTGAAGTCCGACGACGTCTCCGGCCGCACCAAGGTCTACGAGGCGATCGTCCGCGAGCAGGACAATTTCGAGGCCGGCATCCCCGAAAGCTTCAACGTGCTGCTCAAGGAACTGAAATCCCTGGGCCTCAACGTCGACCTGGAACAGAGCGCGACCTGAATCATTTTGCCGGGTGCGGGCGCCCACACCGCATCCGGCAGTTTAAGGGTGATGAACGATGAACGATTTAATGAAGATCCTTGGCCAGACCGGTCAGGCGGCGACTTTCGATCAGATCAAGATCCAGATCGCCTCTCCGGAGCAGATCCGCAGCTGGTCCTACGGTGAGATCAAGAAACCCGAAACCATCAATTACCGCACCTTCAAGCCGGAGCGCGACGGCCTGTTCTGCGCCCGCATCTTCGGCCCGATCAAGGATTACGAGTGCCTGTGCGGCAAGTACAAGCGGATGAAGTTCCGCGGCATCATCTGCGAGAAATGCGGCGTGGAAGTCACGCTCGCCAAGGTGCGCCGCGAGCGCATGGGCCATATCGAGCTGGCCTCCCCGGTCGCGCATATCTGGTTTTTGAAGTCGCTGCCGAGCCGCATCGCGACGATGCTGGATATGACGCTCAAAGACGTCGAGAAGGTGCTGTATTTCGAGAGCTACATCGTGCTCGAGCCGGGCACGACCGACCTCAAGCTGCACCAGCTCATCTCCGAGGACGAGCTTTATAACAAGCAGGACGAGTTCGGCGAGGACGGGTTCCGCGCCGGCATCGGCGCCGAGGCGATCAAGCAGATCCTGATCGGCATCGACCTGGCCGAGGACCGCGCCCGCATGCGCACCGAGCTCAAGGAGACCAACAGCGAGACCAAGCGCAAGAAGCTGGTCAAGCGCCTGAAACTGGTCGAGAACTTCCTCGATTCGGGCACGCATCCGGAATGGATGGTGCTCGACGTGGTGCCGGTGATCCCGCCCGAGCTGCGCCCGCTGGTGCCGCTGGATGGCGGGCGCTTCGCCACCTCCGACCTCAACGATCTGTATCGCCGCGTGATCAACCGCAACAACCGCCTGAAGCGGCTGATGGAGCTGCGCGCGCCGGACATCATCGTGCGCAACGAAAAGCGCATGCTGCAGGAATCGGTGGACGCGCTGTTTGATAACGGCCGCCGCGGCCGTGCCATCACCGGCACCAACAAGCGCCCGCTGAAGTCGCTTTCCGACATGCTGAAGGGCAAGCAGGGCCGGTTCCGCCAGAACCTGCTCGGCAAGCGCGTCGACTATTCCGGCCGTTCGGTCATCGTCGTGGGTCCGGAGCTGAAGCTCCACCAATGCGGCCTGCCGAAGAAGATGGCGCTCGAGCTGTTCAAGCCGTTCATCTACGCCAAGCTGGAAAAATACGGCCTGGCCACGACCATCAAGGCTGCCAAGCGCATGGTCGAGAAGGAGCGTCCCGAGGTCTGGGATATTCTCGAAGAGGTGATCCGCGAGCATCCGGTGATGCTGAACCGCGCCCCGACCCTGCACCGCCTGGGCATCCAGGCGTTCGAGCCGATCCTGATCGAAGGCAAGGCGATCCAGCTGCACCCGCTGGTCTGCACCGCCTTCAACGCGGATTTCGACGGCGATCAGATGGCCGTGCACGTGCCGCTCTCGGTCGAAGCGCAGCTCGAAGCCCGCGTGCTGATGATGTCGACCAACAACATCCTCTCGCCCGCGAACGGCAAGCCGATCATCGTGCCCAGCCAGGACATCGTGCTCGGGCTCTACTACCTGTCGCTGGAGACCGCGGAATTCGTCGCCGCCAAGGATGAGGAGGCCCCGGCCTTCGGCACGGTGTCCGAGATCGAGTTCGCGCTCTCGGCCGGCGCCCTCAAGCTGCACCAGAAGATCCGCGCGCGGGTCCTGTCGGTCGGCCATGACGGCGTGAAGAAGACCAGCATCGTCGTGACCACGCCGGGCCGCATGCTGATCGGGCAGTTGCTGCCGCTGAACGCGAACGTGCCGTTCTCCGTGGTCAACCGCATGCTGACCAAGAAGAACGTCTCCGACGTGATCGATCTGGTGTACCGCCATTGCGGGCAGAAGGAGGCGGTTATTTTCTGCGACCGCATGATGGGCCTCGGTTTCCGCCACGCGGCGCGGGCCGGCATCTCCTTCGGCAAGGACGATATGCGCATCCCCGACACCAAGGCCGGCCTCGTCGCCGCGACCCAGGCGGAAGTGCGCGAGTTCGAGCAGCAATATCAGGACGGCCTGATCACCGCCGGCGAACGCTACAATAAGGTGGTGGACGCCTGGTCGCGCTGTAAGGACCTGGTCGCCAAGGCCATGATGGCGGAGATCTCCAAGCAGGAGACCGGCAAGCCGACCAATGCGGTGTGGATGATGAGCCATTCCGGCGCGCGCGGCTCGCCGGCGCAGATGTCGCAGCTCGCCGGCATGCGCGGCCTGATGGCCAAGCCTTCGGGCGAGATCATCGAGCAGCCGATCATCGCCAACTTCAAGGAAGGCCTCTCGGTTCTCGACTACTTCAACTCGACCCACGGCGCCCGCAAGGGCCTCGCGGACACTGCGTTGAAGACCGCGAACTCCGGTTACCTGACTCGCCGTCTGGTCGACGTGGCGCAGGACTGCATCATCATCGAGGATGATTGCGGCACCGAGCGCGGCCTGACCGTCAGCGCCGTCATGGATGGCGGCGAGGTGGTCTCCAGCCTGGCCGAGCGCGTGCTGGGCCGCACCACCGCGGCCGATGTGGTGGATCATGCCACCGGCCAGGTCATCGTTCCGGCGAACACGCTGATCGAGGAGCCGCAGGCCGAGCGCATCGAGAAGGCCGGGGTCGAGACGGTGAAAATCCGCTCGGTGCTGACCTGCGACACCAAGATCGGCGTTTGCGGCAAGTGCTATGGCCGCGATCTGGCCCGCGGCACGCCGGTGAATGTCGGCGAGGCGGTCGGCGTGATCGCCGCGCAGTCGATCGGCGAGCCCGGCACGCAGCTGACCATGCGCACCTTCCATATCGGCGGCGCGGCGCAGCGTGGCGCCGAGCAGTCGAATGTGGAAGCCAGCCATGACGGCACGATCACCATCCGCAACCGCAACGTGGTGAAGAACAGCCAGGGCGTCCCCGTGGTGATGAGCCGCAACTGCGAGGTCATCATCACCGACGCGGCGAAGCGCGAACGCGCCCGCTTCCGCGTGCCCTACGGCGCGCGCCTGCTGGTCGATGACGGCGCCGAGGTCACGCGGACCCAGAAGCTGGCCGAGTGGGACCCGTACACCCTGCCGATCATCACCGAGCGCGCGGGTATGGTGGAATATGCCGACCTCATCGAAGGCATCACCCTGGTCGAGCGCACCGACGAAGTCACCGGCCTCACCTCAAAGGTGGTGGTGGACTACAAGCAGTCGGCGCGCGGCGCGGATCTGCGTCCCCGCCTGCTGCTGAAGGACGCCAATGGCGAGATCGTGCGCCTGGCCAACGGCGCCGAGGCCCGCTACTTCCTCACGCCGGACTCGATCCTCTCGGTCGAGCCGGGCGCGATGGTGGCCGACGGCGACGTGCTGGCGCGTATCCCCCGCGAGGGCTCCAAGACCCGCGACATCACCGGCGGTCTGCCGCGCGTGGCGGAGCTGTTCGAGGCGCGCCGTCCGAAGGATCACGCGATCATCGCGGAAATCGACGGGCGGGTGGAATTCGGCAAGGATTACAAGGCCAAGCGCCGGGTCATCGTCAAGAACGACGAAACCCAGGAAGAGACCGAGTATCTGATTCCGAAGGGCAAGCACGTCTCGGTGCAGGAGGGCGACTATGTCCGCAAGGGCGACCCGCTGGTCGACGGCCCGCGCGTGCCGCACGACATTCTCCGCGTCCTCGGCGTGGAGGCGCTGTCCGACTACCTGGTGAACGAAATCCAGGACGTCTACCGGCTGCAGGGCGTGAAGATCAACGATAAGCATATCGAAGTGATCGTGCGCCAGATGCTGCAGAAGGTGGAGATCACGGAAGCCGGCGACACCACCTTCCTGGTGGGCGAGCTGGTCGACCGGGTGGAGTTCGACATCGAGAACGAGAAGCTCGGCGAGGACGAGCGCCGCGCGGTCGCGCTGCCGGTGCTGCTCGGCATCACCAAGGCGAGCCTGCAGACGCAGAGCTTCATCTCCGCGGCCTCCTTCCAGGAGACGACTCGGGTGCTCACCGAGGCGGCGACCGCCGGCAAGATGGATCTGCTCTCCGGTCTCAAGGAGAACGTCATCGTCGGCCGTCTCATCCCCGCCGGTACCGGCTCGGTGATGAACCGGCTGCGCTCGGTGGCGGCGGGCCGCGACCGGCAGGCTCTGGGCGGCCAGCGGCCGGCCATCGCCAAGCCGGAGTTCGCGGCGGAGTAGAAAAGCAAGGGAAGGGCTACTTTTTGTGAACAAAAAGTAGCAAAAAAACTTTATTAACCTTGGGCCGTGCTGGTTTCACCGCCACCGGCCCAGTTTCAAAAAAGTTTTTGCGGCGCTTTTTTCAAAAAAGCGCCCACTTCCTTACTTATTTCGTCAAACGGCGCCCCTCCGTGGGCGCCGTTTGACGTTTGGAACGCAGCCCTCGGCAAACAGCCATGATCTTTTGTCCGGGCTGGGTTTTTTCAAGCGATGGGGTCCGTGAAGTGCTTGACTTGGGGGTAGCCCGCTCTTAAGGAAGGCGCTCTCGCAGTGCCGATATTTGCGGCGGCGGGTTGTTCGTAAATTCTGGCGCGTGCGGCGCCGTTCCGGTGATCCGGAACCAAGGCCGCGTGCTGGAGGAATTTCCGTAAGGTGGAGTAATCCGCCTTGCGGCCGTTTTTTATGGATGACTCCGCTGCAGGCCGATGCCGGCGCTGGGCGAAACACACGAAGCAGGATGTTCTATGCCGACCATTAATCAGTTGATCGCAAAAGGCCGCGAGCCCGCGCCGAAGCGGAATAAGGTGCCGGCCCTCGAGGGGTGCCCCCAGAAGCGCGGCGTCTGCACGCGTGTCTATACGACGACTCCGAAGAAGCCGAACTCGGCGCTTCGTAAGGTCGCCAAAGTGCGCCTGACCAATGGTTTCGAGGTGGTGAGCTACATTCCTGGCGAAGGCCACAACCTGCAGGAGCACTCGGTGGTGCTGATCCGCGGCGGCCGCGTCAAGGACTTGCCGGGTGTGCGGTATCACATTCTGCGCGGCGTGCTCGATACGCAGGGCCTGCCGAAGCGTCGCAAGCGCCGTTCGCTCTATGGCGCGAAGCGGCCGAAGTAAGAGGATAGAGAGAGATGAGCAGACGCCGCCGCGCCGTTAAGCGCGAAGTTCTCCCGGACGCGAAGTTCGGGGATGTCGTGATCAGCCGCTTCATGAATGTGCTGATGCATGACGGCAAGAAATCCGCCGCCGAAGGCATCGTCTACGGCGCGCTGGACGTGCTGAAGAAGCGTGGCGGGGCGAATGCCGACCCGGTGCGTTTGTTCCATGAGGCGCTGGACAATGTGAAGCCGGCGATTGAGGTGCGGTCCCGCCGCGTCGGTGGTGCGACCTATCAGGTGCCTGTGGAGGTGCGCGCTGAGCGCCGTCAGGCTCTGGCGATCCGCTGGATCATCGACTCCGCCCGCAAGCGCGGCGAGCACACGATGGAAGAGCGGCTTTCGAACGAGTTGCAGGATGCGGTGAACAATCGCGGTTCTGCGGTCAAGAAGCGTGAGGACACCCATCGTATGGCCGAGGCGAACAAGGCCTTCAGCCATTATCGTTGGTAAGTTAGTTATTTCTAGTTTTTAGCCCGCACGGAGCAAACAAATGGCCAAAGCGAAGTTTGAGCGGACCAAGCCGCACCTGAATATCGGCACGATCGGCCACGTCGATCATGGCAAGACGTCCTTGACCGCCGCGATCACCAAGGTGCTGGCGAAGGTTGGCGGCGCCACCTTCACCGCCTACGACCAGATCGACAAGGCGCCGGAAGAGCGCGCCCGCGGTATTACGATCTCCACCGCTCACGTCGAGTACGAGACCGCGAACCGCCACTATGCCCACGTGGACTGCCCCGGCCACGCCGACTACGTGAAGAACATGATCACCGGCGCCGCGCAGATGGACGGCGCGATCCTGGTCGTGTCCGCCGCGGACGGCCCGATGCCGCAGACCCGTGAGCACATCCTGCTGGCCCGTCAGGTCGGCGTGCCGGCGCTGGTCGTGTTCCTGAACAAGATGGACCTCGCCGACCCCGATCTGGTCGAGCTGGTGGAGATGGAAGTCCGCGAGCTGCTCTCCAAGTACGGCTTCGACGGCGACAATATCCCCATCATCAAGGGTTCCGCCGTGTGCGCCCTGGAAGACAAGCAGCCGGAGATCGGCGAGCAGGCCGTCCTGAAGCTGATGGAGGCGGTCGACGCCTACATTCCGCAGCCGGAGCGCGCGGTTGACAAGCCGTTCCTGATGCCGGTTGAAGACGTGTTCTCGATTTCCGGCCGTGGCACCGTCGCCACCGGTCGCGTCGAGCGCGGCATCATCAAGGTTGGCGACGAAGTCGAGGTTGTCGGTCTGCGTGCGACCACCAAGACCACCGTCACCGGCGTGGAAATGTTCCGTAAGCTGCTCGATCAGGGCGAAGCCGGCGACAACATCGGCGCGCTGCTGCGTGGCACCAAGCGCGAGGACATCGAGCGCGGCCAGGTTCTCTCGGCTCCGGGCTCGATCACCCCGCACACCAAGTTCCATGGCCAGGCTTACATTCTGACCAAGGAAGAAGGCGGCCGTCACACCCCGTTCTTCACCAACTACCGTCCGCAGTTCTACTTCCGCACCACCGACGTCACGGGCGTCGTGAGCCTGCAGGAAGGCACTGAGATGGTCATGCCGGGTGACAACGTGGCGATTGACGTCGAGCTGATCGCGCCGATCGCCATGGATGAGGGTCTGCGTTTCGCCATCCGTGAGGGTGGTCGCACCGTGGGTTCGGGCGTCGTCGCCAAGATCACGAAGTAAGTTCGGTCCCCCGTATCTGTGAAAAGAGTTTGAGTTAAGATGGACAACCAAAATATCCGTATTCGCTTGAAGGCGTATGATCACCGCGTGCTGGACAACAGCACGAAGGACATCGTCAACACGGCGAAGCGCACGGGTGCGCAGGTGCGGGGGCCGATTCCGTTGCCGACCCATATCGAGCGGTTCACGGTGAACCGTTCGCCGCACATCGATAAGAAGAGCCGCGAACAGTTCGAAATCCGGACCCATCGCCGCTTGCTGGATATCGTTGACCCGACCCCGCAGACCGTGGACGCGCTGATGAAGCTCGACCTCGCCGCTGGCGTCGAAGTCGAAATCAAGATCTAGGTGAAATTATGCGTACCGGTGTAATTGCAAAAAAGCTGGGGATGACCCGGCTGTTTAAAGATGACGGCACGCACGTGCCGGTCACGGTGCTGCATCTCGACGAGGTGCGGGTCGTGGCGGCGCGCACGGCTGAAACCGATGGATATTCCGCGGTGCAGCTGGGCATCGGCAAGGCCAAGGCGAAGAACGTGACCAAGCCGCAGAAGGGCCATTTCGCGAAGGCGAAAGTGGAGCCTGCACAGAAGCTGGTCGAGTTCCGCGTGGCCAACGATGCCGTGCTGGAAACCGGTGCGGTTATTTCCGCGACGCATTTCCAGGTCGGCCAGTTCGTCGACGTGGCTGGCATTACCAAGGGTAAGGGCTTTGCCGGCGGCATGAAGCGCTGGAACTTCCGCGGTCTTGAAGCGACCCACGGCGTGTCGGTCAGCCACCGTTCGCACGGTTCGACCGGTAACCGCCAGGACCCCGGCAAGACCTTCAAGAACAAGAAGATGGCCGGCCATCTCGGCCAGGAGCGCGTGACCACGCTGAACCTCACGGTCGCCGGCATCGACGAGGCGCGCAACCTCATCCTCGTGCGCGGGGCGGTTCCCGGCGCCAAGGGCGGCTATGTAATGTTGCGCGATGCTGTGAAGAAAACCCGGCCGGCTGACGCCGCCTATCCTGCCGCGGTGAAGGGCTGAGCCGATGAAACTGGATGTTTATGATTTTGACGCGAAGGCCGCTGGCAGCGCTGAGCTGCCGGACGAGATTTTCGGCGTCACCCCGCGCGCCGACATCATGGCGCGCGTGATTCACTGGCAGCTGGCCAAGCGCCGCGCCGGTACGCACAAGGTCAAGGGCATGGGTGAGGTCTCCGGCACCACCCGCAAGCCCTATGCTCAGAAGGGCACGGGCCGGGCCCGCCAGGGTTCGCTGCGTTCGCCGCAGTTCCGCACCGGTGGCGTCGTGCATGGCCCGGTCGTGCGCGACCACGGCTATGCGCTGAACAAGAAGGTTCGCCGCCTCGGCCTGGTTTCCGCGCTGTCACAGAAGGCCGCCGCGGGCAAGCTGGTGATCCTGGATGCCGTCGGCGCCCTGGAAAAGACCAAGGACGTCGCCGCCAAGGTGAAGAAGTTCGGCTGGAGCTCGGCGCTGATCGTCGACACCGCCGTCGCGGAGAAATTCCTGCTTGCCAGCCGCAACGTGCATGGCCTGGATATTCTGCCGGTGATCGGCGCGAATGTGTACGACATCGTGCAGCATGACGTGCTGGTGATCACCAAGGCCGCCATCGAAGGTTTGAAGGAGCGCCTGGCATGAGCAGCACCGTGAAGATTTCCCCGGAGCGCATGTACGAAGTCGTGCGCGCCCCGCACATCACCGAGAAGGGCACGTTGCTCTCCGAAAAGAACCAGTTCGTGTTCAAGGTGGCGATCGACGCCACCAAGCTGGAGATCAAGGCGGCCGTCGAGGGGTTGTTCAACGTGAAGGTTACCGGCGTGAACACGCTGATCACCAAGGGCAAGACCAAGCGGTTCAAAGGCCGCCCCGGTGTGCGCTCCGACGTGAAGAAGGCGTTCGTGACTCTGGCGGAAGGCCAGAGCATCGATTTCACCACCGGTCTGGCATAAGGCATCGGTTCGATGGCACTGAAACATTTCAATCCCGTCACGGCCAGCCTTCGCGGCACCGTGCTGATCGACCGCAGCGAGCTGTGGAAGGGCAAGCCCGTCAAGGGCCTCACCGAGGGTAAGAGCTCATCCGGCGGCCGCAACAATCACGGCCGCATCACCAGCCGGTTCCGCGGCGGTGGACACAAGCAGGCGTACCGTCTGGTCGACTTCAAGCGCCGCAAATACGATGTTGCCGCGACCGTCGAGCGTCTGGAATACGACCCGAACCGCACGGCCTTCATCGCGCTGATCAAGTATGCCGATGGCGAGCTGTCCTACATTCTGGCGCCGCAGCGCCTGAAGGTCGGCGATCCGGTGGTGTCGGGCGCGCGCGTCGACATCAAGCCGGGCAACGCGATGCCGCTTTCGGCCATTCCCGTGGGCACGATCATCCATAACATCGAGCTCAAGGTCGGCGCCGGCGGCAAGCTGGCCCGTTCGGCCGGCACCTTCGCGCAGCTGGTCGGCAAGGACCGCGGCTATGCGCAGATCAAGCTGATGTCCGGCGAGCTGCGCGTGGTGCGCGCCGAGTGCATGGCGACGATCGGTGCGGTGTCCAACGCCGACCACCAGAATGAGCAGATCGGCAAGGCCGGTCGCAATCGCTGGCTGGGCCGCAAGCCGCATAACCGCGGCACGTCGATGAACCCGGTCGACCACCCGCATGGCGGTGGCGAGGGCCGGACTTCCGCGGGCCGTCATCCGGTCACGCCGTGGGGTCAGCCGACCAAGGGTTATAAGACACGTAGCAACAAACGTACGGATGATCTCATCATCCGCCGCGCGAAGAGCCGGAAGGACTGATCGATGTCGCGTTCTGTTTGGAAAGGCCCGTTCGTCGACGGGTATCTGTTGGGCAAGGCGGAAGCCTCCCGGGCCTCCGGCCGCAACGAGATCATCAAGATCTGGTCGCGCCGCTCGACCATCCTGCCGCAATTCGTCGGCCTGACCTTCGGTGTCTACAACGGCAAGAAGTTTCTGCCGGTGCAGGTGAGCGAGAACATGGTTGGCCACAAGTTTGGTGAATTCTCCCCGACCCGGACCTTCCATGGTCACTCGGCGGACAAGAAAGCGAAGCGGGGCTAACCATGAGCAAACCGAAAACCGCCCGTGGTCTGGAAGACTTCCAGGCTCAGGCGATCACCCGCAATATGCGTGTCAGCCCGCGCAAGCTGAACCTGGTCGCGGAAACCATCCGCAACCTGCCGGCTGAGCGCGCGCTCGCCGACCTCACTTTCAGCAAGCGCCGCATCGCCAAGCAGGTCAAGAAAACACTGGAAAGCGCGATCGCCAATGCCGAGAACAACCACCAGCTCGACGTCGACAAGCTCGTCGTCAAGCTCGCCGAGGTTGGCCGCAGCATGTACATGAAGCGGTTCCATGCCCGTGGCCGCGGCCGTTCCGCGACCGTGGAGAAGTGGTTCAGCCACCTCAAGATCGTGGTCGAGGAGCGCGAGCCGGCGGCCAAGCCGATGCGCGATGTTCGCCCGGGTCATAAGAAGTCTGAAACTGCGAAATCCGCTGGGGAGGCCGCGTAATATGGGTCACAAGATCAATCCGATCGGCTTGCGCCTCGGCATCACCCGCACCTGGGACAGCCGCTGGTACGCCGGCAAGGACTACGCCAAGCTGCTGCATGACGATCTGAAGCTGCGCAGCCATCTGCGCACCAAGCTGGCGCAGGCCGGCGTGTCTAAGGTGGTCATCGAGCGCCCGGCGAAGAAGCCGCGCGTGACGATTTATGCCGCCCGTCCGGGCGTGGTGATCGGCAAGAAGGGCCAGGACATCGACACGCTGCGCAAGGAGCTGTCGGGCATGGCCAAGGCCGATGTCTCGCTCAACATCATGGAGATCCGCAAGCCGGAGATCGACGCGACGCTGGTGGCCGAGAACATCGCGCAACAGCTGGAGCGCCGCGTGGCCTTCCGCCGGGCGATGAAGCGCGCCGTGCAGTCGGCGATGCGCCTGGGCGCGCAGGGCATCAAGATCACCTGCGGCGGCCGTCTCGGCGGCGCCGAGATTGCCCGCGTCGAATGGTACCGTGAAGGCCGCGTGCCGCTGCATACGCTGCGCGCCGACCTCGATTACGGCACCGCCACCGCGAAGACGACTTATGGCACGTGCGGCGTGAAAGTTTGGGTCTTCAAGGGCGAAATCATGGTGCAGGATCCGCTGGCGCAGGATAAGCGCGCGGCCGAGCAAGCACCGCAGCGCTAAGGATTAACCGACCATGATGTCCCCCAAGCGTACCAAGTTTCGTAAAGCTCACAAGGGCCGTATCCACGGCAATGCCAAGGGCAATACGCAGCTTAATTTCGGCGCCTTCGGCCTGAAGGCGCTGGAGCCGGAGCGGGTGACCGCGCGGCAGATAGAGTCCGCCCGTCGCGCCATCACCCGCGCGATGAAGCGCGCCGGCCGCGTGTGGATCCGCATTTTCCCGGACCTGCCGGTTTCCACCAAGCCCGCCGAAGTGCGCATGGGCTCCGGCAAGGGCAGCCCGGAATTCTGGGTGGCCCGCGTGCACCCCGGCCGCATCGTGTTCGAGATCGACGGCGTTGCCGAGCCGCTGGCCCGCGAGGCGCTGGCGCTGGGTGCTGCCAAGCTCCCGATCAAGACCAAGTTCATCACCCGGATTGGAGATGCCTGAGATGACCAACGCGAGCGACATCCGGGCGAAAACTCCGGACGAACTGAGCACCATGCTCCTCGATCTGCGCAAGGAGCAGTTCAACCTGCGCTTCCAGCGTGCCACGGGGCAGCAGGAAAATACCAGCCGCGTTCGTGCGGTGCGGCGCGACATTGCGCGGGTGAAGACGATTCTGGCCGAGCGGACCCGTTCGGCTGTGAAGGGTTAAGAGGGTACCATGCCGAAACGTGTTCTGACCGGCCGGGTGGTGAGCGACAAGATGGACAAGACGATCACCGTCCTTGTCGAGCGTCGCATCATGCATCCGGTGTACAAGAAGTTCATTCGCCGCTCGAAGAAATATGCGGCGCATGACGAGATGAATGTTTGCGTGGAGGGGGATCTGGTGCGCATCGAGGAATGCGCGCCGATCAGCCGCCGCAAGACCTGGGTGGTGACCGAACGCAACGGTTCCGCTCTCACAGACGGCCAGGCCGGCTGAGGGAAGGGGCAGAAGAATGATTATCGTAGAGTCCAATCTGGACGTCGCCGACAACTCGGGTGCCCGCCGCGTGCAGTGCATCAAGGTGCTCGGCGGCTCCAAGCGCAAGACCGCTTCGGTCGGCGACGTGATCGTGGTGTCCGTGAAGGATGCGATTCCGCGTGGCAAGGTGAAGAAGGGCGACGTGCACCAGGCTGTGGTGGTTCGCACCGCGTTCTCCGTGCGCCGTCCCGATGGCAGCGCCATCCGCTTCGACCGCAACGCCGCGGTGCTGATCAACAAGCAGATGGAGCCGATCGGCACGCGTATCTTCGGGCCCGTGGGGCGCGAGCTGCGCGCCAAGAAGTTCATGAAGATCGTCAGCCTGGCGCCGGAGGTGCTGTAACATGGCCGCTCGTATCAAGAAGGGCGACAAGGTCCTGGTGATTTCCGGCGCTTCCAAGGGCGTGCGCGGCGAAGTGCTGCGCGTGCTGCCGACGGAGCAGCGCGCGGTCGTGCAAGGTGCGGCGGTGGCCAAGCGCCACACCAAGCCGCGCGGTATGGGTCAGCCCGGCGGCATCGTCGAGCAGGAAGCCGCTCTGCATATGTCCAAACTGGCGCTGATCGATCCGAGCACGGACAAGCCGACCAAGGTCGGTTTCCGCGTTCTCGATGGTGGCCGTAAAGTTCGCGTCGCTCGCAAGAGCGGTACGGCGATTGATGGCTGAGGAGGCCGCAATGAGTGAAGCGAAAGCCCTGCCGCGCTTGCAGGCCTACTACCGGGATGTGGTGCGCGAGCAGCTGCTGAAGGAATTCAGCTATAAGAATCCGCTCGAGGTGCCGAGCCTCGAAAAGATCGTCATCAACATGGGCGTCGGCGAAGCCGCGGCCGACCAGAAGAAGCTCGACGCCGCCGTGGCGGAGCTGACGCTGATCTCCGGGCAGAAGCCGATCAAGACGATCGCGAAGAAGGCGATCGCCGGTTTCAAGATCCGCGCCGGCCTGCCGATCGGCTGCAAGGTGACGCTGCGCAAGGCGCGGATGTACGAATTCCTCGACCGCCTGGTGACGATCGCCCTGCCGCGCGTGCGCGACTTCCGTGGCATTCCCAATAATAAGGGGTTCGACGGGCGCGGCAACTTTGCTATGGGCCTCAAGGAACAGATCATTTTCCCTGAGATCGTCTATGACAAGGTCGACGCGATCCGCGGCATGGACATCATCTTCGTGACCAGTGCGAAGACCGATGCCGAAGCCAAGGCGCTGCTCAAAGGGTTTAATCTGCCGTTCGCCAAGTAAGCGGGCGGTTTGTGAAGGTTTGGAAAACGGCTGGGATGTTCCAGCAGGTTCCGGAGGGGTTTCAAAAGTATGGCTAAGACATCGCAGGTCAACAGAAACGGCAAGCGGGAACGCATGGCGGCGCGCGACAAGGACAAGCGCGCGACGCTGAAGGCGACGATCATGGATCGCACGCTGCCGGTGGAAGACCGTTTTGAGGCGAGCCTGAAGCTGGCGCAGCTGCCGCGCAACGGCGCCAAGGTGCGCGTGCGCCTGCGTTGCGAGCTGACCGGCCGCGCCCGCGGCAATTATCGCAAGTTCAAGCTGTGCCGTATCGCGTTCCGCGATCTGGCGAGCACCGGGCAGATCCCCGGTGTCGTCAAGGCCAGCTGGTAAGGAGTTAGGACGAAACCATGTCGATGTCCGATCCGCTGGGCGATATGCTCACCCGCATCCGAAATGCCCAGCACGCACGCCTGAGCGTGTGCGTGGCTCCGGCCTCCAATCTGCGCGCCAATGTGCTGGACGTGCTCAAGCGTGAAGGCTTCATCCGCGGCTTCAGCCGCGAGGAACTCCGCGCCGGCGTCAGCCAGCTGCGCATCGAGCTGAAATACAGTGAAGGCCAGCCGGTGATCAAAGAGATCAGCCGCGTGTCCCGTCCGGGCCGCCGCGTCTACTCCAAGATCAAGGAACTGCCGCGCGTCTATTCCGGTTTGGGTATCTCCATCCTCTCCACGCCGCGCGGCGTGATGAGCGATGTTGAAGCCCGCGCCGCCAATGTCGGCGGCGAAGTTCTCTGCCGCGTCTTCTAAGGGAGAGAAAGCAATGTCACGCGTTGGCAAATACCCCGTTGAAGTGCCGGCCGGCGTCACCCTGGCGCTGGCGGGCGATGTCCTCACCGCCAAGGGCAAGCTCGGCGAACTCACGCTCAAACTGACCGACAAGGTCGAGACCAAGATCGAAGGCAACAAGGTCATGGTCACGCCGATCTCCCAGGAAGCCGCTGCGCGCATGATGTGGGGCACCACCCGTGCCAACATCGCGAACATGGTGAAGGGCGTGTCCGTCGGCTATTCGAAGACGCTGGAGATCACCGGCACCGGTTACCGCGCTGCGGTGCAGGGCAAGAACCTGGTGGTCAATCTCGGCTTCTCGCACGATATCGTTTACGAGATTCCGACGGGGATCAAGATCACCTGCGAGCGCCCGACCGCGATCAAGGTCGAAGGTGTGGACAAGAGCCGCGTGGGTCAGGTCTGCGCCGAGCTGCGCGGCTACCGTCCGCCGGAGCCCTATAAGGGCAAGGGCGTGAAATTCGAGGGCGAGGCGATCCGCCGCAAAGAGGGTAAGAAGAAGTAATGTCGACAAATCTGTCTCTGCAGACGCGCCGCAAGCTGCGTCTCCGCTATCAGTTGCGGCAGAAGGCCAATGGCCGCCCGCGTTTGTCGGTGTTCCGCTCCGGCAAGCATATTTACGCGCAGATCATCGACGATGCGGCAGGCCGGACGCTCGCGGCCGCCTCGACGCTCGACAAGGATCTCAAGACCACGCTGCGCACCGGCGCCGACAAGGAAGCCGCGGGCGCTGTGGGCAAGCTGATCGCCGAGCGCTGCAAGGCCGCTGGTGTCACCGCCGTGGTGTTCGACCGCGGGTCTTATCTCTATCATGGCCGGGTGAAAGCCTTGGCAGAGGCGGCCCGCGAGGGCGGCCTGGACTTCTAGGAGCAGAATTATGGCACGCGAAGCACGTGAAGGCGGCGGTGGCGGCAGGGGCCGGGAGCGCGAGCGCGACCGCGATCGGGAGGCCGATGACGGTCTCGTCGACAAGCTGGTGACCATCAACCGCGTGGCGAAAGTGGTGAAGGGCGGCCGTCGGTTCGCGTTTGCCGCGCTCGTGGTGGTGGGTGACCAGAAGGGTCGCGTCGGCTACGGCGCCGGCAAGGCGCGCGAAGTTCCCGAAGCGATCCGCAAGGCGACCGAACGCGCCAAGAAGACCATGATCCGCGTCCCGATGAAGGAAGGCCGCACGCTGCACCATGACATCACGGGCCAGTTCGGCGCCGGTCATGTGGTGATCCGCTCGGCTTCCGCCGGTACCGGCATCATCGCCGGCGGCCCGCTGCGCGCGGTGTTCGAGACGCTGGGCATCGGTGATGTCGTGGCGAAATCACTCGGCAGCCGCAACCCGCACAACGTGGTGAAGGCGACCTTCGCGGCGCTGAGCGGCGTGACCAGCCCGCGCCTCGTGGCTTCGCGCCGCGGCAAGAAGGTCGCGGATCTGTTCGGCGCGGCGCACAAGGACGCGGCGGTGGAGGCGAGCGATGTCTGAGACGAAAATCCGCATCACCCAGGTGAAGTCCGGCAACGGACAGAAGCCGGGCCAGCAGGCGACCCTGATCGGGCTCGGGCTGAACAAGATCGGCAAGAGCCGCGAAGCGGTGGCGACGCCGGAAGTGCGCGGCATGGTGAACAAGGTGGCTCACCTGCTCAAGGTAGAGGAGCTGGCGTAAGCCGGTTCAGGTAAGGTTCTGTCATGAAACTCAATGAAATTCGCGACAACCCCGGCGCGCGGCTGAAGTCCAAGCGGCTCGGCCGCGGCATCGGCTCCGGCAAGGGCAAGACCTCCGGTAAGGGTGTGAAGGGTCAGAAGGCGCGTGAAGGCGTGGCGCTGAACGGCTTCGAGGGCGGTCAGATGCCGCTCTACCGCCGTCTGCCCAAGCGCGGCTTCAACAACATCCACCGCAAGGAATACGCGCCGCTGAATCTCAGCACGCTGGAAGCGGCGTGCGAGTCCGGCAAGCTGGATGCGAAGCAGCCGATCACCGAGGCGGTTCTGGCGCAGGCCGGCGTGGTGCGTCTGGGCAAGGTGGACGGTGTTCGCCTGCTCGCCAAGGGCACCATCACCCGCGCGCTCACCATCGAAGTGTCCGGCGCCTCGGCGGCGGCGGTTGCCGCGGTCGAGCAGGCCGGCGGTTCGGTGAAGACGCTGGTCGTGAAGGAAGCAGCGCCGGCGGCCTGAGCCCTATTGCCTGGACCGTATAAAATCCTGCACAATGGGCGCTGAATAAGCGGCGCTTGCCAGTCGCGCGAAGTCGACCGGCAAGCGCCGTTTTTCATGAAACTGAAGAAATAGAGACAGAGCATGGCATCGGCCGCAGAACAGATGGCAGCGAGCTTGAACCTAGGTGCGTTCGGCAAAGCCACGGAGTTGAAGAAGCGGATCTGGTTCACCTTGGGCGCGCTGATCGTCTTTCGCCTGGGCACCTATATCCCCGTGCCGGGTATCGACGCTGCGGTGATGGCGCAGCAGATGTCGCAGAGCGGCGGCGGCATCCTTGGCATGTTCAACACGTTCAGCGGCGGCGCGCTCGGCCGCATGACGATTTTCGCGCTGAATGTGATGCCCTATATCAGCGCCAGCATCATCATCCAGCTCATGACGGCGGCGGTGCCGGCGCTCGAGGCGCTCAAGAAAGAGGGCGATTCGGGGCGCCAGAAAATCACCCAATATACCCGCTACCTCACGGTGCTGATCGCGGCGGTGCAGGCCTATGGCATTTCCGTCGGGCTCTCCGCGTTGAAGACGACGCTCGGTTCGGCGGTAATCGACCCCGGGGCGATGTTCACCTTCACCTGCGTCGTGTCCCTGGTCGGCGGCACCGTGTTCCTGATGTGGCTCGGCGAGCAGATCACCGCCCGAGGTATCGGCAACGGCATGAGCCTGATCATTTTCGCCGGCATCGTCGCCAACCTGCCGGTCGCGATCGCCAACCTGCTTGAACTTGGGCGCACCGGCGCGCTGTCCACGCTGTTCATCATTGCCTTCCTGCTCATCGGCCTGGCGGTGATCGCCTTCGTCGTGTTCATGGAGCGCGCCCAGCGCCGCATCCTGGTGCAATATCCGAAACGCCAGGTCGGCCAGAAAATGTTCGGCGGCGATTCCACCCATATGCCGCTTAAAGTGAACACCTCAGGCGTGATTCCGCCGATTTTCGCCAGCTCCCTGCTGCTGATTCCGGCCACCATCGTCGGTTTCTCGCATGGCGGGCCGGGCTGGCTGCAATTCGTTGCGCACCAGCTCAATCACGGCCAGGTGGGCTATATGCTCCTGTTCGCCGCCCTGATCATCTTCTTCTCCTATTTCTACACCGCGGTGGTGTTCAACCCGGAGGAGACGGCGGAGAATCTCAAGAAATATGGCGGGTTCATTCCCGGCATCCGCCCCGGCGCCAACACCGCGAAATATTTCGACACGGTGCTGACGCGGCTCACCACGATCGGCGCGGCCTATCTCTGCGTCGTCTGCCTGCTGCCGGAATTCGTGCTCAGCAATTATACCCTGCCGTTCTATCTGGGCGGGACGTCGCTGCTGATCATCGTCTCGGTGACGATGGACACCGTGGCGCAGATCCAATCGCATCTGCTGGCGCACCAGTATGAAGGGCTGATCCGCAAAAACCGCGGCAAAAGCCGCAAATAAGGGAGCAAAAAGTGCAGCTCATTCTGCTGGGCCCGCCCGGTGCCGGAAAAGGCACTCAATCGAAATTGCTGGAAACGCGCTATGGCGTGGCGCAAATTTCCACGGGCGACATGCTGCGGGCCGAAGTGAAGGCGGGTACGCCGATCGGGTTGGAGGCGAAAAGCGTCATGGATGCCGGCAGGCTGGTTTCCGATGAGCTGATCATCCGCATGATCGGCGAGCGGATCAGCCGGCCGGATTGCGCCAAAGGGTTCATCCTCGACGGGTTCCCGCGCACCGTGCCGCAGGCGGAGGCGCTGGACCTGCTGCTGCACAAGGCCGCGGTGGATCTCGACGCGGTGATCGAGCTGAAGGTGGACGAGGCGGCGCTGGTCGAACGCATCAGCGGCCGCTTCACCTGCGCCAAATGCGGTGCCGGCTATCATGACAAATTCAAGCAGCCGCGCGTGGCCGGCGTTTGCGACGTGTGCGGCAGCACGGAGTTCACCCGCCGGGCGGACGACAATGCCGAGACCGTGCACCAGCGCCTGCTCGCTTATAACGCGCAGACCGCGCCGATCCTGCCTTATTACCAGGCCAAGGGCCGGCTCCACACCGTCGACGGCATGGCCGCGATGGAAGACGTGGCGCAACAGATCGAAGCCGTGCTGCGCCGGGTCGGCGTCGTGGCGGCCTCGTAAGGTGGGGACGAATGCGTCATCCTCACGAAAATTTGATAGATTGTCATTGACTCTGTTTGACCGACCGCTATAACCCGCTTTCGCGGCGCTCCCGATCGGGGCGCCGCAACTTGTTATGACCTCAGGAGAGACCTCGTGGCGCGTATTGCCGGCGTAAACATTCCCACGAACAAGCGTGTTCTGATCAGCCTTCGTTACATCTACGGCATCGGCCCGGTGAAGGCTCGTGACATTTGCACGGCACTCGCCATTCCGGAGGAGCGCCGGGTCAACGAGCTGTCCGAGGATGAGATCCTGCGCCTGCGCGAACTCATCGACCGTGACTATCGCGTCGAGGGCGATTTGCGCCGCGAGACCGCGATGAACATCAAGCGCCTGATCGATCTCGGCTGCTATCGCGGCCTGCGTCATCGCAAAGGCCTGCCGGTTCGCGGCCAGCGCACCCACACCAACGCCCGCACCCGCAAGGGTAAGGCCGTCGCCATCGCCGGCAAGAAAAAAGTCACGAAGTAATCCTTCGCTCCTCACGTCAGCAGTTACAGGAATATCGATATGGCGAAGCCCGCCTCACGCCCCCGTAAGAAAGAACGCAAGAACATCATCTCTGGTGTTGCGCACGTTCTCGCCAGCTTCAACAACACGTTTGTCAACATCACGGACGCGCAGGGCAACACCATCGCCTGGTCGACCGCCGGCACCCAGGGGTTCAAGGGCAGCCGCAAATCCACGCCGTATGCCGCGCAGGTCGCCGCTGAAGACGCCGGCCGCAAGGCCCGCGAGCACGGCATGGAAATGCTCGAGATCGAGGTGAGCGGCCCGGGCTCGGGACGCGAGAGCGCGCTGCGTGCTCTGCAGGCCGTGGGCTTCCAGATTTCCGCGATTCGCGACCTGACACCGATTCCGCATAACGGCTGCCGTCCGCGCAAGCGTCGCCGCGTCTGAGCCGGAACAGATTTTAGATGTGAGGCCCGCCGCGAGCGCTCATCGCCGGGCCGGAGGTGTGAATGTTGAAAGAATCGAATTTGTCGCTGCAACGCAATTGGCAAATGCTGATTAAGCCGGAGCAACTCGACATCGAGTTCGGCGCCGATGCGGGACGGGTGGCCACCATCGTCGCCGAGCCGCTGGAACGCGGTTTCGGCATGACGCTCGGCAATTCGCTGCGCCGTGTGCTGCTCTCGTCCCTGCAAGGGGCGGCCGTGACCGCGGTGCGGATCGACGGCGTGCTGCATGAATTCTCGACCCTCTCCGGCGTGCGCGAGGACGTGACCGACATCGTCCTGAACATCAAGCAACTGGCCGTGCGCATGCATGGCGAGGGGCCGAAGCGCATGGTGCTGACCGCGACCGGGCCCTGCGAGGTCAAGGCCGGCCAGATCCAGGCCGGTCATGACATCGAGATCATGAATCCCGACCTCGTGCTGTGCACCCTCGATGACGGCGCCACGCTCGGCATGGAGTTCACGGTGAACGCCGGCCGCGGCTATGAGCCGGCTTCCGCCAACCGCCCGGAAGATGCGCCGATCGGGCTGATCCCCATCGATGCGATCTATTCGCCGGTGCGCCGCGTCTCCTACCGCGTCGAGCAGACCCGCGTGGGTCAGGTCACCGACTATGACAAGCTGATCCTCCAGGTCGAGACCAACGGCGCGATCACGCCGGAAGACGCCGTGGCCCTGGCCGCGCGCATCCTGCAGGACCAGCTCGGCATGTTCGTGAATTTCGAGGAGCCGCAGCGCCTGCGCCCCGAGGAGCCGCGCGTCGAGCTGCCGTTCAACCCCAATCTGCTCCGCAAGGTGGACGAGCTCGAGCTGTCCGTGCGCAGCGCCAACTGCCTGAAGAACGACAACATCGTTTACATCGGCGACCTGGTGCAGAAGAGCGAGCAGGAAATGTTGCGGACGCCGAATTTCGGCCGCAAATCCTTGAACGAAATCAAGGAAGTGTTGACCGCCATGGGGCTTTCCCTTGGCATGACCGTCGCCGATTGGCCGCCCGAGAATATCGAGGAACTGGCCAAGCGCTCGGACCAACCCTTCTAAAGAGTCAACAGGAAAACTACCATGCGTCACGGTCTCAGCGGTCGTAAACTCAACGTCACCTCCTCCCATCGCGCTGCCATGTTCCGCAACATGGCGGTCGCGCTCATCAAGCATGAGCAGATCACCACCACCCTGCCGAAGGCCAAGGAATTGCGCCCGGTGGCGGAGAAGCTGATCACGCTCGGCAAGCGCGGCGGGCTGCACGCCCGGCGCCAAGCGTATAACCAGCTCCGCGACGACACCATCGTCGCCAAGCTGTTCGACGCCCTGGCCACCCGTTACAAGACCCGCAATGGCGGCTACACCCGCGTGCTGAAGGCCGGCATGCGCTATGGCGATGCGGCCGACATGGCGGTGATCGAGCTGATCGACCGCGACGTTTCCGCCAAGGGCCAGGATAGCGGGCCGAAGCCGGAAGTCGCCGCCGAGAGCGAGACGGAAGAATAAGTTTGGCGACAAGCCAAGGGAAAAAGGGGCAAACGCAGGTTTGCCCCTTTTTGTTTGTGCGGTTGGAAGGATAATTCGATGAATAAAGCGCCCGATCCGATCACCCATGTCGAGGTCAAGGCCTGGCGCGGCCGGTTTCTGGAGATGGACCGCAAACTGCCGGAGGAATCCGCGGTGGCGCTGTCCTATGACCGCGTGACCTTCGCGGTGATGA
>Ga0310813_10000167_pt1 | contig 49357 bp, 44 predicted proteins | sample YN3metagenome_FD_203086 | JGI IMG/M metagenome (GOLD analysis project Ga0310813, IMG submission 203086) | Soil microbial communities from experimental microcosm in Duke University, North Carolina, United States - YN3 | ecosystem: Engineered > Artificial ecosystem > Soil microcosm > Unclassified...
ACCTCGCGGATGTGCGCGGCATGGAAACGGCGCGGCGGGCCCTGGAAGTGGCCGCGGCGGGCGGGCATAATTTGCTCCTTGTTAGATCGTGAAGACCAACACGTTGGCCAGCCCCGCGCCTGACCTTGCGACTCGTAATGATATCTGCGCGGAATATCCGGGGCGGTAGTGGGCGCTGTCTAATCGGGGACATTCAAGGTGGCGATTAAAAATTTAGACGAAACGACATTTAAGCAGATCCTGAAAGAGAACCTAACCCCCGCCCAGGCGATTTCCAGTCCGGAACATCTAAAGGGACGAGCCCAGAACCTTAGGCAGATCGACCGGGCATTCAATTCCGCAGGCAAGCATATATTCATCTACGGAGACCGGGGTGTCGGTAAAACGTCCTTGGCCCAGACTGCTGCGTTTTTACACCAGTCGGCGGACGCAGAGCCAATCTTGCTAACGTGTGGGGCAGCGCCGTTTCTTACGACGGTCCGCGACGCTGTTCGGCAAGCATTACCATTGGGCGGGAGGATCAAGCAAAAAAAGACGGAGCACCGCGTCAAGGCGAGCGTGGGCGGTTTTGGATACGATTGGGCAGCCAACATTTCGAATGGTGACGTACCACCGATTGAGACCGTCAACGATGCGATTCAGCTGCTCAAATACGTGGGCGAGGCCCACTCCGCTGAGCCGGTCATAATTTTCGATGAGTTTGATCAAATGGTGGATAACGAGCAGCGTAAATGCTGCGCGGAAGTGATTAAGCAGGTATCTGATCAAAATCTGAATGTTCGCTTTATATTCTGCGGGATCGGGAACAGCCTGGAAAATTTGATCGGTGTTCATCTCTCTACTGGACGCTATCTTTCTCCGATCCACCTGGAGCGGCTAACGCACGACGCCCGTTGGGAGATCATAAACGCTGCGGCCAACGCGCTTGGCGTCAAAGTCAGCCACGGGCATCTTGTCCGGATTGGGCAAATCAGCGACGGCTTTCCGTCCTACATTCACCTAATCGGAGAGCAGCTCTTTTGGAGCATGTTCGATGACGAGGACTTGGTTGACGTTTGCACGCAGAAGCATTTTGAGAGCGGCGTATCTCAAGCCGTGGCGGAAGCTGAGACGACGCTCAAAATGATCTATGACAATGCGGTGCAGAAGTACCTGGACGATTATGAGGAGGTCCTGTGGGCGGTAGCGGATCACCAACTCCTCCGTCGGCAGACGACAGACATCTACGAAAAATCCTATCTGCGTATAATGGCTGAGCGCTATCCGCGCCAACCACTAGTGAAGCATAACTTTTCACTCCGTTTGAACGCCCTCAAGTCCGCACGGCACGGTCAGATCATCGTTGGGACGGGTGCGGGCTGGTACGAGTTTCGCGAAAATATAGTGCGCGGTTACGTGCGTTTGCGGGCTGAGAAAGAGGGGGTACAACTTGGCGTGGAGGGATATGCCTAATGCGCCCCTCCCGCCGCGCGACACAAAGAAGACATGTCGCGCGGCGTAACAGGCACTCAGGTCATAGGCGGGCGGCGGCTCCGTGGTCCAGGTACGCACGCGCCCTCGCTGGGCATTCATAATGAGCCGCGCCACTGTCTCCGCTCGGTAGGACGACTCAGGAGAGTCATACAGCCTCCCCACAGAGCCTCCGCTAGTCACCCACCAGAAGACGCCGCCACGGGTCCAGGCGAGTCTCTGTGAGTCTGTGGAGGGCATGTCATGCGGCGCACCCTCCGACACTCCGCGTCGTCCGGATGATTGCCCTCGCGACGGTCCTGTAGCCGTCTCTCAGCGCCACCTCGGCCATCCCAGCAGCTGCGACGGGAACCAGCAGGCCGTCATGGATGGGCACCACCGGTAGCAGTTCCGCCCACAGCGTCCGCATGGCGTGGGTCAGGCACTGCGCCTCGATGTTCTGAAGGCGAAGCGCAACGCGGTCAGAAGGAACCCGGAGAAGCTCAGAGAGGTGGCGTAGGTAGGGGTGAGTTGAGACCAGCGCGGATGAGATCTCGGCCCAGCTCACCGTCGCATCGTCCTCCATCTCCTTTGGCCATGTCCGCCGCAGTTTGCCGCTGCCGAGCATAACCGTCGCTGCCGCTTTGACCACGTCGCGGTCGAACGCAGCGAGCGGCCCGAGCTGGTACGGGTCGCCCGGCAGTTCCGCCACACCGGCCAGCGCGGCGACTATGGAGAGCTGCGAGCCGCTCGCGTCCAGCTCACAGACTGGCTGGCCGTCGATCAGGATATCTAGCCGCTCTTCTCCAGACATCTGCTGGACAGGAGAATCGCCAGGGATTGTCCAGCGCCCTCCGAAGCTCCAGTTGCCCCGGAAGGTGCGGCGCAGCGATGGCGGGCGGCAGTTGGACCATGAGGGAGCCGCAAGCAGCTGGTTTGCCAGCCTCACCTCCGCCGTGAGCTGCTTGTATGTGTCGTCGCTCCGAGGAACGCGGATGGACTGCCCGCCGTTCATCTTCGATTTGCCCGTCTTGAATTGCTTCAGCTCCACGGGTGTCTTGATGACCTCGGCCTTCGCCGGAAAGCGGGTGGTAAACGCGCTCTTCACGGTCTCGGCGGTGATGCCGTAGGACGCTGCCAGACCTACGAGCGTCTCCGTGGCTTCATACCGGCTCGCCAAGCCTGTCCAGGCTTGGCTAGCGCTGAAACCGTCGTGATGCTCGTAGCGGACGCCTGGGTGATGCCGCAGGTAGCCCAGAGCGGCCAGCCCATCGAGCGCGGCGAGTGCTGCTGAGTATCCGACGTCGCCGCCGTAGGCGTCCTCGCTGCGGCTCCGGAAGACGGCATTGCCACGTCTCAGCGCGGGCTTCAGCACGCCCCCGACAACAGCCGCTACCGCTTCGCCAAGATACCTGCGCTCCTTCTGGCCCCGAGGTCTGAGGCGCTGCTCCTGGGCGGCCACATCGGCTGTCAGACGCTCCACGAGCGCCTTGGCGGCGGCGTCACGGGGCGTAGAGACCAGCATCATAAATTCGGCTTGATGTAGTCGCGGAGCCAAACTTCTCGAATCTCCGCTGGTTACGTGAGACGCCGCAAGATTTACCTTAAGATCATCTTTAAGATGCTGTAGGTCGGTCATTCAGTCCCTGCTGGTCCACCCTGAGCGGTGAACGATTGTAGATAATCCATACCGTAGGGGGGCATGCAGACCTCTTGAAGAGTCCTGCAGCTGCTTACAGTCGTGTGTAGCGGTGATCTGCATGACCCGGCGTGTGAGACGTAGAGCCTCTCCTGGCCATACAGATCCACTTAGCGGCTACAGCCCAGTCTGCGCCGCCCCCGACCTTCAATCGTGCGTTTGCTTCGCCCTCTTCCGATCATCCCGGCACACCTTCTCAATGGTACTCCGGCTAACGCTTAACCTATAGGCGATTTCCTGCTGCGTCATGCCATTGGCGTTCCACTCGACAACTGTAGCCTTTACTGAGTCCGTGAGATCTGCAGACGGAATCCCGCGTCTTCCACGCGCATCTCTGTCTTTAACATTCTCCGCCGACGTACCAAGCTCCAAGTGCTCCGGATTTACGCAGAGGGGAACGTCGCATCGATGGCGAACGACGAACCCTTCGGGGATAGGCCCACGGAAGATTTCGTAGGAGGCTCTATGCGCGCGCTGCATCTTTCCATCCAGCTTAAACGCCCCATACCCGTTCCCGGACTTCCCTCTTGTCCAGATCAAACAGTGTCCGAGGTCTTCTGTCGGCGGAACCCCGTCGCCGTCGGGTTGATGGTCGGCACTATCGCCACGGAGATTCCGGAGGAAAGCCGCCTGCGCTTCGGCTGACTCATTTTCCGCAGTGTCGCTGTCGGTTCCCAGGCGCACCTTATCGAGGAACCGCTCCACGGTACTGCCATCAGCGCCTCGGTCGGCGGCGAGTTTGCGTAGGTCGTCAGCGACGGCGGGTGGCAAAGTCAAAGCATCTTCAGCACTGGTCTGCATGGTCGGTCTTTCTGTTCGGGGCATCATCAAGGCGTCCAGCGCCTGTACTGTGGTGCTCGTCGTTGCGCTACCACTCAGACGTCGCAACGCCGCTCGCCGTGGAGACACTAAGCCTTCACCGCCGGACGGACTCACTGAGCGACTACAGCCCAGTCAGCGCCGCGCTGCTCCCTGCAGAACCGCAAGGCATCGCTGAGGCTGTTCGTGGTCATCGTGCGGGTCTCGGGGCATGCCAGCTCCTGCACGACAAACCTTCCGCCGTCCGCGTCCTTCCAGATCATGAAGAGCATCTCGCCGCCATCGCGCAGGTTCTGGACCCTGTGCGGTATCTCCAGCACCTCGTCGCAGCCTTCATGTTCCTCGCCGATGCTGAGGGGCAACCCAATGTCAGCAGCAAGCCCCAAGGCCGTCTCAAGCTCTTCGATGGTGAAGGGTTGGCCCCACTGGGGGTCATCAAGTTTCGTCAAGGCAAGTCTCCATTGTTTAGTTTTATGTCTTCACTTAGCGTCGTTGCGCAATAAGATATCTCTACGTTATGTGTAGGATTATACCGCTCGGCCAGTCCATCGCTGCCTGCCTTCAGCCTCATTGAGCGTTCCTGCGGTGGCCTGCAGCCGTAGCCAGACAGAGCGCACTGCAGCCGCTGACCATTGCCCGCCCCGTGGAGTCCTGATGCCCGCCGCAACCATCTGCGCGGCCACCTGCCGCAGGCTCTGACCGGCCTCGATGCCTGCCTTAATCATCGGCCCAACGAGCGCCGCGTAGTCACGCGCTGCGTCGGCGTTAGCTGCTGCGCCGAGCCGTCCATCAGGCAGGTGACCACGGAAGCCGCCCATTGCCACCCCACGCGCCTTAGCCGCCGCCAAGGCAGCTTTGGTCCGCTCGCTGATCAGCTCACGCTCTCGCTGGGCCATCAGGGCCATCAGACCCACGCTGAAGTTATCGGCACTCGGGATATCCAAGGCTCTGAATGCCGTCCCAGCCCGCTGCAGACCCAACAGGAAGTGCGCATCCCGGCTCAGACGGTCCAGCTTAGCGATGAGCAGCGTAGCGCCCGTGCGCTGACACGAAAGCAGCGCCTCAGCCAGCTTTGGCCGGTCTGACCGCTTACCGGATTCCACCTCGATGACCTCGCCTAGCAACACCGCGCCGTCCTTCAGGAACGCTGCGACCGCTGCACGCTGCGCTTCAAGTCCCAAGCCGGACCTGCCCTGCCGTTCTGTGCTAACCCGAAGGTAGGAAACATACCTGCCCGTCATCGCGCCGCCCCTGTGCTGCCGTACGAAGACCGTCTCCGTTCGGTGACAGTGTTCATACGGCGGAACGAATCAGCGCAGGTGAGTCGAAATGGAATCGGTGTGATTCGCCAAACGCATGACTCGATGGCGGGCGCTGGCATGCTTCCTGCCGTGGCATCACCCGTACTTTTTTGCGGGGTCACACGATAAAGGGAACCAATCGGATCGGTCCCCTTGTCATCGCGTCAGCGGCTCACCGTGACCATGACGCCAGCCGCTAAGCATTCCGCACAGCACACACTGTGTAGTCATCCAGCGTCGCATGTGATGATTGTTGCTGACTTATCAGTCACTTATCGCGATCGTTTGGTGTCATCACGATTCGTTTTGATTGATCGTTTGATTTGACGCGACGTGACGCGAATTGATCAGACCAAAATCACGGGCACCGGGCAGCAATCCACAGCCATTTCAAAAAAGTCGGCTTCGGGTTGTTAATTATCGTCGTCCTCTCCCACTCTCGGTGTGACGCAAAGTCCCGCTGAATTCTGACCTACCGGGCGGTGGGCCGGGGGCGGTCTGGTTGACGGCCAGGGGCGTCATCGAGCACCGGCAGTGTGCTAGGTGGCCTATCACTTCTCAGAACGCAACGATTTGATTACCCTACGATCTTGGCAGAGAGTCGCCCGCCGTCGAAACACCAACGTGAGGAAAGTCCAATGAGAGTGTCACAATTGGCTGTAGCATTGACAGCAATCTTGGTGATGAGCCCGAGTGCGGGCGCTAATGCTCGGACACCGGACATTGCGTCCGCTATCACCGTAATCAATTCCGCAATCCAGTCTCTGCAGCAAAAGCCGAATCAATTTTATCTTCAGGTGAACTGCGTTGGGGTTGAAGCCATATCAAACGGAAGTGGAACAGGGCTTAGCGTTACCGCTACAGGGGGCGGACCAGGCTCGCGAACCACGGGATTGGTCGTCACGGCAGGTGGCGGTCAATGCACGGCAGACCAAAATGCTGTGAACAATGCGGTCGATCAGCAGTCTGAAAAAGCTGTACAGATACTCGAGCAAATCAAGTCGGGGCTTCAAGCGCCTAAAATCGACAAGCCCACAATCACCTCCGAGCTTAAGGATTTCACAACGACGTACGTCGCCCCCGTCCTGCAGTCAGTCATTTCGGCAGTAGTCCTGAAGGCATTACACCTGCCCGCATAAGGTGCGTCAGTAGCGTTACCGTCCGCCTCTCCCTATGGCTTCGGCAAGCCGTTGCAACGATTCCCGCGCAGCCGCAGACCATCCAGTTCCCGGTCAGTCGAAGTCTTCGGGCCACCCATACATGATCCGGCTCTCGCCGCCGTGCTTCCACTCGAACTCAATCATGCCGGAGCCCCTGTTGGGGGTCACTCGGGCCAACAGGACGCGCAGAGCCGCATTGATCCTCGTCCGGTCCAGCGGGGCGGTGCGCGCAGCTTCCCTTAGTTCCTCAAGCCGCGCCGTAAATCCGAACCCCATCGCCACCGCTCGACGATCTTGCAGGGTCCGCTGTTCCGCCTTCAGTTCCGCGTGCTGGGCTTCCAGAGACCGCATACGCTCCACCAGGGTCTCAACGGCCCCGCCTCGGCCCGTCACGGCATCAGCGAGCGTTTCGAGGTCGTCCGTGATAATGCCAAGCACCGTATCGATCTCTTCCAGCCGCGCATCGAGTCCTTCGGCTCGGGGCGTCGGGCACTCGGCAATGATCTCATCAATGCGGGCAAGCGTGTTGCCCTCAACGGCTGGGTAGGGGATAGCCTTATAAGCGCATCCAGCGCCGCCCTTGGCCTTGGTGCAGACCAAATAGGACCAGCGGCCTTTGGTCGCTCGAGTCATTGCCCCTTGGCACGTCGGGCACCTCAGCAGGCCTCCAAAGATGTTTGCCACCGGGCGCTTCGCATGGACGCCCCGCCTGGGCGCATGGGTCCCGTCTCGCATCTGCTGCACCCGGTCAAAGGTATCTGCCGAAACGATGGCGGGGTAATAGTTGGGCACAGGGTCCAGCGCCTTGCGGGTCTTCTTAGCGCCGTCATGCATCAGCCGGTGCGGCGTCATGGTCCCGACAGTCGCCGCGTTGCTGAGGATCTTCACGACGTAGCTTCGGTGCCATTGCGAACTCTGGCGACCTCCACCGCCGAACACCGGAACGCCTTGTTCATTCAGACGCCGCGCAATGCTGTTCTGGCCGACGCCTGCCAGCGCCTCGTTGAAGATGCGGGAGACGATGGCTGATCGGTCCGGGATCACCTCAAAGCGGCCTGTCGCCTTGTCCAGACGAAGCCACCCAGGGCAGCGTGAGGTCAGCGGCTTTTCAGTGGCCTTCTCCCGCTTCGCCGCCCACGCTGCTGCCACACGACGGCTTTTGGTCTCGCTCTCCTCGTTCGCCCTGATCAGCGTCAACAGGGCGATCATCAGGGCCGTGGGGTCTCTGTCGAGGTTATCGGCTGAATACCGCCGTTCATCATTCAGCGTGACGAGCACAACCCCGGATTCGACAATCTCATCGAGCAGCCGAAACGCTCGACGCGCCGCCTGCCTGGAGATCCGGTCCAGGCTCTCAACCAAGAGGAACGACCCGCTTGGCACCAAACCAGAACTGACGGCCTCCAAGAAGTCGGCAAGCCGTCCCGTCTCAGCGTTGGTACCACGGAATGCCGATACTCCCAGGTCTCGGAAGGTCAACTCCGCGTCAAGTTCCAGGCCGTGACGCTGGGCATATCCCGCAGCGAGTGCCGCCTGCCTCCTCTGGCTGTCACCCTTGGCTTGCTCTGGCGTCGAAAAGCGCAGGTAAGAATAGGCGCGTGGCGGCATGGCGACCTCTCGGATAACGGGTATCCGCCACTACCGCCTTGGTCTCCAGATGCCAATAGGCTGATGATCGGCCCGCCCGGCGGCGGCAAATCGATGCTGGCGGAGCGCCTGCCCGGCCTGCTGCCGGACCTTACCCCGCGCGAGGCGCTGGAGGTCAGCATGGTGCATTCGGTGGCGGGGCTGCTGGACGGCGGAAGGCTGGTCATGCGCCCGCCTTTCCGCGCGCCGCACCATTCGGCGAGCATGGCGGCGATCAGCGGTGGCGGCAACCGCGCCAGGCCGGGCGAAGTGTCGCTCGCGCATCGCGGCGTGCTGTTCATGGACGAAATGCCGGAATTTCCCCGCGCCACGCTGGAGGCTTTGCGCCAGCCGCTGGAGGCCGGGCAGACCACTGTCTCCCGCGCCGCCGCCCATGTGACCTACCCGGCGCGCTTCCAGCTGATCGGGGCTCTCAACCCCTGCCGCTGCGGCTATCTGGGCGATGCGGCGCGCGAATGCGGCCGCGCGCCCCGCTGCGGCGAGGATTACCAGAGCCGGCTGAGCGGACCGCTGCTGGACCGGATCGACCTTGTCATCGAAATCACCCCGCTCAGCCCCAAGGAGCTGAGCTGGGCCCCTCCGGGCGAGGCCAGCGCCGTTGTCGCGGCGCGCGTGGCGGCGGCGCGGGCGCAGCAACGCCAACGCTATGGCGAGGCGGGACCGGCCACAAATGCGGAGGCGCCGGGCGATTTCTTGCGCCTCACGCCGGAGGCGAAAGATTTTCTGGAAAAAGCCGCGACGCAACTGCGCCTCTCGGCACGCGGCTTTACCCGCGCCATGCGCGTCGGCCGCACCATCGCCGACCTCGCCGGCCGGGCGGAAGTGCAAAAGAGCCACGTCGCGGAGGCTCTGGCCTATCGGCATAAGGTGAAGAAAGTGGCCGCTTTTTGAAAAAAGCGGCGCAAAAACTTTTGTTATGCTGGACCATGGGCGTTGTCACCGACGCAGCCCATGGCCCAGCGTAAACAAAGTTTTTTTGCTACTTTTTGTTCACAAAAAGTAGCGCTTCCTTCCTTTTATCTTTTCTAACTTCCCGCCTCTTCCCGCCCATAAAGCAGCAACAGCATCAGGATAATCACGCCGTAAGTGATGCTCCTGCCATAGTCCGGCATGTTCATGGTGAGCAGCACGCTGACCAGCGTGACCAATGTCACGGCCCCGGCCGCCGCGCCGACATAGCTGCCGCGGCCGCCGAGAATATACACCCCGCCGATGACCACCGCAGCGATGGACTGGAAGAGATACGGGTCGCCCATGCCGAGCGAGGCCTGGCCGCCGAAGCCGACCAGGATGATGCCCGCCAGCGCGGAGAACAGCCCGCTCAGCGCGTAGAGCGTGACCGTGATGGCGCTGACATTCACCCCCGCGAGGTAGCTGGCGCGCGGATTGGTGCCGACGGCGTAGGTCGCCCGGCCGAACATGGTGAGCGACAGGACGAAGGAGACGATCAGGATCACGGCCAGCCACAGATACAAGGCCATGGGGATGCCCAGCAGACGGTCATGCACGGCCTGCTGGATGAGCGGCGGCGCGTAGGAGGCGCAGGCGCTGCAGGTCATGCCGCCGCTCAGGCCGAGCGTCAGCCCCTGCATGATGCCGTTCATGGCGAGCGTCATGACGACCGCCGGCACGCCCAGCAGGGCGATGCCCAGCCCGTTGACCATGCCGGCGAGCGCGCCCATGCCGAGGGTGAGCAGCAGCGCGTAGGGCGCCCGGATGTTTTCGCCCAGCGAACTCGTGACCAGCAGAATGGCCGCGGCGTTGAGGATCCACGGCACGGAGAGATCGATGCCGCCGATGAGAATCACGAAGGTCTGGCCCGCGGCCACCAGGCCGACGAAGCTCGCCACGACCAGAACCGCTTCGACACTGGCCAGGCCGGCGAAGCCCGGACGAAGTACGTTGCCAACGGCGAACAGTAGGATTGCCGCGCCGCACGCGTAAAGCACGCGGCGCCGCCCGACCGTGAGCCATTGCCGCATTGCCATGACGCTCATGCGCGCCTCCGTGCCAAATAACCGATGCCGGACGCGGCCACCACCGCGATCAACAGGAACACGCCTTCGAAGAAGCTTTCATAAAGCTGGTTCACATGCGCAAAGAACAGGAGGTTGGCGATCATGATGGTGATGAACGCGCCGATGATGCCGCCGACAGCGCTGCCGCGACCGCCGAACAGGCTGACCCCGCCGAGCACGATGGCGACGATCGAGCGCAGCGTGAAACTGTCGCCGGTGGTCGCATCGCCGCCGGTGGCCGACGCGGCGAGAAACAGCCCGCCGGCCGCCGCCAGCATGCCGGCCAGAACATAGGCCATGACCCGCGCACGGACCACGTTGATGCCGTTGCTGCTGGCGGCCATCGGGTCGTTGCCGATGGCGAGGATGGCCACGCCCAGCGAACTGCGGCGGAAGGCCCACCACAGCGCGCCGAGCAGCGCGATATAGACGAGCGACCAGGGGGCGTTGGGATTGGCCAGGATGTTCGTATAGATTTGCGGAACGCTGCCGCCCGGCTGCGGCAGGATGCGGATGGCGATGCCCTGGAAGATCGACAAAGTCGCCAACGTCACCAGGATCGGCTGCAAACGCCCGACCGCGACCAGCAACCCGTTCACCAGCCCCGCCGCGGCGCCGATCAGCAGAACCATCACCGTCACCAGGCTCATGCTGGCGGGCGTGTCGCGCAAGGTGACGGCGGCGATCGCGTTGCTCATGTCGATGATGCCGCCGACGGAAAGATCGATCCCCCTGGTCAGCACCACCAGGGTTTGCCCGGCCGCCGCAGCGGCGAGCGGCATGGTGTCGTTGACCGTGGTGGTGATTTCGAACCCGCCCGGCAGATGATGCTGGGTGAGGAGGAAGATCGCGACATACAGCACGAGGCTGACGATCAGCATCGTCAGCGCCAGCAGCACGGGCGCGTTCTGCGTCAACCCGTGCGTGAGCGCGCGGCGGCGCGGTTTCGCGATGGCGGGACGATCGGCGAGCGCTTCAGACGGCATGATGGTCTCGCACCGAAGCCGCGACGATCCGCTCCGCCGTAAGCGCCGCGCCGCTCAGCTCCGCCGCCACCCGCCCCTCGCGCAGCACCAGCACGCGATGGGCGAGATGCGCCAGTTCCTCGGCTTCCGACGAATAGAACAGAATCGCCTTGCCCTGCCCGGCCAGCCGCATCATCAGATCGTAGATCTCGTGCTTGGTCGCGACATCCACGCCGCGCGTCACATCATAGAGCAGCAGAATCTGGCAATCGGTCAAAAGCCAGCGGCCGAGCAGGACTTTCTGCTGGTTGCCGCCGGAGAGCGTGCCCACCGGCGCGCCGAGTCCGCCCGAGCGAATTCTCAAGCGGTCGACCATTTGCCGGCACAGAGCCTGTTCCCGCCGCCGGCCGATCACCCCAAAGCGCGACACGCGGCGCAGCACCGACAAAGTCAAATTCTCGCGAATGCCGATCGAGAGCAGCAGGCCTTCGGATTTGCGGTCTTCGGGGACCAGGGCAATGCCGGCGCGGATGGCGGCGCGCGGGCGGCGCAGGCGGACGGGCCTGCCATTGAGCGTGACCGTGCCGCCGGCGGCGCGCGCCGCGCCGAACAGCATGAAGAACAATTCGCGATGGCCATGGCCGGCCAGGCCGCCGACGCCGAGGATCTCGCCTTTGTGCAGCGTGAGAGAGACGCCGGAGATTCCGGTACCCGCCAGGCCTTTGACCTCAAGCGTCGGCGTCGGCGCCAGCAACAGGCTGCGTGCCGGATAAAGCGCATCGACGCGACGGTCCGTCATCAGCGTCACCGCATGGTCCTCATCGAGTTCCGTATAGGTTCCAACCTCTCTGCCGGCGCGAAACACCGTGATCCGGTCCGCGATGTTGCGGATTTCGTGCCAGCGGTGAGAGGTGAAGACGATGCTGGTGCCGGCCGCGCGGAGCCGGCGGATCTGCCTGAACAGCCATTCCACCTCCCGTTCGACCAGCGACGATGTCGGCTCATCGAGAAACAGGATTTTTGCATCCTGCGTGATGGCCCGGGCAATTTCCACGACCTGGCGCTCGGCGAGCGAGATATCCTCCACCAGGGCCCGCGGGTCGATGTAGGTGATTCCGAGCCCGTTCAGCAGCGCATCGGCGGCGCGTTCCGTGCCGGCGCGATCGATCAGTTTGAACCGGTTGCGCACCGGCCGCCCGAACAGCAGGTTTTCGGCGACGGTCATCGCCGGCAGCAAGGTCAGTTCCTGGAACACCGTCCAGGCCCCGGCGCGATGCGCATCATGGGGGCCGGCGAACGACATGTTTTCGCCCATCACGCGCACCGTGCCGGACTCGGGGCGCACCCGGCCGCCCAGCACCTTGATCAGCGTGCTCTTGCCGGCCCCATTCTCGCCGACCAGCGCGTGCACCTCGCCGGGCAGCGCGCTGAACGTGGCATTGTTCAGCGCGCGCACCCCGCCATAGGAGCGGCTCAGGCCGATCCCCTCAACCGCGGGAACGAGATCGGCCGCCACCGTTTGCAGCATCGCGGTCACACCAGCGGCAGATTCACGTCGAGCGTCCCGCTGGCCGTGCCGTTCAGCGCCGCCCCGACGGGAAGTTTCACGATCGCGTTCGGGCCGCTCCCGGTAAAATCAGCAAAAAAACTGTCGGGCAGATCCGGAAAGACCGTCTCGCCCACTTTCACCTGGTCGCTGGTGACGATGGTCAGTGGCACGTCGATATTCTGCTTCGGATAGGATTTGTTCAGCACGCGCCGCGCCAGTTCGAGCGAGACCACGGACAGGAAGGGCGGCGAACCGATGGAAATGCCATCAACCTTGTGGCCCATATAGCCGATCATGAATTTGCGGAATCCGTTTTCGCACTCGCCCGCCGTCGGCGGCAAAGGCCGGTCAGCCGCGATGAAGGCCTTCAGCACGCCGTCCGTTCCGCCCTGACACCAGATGCCGTCGATCTGCGGCAAAGACGGCAGCACCGCGGCGGCGTTGCGTTCGGCAGTCGAGGAATCCCACATGCCGGTGAAGCGGTTGACGATCTTGATGCCGGGGTAAGTCTTCCAGACATCGTCGGCACCTCTGTTGCGGTCCTCGTCGACCTGCGTGCCGGCGACGCCCGTCACCATGATGACATTTCCCCGGCCGTTCAGTTTCTTTGCCAGCCACAAGGCCAGCGTCCGGCCGAGCTGGTACTGGCTGATATTCACTTTCAGCACCGAAGGCTCGGTCACCGCGCTGTCGAACGCCACGACAACGATGCCCCGCGCCGTCGCCTGCCGCAATATCCCGTTCAACCCGACGGGAGAGGCGGCATCGATCAGGATCGCGTCCACTTCGGACGCGATGAGGTTGGAGATTTGCTGCGATTGCTCGGTGACATTGTTGCCCGAATTATACCAGGACCCCTCAACCTGGCTGGCATAGGGCTCCATCTGGAGCGCGGCCTTATAGACATTCTCCATCTCGAGCCGCCATTTATTGCCGATATATGAGTTGGACAGCGCAATCTTGACTTTCGGCGCATCGGCCGCGTGGGCCATGTGCAGCCCGGGAAAAACCAGTCCCGCACCGGTGGCCGTGACAGCCATGCCGGCGGATTGCAGCAGGCGGCGCCGCTTGATTATTGAGACCATCGTTTCTTCCACTCCCTTAACGCCTCTTTGGGCAGGCCCGAATGCCGGGCCTGCCACGAGAATCAGTTCGTCATGAATTGCGCGACATTGTCTTTGGTGACGATATCCAGCCCGACATACTGGATCGGGGCCACCGTCTTGCCATGGGCGAGCGCCAGCAGAATCTGCATCGCCTTCGCGCCCATCGCATAAGGCTGCTGGCCCACCAAAGCGGCCACCTCGCCTTTTTTCAGCTCATCCAGTTCGGCCGGCAGCGTGTCGGCCGAGACGATGGTGAGCTTGCCGCCATCGATCGCCGCCTTATGGGCCTGATAGAAGGACGTGTAGGCGTTCTCGGTGAACAAGGGCCAGCCGCCCACCATCACCACCGCCGAAAGACCGGGATTGGCGGTGGCGAGATCGTTCAGTTGCTGCATGCCGAGCGCGCTGTCGTCATTGCAGAAGGTCGGCGACCCGCCGACTTCGGTCCAGCCCGCCGCTTTGAGGACCGCGCGCGCGCCCTCCACCCGCAGGTTCAAATTCTGCGCCGCCGGGCCACCCGAGATGATCGCATAAGAACCGGGCGTGGGGTGAGCCTTGATGAGCTGCTCCGCGAGGGTTTTGCCCAAGGTGGCATTGTCCGTGCCGACATAGGCCTGGCGCGCCGAATTCGGGGCGTCGGCATCGAACGTGATCACCGGGATGCCGGACTGGCGGGCACGGGCGATCACGCGCTGGATCGAGCCCTCATCAGCAACCGAGATCGCGATGCCGCTGACGCCACGCGTGATCAGATCCTCCACGGTCTGCACCTCGGCCGCCGCATCCTGCGTCACCGGCCCGGTATAGGTGCATTTGACGTTGCCGAGCTTCTTGGCTTCGGCCATGCAGCCATCGCGCGCCAGGTCGAAATACGGATTGTTCAGGGATTTCGGCACGATCGCGAAGTCATAGGTTTTGGCCTTGGCCTGGCCTGGCGCCAGCAAAGACGTTGTAACGAGCGCCGCGGCGCAGGTCGTGAGAAGCCATGTCTTCATCGTTGCGTCCTCCGTTTTTATTTTGTTTGTTATTTTTCTGTCGTTTTTAATATGAAGAATCACGCGGGTTAGCGGCCGGCACGACTGCGCAGGCGGTCCACACATACCGCCGCGATGATGATTGCGCCAACAAAACTATCTTGCCAGTAAGTGTTCACCCGTGCCAGCACGAGGCCGTTGCGAATTACCTCGATCAGGGCAGACCCGACAATGGCGCCCAACGGGCCGCCGACGCCGCCGAGCAGATTGGCGCCGCCGATGACCGAAGCGGCGATGATGTGCAGCTCATAGCCCTCGGCAAGATTGGCGGGCACCGAGCCGAGCCAGCCGCCGAGCAAAATGCCGGCGACCGCTGCCGACATGCCCGAGACGACATAGACGCCGATCTTGATCTGGGTGACCGGCACGCCGGTGAGCGCCGCCGCCCGCTCATTGCCGCCGATGGCAAACACGTAGCGGCCGCGCGCGGTGTGGTGCAGCAGCATTCCCATCAACAGACCGAGGCCGACCAGATAGAACAACGGCACCGGCAGCCCGAACAGCACGCCATCGGAAAGGCGAAAGAACAGCTGGCTGTCGGCACCGTTGATATCGACGCCCTGGCCGCTGGTGATTGCATAACACAGGCCGCGGATGATGCTGAGCATGCCGAGCGTGGTGACGAACGGCGCCAACCCCACTTGCGCGATGAAAAACCCGTTGACCAGGCCGATCAGCCCGCCCACCCCCATGCCCCCGAGCACCGAGAGCGTCATCACCGCACCCGGTATCGCGGCCAGGGACGTCGCGCCGAGACCATGAAACAGCAAGGCGGTGATGATCGCCGAAAGCGCCATGGCCGAGCCGACGGACAAATCGATGCCGCCGGTAATGATCACCACCGTCGCGCCCAACGCCGCGATGCCGAGATAGGAGAAATTCGTCAGCACATTGCTGAGATTGCCGATGGTGAGAAATTCCGGCGAGATGATGGACATCGCCAGACTGAGCAGCACCAGCGCCAGCGCCACATAGCCGGTCTGCGACGCCAGGATCCCGCGCGAGTGCCATACAACCGGACGGACATTGGTAAAATCGCTCATCGGCGCTCCGTTCTCGGCTGTTTGGTCGATGACGTGACACGCATCATGCGGCCTCCACCGCACCGGTGATCAGGCCGGTGACTTCCTGCGGCGAGGAGTGCGCGATGTTTTTGTTGGCGACGACCCGGCCGCGCCGCATCACCACCACACGGTCGCAAACCTCGAACACGTCGGGCATGCGGTGGCTGATGAGCAGAACGGCGATGCCCGCCTCGCGCAAGCGGCCGATCAGCGCCAGAACTTCGGCGATCTGCCGCACGCTGATCGCCGCCGTGGGCTCGTCCATCATGATCAGCTTGGCGTTGGCCAGGCGCGTGCGCGCGATGGCCACCGCCTGGCGCTGCCCGCCCGACATGCGGCGCACCAGTTCGCCCGCGCGCGTCTCGCTCTTCAGCTCCCGGAACAGTTCCACGGCGCGGCGCTCCATCGCCGCATGGTCAAGGAGCCGGACCGGGCCGATCTGGCGGTGCAGTTCGCGGCCGAGGAAAATATTGGCGGCGGCGCTGAGATTATCGGCCAGCGCGAGATCCTGGTGGACCACCTCGATCCCCGCGCTCCTTGCATTCACCGGCGCCTGAAAGCGCACATCGCTTCCCGCGAAACGCATCGTGCCCTCGCTCGGCGGAAACACGCCGGCGACGATTTTGACGAGCGTGGATTTCCCCGCGCCATTATCGCCCATCAGGCCGACGATCTCGCCGGGCTCGATCGAAAAGCTGACATTGCTCAGCGCCTGGACCGCACCATAGGACTTGCCGATGTTGTGCAATTCAAGGAGCGCCATCAGACCCCGCCCTCCGCAAAGGAATGATCCGTCAGGAAACGAAAAACCGTCACGCTGTCGAAGGCCTCTCCGGGCCGCAGCACCACGCTCGGAAAATCCGGGCGATTGGGGCTGTCGGGGTAATGTTGTGTCTCGAGCGTGAAGGCGCTGTGCGGAGTCTCGCCGCCACGAACGACATTGCGCGTGTAGATCTGCAGCCCCGGCTCGGTGGTCAGGCATTCCAGAACCCGGCCGCTCGCCGGATCGCGGACCCGGGCTGCGAGCTGCGGCCCCTCGATGTTGCCGGCCTTGGCCAACACCCAGTTATGGTCGAAGCCTCTTGCCCGACGGATCTGCTCGTGGCCGGCAGACATCGGCGTGCCGATTCGCGCCTCGGTCCGGAAATCGAATGGCGTTCCCGTGACGGAGGCCAACCCTGCCAGCGGAATCAGCTGTTCATCGACCGGCGTGTAAAGCGCCGCGTTCACCATGAGGCGGTGGTCGTCAATCCCGTTGCCGGAGGCGATGCCGGAGAGATTGAAATACAAATGATGGGTGAGGTTGACGATGGTCGGTTTGTCGGTCGTGGCGTGATAGCGGATGATGAATTCATTCGCGTCGGTCACCTTGTACGTGACGGTGACATCGAGCGTTCCGGGATACCCCTCCTCGCCCTCCGGGCTGACATAACGCAGCGTGGCGCCCTGGCCGTCGCCGTCATCCTGCATCGGCGTAACCGTCCAGAGCCGGCGGTCGAAGCCGCATGCCCCGCCATGCAATGTATTGCCCCCATCATTGAGGGTGAGGCGATGCGTTCGCCCGTCGAGGTGAAACTGTCCGCCGGCAATGCGGTTGGCGTAACGCCCGATCAGCGCCCCGACATAACGCCCCGCCGCCGCCTCGTATTCCGCCAGGCTGCCATAACCGAGCACGACATTGGCCAGGCGCCCGGCGCGGTCCGGTGTGCGAATCTCCGTGACGATGCCACCCTGATTCAGGAATTCGACGGCCAGGCCGCCTCGGCCCCGCAGCGTGTGGCGCTGTCCCGGCATGCCCGCGCCGACAAGACGGCGTTCACCGTCATCCTGCCGCATCGCCGCTTTCAACGAATGCCACGCTGGATCAGGGGAATGAGCCCGCCGATGCTCGCCGGCGTTTCCACCCCCGCGCCGGTATTGATGTTCAGGCCGCTGAAATGATAGGCGGCCGACAACACGCATTGGGTGACCGGCAGGAAGCCCTGGAGATAAAGCTGCTGATCCAGCGTCGCGGTAATATAATGGCTCTGCAACCCGGCGATGGTCGCCGGCGCCAGATCGATCCCGCCCACGAGAATCTGCCCGGGCTTTTTGCCGGTGATCTTCAAGGCCTGCGGAATGAAGGCGGTCACGCCGCCATGTTGCGTGCCGATGGCGCGCAGTTTCGGATGCGCTTCGATGAAGGCGACGAGGATCGGCACGGCGAGCGACGGATCGGCATCCACCTGCGGCGAAATGTCCAGCGTGGTGACTTTCACACCGGCCTTCGTCAGCGTGTCGCGCAAGCCGCGGTCAGATTGGCTGCGTTCCGTCTCGTTGAATACGCCGTATTCCAGGGCTTCATCGCCGGGCTTGAGCCCGGCATTCAGCAGCGCCTGCGCGGTGATTTCCCCACCAACATAGAGATTGACCCCGGCATACCCATCGCCGCCGCCCACATAGCTTTTGGCCGCGGCAGGCAACGGCGTATTGCCGACCGTGACGATGATGCCCTCGCTCTCCGCTTGCTTGATGAGCGGGTCGAACGCGGCGTCGCCCGGATGCCCCATGATGGCGATGCAGGTGGGATGCGCCGCGAGCGCCTGGCGGAATTGCGTGAGCATCATCTCGGGACTCCACGCGGAGAATTGCTCGACGATTTTGATGCCGAAAGCATGAGCGGCATCCGCCGCCCCCAGTTCCCGCCCCAAAGTGGCACCATCGCCGGGGTTGCCCCCCATCTGCATGTAAATGCTCATGCCGGCGCCGAGCTTGCCGGGTGTGGTCGGCTGAACGGCCGACGCCATGGAGGCCCCGCCGGCCCCCAACAAGCTCAATCCCAGAAGCCATAAGTGCCGTGCGCGCATCGTGTTTTTTCCTTTTTTTCGTCTGCGACGAGACATGGTCATGAAGGCGATGTGTCAGCCGGGCCCGCGTCGTCCAAAGCGCTGCCAACGGCCGGTCATGCCGGCAAACGCGCGCAGCCGGGTCGGCGACTCGACCACCAGATGCAGGATGACCGCGACGACGAAAATCACACCTTCGATCGCCTGGACCCAGAACCCGGCGATACCTGTCGCCACGATCCCGGCTTCCAGCATGCCGATGATGAACGTACCGAAGAATGTGCCGACCATGGTGGCCGTGCCGCCGAAAACCGAGGTGCCGCCGATGAAGACGCCCGCCAACGCCGGCAGCAGATAGCCCTGCCCCTGCGTTGCGAAATAATTCAAATTTTCCAAGGTTAGCAACATGGCCGCGAAACCGCCCAACAAGCCCATGAGGGTGAATAATTTCACCGTCTCCCACGCGATGTTGATGCCGGCCACCTTCGCCACGTTGCGGTTATCGCCCATGAACAGAATATGTTCGCCGAACCGGTGGCGGTTCAGAATGAACCACATCAGCACCGTGAGCCCCGCCGCCCAGACCGCCTGCATCGGAATCGCGCCGAACAAAGTCCCGGCGAACACCGCATAGAGCGAGCCGCCCGCCAGCTGCTGCAAGGCGTCCGACATGCCGCCCGACAGAATCGAGGCCACGCCGGCCCAGAAAAACTGCGTGCCGATGGTGGTGATGATCGACGGCACCCCGACGAAGCCGATCAGCACGCCATTGGTGAAGCCGACCAACGCGCCGCCCGCCATGGCGAGCAGAAACCCGAGCCACGCATTGCCCGTCACCCCCACGGCCCAGGCAAAGAGGAAGCCCGAGAAAGCCAGGACCGACGGAAAGGACAGGTCGATCTCGCCGGCGGCAACCACCATCGTCAACCCGGCAGCCAAGACCAACATCGGCGGCACGGTGGTGAGGAAAGAAAGATAAATCGGCCACCGCAAAAAGACGCCGGGGGCCGCGACCATGAAGAGGCCCGTCAGCAGAAGCAGCACCACGATAATCGGCAACCCTTCGATCTGCGCCAGCCTGCGCCAATGTCCGAGCCGCTTGCCGAGGCCGCCGGTCGGGAGCACGCTCTCCATCACCGCCCTTCCCTTCCGGAGGGCAGGCGATGCTGCAGGTCGATCAGGAATTTCGTAAGATCTTCCAGGCTGATGTCGCCGGGTTTGATGTTCGCCACGAGGCGCCCGCGATCGAGCACGAGCAGGCGGTCCGCCAGTTCATGCACATGTGCCAGATTATGTTCGATATAGATGCAGGCCCGGCCTGAGTCCTTGATGGAGCGTACGAAATCGAGAACCTTGCGGACCTCGCTGATGGCCAGCGCCACGGTGGGCTCGTCCAGGACGATCAGGTCCGCGTCGAAATGCATCGCCCGGCCAATTGCCACCCCCTGCCGCTCACCGCCAGAAAGTTTCGAAACCGCGGAATTCGCGTCGATGCCGACACCGCGAAAACCCAGCCTTTGGCTTAAAAGATCGTTGGCAACACGGCGTTCTTCGTCGACCTTGATAAAGCCGAACCGGTTGGTGATCTGCCGGCCGACAAAAATATTTCGCCAGAGCGGTTGTTTGTCGCCGAGTGATTTTTCCTGATATACTGTTTCAAATCGTAACCGGTGCGCTTCATGCACCGAATAGCGCGCCCAATCCACTTCCGCATCGCGGACGAAGAGCCGCCCGGAGGTGGGACGCACAACACCGGTCAGAACCTTGATCAAGGTCGATTTTCCGGCGCCATTGTCGCCGATCAGGCCGACAATCTCGTTCCGGCCGATCGCCAGGTCGATATCGGATAGCGCGCGGATGTTGCCGTAGGACAGAGAAATCCCTTCGGCACGCACGATGTGCTGGTAAGTACGCGCCAAACCGTCGCGCACAATTTCAACCAAGGACGCGCGCGCCCCTGAACGAAAACCAAAACTCGGCCAACGACATGTTACCTTCCCTCGTCTTTGTTTTCTAACGTTCTTGAACGAGTGGGCGCACGAAGCCTATGATTGACTACGGAGCGCAGCGATATCTGTCAAATACCAATTTTTAGCCGATTGATATTTATTCTGATATTGTATATAACCCCGGCTATCGACAAAATTCCTGCGTTTTCAGACAGATGGATTTAGACGCGGCTTCCGGGGCGATTTCCGCACTTGTCTGGTTCCCGACGCCGGATTATACGAATAAACATAAAAATTTACTGAGACGCACAAAAGCGCGTTAGTGTCGCCGAAATCACTGGGGATACAACCAATGAACAAAAAGAAGAGTTGCGGTTGTGATTAGCGAGTCGTCTCTACCTCTGGGTCCACTGCCGGGAACACGCTATCCCGATGAGCGAATCGAATCGTTCGACAAAAGCTTCCCGCGCCAGGGAAACGCAGGGATCGAGCGCATCGCCACGGGATTCCGATGGGCGGAAGGTCCGGTTTATTTTCGTGATGGCGGCTATTTGCTCTGGAGCGACATTCCGAACAACCGGATCATGAGATGGCTCGAGGATGACGGCCATGTCAGCGAATTTCGCCGCGGCGCGAATTACGCCAACGGCAACACACGCGATCTCGAGGGCCGGCTGATCAGCTGCGAGCATGATGCGCGCCGCGTGACACGCACGGAACTCGACGGCACGATCACGATTTTGATCGACCGCTTCGAGGGGCGCCTCTTGAATGCGCCCAATGATGTTGTCGTCGCTTCCGATGGTGCCATCTGGTTTACCGATCCCGGCTATGGGATCGACGGAGATTATGAAGGCCATAAGGCCTCGCCTGAATTGCCCACCAATGTCTACCGGCTCGATCCGCACAGCGGAGAGGTCCGGGTGGTGGCGGATGATTTTGTCCGGCCCAACGGGCTGGCCTTTTCACCGGATGGGACACGGCTCTATGTCGTCGATTCCGGGCTCACGCATGGCGGCCCCTCGCATATACGCAGCTTCGAGGTCAGCGGGGGCAGGCTGCGCAACGGCCGTGTTTTTGCCGAGGATTTCGCACCCGGCATCACGGACGGTCTTCGCGTCGACATCGATGGAAATGTCTGGTGCAGCATGGGGTGGGCCGACCCGCGTGAGGATGGCGTCAGGTGCTATAGCCCCGAGGGCGTTCTCTTGGGCAAAATCCACTTACCGGAAAGCTGCGCCAATCTCTGTTTCGGCGGCCGCAAGCGCAATCGCCTGTTCATGACCGCCAGTACATCCGTTTACGCCTTATATGTCGACACGAAAGGGGCGATGCTCCCGTAGCGCATATGTCACCGCGCTCCGCGCAGTCGCCTGTTGGATTACGCCCACAAAACACCAAAAATAACAAACTCGCGCGCGTTTTCTCAGAACCACTCGAAACGCCCGGGCCGTAAGCCAGGGGCACCCCGGGCATGGCGACCGACCATGGTGGTATGCCACACTGAGGACCGCGCCCGTGATCGGGGACATCCATGACACAGCAGATGCAAAACGACCGACTCCTGAAGTCACGCCTGAAAATCCGCCATCTTCGCCTGATCACCGCACTCGATGAATACAAGAATTTGCATCGCGCGGCCGAAAGCATGTGCATTCCCCAGCCCGCCGCCTCGAAGCTTCTGGCCGAAATCGAATCCATCTTTGGTCAGACGCTCTTCATTCGCCATGCGCGGGGCCTTACGCCCAATCTGCAGGGCGAAGTCATGGTCCGCAATGCCCATGTTGCGCTCCGCACCTTGCTGCTCGCCAATGAGGAAATGTCCGCCCTGTCTCAGGGCCATGCCGGAATTGTCACGGTCGGGACCGTGGTGGCGCCGATGGTCGAGCTGCTGGCGGAAGCCATCGAGCGCGTCAAAGCGCAGCACCCAAAGTTGAAAATATCGATCGATCTGGATGTCAGCGATGTCCTGGCGCACAAGCTGCTCGACGGAAAGCTCGATTTCAGCCTGGCGCGGCTGCCCTACGGCCAAGACCCGGCACCGTTCCTGTATCATGAGCTGTGGGGCGAAGGCATTCACTTCCTGTGCAGCGACACTCATCCTTTGACGAAAAAAAGAAATCTGGTTCTTTCCGATCTCTCTGCCTGGCCATGGGTGCTGCAGCCGCCGGGATCGCCGTTGCGAACCGCTCTTGAACGCGAGTTCTCCGCGGCCGGCGTGGTGTTGAATGAAAATGTTGTCAACTCCACATCCGCGCTGGCGGCGTTGATCATGGTGGATCGGTCAACCTATATCACCGCCCTCGAGTGGCGCGTGGCGCGGCTACTGTCGGGGCTCGGTCGCTTTCGCGTACTCACGACAAATCGGAAAATTTCCTTGGAACCCTTTGGGTTATTGCAATTAGCTGGGCGAACGCTGTCGCCCGGAGCTGCCATGCTCTACGACACGATTCTCGAGCTTGCACAGGCCACGGGACTCCCGCACCGCACTTTAGAAGCCGGTTCGATATCGAATTAGATATCTAAGTGTATAAATTTCGTATTTGACCGTTATCAAAAAGCCATCTTAAGAACTTCAATTAACGTTAGTCTTTCTGAAAACGATTTAGGGAAACGCAATGTCATCCAAGGAGTTGCCTGCTGGCGAACGGCCGCGCCGCGGCCCCGCCTGCATGTCTCACCCACGGCACACAAACAAGGCTGATGGGAGGCAAGCATGAGCGAATCTTCCGCGACCTATCCAAGCCTGCGCAACCGGGTTGTGTTCATTACCGGCGGCGGCAGCGGAATTGGCGCCGCGCTCAGCCAGGCTTTCGCCCGGCATGGCGCGAAGGTCGCCTTCGTCGATATTGCCCTGGACGAATCGCGCGCTCTGGTCGACTCCATCGCGGCGACGACCGGGAATGCGCCGTTGTTCCTGCCGTGCGACATTCGCGATATCACGGCGTTGCGCAAAGCGGTGGACGAGATCCGCGCCAAGCTGGGGCCAATCGAAGTTCTTGTGAACAACGCGGCCAACGACGAGCGGCATCCGATTGAAAATGTCACGCCAGAATATTGGGACAACCGCATGGAAGTGAATCTGCGGCCGATGTTCTTTGCCGTGCAAGCTGTAATTCCCGACATGCGCGCCAAGCGGCAAGGGTCCATCGTCAATTTCGGGTCAGTGAGCTGGAAAAAAGCCCAGGGCGGCATGCCCGCTTATACGGCCGCGAAAGCCGCCATTCATGGCCTGACGCGCGGGCTGGCGCGGGACCTGGGGGGCGACAATATCCGCGTCAACACGCTGGTGCCGGGTTGGGTGATGACGCAACGGCAGCTTTCTCTCTGGCTTACCCCGGAGGCCGACGCCGCGCGAGCACGAGAACAGTGTTTGCCATTGCGCGTATTGCCGGAACATATCGCCGCCATGGCCTTGTTCCTGGCGGCCGACGACAGCGTGGCCTGCTCGGCCCAGGAATTTATCGTCGACGGCGGATGGACCTGAAAAGCCGCAGCAACGGCACGGCATGATTTCCGCTCGCGATTAAAAACGGCCGCAAGCCGCGGTGAAAAGCGGCGCGGCAACAGAACAACAAATAACAAAAGGGAATGGGACGCCATGATCAACGACGACGCCAAATCGACTGAGCTCGCCATCAAGCGGCGCTTGCTGATGCAGGGAGGTGCGGGCCTTCTTGCCGCCGTCGGCGCCTTGGGCGGGCTGGCCAAACCGGCGCAGGCGCAAGCACCGGGCGGCCCCTTTCCCGCCCACAAAAGATGGCGCCTGGTTTTCGTCAATCACGTCACCACCAATCCATTTTTCGTCGCCACGCAATACGGCATTCAAGACGCGTGTGCACTGTTTGGTTGCGACTATCAATGGACCGGCTCGGAGAACGCGGTGGTCGGCGAAATGGTCAACTCCATGAATGCGGCCATCGCGAGCGGCGCGGATGCGCTGGCGGTCTCGATCGTGGACCCGACGGCGTTCAACGGCCCCGTCACCGCGGCACTGCGCGCGGGCATTCCCACTTTCTCTTACAACGCCGACTCACCGGCCACCAGCGGCAACCAGCGTCTCGCCTATATCGGGCAGGATCTGTTCCGCTCCGGTTACATGATGGGGAGCCGGATCGTCGATCTGGTCGGCACCGGCCATGTCGCCTTGTTCATCGCCACGCCGGGCCAGCTCAACATCCAACCGCGCATCGACGGCGCGATCGCGGCGATCAAGGCCTCAGGCAAGCCGATTACTTATGAGGCGATCGCCACCGGCGCGACCATCGACGAGGAAATCCCCAAAGTCAAAGCCTATTATCTCGGCAATCCGAATGTCAAAGGCATGTTCGCGGTCGACGCGGGCTCGACCCAGTCCGTGGGGCAAACGATTCAGGAATTTGGTCTCACGGCCAAGGGCATCCATGGCGGCGGCTTCGACCTGCTGCCTCGGAGCCTCGAATATATCAGCCAGGGGAATTTGGATTTCGCCATCGACCAGCAGCCTTATCTGCAGGGATTTTACACGGTCATGGAAATGGTCATGTTCCTGGCCTCCGGCGGGCTGGTCGGACCGGCCGACATCAATACCGGCCTGGAATTCGTCACCAAGGATTCGGTTGGCCCTTATCTCACCACCGCCACCCGCTATGAAGGCAAAAGTTCGAAAGAAGCCATCATATCGCGTTCCGGGCCCATTGCGAGCTAACGCACCATGGCCAGCAGCAGAACGGCCGTCGCCGTAAAACCCCCGTCACCAGGCAAACACCCGGCCCTCCGGGCACTCGGCATCACGCTGCGTGCTCCGGAAGCCGGCGTGGCGATCGTGTCCGTCATCCTGGCGATCGCATTCGGCGTGATGCGTCCGGCATTTTTGTCGAATGCGAATCTCGAAACCGTTAGCCAGTTCGTCGCACCCTGGGCCATTCTCGCCTGCGGCGAGATCATGTTGCTGATCTGCGGCGAGGTTGACCTGTCCGTCGGCCAGGTCTTTGCCATGGCACCGTTCGTCATGAATTTCGCCTATATGGCGGGCCTGCCGTTTCTGCTCGCTCTGGTCGTGGCGCTCGGCGTATGCGCCTTTCTGGGCTTTTGCATCGGCATGATTTCTGTCGTTCTCCGCGTGCCGTCCTTCATTACGACATTGGGCGCTCTGCTCTTGTTCAATGGATTGACGCTGACGCTGAGCGGCGCGTTTCCTGTCAACACACCAAACACGCCGTTTGCACCGCTGTTCGGCGGGTGGCAGTACAGCGAAATCGCCTGGGCTGTCCTCATCGCGCTGCTCATGCACGGGCTGCTGCGCCATACCAGCTGGGGCCTGCATACCGTAGCGGTCGGCGGCAATGCCACCGGCGCGGCCGAAGCCGGCATCCATGTGCGCCGCGTGAAAATCGGCAATTTCATCCTGTGCAGCACGCTGGGCGGTTTCGCGGGGATCATCAACGCTTTCCACGTGACCTCGATCGATCCGAATGCCGGCGGGTCGAACGTGATGTTTCTGGCGATTGCCTCATCCGTGATCGGCGGAACATCGCTCTTGGGCGGCTCCGGGACGGTTCTGGGCGGTCTGGCCGGCGCGGCGGTTCTGGGCATCCTGCAAGACGGCTTCACGCTTCTTGGCGTCAATGCTTTCGCCTTCGACATCATCACCGGCGCCGCCATTCTTCTCACCATGATCGCCAACGTCCAATTCGCGGATTTGCGGCGGAAAAGGCGCATATAAGCCATGGAAACAAACACCCTGACTCTGGAAGCCAAGAACCTCACCAAGAGCTTCGGGCAAACGCAGGTGCTGAAAGGCATTTCCCTGAACGTGGCGCGCGGCGAAATGCTCGGCATCCTTGGCGACAACGGCGCCGGAAAATCGACGCTGATGAAAATCCTCTCCGGATTCCAGCAGCAGACATCCGGCGATTTGCTGGTCGACGGGAAGCCGACTCGTCTGCTCTCGGTCGACCACGCACGGTCGTTCGGGATCGAATGCGTCTACCAGGATCTCGCGCTGGTCAATTCGCTCTCAGTTTACCACAACATGTTTCTCAACCGGGAAATCAAGCGCGGCTGGCCGATTTCGCTCCTCGACCATCGCGCCATGCGTGAGCGCGCGGCCGCGGCGTTGGATGAGATCGGCGTCAGCGTTCCCTCGATGGATGTGGAAGTCGGCACTCTTTCAGGCGGGCAGAAGCAGGCGATCGCGATCGCCCGGGCCGTGGCCTCGAATGCACGGATTTTGTTGCTCGACGAACCTCTGGCCGCCATGGGCGCCAGAGAAGCAAGCCTGATCATCGCCCTGATCGAGCGGCTCAAAGCCCGGGGCGATATCTCGATGATCATGATCGCGCATAACTACGTCCAGACCCTGGACGTGGCGGACCGGATCATGATGGTCCAGCGCGGCATATGCACGTTCGCAGGCCACTCCGCCAACACGTCGGTTACGGAGTTGCTGGACATTGTGCGCCGTGAATATCGCGAAGACGCCGCATGATATGGGAGTAATCCCAGAAGACGAGGAGACCGCATAAGAAAAACACCCGGTTTTCGACAGGCAATCGGGCTGCTCGAAGTTGTCCATAAGAAAAATCAAGAAGGAAATCAGGATGAGCTCGACTCTGGCACGCAAGACATTATCGGCTTGGCTTTTGAGTTCGGTGGGGATGGCAAGTTTGTCGCTGGCGCTGGCCCACCCGGTGGCGGCCCAAACGGCGACCGAGAACGGGACCACCGTCAATTTGCAACCCGCGCCGATCCAGGAGCTCGGGCAGACACTGGCCGACAACGGCATTACGGTTTCAAGCCGGTATAATGGTGAATTTGCCGCCAACCCATCCGGCGGCGAGCGGCAAGGCGCGGATTTCACCGGCGAATTGAACCTCGGTGCGGATTTTGACCTCGATCGCCTGGTCGGATTGCAAGGCGGCACGATCCACACGCTGTTCACCGCCCGCGCGGGCAATAATCTCGCCAGCAAGGCGATCAACAACAGCGTCTCCGTTCAGCAGATTTTCGGCGGCGGCCAGACCTATCAGCTGACGATCTTCACGTACGAACAAAAACTGTTCAACGATGCGGTCGATTTCACGGTCGGCCGGACGGATATCTTCGACAGCTTCGTGACGTCGCCGTTTTATTGCGACTTCCAGAGCAATGCTGCTTGCGGCAACCCCAGTTACGCGGGCAAGGCAGGCGGCATCGAATCATCGTACTATCCCGTGGCCGTCTGGGGTGGCCTCGTGCAATTCAATGTGACACCCAATATTTATTTAAAGACGGGCCTCTACCAAGGCGCGCCCAACATCAATCCGGTGGCGGGCCATGGCTTCAACTGGTCTTTCAACCACTCCGATGGCGCGCAAGGCGCGGCGGAAGTGGGTTACGCAACGAGCCGGCCGGGTGCCGCGCAACCTGACCAATATGATGCCGGCATTGTCGTGTCGCGCACACATTTCGCAGCGCCCTGGTTTAATGCGGAATCTCCGGAACAATTCGGGCAGAACTTCGTTTATGCCCAGGCGCAAAAGATGCTCTACCAGCCGGTGGCAAACGCCCCGCAAGGGCTCTACGCTTTCGCGGTGGGCATGGTCGGCACCCAAGGATCGAAGCAACAGGCTAATTATTCGGTGGAAGCCGGCGCGATCTATGAGGGGATCTTTCCCAGCCGTCCGCTGGACTATGTCGGCCTGATGGTGAACGAGGTTCATTATAACAACCGGTTCCTCAATTTTCTCCATCAGGAGCGCATCGCCGAAGGCGGAACGCAGAACCCGAACGCGAATCTGGTCATGATGGAATTGAACTACACCGCTCAGGTCACGCGCTGGCTTAATTTCACGCCGAACATCCAATATATCGTGAATCCGGATGGTCTCGGCGGGCTCGCTTATCCTACAACCAACCAGCACAATGCTCTGGTTCTGGGCTTGCAGTTCCAGGTCGACGTGGCCAATCTCTTCGGCCTGGCCCCAACGGCGGCGCCCCCTGCAGTGCCTGGCGCGGTGGCCCCCGTGGCCGCGCCTGCTCCGGCACCGGCGAATACTTATCTGGTATTCTTTGACTGGGATAAGTACAATCTCACGCCACGCGCTGTCGAGATCATCGGCAACGCTGCCACCGACAGCCGGTCGCAATCCGTCACGACGATTAACGTTTCCGGTTACACGGATACGTCCGGTTTGGCGGTTTACAACCAGAAGCTCTCAGTCCGCCGCGCCAAGGCCGTTGCGGCGCAGCTGATCAGCGACGGCGTGCCGGCGTCCGAGATCGAGATTCATGGCTACGGCGAGACGCATTTGCTGGTCCCGACTGGGCCGGGCGTTCGCGAGCCTCAGAATCGGCGCGTCGAGATCATCCTGCACTAACGCGCCCGCGTTGGACCGCCAGCCGCGCGTTAGCACGACTGGCGGCATGGCGCTTTGCGGCGCGGCACGAGCCCCCGGTTCCACAGCTGCGGAGCATCGGAAACTTTCAATGTTCGGTAGAAAGTGAGTCTATCGACCGGCGCCGTAACGTTTCGTGCCACCGATACGCGCAGACGAGCTCTGCATTTTGCCTCTTTAGCCTGCGATCGATCGCGGGCTAAAGATCGTTGGCTCGGCAATTGACATGTCGAGCTGACAAGGCTCAGCAGATGAAAAAGTTCTTAAGCTCTTTACTATTGGTTGCGAGTGTTGTTGTCAGCACTCCCGTGGCAAATGCCGGGACATGGTCAAGTGACCAATCGGCGATGTCCAACCGCCTGTCTCAATGGTATTATCACGGCGCCTGCAAGGGAATGACGCCGGCACAAGCGACGAGCTGCGCCGGCAATAATCGCTGGACATACCATATCGGGCCTTGAGCGCGCGGCCGGCCGGAACCGGCGGGACCGCCAGGACCCGGTCGTGCAACCGCGATCTCTGCGCCATAAACGAAGAGCGAGCGCTTGTCCGGCGCCATCCTTTGGGTGGTGTCCGGCGGAGCGCGGCGTAGACGATCCAAGACCCCGCCGCCTGCGGGTCGGCGTTGCCGCACGCCCTGATCAGCACCGCAAAACGCCCGGTATCCTTGCGGGTCCCTTGTGTGACCCGGTCAAAAATTGGTGATCACGACAACGGCTTCCAAGCGACGGCTTCGCCCGTGAGTAGAAAGCCTGTTGGCGCTCCGGCACCGCGGGACGCAGCCGAAATACTCGCTGCAGGCCTCCAGGAAACATTGTCGTACGAACCGTGACGGCAAGGAGTCGGCGTTATTCGCGCTCATTTTTGCCCTAAATATTTTTAGGGACGTGACGTGACATTCTTAAATACGTCATGTTGCGGCATCGCTAACAGCGCCGTCATCCGCGGCAACATCTGCACAAAATCGAAAACGCGACCATGGCAAAGGCGTTCACCGCGTTCAATCACGCTATCCCATGCGAGGGCGAACTCCAGGGCGCCGCGCTTGCCGCGATCGTCCGAAGGTTCGAGACATCAGGAAGCCGCTTCCCGTAGGATGACCGGCTCCTGCGTGACCGGAAAATTGACCGACCGCGCGATGAAGCACATCGCGTGGGCGCGGTGGTGAAGGGCGCGCGCCCGGTCTGCATCGGCGCCGGCCGCGATCGTGACGCGCGGACGCAGGGTCACGGAAGCGAACTGCCCCGCCCCGCTTGCCTCTTCAACCATGAGTCCCTCAGCATCGTCCTCATAGGAAATGACGACCACCCCGGCTTCGGCGCACAGACTCAAATACCAGAGCTTGTGACAGGCTGACAGCGACGCCACCAGCAGCTCCTCCGGGTTCCAACGGCTGGGATCGCCCCGGAAGGCCGGATCCGATGATCCGCTGATCGGTTGTTTCCCGGCCACCTCTATGAGATGAGCCCGCTCGTAGCCGCGATGCGTGACCGTCCCCTCTCCCCTATTGCCGGTCCATACCACCCGTACCGCATACCGGTGCTGCTTCTTCGCCATGCTGCCTCTCCCTCCGCCCAATAAGTATGAATGGCCCATAGACCTCGTGAACGCACCGCAATCGGGCATGAACGATATGCGCCGCCGACGATGATGAACAGGCCTCCTGCCCTCACCCTGTCTTGACTTGAAACATGCCGAGTTCTAGGGGCCGTGACGGCCAGAGGGCATTACACCCTTGGCCAATCACGGTCATCACGCAAAGAAGGATCACATGAACCCGCGATCTAGCAGCGAGCCCACGGAGGGCGATAGTCGGCGCTTTGCGCTGATCGTCTCGCCGCTGTGTGGCTTTGGCGCCGGGGATTGCCCCGTGACCGCGAGGGATCCAGCCCGCTGATCCGTCCGGCCCCGGCCTCCCTGGCTTGAGCAACAGCTTTAGCAATAGGAGGCCTGAATGGCCGAGGTTTTGAAATTCACCCCACGCCGTTTGCGTGCTGAAATGCCGGAATTCGGCCGGAGCGTTGCGGCACCCGGCAATGACAGCCTGCGCAATCTGCACCGCCACCGCCTATGTGCGGTTTGGCGGCAGGATGCGAATGGCCGCCTGTTCATGCAGTGGATGATCGACACCGCGACCTGACGCCCCGTCACGTCGCCGACACCGAAATCATCATGCCGATGAGAGGCTCGGCGAACCGCGCGCCGCCGCATGAAGTGCGGCCCGGCCGGGCGCTCTCCGCTTTCATCCGTTTGATTGTCGTTACAAATAAAAAGGCGCAGCCGCGCCATGGAACACGATAAATGAGCCAGATCACCAAGACCCCAACCGAGCCGGCGGTCGCCGTTCTCGACCAGGCCCATCTGGGCGACATCCGCGGTGCCTTCGGCACCATTGCCAAAGGCGATATCGCCCCGCGCGGCACCTGGAAGACCCGCCTCGTCACCTTGGCCGCCATCATCGGGCCCGGCCTGATCGTCATGACCGGCGATAACGATGCCGGCGCCTTCAGCACCTACAGCCAGGCCGGCCAGAATTACGGCTATTCGCTGCTCTGGACGCTGTTGCTCATGTTGCCGGTGCTCTACGTCAACCAGGAGATGGTGATCCGGCTCGGTGCGGTAAGCGGCGTTGGCCATGCCCGCCTCATTCTCGAGCGTTTCGGCAAATTCTGGGGCGCGTTCAGCGTCATCGATCTTTTCCTGCTGAACGCGCTGACCATCGTCTCGGAATTCATCGGCATCAATCTTGGTCTGCAATATCTCGGCGTGCCGAAGATCGCGGGCGTGTTCGTCGCCGCCGTTGTCATCATCGGTGCCGCCAGCACAGGGGATTTCCGCAAGTTCGAGCGCTTCGCGATGTGCCTGATCGCCTTCAGCTTTCTGCTGGTGCCGCTCTTTGTTTTGGTGCACCCCCCTCTCGGCGCCGTGGCGAACGGCTTCTTCCTGCCACAGATGCCGCATGTCCCGTCCAACGGCGTGGCCGCCGTTCTGCTGCTGGTGATCGGCATCATCGGCACCACGCTGGCCCCCTGGCAGCTCTTCTTCCAGCAGAGCTATGTCGTCGATAAGCGCATCACGCCGCGCTTTATCCGCTATTCGCGCGTGGATCTCGTGATCGGCTTTTTCATCGTGATCGGCGGCGCCGTGGCGCTGATGACGACCGCGGCCACAATCTTCGCGCACCACCCGGAATTCGGCAATTTCACCGACGATCTCGGCATCGCGGACGGGCTGCAGAAATATGTCGGCCGGCTGCCGGCGGTGTTGTTCGCATTGGCGCTGATCGATGCCAGCATCATCGGCGCCTCCGCCGTGTCGCTCGCCACGGCCTATGCGATCTCGGACGTTTTCAAGGCCAACCATTCGCTGCACCGCAAACCAAAGGAGGCAAAGTTCTTCTACGTCATCTATGGCGGTCTGCTGTTCGGCGCCGCGGCGCTGGTGCTCACCCCGGGCGTGCCGCTCGGGCTCATCACCAACGCCGTGCAGGGCCTCGCCGGCGTGCTGCTGCCGAGCGCCACGGTGTTCCTGCTGCTGCTTTGCAATGACCAGGCGGTGCTTGGGCCCTGGGTGAATGGGCGCTTCATCAACCTCCTCACCGGCATCGTCATCGCGGTCATGCTGCTGCTCTCGGTCATCCTCACGGCATCTGTGGTGTATCCCTCGATCACAGGCACCCAGATCATCGCGACCTTAAGTGCCGGTGGCGTCTTTGCCCTCATTGTCGTGCTCATGATGTTCGCGATGCGGCGGGGGAACGGCACTGCGAAGGCGCCCCCGATCGATCGTTCCAACCAGGATGAATGGCGCATGCCGCCCCTCGACAAGCTGCCGCCCGGCGGCTTCACCCCGGCGACGCGGGTCTGGATGATGGCGCTGCGCGGTTATCTCTTTCTGGCCGGCGGCCTGGTGATCGCGCGCATTATCGAACTTGCACTAACGGGGGCGCCTTGAAGAAAGAAAGCAGCCGCTTTTTGAAAAAAGCGGCGCAAAAACTTTTGTTATGCTGGGCCATAGGCGTTGTCGCCGACACAGCCCATGACCCAGCATAATAAAGTTTTTTTGCTACTTTTTGTTCACAAAATGTAGCGCTTCCTTTACGCGCTCAAAACAACGCCAGCCACCGCACACAGCGCCACCACGAGCAGCGGCGGCGCGCGCCACGCCACGAGCAGCACAAAGGCCGCTGCGGCGATCGCGAAATCGGCGGGATTCTGTACAGCACTGGTCCAGACAGGGCTGTAAAGCGCCGCGCCGAGCAAACCCACAACAGCGGCATTGGTCCCATGCATGGCCGCTTTCGCCGCCGGGTGCAGGGACAAAGCATGCCAGAACCGCAAGGCCCCGAGAAGACAGAGGATGCCGGGGATGAAAATCGCGACCAGGGCGATGAGCGCGCCGAGGATGCCCCCGGGCGCCACGCCGGCGACCGCCCCAAGATAAGCCGCGAATGTGAATAACGGGCCGGGCACCGCCTGCGCCGCGCCATATCCCGCCAGGAAACTGTTATCGGACACCCAGCCCGGCACTACGACGGCATTGCGCAGCAAGGGCAGCACGACATGCCCCCCGCCGAACACCAAAGCGCCGGAGCGGTAGAACGCATCGAACAGCGCCATGGCGCCGGCCCGCATCGGCACGAAGGAAACGGCCAGCAGCAGGAAGAAGGCGACAAGGCAGACCGCGCCGAATCGCGGCGAAACCGGTATGACGAGCCGGTCTGTCTGCGGACCGGCCTCGCCGCGGCATAACAGCCACCCGGCAATGCCACCGGCGAGGATCGTGCCGAGCTGGAAGATCGACCACGGCGCGATCAGCATCACGACCAGGGCGATGGTGGCGATCGAGGCGCGGATGCGATCGGGGCAAAGCGTCCGCGCCATGCCCATCACGGCCTGCGCCACGATCGCCACGGCGACCAGCTTGAGCCCGTGCAGCAACCCGGCGCCGGCATGGGAGCTGGCAATGCTGCCCGCCCCATAGGCGAACAGCACGAGGATGGCTGCCGAGGGCAGGGTAAAGCCGGTCCAGGCCGCCAGGCCGCCCAGCAGGCCGCCGCGCAGGAGACCGATGGCAAAGCCGGTCTGGCTGGAGGCGGGCCCGGGTAGGAACTGCGCCAGGGCCACGAGATCGGTATAGGCCTGCTCCGTGAGCCATTGCCGCCGCTGCACGAACTCAGCCCGGAAATAGCCGAGATGCGCGATCGGGCCGCCAAAGCAGGTGCAGCCCAGCCTCAGAAAAATCAGCAGAATTTCCAGAGGTTCCGCGATCGCAGAGGAGGACGGCGCAGGCTGATCGGATGCTGACTTGGACATAAAGGAAAGATAGCGGAAGTGGGCGCTTTTTGAAAAAAGCGCCGCAAAAACTTTTTTTATGCTGGGCCTCAGGCTGTGTCGGCGCCAACGCCCATGGCCCAGCATAACAAAGTTTTTTTGCTACTTTTTGTTCACAAAAAGTAGCGCTTTCTTGTGCTTGCCTTACGCCACCCGCACGGCAAAATCGCCGATCGCCGGAAAGCGCCGCATCACCTCCGGGTCATGTCCGGGCACCACCACCGTACCCGGCTGCGCCGCCAGGCCGCGCAGGATTTCCAGGCTGCGATACATCGCGATCAGATCGGTAAAGACGTTGAACGGGCGATCATGCGCCAGTTCGTCGTAATAATGCGTGACGTCGGAGGAGAGAATGACATTCCCCTCCGGCCGCTCGACGATGACCGCGAGCTGTCCCGGCGCGTGGCCGGGCAACTCGCGCAGCACGATTTTTTCGATCGAACGGTCTTCATGGTCGATCGGGGTCACGCGCCCTTGCGCGGCCAATTGCAGAATGAAGCGGTTATCATCTTCATCCATGACGTTCGCGAGCATCGGCCGGTGCGCGACATCGCTGCCGATGAAGGCAAGCTCCGTGCGCGACATCAGGATCTGCGCATTCGGAAACAGATCGAGATTGCCGGTATGGTCCCAGTGCGCATGGGTGAGAATCAGCCGTTTCACCGCGGCGGGGTCGATGCCGAGCTGCGCCAGCGCCTGCGCCGGCGCCATCGTCATTTGCCGCCGCCGCCTTTCACCGGCGGCGGCGCTGAACCCCGTGTCGATGACGATGGTCTCCTGCGCATTGCGCAGGATCCAGAAGAAATAGTCCATCTGCAACGGCCCGTCAGCTTCGCCATACTGACCGTAATTGAGATAGACTCCTCCCTTGGTCGTCGCCCGCGTCCCGTAACGGACCGCGATTACCTCCCAGGGAGAGCTCTTGCGGTGTTCGCTCAAAAATCCACATCCTTGGTTTCGGGCCCCAGCGCCGCGCCGATGGTGCCGATGATGCCGCCCAGGCACATCAGGACCGCCGACGCGGCCAACGGCGGAACCACCGCGCCGAGCCAGTTCAGATAGAAGGCGTAGAACGAGGGAATGATCACCGACAGGCTGTAACCGACACCAAATCCGGTGGCACGAACATCGGTGACGAAACGCTCATTGATGTAAGCGAGGAGCATGCCCCACGGCGCCGTCACCAGGACCGACAGCAGGCACACCAGCACGACGATGACGGGGAACGACAGACCTTTCGACGTGTCCAGGAAGTAGAGCAGAGCGGAACCGAACACCGCGATCACCGGCCCGAGGATGATGAACCAGCGACGCCGGCCGATTTTCTGCCCGATCATGCCGGAGCCCACATAGCTGAAGCACACCAGCCCATAGGAGAGAATCAGCGTGAAGGTCAGCTGGTATTTCTGAAGATGCAGAATATGCGGCAGCAACACGGAAGGCAGGAAGAACGCGATGAGATTCTGCGTCAGCCAGAAGCCGGTCATCATCACGAAAACCTGGAGCAGGCTGCGCCCGCTCTTGCCGAACACGAGATCCGAAAGCGGCACCTTCTCCGCTTCCGTCGCGGTCTCGGTTTTCCAGATTTCCGACTCGGACACCCGGAAGACGTAGTAGAGCGCCATCCCGCCGGCCAACACGCCGCCGATCACGAAGGGAATCCGCCAGCCGATTTCCGCGTAGGGCGAGTGAAGGCCGTTCAGCGGGAACAGCGCGAACATCACCACCGCCACCAGGTTGATCAGCACATAGGCGGCCGGGAAGCCGGCAAGGACCAGCCCGCCGACGAAACCGCGCTGGTCCTTCTCGGCATATTCGATCGCAAGCGGCACCGCGCCGGTGTAACCGCCGCCGAGGAAGATGCCGTCGACGAAGCGCAGCAGCACCAGCAGAATGAACGATGAAATGCCGATGCTCTCATAGCCCGGCAGCAGGGCGATCACGAAGGTGACGATGCCGAACCCGCTCATCGAGTAGATGGATGCCATCCGCCGGCCGATCCGGTCCGCGATCATCCCAAACAGCACGGCGCCGACCGGGCGGCCGAGCAAAGTGGTGACGAAAATGAGGGAGTTGAGCGCGGTCTCCAGCCCAGCCGACAAATGCAGCGGACGGAAAAACCCCAGCACCGGCACCAGCACGACGACCGGCAAATAGATGTCGAAAAAATCGATTACTTCCGAGAAAAACGCCCCGCGGATCGCGGACTTGCGACGTTGTTCAAGCGTATCCGTAAAGACCGTCGGCGCCCCGACAGCATCCAATCTAGCACTCATGGCGTTTCCCTTTTTACTATACACCAATCGGGGCCCGCCTTGCGGCGAGCCCCTTTCGTCGTCTTCGCCTTATTCCCCGGCAGGGGTCTCAAGAATTTGGCCGGCCAGGCTCTCGCTGAACCGGGCTATTTCCGTGTGGTCCTTGCCATGCCCGAGACTGGCCGATGCGGCCAGCCACAATTCGCGGCACAATCCGGCAAACGGCGTTGCCACAGCGCCGTCTTTCCCGACTTCGAGGGCGATGCCGAGATCCTTCGCCATCAGGTCCAGTCCGAAATTGCTGTTGAACTGCCGCGACAGGACGAACTGCTTGAACTTCTTCTGCGTGCTGTTGTTCATGCCGGTGGAGGCATTCAGCACATCGACCATTTTCTCCGGGCTCAGGCCGAAGGACTTGCCGATCAGCAGCGCCTCGATGCCGATCAGGAAGCCGCCGGCGGACACGAGATTGTTGAGGGCTTTCATCGCCTGACCGGCGCCGATCGCGCCCACTTCCGTGATCGTCGTGCCCATCGCGCGCAGCAACGGATCCGCGCGCCGCAGGGCGTCGGCCTCACCGCCTGTCATGATCGCCAGCTCGCCCGTCTTCGCGCGCGACACACCGCCGGACACCGGCGCGTCGATCATCGCCACGCCCTGGCCGGCGAGGTCTTCGGCCAGGCGCTTGGTGACGCTGGGGATGCCGGAGCTCATCTCGACGACCAGCGCACCGCTCTTCAGCAGGGGTTTGATCTGCCCGATCACGTCCGAAACGTACTGGCTGGTCGGCAGAATGGTGATGACGGCATCGGCATTCTCGGCGGCCGCTTTGGCGTCCTTCGCCGCGACACCGCCAACCTGGGCGGCGAAAGCTTCCGCCCGCCCGGGCACGGCATCGCACACGGCCACATTGAACGAGGCCGCCACCAGGCGCGCTGCCATCGGCCAACCCATGTTACCAATGCCGACAAAGGCGACCTTTTTGAAGGCGCCGCTCATACCGGCTTGCCTTCGGAATCGATGGCGCCTTCCTTCACCAGCACCTCATGCGCCGCCTTGAAGGCGTTCAGCCCGGACGGAATGCCGGAATAAGCCGTGGCGTGGATCAGCACGGCCTTGATCTCGGCAACCGTGACGCCGTTATTGAGCGCGCCTTTGACATGCAGCTTCAGTTCGCCGGCATGACCGGTCGCGGTCAGCATGGCCAGGTTCAGCAGGCTGCGCGTCTTGCGGTCCAGTGTCGGGTCGCCCCAGGCCCAGCCCCACGCCCAGGACGTGGTGGCGCGCTGGAAGGCCATCATGAAATCGTCGGCCTTCTCCATCGAGGCGTCGACATACTCTGCGCCCAGCACCGCACGGCGGATGGGCAAACCTTTATCGAATAGCGCTTTATCGTCTGACATTTGGAGCTCCTGGCGTGTGGGGTCGTTTGGCCGACCCATAACCATCATATTGTCAGACAATTTATCGATCCCTAATCGTCTGTCAATATGCACAGCTCCGCTCTATGATATAGGGTGGAACGTATAATAATTGATGACATTCATCGGTGAGGGTCATGCAGCATTCCCTAAAAATCGTCCCCCAGCCTGTGCGGCGCCAAGTGGAAGATGCCTTGCGGGAAGCCATTGTCACGGGGCGCTTCCTGCCCAATGACCATCTGCCGGACCGCATCCTGTGCGAGACGTTCGGCACCAGCCGGAGCGTCGTGCGCGAGGCGGTGAGGTTGCTTGAGGCGGAAGGACTGATCGTCGTCTATCCTAACCGCGGCCCCTTCGTGGCACCGCTTTCGGCGGCGGAAGCCCGCGAAATCTATGAAGTCAGGGCGGCGTTGGAACCCCTCGCGGGCGAGGGTTTTGCACGCCACGCCACCCCGGCACAGCAGGCCGCATTGCGCGCCGTGTACGAGGAAATGCGTGATCACGGCGCGACCGAGACGCGGCAAGCCCTGCTCGACATGAAACGGCGCTTCTACGATATTCTGAGCCAGGGCTGCGGCAACGCTTATGCGGCGCGCATGCTGGAACGGCTTCTTTGCCGCAACGCACAATTGCGCGCCACCTCCCTTTCCTGCCCCGACCGTCTTCCCCACACCCTTGCGGAGATGGGCGAAATCGTCGCGGCGGTGGAAAACCGCGACCCAGCCGCCGCCGCGGCGGCGTGCCGCCGGCATGTCGAACGTGCCGCCGAGGTCGCGCTCGCCATTTTGGTGGACGCGGAGAAGGAGGCTTCTTTTTGCGAACAAAAAGAAGCCTAACAAAATGTTGGTGAGCATCGTGCGCTGGGCCTGAGGCGTTGAACCGCACGGGCCCAAAATAAACAAAGTTTTTTTGCTACTTTTTGTTCACAAAAAGTGGCGCTTCCTTTCCTCGTTTTTTCCTTTCGGAAGGCAAGGCCGGCGGCGACGCGGCGGGGCCGCGGCTCAGCCGAAGGTGAAGGCATAGGCGTCCACCCCCGGATCCAGGAAGCGGATGGAAAATACGTGGTCGGCGACGGGACCGGTCAAACGCACAAGCTGATAGAGGCGTTGTGCCGTCACGGTGCCATTGCCGGCCGCGTCGATATCCGCGCCACGGTCGGACCCGGGCGCGTGGCCGTCGATCAGGACCTGGAAACGGACCGGTTTGCCGTTCCGGGCGGGGCCAAGCACGAGGTTCAGGTCCCGCGCGTGAAAGCGGAAAGTGATCCCACCGCCCGGCTGGTCGAGGACCGCATCCTCCGCGCCGACTCGCCAGTTTCCGGCCAGCGCCCATTGGTTCAACGCCAGCGCCGCCGGGGCGGTATAATCATGGGGTTGATCGGGAACGGCGCCCCCCGGTGAGACGAAATCGGTGGCGCGCTCCGTGCCGATATAGGTTTCCGGCGAGGCGATGTCGGCCACGTCGGCGGCTTCCTCGATCCCGCCGCCCGTGACGGCGACGATCCCGGTAGGAACCGCCTTGTCGCCCGCTTCGCGCAACAGCTCCTGGATCACGCGCTCGGACGCGCCGTAGCCGCCCTCGCCGAACTGGTGGTAGCGGATATGGCCCTGCGCATCGATGAAATAATCCGCCGGCCAATATTCATTGTTGAAGCCGCGCCAGATCGCATAATGATTGTCGATCGCCACCGGGTAATCGATGCCGAATTTCTTGATCGCCGCGCGGACATTGTCGCTGTTGCGTTCGAAAGCGAATTCCGGCGCGTGCACGCCGATGACGATCAAGCCCTGGTCCCGGTATTTTTGCGCCCACGCCTCGACATAAGGCAGGGAGCGCAGGCAGTTGATGCAGGAATAGGTCCAGAAATCGACCAGCACGACATGGCCCTTCAGCCCCTGCGCGGTCAGTGGCGGGCTGTTCAGCCAGGCCACGGCGCCGGCCAGCGGTGGCAGATCGCCTTCGATGGGCAGCACCGGCTGCTGGGGTTCGGTCGCGGCCGCCATTATCGTGGAATCGGCGCTCATGGTCGGCGCGGCCGGCTTGGCCGGAGTCAATTGGTCGAGCAGGCCCTGCTCGATGCCGTTGGTGCCGGCGACCGACACGCGCGTGAGCAGGCCGGTGTCGAGGCCGAGGGCGATCATGACGACCCCGGCGAAGACCGCAACGCCGAGGCCGCGGCGAATCCATTCGCCGGCGCCCAGTGAGCGCTTCATGGCGGCGAAGACCCGGCCACCCACGAGCAGCGCGACAGCGAGAGAGGTCGCCGCACCCGCGGCATAGCTGAGCAGCAGCAGCGAGGTGCTGAGGCTCGCCCCATTCAAGGCCGCGCCCGTCAGCAGCAGCCCCAGGATCGGCCCCGCACAAGGGGCCCAAAGCAGCCCGGTCGCGGCGCCCAGCAGCAGCGACGAGGCGAACGAAGCACTCTCATTTTCGCTGGAGGTTCGCCGCGACAAATGCGCCCCCACGGCCACCAGCGGCCGGGTCAAACGGTCAGCCAGATGGGGCAGGAGCAGGGTAACGCCAAAAATCGCCATCAGGACCAGCGCGGCGAGCCTGCCAAAATAATTGGCCTGGACGATCCACCCCCCGCCGATGGCGGCGAGCGAGGCAATGGCTGTGAACGTGACCGCCATCCCGATCAGGATCGGCAGACCGGAGCGCACGAAGGGCCGGTCCGAGCGCGCGAACACGAAAGGAAGCACCGGCAGAATGCAGGGGCTGAGGATCGTGAGCACGCCGCCAAGATAAGCGACCAGGATCAGCAGCATGAGAAGCCTTCAGCTATCAGTGTGGGTGACGAGCACCGGATCGGACATGAATTCGTCCGGAAACACTTTCTTCAGGGCGGCCAGTTTCGGCAGATCGAAGGTGGCGATGTAGGGGCTGTCCGGATGGAACGCCAAATAGTTCTGATGATAATCCTCGGCCGGATAAAAGCCGGTATCCTTGCCGATTTCGGTGACGATCGCGCGCGGAAAAACGTGCGCCTGGCCAAGCTGCGCGATATAGGCTTGCGCGATGGCCGCCTGCTCCGGCGTGGTCGCGAAGATTTCCGACCGGTATTGCGGCCCTTCATCCGGGTATTGCCGGTTGCGCTGGGTCGGGTCCGTGGTGACGGAGAAATAGATCTGCAGGAGCCGGCCGAAGGTCACGATTCGCGGATCGTAGGTGATCCGCACGGATTCCGCGTGCCCCGTGGTGCCGGTGCTGACAATCTCGTACTGAGCGGTCGCCGCGCTGCCGCCATCGTAACCGGCGACCGCGTTGGTCACGCCGCGGACATGCTGGAAGACGCCTTGCACGCCCCAGAAACAGCCACCGGCCAGGATCAGCGTTTCCGTGCCGGCGGTCTTCACGGTTTCGTCCAAGGCGGGCGCGGGCACACGCTGGTCAAGATCGGCCCCGCGCGCCGCGCCGATGCCAAACCCATTGGCGAGGCCAAGGACCGCGACGGCCGCCACCGCACATACCGACGCCGGGAGCAGATGATTTTTATGACGTAGCATCCTGATGTCTCCGCTGATCAAGCCGGCTGGAATGAAAGGGCGGCGCCGTTCATGCAGTAACGCAAGCCTGTGGGCGGCGGGCCATCGGGAAACACATGGCCCAGATGGCCGCCACAACGCGCGCAGTGAACCTCGGTGCGCTCCACGCCGAAACTCGTATCCAGGCGTTCGCCGATCGCGCCGGGCAGCGGCTGCCAAAAGCTCGGCCAACCGGTGTGGCTATCATACTTCGTTGCCGAAGAGTACGCATTCTGGCCGCACCCCAGGCAGCTATAAGTGCCCGCCCGCGTCTCCCGGTCCAGCGGACTCGAATAAGGGAATTCCGTGCCTTGTTGCCGCAAGATCTCATAGGCCGCGGGGCTGAGCAGCTTGCGCCACTCGGCATCGGTATGGGTGACGGGAAAATTGGCCGTTGCTGCCGTTTCCGCTTCCGCGACATGAGGCCGCGGCCATAGCGCGACTGCGCCGACGCCGGCCAATATTGTCATTCCAAGCAAATCTCTCCGGCGCGGCATGGTGGTTTCCTCCTCAAAATGGGCGCCGCCCTGGTGCAAACGAGGTGTCCGTCACCGGACCGGCGCTCTCACCCTATGATGACACCGGCGCGGGCCATTTTATTCCCGATGGTTCCGAAATGTCCGCACCATGCGCGGAAACCGCCCCGCCGATTCACCGGCGGGCTTCAGCCCCTTCAAATGACCGATTTCTCCTGCTGCCGGACCGCATTCGCGATGGGATGGAGAAGTTCGGCGGGGGCAACACCGACCAGGCTGAAACCGGTGCCCCGGCTGGCCCAGGTGAAGCCCTGGAGATCGCCAAAGCTGTGCGCCGCCATCCGGGTGTTCATGTCCATGGCCATCGGCCGCATCAGCACGGCAAGGCGCTGGCCCTGGTCGTTGCTGTACATCAGGAGGCCGGCCGGCCCGTGAGGAGTCGCGACCACCCGGCCGCCCATGAAGACATAGCCAGCCGCCGTGAGATCGGGAACCGCGACCGTCCGGCCGATGCGCGAGGCGATCCAGTTGACCAGCTCCGCCTTGTCCACCGCGCCAAACTCCACGGAATGCGCGCGATCCGTCCCGAAGACGCTGAACGTATAGGCGGCCTCATGGGCCAGAGCCGCAATGCCATTGTTTTCCGGCACTTCCGACATCTGGCCGCGCATTGACCAGCCGCCAATGCCACCGGCGACCAGCAAAAGGACGGCGGCCGCCATCGAGCGCCAGGAACGCCATTCGCCGGACCGCCGCCGCGCATCCATCAAATGGCGGAGATTCAAATGCGGCGGGATCGGCTCATCGGCGATCGGCGCGGCGGCCGCACGGAGCGCGTCCCGCTGGCGTTGAAAGGCCGCGACCTGCGCGGCCACCTCGGGATGCGTATCGAGATAGGCCTGCACCTCGCTACGCCGCGCCCCATCCAACACTTCATCGACAAAGCCATGGAGATCGTCTTCCGAGATCGGACGGGGGGGGATCATTGAATTCTCCGCAGATAGGGGCGGTCGGATACGGGTTTCGCCTGCTCTTCGACAAGCTTGAGAAGCCGCGCGCGGGCGCGGGCGAGGCGGGACATCACGGTGCCGATCGGAATATCGAGAATGCGCGCGGCATCGGCGTAGCTGACATCTTCGACGGACACGAGGAGCAGCACGCTGCGCTGGTCGTCCGGAAGCTGCGCAACCGCCGCCAGGACATCGGCGTGCCGCAGCGCATCCTCCTGGGTCGACGACACCATTATGTCGGACTCGTTGGCGTCATCCAGCGGCAGCTCCTGCCGCCGGCGCGCGCGGCGGAGATGGTTGACCGCCAGATTATGCAGGATGGTGAACAGCCAGGTCCGCGGGTTGCCGTCTACCCGCCGCTGATGCCACCGGCTGATCGCCCGCTCCAGGGTATCCTGAACCAGATCGTCGGCGGCTCCCGCGTCGCGCACGAAAGTGCGGGCATAGCGCCGCAAGGCGGGGATGATGGGCTCAATGAGCTCCGCCATTTCAGCCATCGTGACATCCTCTCGAACCGCCATCGGCATGCAACAACATGGTCATCCCCGCGCCAGAGAAGGTCTGGCGTTATAGGGAAGACAATCCTGCCTGTCATTTATTCCCGGCGCGGCGTTTTTCCTCGGCAGATTCAACCCGCCTGCGGGTCACAGCCGGCAGCCCTTCATTTTTCAGGGAATTTTGTTGGAAAAGCCGTAGCGCGCCCCTGTGAGGCGCTCGATATGACAGACAGATTGCCTTATCTGCCGCCATGACGAAAGAACGAAGATCTGGTATGCTGTGGCAGATTTATCCAAATTGTCGGAACTGATTCAGGTGACTCCGAGCAAGCAGACTCATTGGGAAAACGTCTATACTGCCAAAGGGGAAGACGAGGTCAGCTGGTTTCAGGAAACGCCGGCCCCGTCCCTTGAATTGCTCGAACGCGTCGGCGTGAAGCCAGCGGCGGCACTGATCGATGTCGGTGGCGGCGCCTCCCGTTTGGTCGATTGCCTTCTCGCACGGGGGTTTGGGAACATCACCGTCCTGGATTTGTCGGCAGCCGCACTTGCGGCGGCACGCATGCGCCTTGGCAGGACAGGCGACAAAGTGAAGTGGATCGTCGCCGACGCGGCGGAATGGCGCTCGGATGAAACCTATGACCTTTGGCATGACCGGGCCGCTTTCCATTTTCTGACCCAAGCACAAGACCAACAGGCCTATATTCGGCGGCTGAAGCAGTCTCTCCGGCGCGGCGGGCACGTAATCATCGGCACTTTCGCGCCGGACGGTCCCGCGACATGCAGCGGCCTGCCGGTCGCGCGACACAACGCCGAAAGCCTTTCAACCCTTCTCGGCGACGATTTCGTTCTGGCCGATACCCGACGCCACGAGCACACGACGCCATGGAAATCCGTTCAGAAATTTCAGTTCAGCACGTTCCATTATGCCGAATAAACCAAGATTTACGAACCATGGAATGCCGGCAACTGCACATCTCAGCATGAGCAAGGAGGCTAAAGATCGATGACCCCCATGTTCATCGAATTCACCTGTTCGAGAAACGTCACGAATGTGACCTTGGCGGGAAGGCTGATAATGTTCGTGTAGTAAAAAGTTTGTGCGGCGGCAGCCAAATGAACGATGGGGACATTGGTGATCTGACTGAGATTGGGGCCGCCAATCCACCAATTATTTCTTGATCTCCCGCTGTGACCTTGCGCCAACACGATCTTTTCGCCCACATAGTGCCGGCCTTTATGGTCAAAGCTCATCGTGCCGATAAAAGCGAAATTCAGCTCTCCGGGCAACGTGTCATAGCTTGCGCACCCAATGGCGGAGCCCGGCTTTATCTGCGCCTTAAACCACTCAGCAACATCTTTCGAAGCTTTTCGCCCCGCCTTGACCGTGAGCGTGCAGCCTTTGTTACCACAATCGATCTTGGTAATTCCATGCCACGTCCCAGCCTGGTTGGCAGTAATCGAATGATCGGTAATGTCGAACTTCATATTCGACAGACCGACCATGTTGAACGTGAACTCGTTTTCCCTCGCCACCGCGAGGGTGCCGACGTCATCGTCTTCCTGATCCATTCAACGCCTTCCTGAAATTGTTTATGGCAGTCATTACAGGATCGGTATAACGAAAACGGCGGAATTCACAAAGAGTGCGCGCAGGGCGGATATCCGCCCTGCGCGCGCCTTTAACGCTGCGTGACGATGTTTCCGGCGCGGCTACGGTCGAAGGCTTTCTCCCACTGCGCCACCACGATCGTGCCCAGGCTGTTGCCGATGACGTTGAGTACCGCGCGCGGCGGGTTCACGAAGCGGTCGACGCCCAAAATCAGCACGATGCCCGCGAGCGGGATCGCGTTCATCGCCGCCAGCGTCGCCGCCAGGGTCACGAAGCCCGCCCCGCTCACCCCCGCCGACCCTTTCGAGGTCAGCATCAGCACCAGCAGGACGACCACCTGTTGCGAGATGGTGAGCGGCGTGCCGGTGGCCTGGGCGATGAACAAAGCGGCCAGCGAGAGATAAATCGCCGTGCCGTCGGCATTGAAGGTGATGCCGGTGGGGATGACCAGGCCGACCACCGAACGCTGGCAGCCGATCGCTTCCATTTTCTGCATCACCTGTGGCAGCACTGCCTCGGACGATGAGGTGCTGAAAACGATCAGCAATTCCTCTTTCAAGTAGGAGAGCAGCGCCAGCAGCCGCACCCCGGCAAAATGCGCCACGATGCCGAGCACGACGAACACGAACACGGCGCTGGTGGCATACACCGCCAGCACGAACTCACCGAGCTGCACGACGCTGCCGATACCGTATTTGCCGATGGTGAAGGCCATGCCGCCAAAGGCCGCGAGCGGCGCCAGATACATCACGATGCGCACCATGCCGAACAGCGCCTGCACCAGCTCGTCGAGCACGTCGACCAGCCGGCTTGCGCGGTCTTTCATTTGCGCCAGAACGACACCAAACAGCACGGCAAAGAAGATCACCTGCAGCATGTTGTTGCGCGCGAACGCATCGGTGATGCTGGATGGAATAATGCCCATGATGAAGCTGACCACGGTGATCTGCCCGGCGACATGAGCGTAGCTGGCGACCGCGCCGGCATTGAGCGAATGCGGGTCGATATGCATCCCCGCCCCCGGCCGCAGGATGTCCGCGACGAGTCCGCCCATGATCAGCGAAATCGTCGACAGCACCTCGAAATAAAGGATCGCCTTGATCCCGACCCGGCCGACCTCGGAAAGATCGCCCATCCGGGCGATGCCGACCACGACGGTGATGAAGATCACCGGCGCCAGCAACATGCGAATGAGTTTCACAAACCCGTCCGCCAGCGCTTGCGTACCTGCCGCCTCATGCGGCCAGACCACGCCGACAATGACGCCGAGCACGGCGGCAATCAGCACCTGCAACCACAGCGGCCCCAGCGTAAAACCCGAGCGCGTCCGCGCCGACACTACATCCGATGCCATATTTATTTCCTTATTTGCATTCCTGGGCGTTCTGAATCGAAGAATCCGGCGCCCATGATGGGCGCCGGACCGGGAGCTTAGTCGCTCAGGCTCTTCATCTCCTTATAGAGATCGCTCTTGCCTTCGAAACCGATGCCCGGCAGCGGCGGCAGCGTGACATGGCCGTTCTCCACCCGTACCCCGTCCGGGAAACCGCCATAAGGCTGGAACAGATCCGGATAGGATTCGTTGCCGCCGAGGCCGAGGCCGGCGGCGATGGCCAGCGACATCTGGTGCCCGCCATGCGGAATGCAACGCGAGGGCGACCAACCATACTCTTCGAGCATTTTCAGCGTGCGCTTGTATTCGACCAGGCCATAGGACAGCGCGCAGTCGAATTGCAGCCAGTCGCGGTCCTTGCGCATGCCGCCATAGCGGATCAGGTTGCGCGCATCCTGCATCGAGAACAGGTTCTCGCCGGTCGCCATCGGCTTGGCGTAATGCTGCGCCAGCTCCGCCTGCAATTCGTAATCCAGCGGATCGCCCGCCTCTTCGTACCAGAACAGGTCGTAAGCCGAGAGCCCCTTGGCATAGGCCACCGCGGTCGCGGTGTCGAAGCGGCCATTGGCGTCCACGGCCAGCTGGCAGCCGGACGGCAGCATGCTCAGCACGGCCTCGATGCGCTTGATGTCATCGGCCAGCGAGGCGCCGCCGATCTTCATCTTCACCACGGTGTAGCCACGGTCGAGATAGCTCTGCATCTCGGCCCGCAGCTTCTCGATATCCTTGCCCGGGTAATAATAGCCGCCCGCGGCGTACACGAAGACGCGCGGATTCGCCTTGCGCCCATGATCGTCCGCCAGCATCTGGAACAGCGGCTTGCCGGCGATTTTGGCGGTCGCATCCCAGATCGCCATGTCCATCGTACCGATCGCCACCGACCGCTCGCCGTGGCCGCCCGGCTTTTCGTTCTTGAACATCGTCGCCCAGATCGCGTCCGGGTTGAGATTATCGCCCGCCGCGTTAAGCAGCGTTTCCGGCTTGGCTTCCATGATCCGAGGGATGAAGCGCTCGCGCATCAGCGCGCCCTGGCCATAGCGGCCGTTCGAATTGAAGCCGTAGCCCACCACGGGCTTGCCATCGCGGACCACGTCGGTGATCACGGCAACCAGGCTCAGCGTCATTTTGCTGAAATCGATATAGGCATTGGCGATGGCCGATGAAATCGGCACGGTGCGCTCACGGATTTCGACGATACGCAATGGTCTCTCCTCAGTTTATTCTGCGGTGCTGGCCGCTTATTTGGCATCCAGTGGAGGCGGCCGGCCCGCGCGCACTTAGGAACATCTCGGCTGACTTATCAAGCGCCGCGCCGCGACAAAAAGCGCGCAAGTTCAATATCCTGAACTTCAGTTCAGAGAAAACCAAATTCGCTCTGTTGCCGATTCTATCATTTCGATAAATCAGATAACAAAACGCGTCGCCGCTTGGTGTCGGTTCGGCGCGCCGGTTCCGCAAGAGAAATGTTCGGGCCGCGACATATTTGCGTGTTGTCAGCGTCACAACCTAAGGTTATTAACAAACACAACCAAAACATCTTTCTTAACAAGAATGACAGTTTCTTGAAGATTGTTTGGCTGCGTCTCCCTTCGGCTGTCTCGCCTGTTTCAATACCAGAGAGGATACCGTGAAACACCTACCGACCGTCACGAAGTTTCTTGCCATTCTTGGCGTATTTGGCCTGTTTGTCATCGGCTCCACGATCTACGTGACGACCGAGATGCGCGGGCTAACGGCCGGTTTCGAGCACGTCAACGCCACCGCCGGGACAGCCGCCCTCGATATTACCACGGCGAACCAGGCTCTGGACGGGGCCGAGGCTGACATCGAGTGGCTGCTCATCGACACCACCAATTCGGGCATTCAAGGCGCGCTCGGCAAGCTGGCGACCAATCGCAAGAAATTTGACGCTCTCATGGTTGGCGCGGAGAAAGCCGTTCCCCAGCAGGCCGACGTGCTCACGTCATTGCAAACGCGGGGCGATACCCTGCTGAACGCATCCTGCGCGCAATCGATCAAGCTCGGGGCGGCGGCGGCGACACCGGCTGAGGTTACCGCGTCCCAGAAGGAGTTCCTGAGCCATTGCCTGCCCGGCTTTCCATCATTGATCAACGATCTGGCCGCCGTGCGCGATAGCTCGCGCAAGCAGGTCGGCAATGACCAAGCCATTCTGGATTCCGCTGCCGGGAAGACGATTTTCACAACGTTCGCCCTGGTTTTGGTGAGCCTGATCGTGATCCTGGTTTGTGGATTTTTCGTGGTTCAGGCCTGGATCGTTTCGCCGATCAAGGGGCTGCAGAAGACGATGGGCGACCTTGCAGGCGGCAATCTGCGGGCAGTCGTTGCTGGCATCGAGCGCCGGGACGAGATCGGCGGCATGGCCCGGGCCGTGCAGATTTTCAAAGATGCCGGGCTGGAGAAGCAGCGGCTGGAGGAAGACGCCAAGGCGGCTGCCGCTCAAATGGACGCGGAGCGCGTGGCCAACGAGGCGGCGCGTGCCGAGACGGCGGCGCAACAGCGCCGGGTGGTGGACTCGGTGGCGGCGGGTCTGGTGAAGCTCTCCGGCGGCGATCTGATGTTCCGCCTGACGGAAGCGTTCTCGGCCGATTACGAGAAGCTGCGCGGCGATTTCAATGCGGCGATGGAGAAGCTGCAGGTGACGATGCAGGCCATCGCCACCAACACACAAGGCGTGCGCTCGGGCGCTGAGGAAATTACCCAGGCGTCGGACGATCTGTCGCGGCGCACCGAACAGCAGGCGGCGAGCCTGGAAGAGACGGCGGCCGCACTCGATGAGATCACCGCGACGGTGCGGCGCACCGCCGAGGTGGCGAACGAGGCACGCGACCTGGTCTCGACCTCGAAGACCGACGCCGAGCGGTCCGGCGAGGTGG
>Ga0310813_10000168_pt1 | contig 49291 bp, 40 predicted proteins | sample YN3metagenome_FD_203086 | JGI IMG/M metagenome (GOLD analysis project Ga0310813, IMG submission 203086) | Soil microbial communities from experimental microcosm in Duke University, North Carolina, United States - YN3 | ecosystem: Engineered > Artificial ecosystem > Soil microcosm > Unclassified...
GGCGCCAAGGCGCTGGCCGGGTCGGGACTGCTCATCACGACGGTCTGCCAGTCCAGCTCGTCCACGATTCCGCGGCTCAAGGACGACGGCACCCGCGTGCGCTTCGAGGCGACGAACCAGGCGCTGCTGTCGGCGGGACCCACGCAGGCCCAGGCGCAGGCGCGGCTGGTGGAGGGCGCGCAAGGGACGCCGTCGATGACGTTCGAGCTCGCGCCGCCGCGACAGGAGAAGCCGCTGCGAGTCACCGGCGCCGCGATGGTCGATTCCTGGAATCCGCCGCGCCCGAACGTCCATCACCGCATCGAGGCCTCCACGGACGGGGGCAAGACGTGGACGCCCATCGTCAAGGACTGGATCATCGTCCGCCGCGAGCCGGAGGCGAAGGCGGTCGGGGCTCCGACCTGTGTTTGGGGGAGCGGAGCGGTTTCCGGCCCGGCGCCGGTCCGGGTCCGTTTCAGCAACGACCGGGGTCAGCTGTACTTCCGCGCGGAGGCCCATCTGGCCTATGAAACCCCGGGCCGGGATGCGACGAAGGTGACGTTCGATTGGACCGAGCGCCGGGGAGCGCAGCGCCAGTCCCACGTCTTCCCGAACTCTTCCGCGGAAGAGTGGTCGCTCGAGACCGGCAAGGACGTCGAGACCCGCTGGGTTGAGTACGAGCCGGTCGCTGCGACAAAATAAACCGTTTAGTTGGTCGCATTCCGGCGGCGTTCGCGGTAGCTCCAGAAGCACAGGATGCTCCAGTAGAGGGGCCAGAGGACGGAGCAGGTGGCGTCCACCACCCGCCCCGCCTCGACCATCCGTTCTCTGCGAATCGCAACCGCCGTGCCGACCAGGCCGATCAGGTACCCCGCGACGATCAACGTCCACATGCGGAGCCCGCTTGGCGCCGCGCCCGCGGCCGCAGCCTCCGACCGAGCGCCGGGCAGAAGGCCAGCAGGAGCGCGCCGGCCCCGGCTTCCAGGAGCGCCAGGACCGAGCCGAAGCCGCCGCCGGCCACGGTCCGGCCGAGGCATCCTCCGCCGCCGTTGCCGCCGCCCCCGCCGCCGACGTTCGCCGGGTCGCCCTTCGGGCTGCCGGGATCATCCGGGGGAGGAATGAACTTGTAGCGACGCAGGTAGTTGGCGCCGAAGTCGTCCTCCTGCCCGGCATACATCACGTGGTGGTCCGCCGTGCCGATGTTGATCGGGTCGATGGTGCCGGCGTAGGACGCCGCGGCGCCGACCGGGTAGGCCGTCGCGACGGCGCCGAAGAGCCGCGTGGGCGTGTCGAAGAAGACCCCCGCGGCGGGGTAGTAGGCCACCCCCAGCGTCACCGGGTTCCAGCGGGTGTCGGTTTCGGTCCACGCGATGAAGTACTGCTGCGCCTCGCCGCCCCAGGTGACGCTCGGCCCCAGGTAGAACCGGTTGGAGCCCATGTCGGACTTCGCGATGTCGATGAGGGGGCTGACCGGCTGGCCCGTCGCATCCGTCAGCCTCATCTGGAGCGAGCCGACGAATTCGACCTTCTGCTTGCCCTTGAACACCACATCCTCCACGGTCTCGTAGGCGACCAGGAACGTCGACGAGGCCGCGTCGTTCCCGGGGCCCGCCGCGACGTAGGCGCGCTGCACGATGTCCGTCGGCGGACTGATCACGTCCCAGATGATGCCCGGTGTGTTCGTCCCCGCGGGCAGGAAACGGCCGCGGACGCGGCTCTTGCCGAGGTTGAAGACCAGGCTGGTGACGTTCCAGGTCATCAGCGAGCCGAGCGGTACGTCGTCCGCCGTCCCCAGCAGGTTGTCGGGTCCGGGCAGGATCAGCGAGTCGACGCGGGGAGACGGGTCCGTGGGCACGCTGTCGTAGGACAGCTCGGTCTTCAGGTTCGCGGGCACCGAGCCGTCCACGATGTTCGTGGAGTAGTTCGTCGGCCCCTTGATGAAGAAGCGCTCCTTCGCGTTCGACAGGTCGACGAACGTGCTCAGCGGGTTGCCGGTCGGGCTGTAGAGCCGGTATCGCGCCCGAGCCTGGGCGCGGAACACGTGGCGGTACTGGTAGCCGGGATTGGCGTTCTCGATCGCGCCGATGACCGGACTCTCGAGCGTCTCCCAGGTGATGACGTACTGGAGGCCGTCCCAGGAAATGTCCGGGAGGATCGACGGATGCACCGCGCTGGTATCCGTTCCGGAGGGATTGTTCGCCGTGCCGCCGATGCCCATCGACACTTCGACGTTCGAGCCCGCCACCGGCGTCACCGCGAGCGTGGTCGGGTCGACCGTGACGCGCAGTCCGACGATGCGGCTGTTCGAAGGATAGGGGTCCTGCGCGTAGGAGAACTCGACGATGCCGCTGTTGTCCATGTCGGTCACGGCGCTGCCGAAGATGGTGGCGTCCGTCCAGTTGCCTTCCGACCAGACGACCATGAACTCGTTGCTGCTCGGGTTGTAGCGCACCCGCGGCCCGAACGCGGCGTCGTTGGTCGTGATCGGCCCGAGCGTGACCCCGACGTACGGCTTCCCGGCCGTGATGGGGTCGCCCATGACGACGAGGCCGCTGCCGTCCACCCGGACCGCCCGCGCGCGGATGATGGACCCGTTGAGCCAGTTGTGCGGCGGCTGCGTGGTCGACGAGTTGAACACGATGTCCTGGTGCCAGACCGTCAGGTAGTACTTGTCCTTCGTGTTCCACGCCAGGTGGACGCCGGGGATGCGCCAGAGGCCGCCGGCGGGGGAGAGCGTTTCGAAGTTGCCCACGAGCGGGTCGACGACGACGGGGAAGACGGCGCCCGCCAGGTAGTCCTTCGGGACGTGGATCGCGAGCTCGTTCTCGCGGACGGACACCCGCAGCTCCCGCACGTGGCCCGCGGCGTCCATCGCGACGGCATCCTTATAGAGGAGCCGGTTCTTCCCGGACGCGTCGACGAAGGCCACGGTCTTCGAGTCCAGCGCCTTCGGGCGGAGCGCCGAGCGGACGGGAATACGGACGTCGAGCTCCTCCCGGACGGGCCGGGTGAGGACGAAGAGCTGCTCGACGGCCTCCTGCCGGAGCCAGTACTGCTCGCTCCAGCCGTCGTCGTCGAAGCGGATGCGCTCGCCGTCCAGGCGCGGGGCGACCGCGGAAGCCCGCAGAGGAACTCCGCCCACGACGAGCCCGGCGCGGCCGAAGTCGACCCGGGCCCCCTGGGCCGTGCTGAATTCGAGTCCGGAGATGTCCGCTCCGACCCGGTAGACGCCGTCGCTTCCGGCGCTCAGACCCGGCAGGGTCGATGCCGGGACGGCCAGGAGCGCCAGGGCCAGGAGGCCCGCGAACGCGAGACCGTGGGAACGCATACTCTTCGTCCTTTCTGGAATGAATGCAGGATCCGCCAGCACGCCCATACCATCCCGGGCTCGTGGCGATCGTCTTAAGAAATCCGGCGCCGAATTCGGAATCCGGGGGGCGATGTAAGAAACCGGGTGTGGAACCCATATATGGGTCTGAAGGGCGGGCGATTCCGGAGAGAGACGGCTTCTGTTTCAGGCCGCCCTTCGGAGGGTGAGCCATGGCGACCGTGACCCGGTGCGAGCGCTGTGGGGCGACGGGCGGCGAGGTTCACTGTCCCGAATGCGACGGCGGCCTCGGTCTGGGCACCCTGTTCCGGCAGTACGAACAGCTGGTGGGCGAGCGCCATCGGGAAGCCGTCCGCGAAGGGGCCGCAGCCGCCCATCCCGGAAATCGCTTCGGCGATTACGTCCGGGTCCAGCTCCTGGGCGACGGGGGGATGGGCGAGGTCTGGAAGGCCTGGGACCGGAAGCTCCGGCGCTGGGTCGCCCTCAAGTTCCCCAAGTGCGAGAGCGCGGCCGACCTCGCGCAGCTCCGCGTGGAGGCCGCCTCCGCGGGCATCCTGACCCACCCCAACGTGGCCACCATCTACGGCGCCGGCCAGGCCAACGGCCACCACTTCATCGCGATGCAGTACATCGACGGCGTCACGCTCGCCGAGTACCCGCGCGACGACCGTCGGAAGCTGATCGCCTTCGTCCGCTACGCCGCGATGGGCGTGGCCTGCGCCCACTCCCACGGCATCATCCACCGCGACCTGAAGCCCGAGAACATCATGGTCTCCCGCGACCGGGAGCAGATCTATGTCACCGACTTCGGCATCGCCCGGCGGGCTTCCGCGGGGACGAAGGCGACGGAGGTAATCGGGACGCCGCCGTACATGTCGCCGGAACAGGCCCGCGGCGAGCCCGTGGATTGTCGCAGCGACGTCTACTCCCTGGCGGCGACGCTCTACGATCTCCTGGCGGACCGTCCGCCCTTCATCGGCGCGTCCCCCGCAGACACGCTCCGCCGGGTCCTGACCGACGACGCGGAGCCTCTCCGGCACCTCGATGCCGACCTCAACGCGATCCTGCTCAAGGGACTCGACAAGGTCCCGGCGGAGCGCTACCCGACCGTCCACGAGTTCGCGGAGGATCTCCAGCGCTACCTTCGCGACGAGCCGGTCCGCGCGCGGCGGCCCTCGGTCTTCACGGTCGTCCGCAAGATGCTGAAGCGGCACCGAGTGGCCGCGCTCGCGGGCGTCGCGGGGCTGGCGGCGGCGCTGCTGGTCGGGATGCTGTTCTGGAACGGACGGCGCGACGAGCAGCAGCGGCGCGTCGCCGAGCAGCGCCGACACGAGGCCGTGGAGGTCGAGCGCCGCGCCCAGGGGGCCCGCCTGCTCGAGGCGGAGGCGACGGCGCGGAACGATCTCCGGGAGCTCCTGCTGCTCTGGAGCCAGGTCGTCCTGGCCAAGCAGGGCTGGTATCAGCCGCGCCGGAATCCGCAGGCGACGCGGAAGGAGATTGAGACCGCGGTCTCGGGTCTCAACGACTACGTGGCCCGGCATCCGGAGCAGCTGCAGGGCTACTACGTCCGCGCCCGCGGCAGGCTGTACATCGACAATCTGGATGGAGCCCGGAGCGACCTCGAAAAGGCCATTTCCCTCGAGCCCGGATTCGGGCCCGGCTGGGCGCTGCTGGGTCGGGTGAAGGCCGAGCAGTTCTTCCTGAACCTGATCGGCGATCCGAAGGACTATGCCGCGCGCCTGCGCGAGTCGACCCCGCTGCTGCAGGAGGCGAACGTCGCCTTCGAGCATGCGAGGAAGGAACGCGTTCCGGCCGCATCGACGGGCGGATGGGGCCTGGAGACCATGGAGGACGAGCGGCCCGCCGAAGTGCTGGCCCGCGCGATGGCCGTCGCGTTCCTCGACCGCAATCTGGACGCCGCGAGGAGGCTTCTCGAAGAGGCCCATCGCGCCTCGCCCTCGGAGGAGTACTGCAACCTGCTGGGCGTCTGGGCGGCGGAGCCCGCGGGCAATATCGCCTGGCAGACGGAGGCGCTGGCGATCCGCCCTCACTATGCCCTCGCGTGCTTCGATCGCGCCGCGGCGAAAGCGACGTCGGGCGACGCCGCGGGAGCGCTGGCGGACTACACGAGGGCGCTCGAGATCGATCCCCGCTTCCTTCCCGCGCGGTACAACCGGGCGCGCCTCTACCTCGGAGCCCTCCGGGAGCCCCGGAAGGCGCTCGACGATTTTGCCCAGATGCTGAAGGTGAACTCGAAGATCGCCCTCGTCTACTCGGGGCGGGCGTCGGCCCGCGCGGCCCTGGGGGACCTGCCGGGCGCCCTGGAGGAGATGAACGCGGCCCTCGCGCTGGCGCCGCGGGACGCGCGGCTCTACGCGGTCCGCGCGGAAGTCCGGAACCGCCTGAAGGACCATGCGGGGGCGCTCGAGGATGTCGCCGCGGCCTTGTTGCGGGATCCGCGGGAACCGATCGCGTGCGCGCAGCGCGCGGTCGCGAAAGCGGGACTGGGGGATGCGCCGGGAGCCCTCGAGGACAGCCGCACGGCTCTCTTGCTGGACCCGCGCTCGGCGGTCGCCTTCTGCACCCGGGCCTGGGCGAAGAACCAGCTCGACGATCCGGCCGGCGCGATCGAGGATGCGTCCGCGGCGCTCGAGATCGAGGGCGACCGAGCGGCCGCCTACTTCCAGCGCGCGAACGCGCGCCTGAAGCTGAACGATGCCAAGGGAGCCCGCGACGACGCAGCCGCCGCGTTGAGCCTCGATCCGAAGCTTCCGCGGGCGCACGTCCTGCGCGCTTCCGCCCGGGAACTGCTGGGGGACCTGGACGGCGCCCTGGCCGACGGGTCGCAGGCGATCGCGCTCGATTCCCGGGATGCGCAGGCGTACCTGGGGCGGGCCCGGGTGCGCTTCCGGCGCGGCGACGCGTCCGGCACGAAGGCGGATGCCACGGAAGCGCTGACGCTCGATCCCAAGCTCCTCGACGCGCTCTTCCTTCGGGCGATGGCGCGGGCGGGCCTGGGAGATTGCGACGGCGCCGTCGAGGACTGCACCCGGATCCTGAAGGAAGATCCGCTCCGCTCGGCCGCCTATCTGGCGCGCGGCATGGCCAAGGAGAAGAAGAAGGATTACCGCGGAGCCATCGAGGACGCCACCCTGGCCTCCATGCTCAATCCCGGCAGCGCCGAGGCGCTCAGCAACCGGGCGGCGGCGAAGGGACATCTCGGGGACTATGACGGGGCCGTCGACGACGCCGGCCGCGCGCTGGTGCTCGATGCCCGCTACGTGCCGGCGCTGCTCAACCGGGCCGCCGCCTACGAGCGGAAAGCCGAAGCGGCGCGCGCCGTCGAGGACTATACCCGAGCCCTGCAGATCCGTCCCGAGGACGCGTCCATCCGCTTCAAGCGGGGGACCCTGCTGATGTCGCTGGGCCTGGCGGAGAAACGTCCCGCGGCGAAGCTCCTGATGGAGGCGCGGGCGGACTTCTCGAAGGTCCTCGAGAACGACGGGCCGCAGCGCGCGCAGGCCGAGCGCCGCCTGAAGACGATCCTGGACGCCCTGTCCCGCTGATTCGGGCTCGATTTGATTAAACCTCCGCGCGGGGAGCGGGATGGTATGGGCAGGAGAAGGCCCATGAGCATCGGAATGGACACGGCGGTTCCCCTGGCGGCGGCCCTCGGGGCCGTCCTCCCCGTCCTCCTGCTGAGATCCCCGTCGCGATCCGGGCGCGGATGGTGCGGGAAGTGCCAGACGCCGGACCTCTGGATCGTCTTCCGCTCGACCGCTCGGTCGCGCGCATGGACGTTCCTGACCTGGATCGCCCATGCAGGACTGACGCTTTGCGCCGGGCTTCTGGTCCGGACCCGCGGCTTCTCGGATCCGCGCGATTGGGTCATCCTGGGACTCCTGGCCGCGGCGGAACTGCTCCTCGCGCAGCGCGCGCGCACGGCGCGGCGACGCGTGATCCGCTGCCGGATGTGCGAGGCCGAGGCGGAGCCGCAGGACCTGCGGCGGGCCAGGGGTTGATGATCAAGTTCGTCCGCTTTCCCACGACCTTCTGGAGCACGATCGCGGAGCGTCCGGATCGCGCGCGCCAGGAGCTCTTCACGCGCTACCGGACGCCGGTCTTCAACTACATCCTCAACCAGGGCTACGGGGAGTCCGACGCCGACGACCTGACCCAGGAGGTCTTCCTCCGCATTGCTCGGGAGGACTTCCTGAGGCGGGCGGATCGGAGCAAAGGAAAGTTCCGCAGCCTGGTCCTGGCGGTGACCCGGCACGTCATCTTGAAGGAGCGGGCGAGGCAGAACCGTCAGAAGGCGTCACCGCTCGGAAGGGACGAGCTCGACGACGTGCCGTGGGACTTCCCGCCGGAAGAACCCGAGGACCAGCGCTTCAACACGCTGTGGGTGCAGAACCTGGTCCGCCTGGCGCTCGACCGGCTCCTGATGGAACGCCGTCCCGACGGACCGCGCTACTACGAGGCCCTCGTGCTGAATCAGTTCCAGGGCCTCTCGTACGAGGATGTCGCGCGGACCCTCGGGGCCCGAGTCAGCGACATCAAGAACTGGATTCACTACGGGAAGAAGAAGCTCAAGAGTCACCTCATCGACCATGTGAAGACGTACGCGTCCGGCGAGGCGGGCCTCAGCGAAGAGCTCGAATTCGTCGCTCGCTTCATCAAGCTGACCCGTTAGGCAGTCGCTCACCCTCCCAACCAGTCACAAAACGGCCTGACCGTTTTGTGATCATTGGCCGAAACCAACCTGGACGCTTTTGGCCGTTTTCGTGCAAGGTTTCAGGGGCGGGCCGAGTGTAGAATGACGGACTCTATGAATCGACCGGACGAGCGGCGGCGGGCGGTCATGCGGCTGGCGCTGGAGCACCGCGCCCAGCTCTGGGGGTTTCTCGTCGGCCTCACCAAGGACCCCGCCAAGGCCGAGGACCTCTTTCAGAACACCTACCTGATCCTCTGCGAGAAGTGGGAGCAGTACCAGCCGGGAACCAACTTCCTCGCCTGGGCGAGGCAGATCGCCCGCTACGAGTTCCTCGCCTCCGTCGACCCCGGCCGCCGGCCCTACGTCACGGCCGAGATGGAAGTCCTGGAATCCGCGCTGCTGGCCGCGGAATCCGGGCGCCGCTCGCCGTCGGCCCGGCGGGAGGCGCTCCTCGGCTGCCTCGACCAGATGCCCCAGGCGAAAGGGCGCCGCGTGCTGGAGCTCCGTTACGGCGAAGGCCTGGCGGGCGAGAAGGTCGCCGAGCAGCTCGGCCTCTCGCTCAACGCCCTGTACACGCTCCTGTCGCGCGTGCGCCGCCTCCTCCAGGAATGCGTCGAGCGCCGCGTCCGCGCCGAGGAGGCGGGCACGTGAACGACGCGCTCCGCGTCGAGATCGAACGCTACCTCGACGGCGCCATGACGCCGGCGGAGTCGGAGGGCTTCCTCGCGACGTTGCGGGAGGACCCCGAGGCGCTGGCCTTCCTGGGCCGCGCCCTCGAAGACCAGGCGCACCTCTTCGACGCCATCCGGGCCGCCGCCCCCAGCGGACGCCGCGGCGACACGACGCGCCGGCTCCGGATCCGCCGCACGCGCGCGTGGCCGCGGAGCGGACCGTCCGGCACGGTCTGGGCGGCCGGCGTTGCGGCGGCCGGGCTCTTCGCGCTGCTCCTCGCGCTCAGCACGTCCGGAGAGGGACGCCGCGTCCGAGTCCCGGCTCCGGCCCGCGTGATCGTCGTGGCGCCCGTCCCGACGCCGGAGCCCCTGCCGGCCCCGCGGACGGCCCCGCGACCGGAACCCATGCCCCTGGAGCCGCTTCGACCCGCTCCGGCGCCGGCCCGGATCGAGGCTCCCGCGCCGCTCCGTCCCGAAGCTCCCGAGCCGGGACCCGTGCCGGAGCCGCCGCGTCCGGAGCCCGTCCCCGTCCGGGATCCGGTCCGGCCCAGCGCCGTCGCGATGGCCGAGCTGACGCGGGTGCAGGGCGAGGGCGTCGTCCTGGACGCGTCCGGCCGGAGCGCCGCCAAGCCCGGCACCGCGCTCCTTTCCGGGCAGGGGCTACAGACCGGCTCCGCGAGTCTGCTGCAGCTGAAGTTCCCGGACGCGACCCGCGTGGAGCTCGGCGCCTCCTCGGTGCTGCGCGAGGCCAGGATCGGGCCCGCGGGGAAGCGGCTGCGCTTGGACGCCGGCCTGCTGAGCGCGGACGTGGCGAAGCAGACGCCCGGCGCCCCGCTCGTCGTGACGACCCCGCAGGCCGACGTCGTCGTGCTGGGCACGCGCTTCTCGGTCTCCTGCAGCGCGGAATCTACGCGGGTGGAGGTGCGGGAAGGCCGCGTTCGCGTCGCCCGCCTCTCCGACGGCGCAAGCGTCGAGGTGGGCGCCGAGTTCGTCGCGGTGGTGGGCGCGTCCGGGCCGGTCGAGGCGAAGCCGTTCCCGATCGACGAGATCTTCCTGAGCCCCCAGCAGGCCCGGATCGTCGGAAACGACTGGCACCCGGTGAAGGACGTCGAGGCCGGCAGCGGCGTGGCGCTGGAATCGCTGAAGGCCCAGAAGGGGCCTCTGCAGGAGGCGCCCTGCGTCGTCTACACCGTGAACGCGGAAGCCGGGAAGCTCTACCACGTCTGGGTCCGGGGCAAGTGCCTGGCCAAGTCGAGCCGGATCGAGCACGACGCCGTCGTCCTCGACTTCGGCGAGAGCGAGGTCAGCGAGCCCCCGGGACCCAACAAGGGTCAGACCGGCAGTCTCGAGCGGGGCCTCTTCAACGGATTCATGCACCAGTCGGGGTACGGGTGGGTGGGGAGCGATTCGGACCAGGGCCGCGACTCAGTTCCGGTCACGGTCCGCTTCTCGAAGCCCGGCCGCCAAATCCTCCGTCTCTATTCGTGGGAGTCTCCGCTCCGCATCGACGCGATCTGGCTCTCCGCCACGCAGAAGACGCGTCCTGACGACGCGCAGACCGCCCCGCCCCGGAAATAGCGCGAATCACCGCAAGGTTCGGGCCGCCTCCCGAGTAGTGTCCCGGGCGAGCGCAGCGGAGGCATCGCCATGATCCGATTCGCTCGACCCTGCTGGCTCTTCGTGCTTCTCGTCGGCGCCGCGCCGGCGCCGGCCGTCACGGGGCCCCTGCGGGTGCACCCGACGAACCCGCGCTACTTCAGCGACGGGACCGGGAAGGCGATCTACCTGACCGGCTCTCACGTCTGGGAGAACTTCCAGGATCGGGGCACGGTCTCGCCGCCGCCGGTCTTCGACTACACGGCCTATCTCGACTTCCTCCAGGCGCGGAACCACAACTTCATCCGGCTCTGGAACTGGGAGGAGGCCCGCTGGGCGCCCTGGACGACCGGGGAGGATTACGTCACGCCGCTGCCCTTCGCGCGGAGCGGGCCGGGCAACGCGCTCGACGGCGGCCTCAAGTTCAACCTCGACCAGTTCAACCAGGCCTATTTCGATCGGCTCCGGGCCCGCGTGATCGCGGCGCGGGACCGGGGCATCTACGTTTCCATCATGCTCTTCGAAGGGTGGAGCATCGACAACGTGGGGAAGGGCCCCGGGAACCCATGGCCCGGCCACCCTTTCAACGGGTCGAACAACATCAACGGCGTGAATGCGGACCTGAACGGCAACGGGCAGGGCGAGGAAGCGCACAGCCTGGCGAACGCGGCCGTGACGGCGAAGCAGGAGGCCTACGTCCGCAAGGTGATCGACACCGTGAACGACCTCGACAACGTGCTTTACGAGATCGCCAACGAGAGCGGCGCGACGGTGCCGGCCTCGACGGACTGGCAATACCACATGATCGACGTCATCCACTCGTACGAGGGCGGGAAGCCCAAAAAGCATCCCGTGGGCATGACGTTCCAGTATCCCAACGGGAGCAACGCGGCGCTCTTCAACAGTCCGGCGGACTGGATCTCGCCCAACGGGGCCGGTGGCTACGACGTGAATCCTCCCGCGTCAGACGGGAGCAAGGTCATTCTGAGCGACACCGACCACATCTGGGGGGAGGGGGGCGACCGGACCTGGGTCTGGAAGAGCTTCACCCGCGGCATCCAGACGCTCTTCATGGACGGAGGGATCGAAACGTTTCCGCCGACGAACGACTGGCGCGAGTCGGCCCGCTGGGCGATGGGCCAGGCGCGCTCCTACGCGGACCGCATGGACCTGGCCTCGATGACGCCGCGGGGGGACCTCACGTCGACCGGATACGCGCTGGCGCATCCCGGAGCGGAGTACCTGGTCTACCAGGCGGGCAGCGGCAGCTTTACCGTGGCCCTGGGGAGCGGCGATTACGCCGTCGAGTGGTTCAATCCGTCGAACGGAGGAGTGACGGGAGGGCCGACCGTGAGCGGCGGGGCGACGCGGACCTTCACGCCTGCCTTCGGAGGCGACGCGGTACTCTACTTGAAATCCACGACGCCGGCTCCGCCCCCGCCGCCGCCCGGGAACGGCACGGGCCTGCGGGCGGAGTACTACGACACGATGGATTTCAGCGGGACGCCGCTCGTCCGGACCGACGCGACGATCGACTTCGACTGGGGCACGGGGACTCCCGACCCGTCGATCGGCGCGGACACCTTCTCGGTGCGCTGGTCGGGGACGATCCTGGCCCAGTTCTCCGAGAGCACGACCTTCTATACCGTCTCGGATGACGGCATTCGACTGTGGATCGACGGCCGGCTCCTGATCGACCATTGGGACGACCACTCGCCGTCGGAGGACAGCGGCACGATCGTCCTCGTCGCGGGCCACTCCTATAGCCTCACGATGGAGTACTACGAGAACGGCGGCGGCGCGGCCGCCAAGCTGCTTTGGTCGAGCGCCAGTCAACCGAAGGGAGTGATTCCGGCCAGCCAGATGGTCCCCGCCGCGGCCGGCGCCGGCGGAGGGAGCGGAGGCGGAGGGTCGACGCCGATCTCTTCAGCGGGATCTCCGAAGAAGCACCCCGGGGGCTGCGGGCTGCTCGGACTCGAGGCCGCCGCGCTGCTTCTGCTCGCAGGAATGCTCCGCCGTTCGCGGAAGATGTGAATGAAATTTCATGCGCGGACTTCATGTCTTTACTTTTCGAGGGGGCGTGCTACTCTCGATTGTCATGATGATCTCCACGCCTCCGCTCGCGGTCAAAAACGTCTCGGTGTTCCCGGCGCTCTTCAAGGCCCAGCTGCCGGACACGCTCAACGTGCTGCGGCAGGCGATCCCCGACTGGAGCGCGTGCCATATCATCGGCCAGCTCGGCGGCCGCGGATCGACGAAGGAAGAGATCCAGACGGAGCTGGTCAACCAGCTCAAGCCCAGCGCGATGCTCTTCGACCCGATCTACACGCTCAGCGTGCCGGCGATCCCCGCGAACACGATCACGACGCTCGTCCCCGACCGCGTCCGGCCGTCCTTCGCGTCGGAGTACGAGATGTGGAAATTCATGTACTACAAGGAGTCGCGCGCGCTGCTGAAGGAGTTCTTCACGCGGGCGATGGGCGGCATCCCGGACGGCTCGGTCGGCATGGCGGACGCGCTCGTCAAGGGCCAGGTCAACGGCCAAGCGGTGCTCGAAGGGTGGACGGGCTCGATCGGGGCGCCCTCGTTCAAGCGCACGATGGAGGCGATCCTGGACCCGAAAGGTCGTGTGATGTTCTGGGACGGCTCCTTCGGCTTCGAGTCCACCGGCTCGGTCTTCCTGGCGACCGCGGAGCTGATCCTGGGCATGTTCGGCGCCAAGACCGACCGCCTCTACTTCGACGCCGCGAACTTCTCCTGGTTCCTGGTCCTCTATCCGGGCGGTCAGATGCGCGTCGGCCTGCTCGGCTAAGCCCGAACCAGTACACCGTACCCAGTACACAGACGAACCGTTTCCCCCTCTCATCCCCCTTCGGGGGACGCCCGACCAAATCTTGAAGTGATTGCCGCGATGCTTGGGGTGCTGATCCGCCTTTCCCCTCGGGGGGAAGGGGGGATGATTCTGCCTGTGTACTGGGTGCTCGTTATTGGGCTTGGTTCGCCATTTCCAGCTGCGCCGCGACCAACGCTCCCTTGGCGGTGGCGTTGAGCGGGTCTTTCGCCATCCGCACTTCCTTGACGGGCAGCGGGAAGTCGATCTTCTTGAAGACGTCCTTCACGAGCTCGATGAAATTGCCCGCCATGGACGTGCCGCCGGAGAAGACGACGGAGATCGGCTCCTTGAAGCTGGGCATGTTCTCGGCCGAGCGGAAGCGCTCGGCGATGTTCGTGATGTTGTACTGGATCAGGTTCCGGTAGTAGATCGAGATCGCGTCTTCCTCGCGGTTCTTGGGGGCCATGAGGTCGACGCCCTTCTCCTTGAGCTGCGCGGCCTTCTCGGGCTTGATGCCGAGCGCCTGGGCGACGTTGCGGTCCACCCAGTCGCCGCTCCGCGCGGTCGAGAAGGACAGGGCGGGCATCGACTTGTAGGCGACGCACACGTTGAACATGCCGCCGCCGCAGGAGATGCCGATGCCGGTGAAGTCCTCCTCCGCGAGCTCCGCGAAGGTGACGGCGTGCCCCTCGAGGATGTGCGACGGCTTGTAGCCGAGCGACTTGAGGACCGCGTCGAAGAGGTCCCGGTGGTACGCCACCGACAGGTCGCTGTCGACCGGGTCGCCCGGGACCGAGTAGAAGCAGACTTCCGACGTGATGCGCGGCTCTCCCAGGATCGAGCCGATCAGCAGCTTCATGATGGGCAGCGCGTCCTGCTCCTTCGGGGAGATCAGGCCGTCCGCCATCGGCCGCCGCGTCCGGCGGTTGAGGACGTTCGCCAGCTTGAAGGCCGGCTCGCCCAGGATGTACATGCGCTTGTTCTGGACCACGTAGCCGACGTCCAGCTTCGTCAGCATCGCCTTCGTATAGGGCGTGACCTCGACGTCGATGAAGACGTTGCGCTGCAGGCGCAGCTCCGTCTCGCCCTCGTTGTTCTGCTCGGAGGCGACGAGGTTGACGGTGCCGATGTCGAGGCCCTTGCCGGCCTTGCCGGTGAAGGGCGGCTTGGAGGGCGGCGGCGGCGCCGCGGGCTCCGCGTCCTCGCCCACCGGAACGACCATCGGGACCGGGACTTCCTCGAGCACTTCGGCGGCGTGGCTGTTGGCCGACTCGACCTTGAGGCGTTCAATTTCCACGCGGGCCGCTTCCAGCTCCTGCTGGGCCTGCGCGCGCTCCTTCTGCTCCGCGGCGATCGCGTTCGACTTGAAGCGCATCAGTTCTTCGAGCTGCTGCTTCAGCTGGTCGTTCTCGTGCCGCGCATCGGAGAGGTCCTGGTAGTACTGCTCGCCCTTCTTGGCCTTCTCCCGGAGCGCGTCGTTCTCCTCGCTGGCCTCGTTGAGCTCCTGGGCGAGGTTTTCACCCTGGGCGAGCCGCTCGCGGAGGGACGTCGCCTCGGCCTGCGCGGCTTCGAGGTCGCGCCGCAGCCCGTCCTGGTCCGACTGGGCGCCCGAGCGCAAGCGTTCGAGCTCCTCTTCGTTGGACTGGGCGACGCCTCGCAGGCTCTCCAGCTCCGCCTTCAGGCGCTCGATCTCCGCTTCGAGGCGGGCGATCTCCTCCTTGAGGCGCTGGATCTCCGACTGCGACTGGTCGAGCTGCTCGACCATCTTGTCGTTGTTCTCGCGGAGCCAGGCGTTCTCGCCGTTGAGCTCGATGATCTTCTTCTCGAGGTCCTTCTCGCGCAGCTCCATTTCCTGGAGCTGGCCCTGCAGGGCGGAGTCCTGCTCCTCGATGTCCTTGCGGAGCTTGATCTCGTTCTGCAGCTTCTCGATCTGCTGGATCAGCTGGTTCTTGCTCGCCGCGTCCATGTTCGCCCGGTTGGCCATCTCGTCCCGCTCGTTCATCAGCTTCGTGAGCTGCTTGCGCGAGTCGGCGAGGATGCGGGAGCGCTCCTCCTGGGTGCTGCTGTGGATGACGGCGTCGACCGCGGCCTCGATCATCTCGCGGAGCGCGTTCTCGTCGAGGACCTTCACCTTCTTGACGCCGCTCCCGGCGAGGCTCGCCAGGTCGCTGACGTGGGCGTTGTCCTCGATCGCCTTCCGAATGTCCAGCCGGTTGTCTGCCATGTGACCTTCAATCTTACGCCGCGATCCGGTGATCTGCAACAGCCGTCAGCGGACAACGGGATCCGTGCTGCCCGGAGGGAATTCCACCTGGAACGTCGGCGCGCGGGGGACGATGAGGCTGCGGAAGCGGAGATCGTAGACGCGGACGCGGCCGTCGGGCTCCAGCGTCCAGACGGGGGCCGCCATGAAGCGGTCGAGCGCGCGGCCTTTCGGAGTCGCGCGGATCTCCGCGACGCGCGGCGCCGCGTCGTCGGTGGGGAAGGCGCCCTTCAGGTCGCTCGTGCCGCGGAGCAGGTGGCAGAGGTAGACGTTCCACGAGCCGCCCACGAGCGCGGCGGCCCGGAAGCGCTGCGGCCCCAGCGGCTCGGGAAAGACCCGCAGCACCCTCGGATGCAGATTCTCCCGGGCCAGGGCCTCGCGGACTTGGGCCTCGGCGCGCGAATGGGCGGCCAGGCAGAGGATCACGTAGACGCCCAGCGCCGCCAACGCCACTTGGTACGTCCGCTGTTTCCCCTCCTCCGACTTCAGGAAGCGGGCCGTGACGAGCGCCCCGGCCATCAGGCCCCAGATGACGAGGTCGATGATGAAGACCGACTCCAGCTCGAAGCGATGGGGAGAGAAGGGCCAGAGCACCACCACGCCGAAGGAGTTGACGAGGTCGAAGACGACGTGCAGGACGATGCCCAGCAGCGAGAGCCCGAACCCCACCGCCCAGGGGCGCTCCCGGTAGCGCCGTCGGAGCAGGAAGGCCAGCAGGGCGGCCAGCAGCGGGAGCGCGATCAGGGCGTGGGTGTGGGTTCGCCGGAGCATGAAGCGGTCCCAGGGATCGATGATGGTGTAGAGCGCGTCGAGGTCGGGCAGGTTGGACGCGATCGCGAGCGTCGCGGTCGTCCCCGGCCCGAAGCGCCGGGACAGGCCGCTGCGCGCGACCCCGATGCCGATGAGCGTGTGGGCGAGGTTGTCCACGCGCTACCGTTGTACCCCCGCGCCGCCCGCATTACCAGCGGGTTGGACCATAACGTTCCGCGTTCCAGCGGCTCAGAATCCTGATCCGGATGCGCCGCAACCGGGAGGAGGCGATATGGAAGAGGATGAATTCACTCATCCCGGACTGAGGATGATCCGGGAGCCGAAGGGCTTCAAGGTCGTGCTCCCGGTGAAAGTCGACCGCTTCCGCCGCTTTCTCCACCTGGTCTGGTTCATGGTCTGGCTGGCGGGCGAGGCGGCCCTGGTCGCCGGCCTGCGGGGGATGCTGCCCATGCCGGCGCTCCCTCAGCCGGTTCTCCTGACGTTCCTGGCCGCGTTCACGGCGGCGGGCTTCTTCGTGCTCTATCGGCTGCTCTGGTATATGGCGGGAAGAGAGACCTACGCGGTTCGGGGAGACCAACTTGAAGTCCGGAGGGAAATCTGGGGAATCGGCCACACCCGGGGCTTCGAACGCTCCTCGATTCGGAAGATCCGGGGCCGCCGCTTGAACTATGAGGTCGTGTACCCGTCTTACGGACGGATGTTCATCGGCCACGGCAACGGCGAGATCCTGATCGAGCAGGAGGGCGAGGCGCACGCCTACGGCAAAGGGCTGAAGGAAGAGGAGGCCCGCACGCTGGCGAGCCTGCTTCAGCAGGAGCTGACGGTGCGCTCGAGCCATCGCCGTCCCTCCGAGGTTCGGGCGGGATAGGGCGCCGAACCGGCTCTACACCACGAAAGGACGCGAGTCCGAATGGAAAGCATCTTTGTCTACGGGGCCGGCGGGCAGGGCCGGGTCGTTCTCGACACGTTGAAGAACGGCCTCGTCGAGTACGGCGTCAGCGCGGTCGTCGACGACAACGAGCGTCTGCACGGGGAGAAGGTCCTCGGGGCGCTCGTGCAGGGGATCGAGGCGATCGGGAACGAGCGGGGCTTCATCGCCATCGGGGACAACGCCGCGCGGCTGCGGATCGCGTCGCGCTACCGGGGTCGCCTGGTCACGCTCGTCCACCGGACGGCCTTCCTGTCCCGGGAAACCCGGGTCGGCGAGGGGTCGGTCCTGATGGCGGCGACCGTCGTCAACGTCGGCTCCCGGATCGGGTCCAACGTGATCATCAACACGGGCGCGACGGTCGACCATGACTGCACGATCGAGGATGGTGTCCACATCGCCCCGGGCTGCCATCTCTGCGGCGGCGTCAAGGTGGGCGCGGGCACGCTCCTGGGCGTGGGGTCCGTGGTCGTCCCGGGAGTCCGGATCGGCAGGAACGTGTTCATCCAGGCGGGGCAGACCGTGACCCGGGACGTTCCGGACGGGGCCCTGCTGCGTGTAGCGAGGTGACGAGGGAAGTCCGCATGAGACGACTGCTTCCGGCGATCCTTCTCCTGGCGGCCTGCTCGTCGTATCATCCGCCGCCGCCGTACCGGGCCAGGCCGGTCGAGCCCGAACCCCCGCCGGTCGTCAAGAACGTGCCGCGGCCGGAGCTCGTGCTGGTGCCCGGAGATCTGCTGCGCATCTCGGTCCATCAGCAGCCGGATCTCGAGCTGGAGACCCGGATCCCGGACAGCGGCTTTATCAGTTATCCCCTGATCGGGCAGGTGCAGGCCGCGGGGAAGAGCTCGCCGGCGCTGGAGCAGTCCATCCGGCAGAAGCTGGCCGCGGACTATCTGCAGTCTCCCTCAGTCACCGTGACCGTAAAGGAGTTCGTCAAGCGGAAGGTCTACATCGTGGGCGGGGTGACCAAGCCGGACGGCTACGAACTGGCGCCCGATGCGCGGATGACGGTGCTGCAGCTGGTGGCGGCCGCGGGAGGCTTCACGGACCGCGCCTCGAAGGACATGGTGCAGGTCGTCCGCCGGAAGGGGGCTACGGAGCGCACGGTGATGCGCTTCTCGCTCGCGGAAGCCGAGCGGCAGCTCGGGCAGGGGAAGGCCGACGCGGACCTGGATCTCTGGCCGGACGACCTGGTGGTGGTCCCGGCGTCTCTGCGGGTCGCCTACGTCCTGGGTCAGGTCAACAAGCCGGGCAGCATCGACCTGCCTCCCCACACCAAGGTGACCGTCTCGATGGCGGTCGCCAGCGCGGGGAGCTACACCAAGTTCGCCTCCACGGGGTCCCTGCAGCTGCTCCGGCACGCTCCCACGGGCCCCGTCCGGAGCTTCGAGGTCGACCTGGACGCCATCCTGGGCGGCCGTCTGGACCTCGATATGGAGCTCCAGCCGGGCGACGTCCTCTGGGTTCCCGAGCGCGGCCTGTTCTAGGTAGCCGGTAACCAGTAACCGGTAATCCGCCCGCCCGTCGGAGGGAGAGGGGCGACTCCTCTCGGGGGACCGGATACGGGTTACTGGTTACAGGCTACAGGCTCCGGGCTCCGGAATTCGGATTCCGAATTTCCGGGAATATCGGGAAGCCCCTCTTATCACACCTATTGTCTGGGGGCGAGTCCCAGGGGATGAACATTTTAAGGGAGATGACCATGCGTAAGCTTCTGGCGGTCGTGGCGGTGGTGTTCCTGGCGGCGGGAGTGGCTCAGGCCCAGCAGGGCCGTGGCCCGTCCTTCCCGAAACCCGAGGAACTGAAGGAGAAGTGCGGCTTTGACGAGGAGCAGGTGAAGAAGGCCGAGCCCATCTGCACGGAATATTCGAAGAAGCTGCAGGAAGCGATGGACAAGGTCAAGGACGCCCAGGACAAGAAGGCGGCCTACGGCGAAGTCCGGACCATCCGGACCGAGGGCATGGGCAAGCTGAAGGAGATCTGCAAGGACGACGAGCAGAAGAAGAAGCTCGACGAAGCCTTCCCCGAGCGCAAGAAGAAGAAGACCGACAACAACTAACAACTTCCCCAGATAAAACCGGGCGTGCGGAAGAGATTCCCACGCCCGGTTTTTCTTTTCCCTCCGGCGCCGGCGACGCGTATCTTTGGTGGATGGCCGACACCTTCCAGACCATCATCGACACGGACGTCCGGCCGGACGACGCCGACCACCTGGCCCGTCACGTCGTGTCGTTCCTGGCGGGGCGGGGGGTGATCGCGGCCAACCCGAGCGAAGAGGGCGGCTACCCGCGCGGGCCCCGCGCGCTCGAGATCGCGGACGCGGCGGCCCCCCGTCCCGCCCACGAGGCGATCCCGCCGTCGTACTCCCACCTCCAGGTCATCATCGGGCGCGCGACCCACTCCGACGACATGAGCGAGGCCCGCGCGCCGAAGGCGGACTGCCCGGAGTGTGGCGCGATGTACCCGGACAACGATCCGGACGAGGGCTGGGAGGCCGCCGCCCAGGCCTGGCTCGCCGGGGACGACGACTCCTACCTGGCCTGCCCGCTCTGCCAGGTCGGCGGGCCCGTGGCCCGCTGGAACTACGGTTCGTCGTTCGGCTTCGGCAACCTGGCGTTCCGGTTCTGGAACTGGCCGCCGCTTCGCGAGAGCTTCCTCCGGGAGCTCCGGAACGAGCTGGGCCATTCGGTCGCGATCGTGCGAGGAAAGCTGTGACTGGCGGGTTCAACCCCGGAGTGGACGGAGGGCTCGAATGAACCGATTCATGCTGTCCCTGGCCGGCGTCCTGGTCGCCGCGGCGGCCGCGCAGGCCCAGGAGTCCGCGATCCAGGCGGCCTACACGAAGCAGGAAGTCTCGATCCCGATGCGCGACGGCAAGAAGCTCTTCACCGCGATCTACTCGCCGAAGGACGCGTCCCACCCCTGGCCCATCCTGCTGACGCGGACGCCGTACAGCGTCTCGCCCTACGGCCCCGACAAGTACAAGACCGCGCTCGGCCCGTCGGCCCTCTTCTCCAAGGACGGCTTCATCTTCGTCTACCAGGACGTGCGGGGGCGGAACATGTCCGAGGGGGACTTCGTCAACGTGACGCCCCACCGGCCCGCGAAGTCCAAGCCGGAGGAGATCGACGAGAGCAGCGACACCTACGACACGATCGACTGGCTCGTGAAGAACGTGGCCAACCACAACGGGCGCGTGGGCATGTGGGGGATCTCATACCCCGGCTTCTACACGGCCGCGGGGATGATCGACGCCCACCCCGCCCTGAAGGCCTGCTCGCCCCAGGCGCCGGTCTCCGACTGGTTCGTGGGCGACGACTTCCACCACAACGGCGCCTTCTACCTCGCGCACGCGTTCCGCTTCCTCGACGGCTTCGGCCGTCCGCGCTCCGGCCCCTCGATTCCGACGCCGCGGGCGCGGGCGACCCTCACGAACGCCTACGAGTACTTCCTCGAACTGGGCACGCTCGCGGACATGGAGACGAAGTACTTCAAGGGCGACGTCGCCTTCTGGAGCGAGATGATGCGCCACCCGAACTACGACGAGTACTGGAAGGCGCGCAACATCCGGACGCACCTCAAGAAGATCCGGCCCGCCGTCCTGACGGTCGGCGGCTGGTTCGACGCGGAGGACTGCTTCGGCGCCCTCAAGGTCTACGAGGCGGTCGAGCAGCAGAGCCCCGGCGCGAACAACGCGATCGTCATGGGCCCCTGGTACCACGGCCAGTGGTCGCAGGGCGACGGCGAGTTCCTCGGCAACGTCAAGTTCGGCGGCAAGACGTCGGTCCACTACCGCGAGCAGATCGAGTTCCCGTTCTTCTGCCAGCACCTGAAGGACAAGGACGACCCCAAGCTGCCCGAAGCCTCGATGTTCGAGACGGGCTCGAACCAGTGGCGGAGCTTCGACGAGTGGCCGCCGAAGAAGGCGGCGAAGAAGTCGCTCTATTTCCACGCTGGGGGCGTGCTCTCGTTCGAGCCGCCGACCCTGAAGGATGCGGCGTTCGACGAGTACATCAGCGATCCCGCCAAGCCCGTGCCCTACATCAGCGGCCAGGCCAGCGGCATGACGCGGGAGCACATGGTGGACGACCAGCGCTTCGCGGCGTCGCGGCCCGACGTCCTCGTCTATCGCAGCGAGCCGCTCGCCGAAGACCTCACGCTCGCCGGCGCGGTCGTCCCGAGCCTCCGCGTGTCCACGACCGGCACCGACTCCGACTGGGTCGTGAAGCTGATCGACGTGTACCCCGACAATTTTCCCGATCCGACGCCGTCCGTGCCCGGCGTGAAGATGGGCGGCTACCAGCAGCTGCTCCGCGGCGAGTGCTTCCGCGGCCGCTTCCGCAACGGCTTCGAGAAGCCCGAGCCCTTCGAGCCGTCGAAGGTGGAGAAGGTCGAGTACGTGATGCCCGACGTGCTCCACACCTTCAAGAAGGGGCACCGCGTCATGGTGCAGGTGCAGAGCTCCTGGTTCCCGCTGGTCGACCGGAACCCGCAAAAGTTCGTCGACATCTACCACGCGACCGAGGCCGACTTCCAGAAGGCGACGCAGCGGGTGTACCGCTCGGCGGAGTCTCCGTCGTCCGTCCAGGTCCACGTGCTCAACTAGGATGGGCGACCTGAGAGAGTTCCCGGACGGCGGGTATCGCTTCCTTCCCGGGGTCGCTCCGTACTCGGCCGGGGTCGTGGCGGCCCCGGGCTTCGAGATCGAGCGCGTGCGCTTCGACGCGCCGGTCCCGATGGAAGAGGGCTTCCGCCGGATCAAGACCCACCTGGCGGCGCTGCGCCGGCCCCCGGCGGCGTTCTGCGCCTGCGAACTGCGTTCGCCGGCGCCCTTCAGCGAGGCGGGCTTCACGGAGTTCAACCGCGGGTACGTGTCGGTGCTGGAGCGTTGGGGTCTCGTGCGCGACGGGACGAACCCGGTAGCGCGCAGCAACGTCTGCCCCGAGCTCGACCCTCCCGCGGTCCCCGGGTTCTTCGCCTTCTCGTACACCGTGCCGGGCGAGCGCGGCGGCTTTGTCGTCGCCGGCAGCGGCGAGGCTCCGGAGGGACAGGGCAACTACCGCGACCACATCGTGCGCCGCGGGGACCTCTCGCAGGAGGGGCTGCGGGAGAAGGCCCGCTGGGTCCTCGGGGAGCAGGAGCGGCGCCTCCGGGCGCTGGGCTTCGGCTGGGGGGATGTCAGCGCGGTGCAGGTCTACACGGTCCACGACGTGTTTCCGTGGATCGGCGAGGAACTCGTCGCCCGCCGGGCCCTGCGGGGCGGCCTCACCTGGCACCTGACCCGCCCGCCTGTCGTCGACATCGACTTCGAGATGGACTGCCGCAGCGTCGCCCTCGAGCGCGTGCTCTGACAATCAGGGCGGATAAAATCCCGCTTTCCGAATCGTTGTACTAATAGCATCGGGGCAGCCACTTCTGGGGAGGAGACCTCAACCATGCGGGATCTGAAGCTCTCTCTTTCTTTGCTGGTGCTCCTCGGCATCACCTCGTCATCGTTCAGCCAGCAGGATCCCAAAGACAAGGGCTTCAAGCCCAACGTCGCCGTCGACCAGGCCAGCGTCGACAAGGCGATCGCCAAGGGCCTCCAATACCTCAAGACCTCCGACTCTCCCGGCACCCACGTCGGCGATTCGGACGAGCTCAAGCTGCTGACCCTGATCGACGGCGGCGTCCCCGAGGCCGATCCCGCGGTCCAGGTGCTGCTCAAGAAGGCCCTCGACGCGCCGCTGGAGAAGACCTACAAGGTCGCGCTCCTGGCGATGTGCCTCGAAGAGCTCGACCGCGTGAAGTATCAGGGGAAGATTGCGCAGTGCGGGCAGTTCCTGCTCGACAACATCAAGCCGAACGGCGGCTTCTGCTACGGCGAGGCGACGACCAACGACGTGACCTACGCGATGCCGAAGCGCGAGGTCGCGTCGGGCGGCGCCAAGGCCCCGCCCACGACCGAGCCGGGCGAGCTCAAGGCCAAGCCGGAGGTCCGGAACAAGGTCAAGCTCGTCAAGAAGAAGGACGGGCCGGCGCAGCGCAGCGACAACTCGAACTGCCAGTACGCGGCCCTGGGGATGCGCGCCTGCCACGACGCGGGCATCGTGTTCCCGAAGGCGGAGGTCGAGCGCTGCCGGAAGTATTGGATCGACACGCAGCACCCGGGCGAGAAGGGCGCCGCGAAGGACCGTCCCGCGATCGCCTCGGGCGGGAACTCGATGCCCGTCGGCGACCCGCGCGGCTGGTGCTACAGCGACGGCCAGGGCTCCGAGTGCGGGCACGGCGGCAACGCCTACGGCTCGATGACTGCCGGCGCCGTCGGGGCGATCTGCATCTTCGACTACATGCTCGGGAAGGACTGGAAGAAGGACAAGCCCGTGCTGGACGGCCTGGCCTGGCTCGACAAGAACTGGTCGGTGACCGAGAACGTCGGGCCCGCCGAGACCGCCAAGGGGCAGCCCAACGGCTGGCTTTACTATTACCTGTATGCCCTCGAGCGGACCGGCATGCTCTACGACACGGCGCTGATCGGGAACCACGACTGGTACCTGGACGGCGCGCGCGTGCTGCTGGCGGCCCAGAAGGGCGACGGGTCGTGGGACGCGAGCCACTTCAAGCACCCGACCTGGGACACCTGCTTCGCGATCCTGTTCCTAAAGCGGGCGACCAAGCGCCTGGTGGCGTCGACCGGCCGGTAGTGGAGAAAACAACCAGGTTGTTTTCTCCACTTCATAAGATTCGCCGGGCTTCCTTTATATAATTCCCGGCATGAGAATCTTCCGGCTGGCGCTCCTGGCGCTGCTCTCGGGCTGCACCCTCACGCCGGCGTTGCCGCCGCCGCGCGGCCCTGCGCCGGGCTTTCGGCAGCCCGACCCGGGCGCCCACCCCGACCTCTACGTCTGGACCGACACCTGCAACGTCTACGTGGTCAAGGACGGGGACTCGGCGCTCCTGATCGACCTCGGCGACGGCAGCGTGCTCGACCACCTGGGCGAGCTCGGGATCAAGCAGATCGACTGGGTCCTCTTTACGCACCACCACCGCGAGCAGTGCCAGGGCTTCCCGAAGCTGAAGGGCTGGACCGCGAAGGTCGGCGCGCCCGCCGCCGAGCGCGAGCTCTTCGAGCAGCCGGCCAAGTTCCGGAAGATGAACGTCCGCCTCAACGACGCCTTCACGATCCACGGCACGAGCTACGTTCGGCCGTCCATCCATCCGATCCCGGTCGACCGGGCCTTCGCGCGGATGGACACGCTCCAGTGGAAGGGGCGGGAGTTCTGGTGCATCGACACGCGGGGCAACAGCCCGGGCGGGATGTCCTACCTGCTGAAGCGGGCGGGCCGCTGGCTCGCGTTCACGGGCGACCTCATGGTCGACGGCGCGCGGATGCACACCTGGTTCGACACCGAATGGGACTACGGCTTCGCGGCGGGCATCTACGCGCTCTGCAACTCGGCGGGGCAGGTGGAGGGCTACGACCCCGCCTGGCTGCTCCCGTCGCATGGCCCCGCGGTCCGCGACGCCGCCCGTCCGCTCGCCGAGTATCAGCGCAAGCTCCGCCAGCTCGAGAAGCTTTTCGTCCGCGGCTACGACGTGAACACCTTCTCGGGGGCGCGCCAGGACCCGCTGGCCCGTCCGACCTCGGTCCCGCACTTCTGGCAGATCTCGCCGCACCTGTACAAGTTCCGCGGGCCGAACTTCTACCCCAACTTCTGCCTGATCCTGGCCGACAGCGGCCGCGGCCTCGCGATCGACTGCGGCCTCTTCGATGAGAAGTTCCTGGACCAGTCGATCGAGCTGATGAAGGAGCGCCTCGGGCTCAAGCAGATCGACGCCATGATCCCCACGCACATGCACGGCGACCATTTCCTGCAGGGGCCCCACCTGCGCAAGAAGTGGGGCGCGCAGCTCTGGGCGATCGACCGCATGGGCCCGCCCTGCGAGCACCCGGAGTGGTTCGACTACAGCGCGCCCATCCAGGCCTACGGCCAGATGTTCGAGGGGAAGCCCATCGAGAGCGTGACCTTCGACCGCCTCTTCAAGGACGGCGAGTCGTTCGAGTGGGAAGGCTTCAAGTTCACGGTCGACTGGATGCCCGGCCAGACGGAGTTCGCGCTCGCCGTGCAGGGGATGATCGACGGCCGCAAGGTCGTCTTCACCGGCGACAACATCTTCGGGGACTCGGCGGACCCGCGCCACACGGGCCACGAGTGCGTGAACGCCCACAACAGCGCCGTGCTCGAGGAAGGGTACATTTACGGCGCGGAATATCTGAGCCGGATCAAGCCCGACCTGATCATGGGCGGCCACTCGTACGTGATGCCCGAGCCCGCCGCGTTCATCGAACGCTACCGCACCTGGGCCTACGCGATGCGGGACACGTTCAAGACGATCCTCGCCGACTACCCGTACGACTTCGACCCGTTCTGGGTGCGCGCGGAACCGTACCGCGTGAAGGTCCGTGCCGGCGAGTCTGTCGAGCTCTCCGTGATCGTGCGGAACTTCCGCTCGCGGGTCCAGACGCACCACGTCGAAGTGCACACGCCGGCGGGGCTGTCGGCGGAGACGAGCCGCCTGGACGGCGAGCTGCCCGCCGAGACCCGGAAGCCGTTCAAGGTCAAGTTGAGCGCCGCGGCCGACGCCGCGCCGGGCGTCCGCATCGTCGCCTTCGACGTGACGCTCGACGGTCGACGCTACGGCGAGATCTTCGACGCGATCGTTGAAGTCATTCGCTGAACCAGGAACCCCGAACCAGGAACCAGGAGAAGAGGGGTCCCCTCCTGCACCCTCCCCGGGGGAGGGGCGGGGTGGGGACGACTCCGCTCTTGGTTCCTGGTTCTTGGTTCCTGCTTCCGAGTTCGGTAAGATTCCTGGGATGGAACCTGGGGGTGAGGGGCCTTCCTTCGTCGCGATCGACTTCGAAACAGCCGACTTCGGGCGCGACAGCGCCTGCGCGGTCGGCATGGTGCGGGTCGAGAAGAGCCGCATCGTCCGGAGCGAGTCGCGGCTGATCCGTCCTCCCCGTCGCGACTTCGTCTTCACCTACATCCACGGGATCAGCTGGGAGGACGTCGCCGACGCCGCCCCGTTCGCCGAGGTGTGGCGGGAGCTCCGGGACATCGCCGAGGGCGCCGAATTCCTGGCCGCGCACAATGCGCCCTTCGACCGCTCCGTCCTTCACGCCTGCTGCCGCTCGGCCGGGATGGAGCCGCCTCCGCTGCCGTTCGAGTGCAGCGTCCGCATCGCGCGGAAGCAGTGGGGCATCCGGCCCACGACGCTGCCCGACGTCTGCCGCGTCCTCGGCCTGCAGCTGCGCCATCACGACGCACTGTCCGACGCCGAGGCCTGCGCGCGCATCATGATCGCCGCCCTCGAGGGCAGGCTAGCGCAGTAGGATCCCGCCGCTCCGCTCACGCTTGAGGCCCATGAAGGATGCGCTATAATTGACCAGGATTCCGGAGCGGACTCCGACCGGGGAAAGAGGCACGGCACCATGGATCGCGACAGCGAGGATCTCTTTCTCGGCAAGAAGGCCCTGGACCGGAAGCTGATCACCCCCGCCCAGCTCCGGGACGCGATGATCAAACAGGCGGGCGCCGCCCGGCCCGAGGGCTCCGAGCCCCCGCGCCTCGGCGACATCCTGATCGAGAACAACATCCTCACCCGGGACCAGCTCGACGGCCTGCAGGAGGAAACCGCCCGCATCGTGCGGGGCAACGTCGCGCCGCGCGACGCCACGCTGGGCCGCATCCTCGTCGATAACCGCACCATCACCCAGTCGCAGCTCCTCGAGTGCCTGAAGAGCCAGGACGAGGCGCTGCGCTCGGGCGTCGCGGTCGAGCCGCGCCTGGGCGAGCTGCTGGTCCAGAAGGGCTACGCGTCGGCGGACGAGATCCGTCACGCCCTCGCGGTCCAGGAGAAGACGATCCTCACCTGCTCGGCCTGCGGCAAGCGCTGCAATGCGTCGTCCTACGACCCGTCGCGACGCTACGCCTGCCCGGCCTGCAAGGCGGAGCTTCGGCCGCTCTCCGAGCCCTCGGAGGTCGCCGTCCAGGAGCAGACCCAGGAGATGCCGGCCGCGACCATGAGCGGGCGCCTCCTGGGGAAGTACACCATCGTGCGCGAGGTCGGGCGCGGCGGCATGGGCGCGGTCTTCGAGGCCCTCGATACCACCCTCAACCGGCGGGTCGCGCTCAAGATGCTCGTGCTCCAGCCCAACGCCTCGAAGATCGACGAGGAACGCTTCCTCCGCGAGGCCAAGCTGACCGCGCAGGTGCCCACCCATCCGCACATCGTCGGCGTCTACGAGGCAGGCGTCCTCGACGGCAACCGCTACATCGCGATGGAGTACATCGACGGCGTGTCGCTGCTGGAGTGGTGGAAGGACAAGTCGATCCGCATGCGGCAGCAGGTCCAGGTGCTGCGGGACATCGCGCTGGGCGTCCACCACGCGCACCAGCACGGCGTCATCCACCGCGACCTCAAGCCGGAGAACATCCTGATCGACGGCGCGGGGCAGCCGCACATCACCGACTTCGGCCTCGCCCGCGAGCTGATGCAGAGCCCCAAGGACGCGCTGACCGGGAAGGGCATGGTCGTCGGCTCCCCGCACTACATGGCCCCGGAGGCCGTGCAGGGCCTCCGCGTGGACCGCCGCGCGGACGTGTACTCGCTCGGCGTCATCCTCTACGAGATGTTCACCGGGAAGCGGCCCTTCGACGGCGGCACGCCCGAGGAGATCATGCTCAAGGCGCTGCAGGCCCAGGCGCCGTCGCCGAGCTCCGTGATGCGGAGCCAGATGAACCCCATCCTCCACCGGAGCCTGGAGAACGTCTGCCTCAAGGCGATCGCGAAGGACCCGGCGGAGCGCTATCAGACCGCGAAGGGGCTGGCCGACGACCTCAGCCGCTGGCTGGGGGGCGAGGACGTGGAGGCCGACGTCCCGCAGCGCCGCCGCCGGCGCCGGCTCCTGATCGGAGCGGCCGTCGCGGCGTCCGCGGCGCTCGTCCTGGTGCTGGGAGGCGTGCTGCTGGCCCGCCCCTCGATCGACCGCGAGCTGGCGGACGCCGCCGAGCTCGTCCGCCGGGGCGATTTCCCCGCCGCGCGGGCCGCCTACGACCGCGTCCTGAGCCGCAGCCCGGGCCGGAAGGAGGCCCTCGACGGGCGGGATGAGCTTCGCCGCCGTGAACAGGCGCGGCGGCTCGAGCAGGCGGAGCAGCTGCTGAAGGACGGCCGCTGTTCGGAGGCCTTCGACGCGTTCGGCCTGCTGCTGGTCGAGGACCCCGCGCTCAAGCGGGCGCAGGAGGGCAAGGAGGAGGCGAAGCGCCGCATGGTCCTCCCGAGCCCGGACGCGAAGCGACCCTGATGCTCAGGGGCCCTCGGGGGCCGGATGACCGTTCTCTTCGGTCCGCATCTCGTCGTCATCGAACCAGCGAACGTCCGTGATCTGCGACGACGCCGCCAGGACCTTGTGGATGGCCGCGGGAGCTTCCGGGCGGATCCCCCGGTTCTGGGCTCCCACCAGAAACCCCAGGCAGCCCGGCACCCGCTCGACCGTGCAGATCCAGTCCCCTTCCGGGGCGGTTTCGCCGGGGCGGTACGTGATCACGAGCGTGTAGGGGGTCTCCTCGATCCGGAATCCCAGATACCACCCGAAGTCTTCCTGGCCGGGCTCGTCGTCCGCGCGGACGCCGTTCGCCCTCAAGGCGGAAATCACGCTGCGCGCCAGGTCGTCGCCGTAGCAGCAGTCGTTAATGAAGTAGGGTTTACGCTCGGACGTGTTGAACGCGGAACTCTTGAAGATGACGTTTCGTCGGACCTTCATCCCGACGTCACTTCATCAGCGTGGACAGTTCGCTCGCGACGAGCTCCGGCTCTTCCAGCATCGGCACGTGCCCCGACTTTTCGCACCAGACGAGCTTCGCGCCGGGGATCGCCGCCGCCATGGCCTCGCTCTCGGCGGTCGGCACGATCTTGTCGCCCCGGCCGGCGAACACGACCGTCGGGACCGCGATCTGTCCCAGCTGAGGCGTCGCGTCGGGACGGCCCGCCATGGCGCGGGAGGCGGCCGCGACGCCCTTCGGCTTCGCCTCGCGGATGATCTTGCGGATGAAGTCGACGACGCCCGGCGGAGGGCTCGAGCCGACGGCGCGATCGGGCATCGTCGCGGCCAGGAAGGCCGGGCCTTCCTTCTCGGCCTTCTGCGCGGTGGCCTCGCGGGTCTTCTTCATCTCGTCGTTGTCCGGCAGGGCGCGGCTGCTCACCAGCGCGAGCGCCGAGATCCGCTGGGGCGCCAGGCGGAGCAGGGAGAAGGCGATGTAGCCGCCCATCGAGTGGCCCGCCACCGCGAAGCGGTCCACCTTGGACGCGTCCATGATCGCCAGCAGGTCGCGGGCGTAATCGTCGATGCTGCAGGGGCCGGGGGGCAGCGGGGTCTTGCCGCAGCCGCGCAGGTCGGGGACGATCAGCTGGCGGACTTTCATCGTGGCGATCGCCTTGTCCCAGATCCGCCCGTCCAGGGGAAAGCCGTGGATGAGCAACAGCGGGCCCTTCGCGTTTTCGGTCATCGGCTCCTCGTAGCGTCTGAATCCCCAACCGCTATCAGGGTACGGGGGGTAATAACAATCTAATGAGCACTATACGGCTTTTTGTCGTTTCGGTCGCGTTGCTTTCGTTCCGCGCCGCCGCAGACGAGGCCCGCCCCGAGGACCGCTCGCCGGTTCCCGACGTCATCCAGTTCAATCGCGACGTCCGGCCGATCCTTTCCGAGAACTGCTACAAGTGCCACGGCCCGGACCCCAAGACCCGCGAGGCGAAGCTCCGCTTCGACACCAAGGAGGGAATCTTCGCGACGCTCGACGAGGGCCACGTCGCCGTTGCGCCCGGCAACCTCGCCAAGAGCATGCTCTGGAAGCGGATCGCGACGACCGACCGCGAGGAGAAGATGCCTCCGCTCAAGTCGGGCAAGAAGCTCACGCCGCGCGAGTCGGCCATCCTCAAAAAGTGGATCGAGCAGGGCGCCGAGTGGCAGGGCCACTGGGCCTTCATCCCGGCCCAGAAGAACGCGCCGCCCGCCGTGAAGAACGCCGCCTGGGTCCGCAACCCGATCGACGCCTACATCCTGGCGCGCCTCGAGAAGGAAGGGCTGCAGCCCACGCCGGAAGCCGACCCGGTCACGCTGATCCGCCGCCTGAGCTTCGACCTGACCGGCCTCCCCCCCGCGCCGGGGGAGGTCGACGAGTTCCTCAAGGACCCCGCCGGCGGCTACGAGAAGGCGGTCGACCGCCTCTTGGCCTCCCCGCACTACGGCGAGCGCATGGCGCTGTTCTGGCTCGACCTCGTCCGCTTCGCCGACAGCCGCGGCTACCACAGCGACAACCCCCGCAACGTGGGCCCCTACCGCGACTACGTCATCCGCTCGTTCAACGAGAACGTCGCCTTCGACCGCTTCACGATGGAGCAGCTCGCCGGCGACCTGCTGCCGGACGCGTCGCTGCGCACGAAGGTCGCCTCGGGCTACAACAAGCTGAACCTCACCACGGAGGAAGGCGGCGCGCAGGCCCGGGAATACGAGGCCAAGACCGCCGCGGACCGCGTCCGCAACGCCTCGGGCGTGTGGATGGGCGCGACCCTGGGCTGCGCCGAATGCCACGACCACAAGTTCGACCCCTTCACCACGAAGGACTTCTACCGCTTCGCCGCCTTCTTCGCCGACATCCAGGAGGGCGCGATCAGCGACGGCGACAAGGGCGTCGCGGTCCCGGACGAGGCCCAGGAGGCCGAGCTCAAGAGCCTGCAGGAGTCCATCGCCGCGCTGAAGAAGACGCTCGACACGCCGACCCCGGAGCTGGCCGCCGCCCAGGTTTCCTGGGAGAAGACCGCGCTGCAGCCGGGAGCCTGGACCGTGCTCGTCCCCGAGTCGATCAAGGCCAACGCGGGCTCGGAATTCCAGATCGAGGAGGACCACTCGGTCATCCTGACCGGGAAGTACGCCCTCCGGGACACCCACACGTTCACCACGACGCTGCCGCTGAAGGGCGTTCGCGCGCTGAAGCTCGAGGCGCTCACCTGGCCCACGCTGCCGAAGTCCGGCCCCGGGGTCGCGAACAACGGCAACTTCGTGCTGAGCGGCTTCAAGGCGAAGTCGGGCGACAAGCCGGTCGCGTTCCACCACGCGATCGCCGACTTCTCGCAGGACACGTTTGCGGTGTCGGGCGTGCTCGACGATCGGAACGACACCGGCTGGGCCGTGATGCCGCAGCTGGGCGTAGAGCACGCGGCGATCTTCCAGTTCAAGGAGCCCTTCGGGAGCGCGGACCGCACCCCGCTCACCCTCATCCTGGAGTACAAGAGCACCCACAACGAGCACCTCATCGGCCGCTTCCGCCTCTCCGTGACGTCCGACGCGGTCCTCGCGGCCGGTGGGGCGATGCCCGCGAAGGTGCGGACCGCGCTGCAGACGCCGGAGGAGAAGCGCGACGAGGCGCAGAAGAAGGAGATCGCGGCGTACTACCGCACGGTCTCCCCGCTGCTCGAGAAGGTCCGCGTCGAGCTGACCGGCCGCGAGAGCAAGCTCGACGAGTTCCAGAAGAGCATCCGCAAGTGCCTGGTCACGACGGCGGGGAACCCCCGCACGGTGCGCGTCCTGCCCCGCGGCAACTGGCTGGACGCGACGGGCGAGGTCGTGAGCCCCGGCGCCCCCGCGTTCATGACGCAGATAGACGTCGCGGGCAAGCGCGCGACGCGCCTCGACCTGGCGAAGTGGCTGGTCGCCCGCGACAACCCGCTCACCGCGCGGGTCTTCGTCAACCGCCTCTGGAAGCTGCTCTTCGGCACGGGGCTGTCCAAGCGCCTCGACGACCTCGGCGCGCAGGGCGAGTGGCCGGTGCACCCGGAGCTGCTCGACTGGCTCGCGCTGCAGTTCGTGGAGGACGGCTGGGACGTCCGCAAGTCCATCAAGCGCCTGGTGACGTCCGCCGCATACCGGCAGGGCTCGAAGCCCTCCAAGGAGCTCCGCGAGCGCGACCCCTACAACCGGCTGATCGCGTGCCAGTCGCGCTGGAGGCTCGACGCCGAGCTCGTGCGGGACAACGCGCTCGCGGTGAGCGGCCTGCTGGTGCGCAAGCTGGGCGGCGACAGCGTCAAGCCGTACCAGCCGAGGGGCTACTGGTCGTTCCTGAACTTCCCGACGCGCGAGTGGGAGAACGACAAGGGCGACGACGCCTACCGCCGCGGCCTCTACACGTGGTGGCAGCGGACCTTCATCCATCCGGGCCTGATGGCCTTCGACGCCCCCAACCGCGAGGAGTGCTGCGCCGAGCGGGCGCGCTCCAACATCCCCCAGCAGGCGCTCGTGCTGCTGAACGACCCCACCTACGTCGAGGCCGCCCGCGCCTTCGCGGAGCGGATCGTGAAGGAGGGCGGCGTCGCGACGCCGGAGCGCGTGACCTGGGCCTTCCGGCGGGCGCTGTCCCGGAAGCCGACGGCCCCGGAGCTGAAGCTGCTCGGCGATCTGCAGTCCAAGCACCTCGAGCAGTACAAGGCGGACCCGAAGTCCGCCGAACAGGTCCTTGCGGTAGGGCAGGTGCCCGTGCCGAAGGATACGGACGCGGCGGAGCTGGCGTCGTGGACGTCGGTGGCCCGGACGATCCTGAACCTTCACGAGACGATCACGAGAGAATAAGCGATGGACATCTACGAGAAGTACGCGCGGATCATGACGCGGCGCTCGTTCCTGGGCCGCGCCTCGACGGGCATCGGCTCGATGGCGCTCGCGTCGCTGCTGAACCCCCGCCCCGCGGGTGCGGAGGAGGGGATGCGGACGCTGCACCACGCGGCCAAGGCCAAGCGGGTGATCCACCTCTACATGGCCGGTGGCGCCTCGCACCTGGAAACCTTCGACTACCGGCCCAAGCTCGGCGAGATGAACGGGCAGCCGATGCCGGAGTCCTTCACCAAGGGCCAGCCCATCGCGCAGCTCCAGGGCGCCAAGCTGACGTGCTTCGCGCCGCAGGTGAAGTTCCAGCGCTACGGGAAGAACGGCGTGGAGATGTCCGAGCACTTCCCGAAGCTCGGCGCCGTCTCCGATGAAGTCTGCATCGTCCGATCGCTCGTGACGGAGCAGATCAACCACGACCCGGCCCACACGTTCATGAACACGGGGACCTCGATCTCCGGCCGCCCGAGCATGGGCTCGTGGCTCTGGTACGGGCTGGGGGCCGACTGCGACAACCTCCCGGGCTTCGTGGTCCTCACCTCCAACGGCCGCGGCGGGCAGAACCAGCCCATCGCGACGCGGCAGTGGTCGAGCGGCTTCATCCCCTCGAAGTTCCAGGGGGTGCACTTCCGCTCGCAGGGCGAGCCCGTGCTCTACCTGGGCAGCCCGGCCGGCGTGAACGCCGGGCGGCAGCGGGACGTGATCGATTCAGTGGACGCCCTCAACCGCCTCCACCAGGATTCCGTGGATGACCCCGAGATCGCGACGCGCATCAGCCAGTACGAGATGGCGTTCAAGATGCAGACGAGCGTCCCGGCCCTCATGAACCTCTCCGACGAGACCGAAGAGACGCTGAAGCTCTACGGCACCAAGGGGGCCGACGGCTCCTTCGCGGCGAACTGCCTGCTGGCCCGGCGCCTGGCCGAGCGCGGCGTCCGCTTCATCCAGCTCTACCACCGCGACTGGGATCACCACGGCAACATCAAGAACGACATCAAGCTCAAGTCCGAGGAGGTCGACGGCCCGGCGGCGGCGCTCATCACCGACCTCAAGCGCCGCGGCATGCTCGACGACACGCTGATCCTCTACGGCTCCGAGTTCGGCCGCACCCCGATGGCGCAGGGCAACGGCCGCGACCACCACATCAAGGGCTTCTCCTGCTGGATGGCGGGCGGCGGCGTGCAGGGCGGCCTCATGCACGGCTCCACCGACGATCTCGGCTACAACGCGGAGCAGGACGTCGTCCACGTCCACGACCTGCACGCGACGATCCTCCACCTGCTGGGGATCGACCACAAGCGCCTGACCTACAAGTTCCAGGGCCGCGACTTCCGCCTCACCGACGTGCACGGCAACGTGGTGAAGAAGATCCTCGCGTAGCCCGGCCGGGGGCGTAGTATTAGAGACGATGAAGGCGTCTCTCCTCGCGCTGCTCGCGGCCTTCGCGATCCCCGCCGTCCCCGCCGGCGACAAGGACAAGCTCCGCCAGGCCCTCGGGGACGACGCGCTCGCGGGGGCCTGGATCTACGACGACCTCGAGACCGGCATCGCCGAGGCCGCCCGGGTCCGCAAGCCCCTCATGGTCGTCCTGCGCTGCGTCACCTGAAAAGCCTGCCGCACGATCGACCGGCAGGTTGCCGGCCGCCAGGACCCGGAACTCGCCAAGGTCATGGACCGCTTCGTCTGCGTCCGCATCGTCCAGGGCTGGGGCCTGGACCTCTCGCTCTTCCAGTTCGACTGGCGGCAGACCTGGATGGTCTTTCTGATGAATGCCGACCGCGCCCTCTACGGGCGCTACGACGCGCGGCAGGCCGACGACCTGGTCGGGTTGCGCAAGGCCCTTGAAGGCGCGCTGGAACTCCACGAGCAGTGGCCCGCGAACAAGGCGGAGCTGGCGGGGAAGATCGGCCCGGCGCCCCGCTGGAAGGTCCCGGAAGACCTCCCCGCGCTCCAGGAGAAGGGCAAGCCCCGGCCCGTCGTCGGACGGGACGGCTGCATCCACTGCCACAATGTGCTCGAGGGCACGACGAAATCGTACAAGGCCCTCGGCGAGCCGATCCCGGAACGCTACAGCGCGCCGTATCCCACGCCGCAGCGCGTCGGCATCATGCTCTCGACCCGGGAGCGGGCCACCATCACCGACATCGACCGCCACAGCCCCGCCGAGAAGGCCGGGCTGAAGGAAGGGGACCGCATCGTCCGCTTCGGCGGCCAGCCCGTCCTCTCGTGGGCGGACGTCCAGTGGGTCCTCTACATGAACCCCGACCCGGACCCGATCCGGGTCGACGTCGAGCGGGACGGCAAACCCGCGACCGCCACCCTCATGCTCCCGGCCGGCTGGCGCACCCGCTGAGCCATCCCGGGGCGTAACAAACCCTTCCGAACCCCCTCTATCCCTATGAAGACGAGCGCTCCCGGCGGGGGCAGGCCCGTGGGTCTCTTGTCGTACCGAACCCGTTCTGAGGCAGTGGTTTTCCCCCTTAAGGAGGTTCCGAATGGACCAGCCCCCCCGATCCTCGGGCCGCGTGAAGCCGGCCATTCTGCTGTGGGCGCTCGGCGTCCCCATCCCCATCGTGATCCTCATCCTGCTGTTCTCGCGGGGGTGCTAGCGGTCCGATTTGGTTGGATGGTTTTTTCGAAGGAGACGGATATGAAACAGCTTCTTGCCCTGGCGGGAATCCTGGCGCTCCTGGCCGCCTGTTCGAGTGAGCAGAAGTCCCCCTCCAGCAAGAGCGATGCGGGCACCGGCCTCAACACGATCGAGAGGAAGTACAGCAAGCCCGCGTCGGACACCTACGACGCCGCCGTCGCCGCCGTGAAGAGCTTCGACCTCACCGTCGACAGCGACCGCCACGACGAGATGGGCGGCACAGTCGTCGGCCACCGCGCCGACGGCCGCAAGGTCACCGTCACTGTCGCCGCCGTCGACAAGAACAACAGCCGCGCCTCGGTCCGCGTGGATCCGGGCGACGCCAAGATGGCGCAGATGGTCCACGAGCGGATGGCCGACAAGCTCGGCATGGGCACCGCGAAGCCCGCGCTGCTGGGCGGCAACAGCGAGAACTTCCCGTACGACGCCGACCTGAAGGCCGGCACGGACGCCGCCGAGCGCGCCGTCCAGGCGATGGGCTGGACCGTCACCGGCAAGGAGGTCAAGAACGACTGGGCCCGCATCGACGCCCGGGACGAGAACTCCAACCCGGTGTCGTTCAAGGTCGAGCGCGTCAACGACCGCACCTTCCCCCTCAAGGTCACGTTCACCGCGGGCAAGGGGAAGACGGACGACAGCAAGACGATGATCGCCAAGATGCACGATGAGTTCGACCGCCAGATCGGGGGCCACGTCAAGTAGCGGAAGGAGAAGCCTATGTCGGACACCAAAGTCGTCGCGAAGACTCCGATGCAGATGCTCCAGCGGGACCACAAGATCGTCAAGGAGCTGTTCTCCCAGTACGAGAAGCTCGGCGACGACGATCTGGACGAGAAGGACCGCCTCTGGAGACAGCTCAACGAAGAGCTGACCATCCATGCGGAGATCGAGGAACGGCTCTTTTATCCCGCCGTCCGCGACGTCCGAACGGACGAGGCGGAGGACCTGATCAACGAGGCCATCGAGGAGCACCGCGTGGTCAAGACGCTCCTCGAGGAAATGTCCAACGCCGAGGTCGGGGACGACGTGTTCGACGCCAAGATGAAGGTGCTGCGCGAGAACGTCCTGCATCATGCGGAAGAAGAGGAGAAGGAGATCTTCCCCCAGGCGAAGAAGCTCTCCAAGGACGCCCTCGACAGCCTCGTCATCGAGATGGAGACCATGAAGGACGACCTCGAGGACAAGGACATCGAGTAACCGGATTCCGGGGAGGCGCAGACCCGCAAGGGCCTGCGCCTCCCGGAGTCCTCTTTCTTATGACGGCTCGAGAAGGACGGCACCACGACCCGCGGCGGCTCAGCCGGAGCAAACCCGGCCGGAGCGAGATCCAGGACGACGCGCCGACGCTGCCGCCCGCCCTCCCGTCGAACGACAACCGCGAAACCGTCGGCGACTACCGCCGTACCCAGGGCCTCAAGCATCCCGCCCCGTCCCGCCGCACGCTCCGCAAGCGGGCCCTGCGGGCCCGCAGCGCCATGCCCCCGGGCAGCGAACCCCGCCACTGAGCCCGCGAAGCGCCTCCGCCCGCCGACGTGTTAACATTACATGACCTTGAGACTCCTGCTCTGCCTGCTGGCGCTCCTTCCGCAAGAACCCAAGTCCGCCCCGGGCGTCGACATGGACTACGGGTCCTTCTTCTCGTCGACGCTGAGCCGCGGCAAGTCGGACAAGGATGCCGACATCCTCTCCTACAAGGCCATCACCGTGAAGGTCGGCAAGGACGCCGCGCTGAGCTTCGACACCGACCTGCTCCGGATGGCCGCCGGCTGGACGGGCGGCTTCCTCGACCTCTCCGAGACCCACCTCAGCACGTCGAAGGGCAAGTGGCCCACGCGGCCCGGCGCCGCGCTCAAGTTCGCGACCCGGCCCGGCCCGGGCTGGGCGAAGGGGGACGACCTCAAGGACCCTCGCCCCGAGCGGCGCGGTCCGCTCCCGAAGGATTGGGGACAGTACCGCGGCCTTTACGTCGACGGCGACAAGGTCGTGTTCTCCTACACGGTGGGCGGCTGCCCGGTCCTGGAGATGCCGGGCTTCCTCGAGGCGGGCGCCGCGACCGCCTTCACGCGCACGTTCAACCTCGGGCCCTCGACGGCCCCGCTCCGGCTGCTGGTCTATGACGAAGACACGCCCGGCCACGTCGACGTCGGCCTGGCCGCGGCGCCGGGCACCGCGACGCTGGAGAAGGCGGGGGCGGCTGCGATCCACCTGAAGGTCCCGCCGCACGCCGCGCCCGTGCGCTTCATGCTCATTCTCTGGATCGCCGGGAAGGGCGACCTGTCCGCCGTGAAGCAGATCCCCGACCTCGCGGCCCACTGCAAGGGCGGCCCGGCCCGCTGGGCCCCGGCGGTCGTCACCAAAGGGACGACGGGCAAGGAGGAGGGGCCGTACGCGGTCGACACGCTCACGCTGCCGGACCAGAACCCCTGGAAATCGTGGATGCGGATCTCGGCGCACGACTTCTTCTCCGACGGCCGCGCCGCGATCTGCACCTGGAGCGGCGACGTCTGGGTCGTGTCGGGGATCGACGAGAAGCTGGAGGCGCTCTCGTGGAAGCGCTTCGCGACCGGGCTCTACGAGCCGCTGGGATTGCGCATCGTCGACGACACGGTCTACGTCCTCGGGCGCGACCAGATCACGCGGCTTCACGACCTGAACGGCGACGGCGAAGCGGACTTCTACGAGAGCTTCAACAACCTCGGCGTCACCATGCCCAGCTACCACGGGTTCCACTACGACCTGCAAACCGACCGCGCCGGGAACTTCTACTACCTGGTCGGCGGAAACCACATGGACCCCGAAACCCCGCTCCACAACTGCCTGCTCCGGGTGTCGAAGGACGGATCGACGATCGAATCCCTCGCGACGGGGTTCCGCGCGACGAACGGGATGGCGATCGGCCCCAACGACGAGATCACGTGCGCCGACAACGAGGGCAACTGGATCCCGAGTTCGCGCATCAACTGGGTGAAGAAGGGCGGGTTCTACGGATGGGTCAGCGACCCGGCCCACACGAATGCCGCCCATCCGGCGCCGAAGCATGGCGAGCCTGAGCCGCCGCTCTGCTGGATCCCCAAGCCGCAGGACAATTCGTCGGGCGGCCAGGTCTGGGTCACGAGCGATCGCTGGGGTCCTTTCCAGGGACACCTGCTGCACACGTCCTATGGGACGGCATCGCTCTTCCACGTCCTGACCCAGGCGGTGGGGGACACGATGCAGGGCGCGGTCGTCCAGTTCCCCCTCAAGTTCGCCAGCGGCATCATGCGCGCGCGCTTCAGTCCCGTCGACGGCCAGCTCTACGTCTCCGGCCTGCGCGGCTGGCAGACGGCGGGCGCCCGCGAGGGCTGCCTGCAGCGGGTGCGCTACACGGGGAAGCCGCTCCGCACGCTGCTCGGGATGAAGGTGTCGAAGGGCGCGATCGAGCTCACGTTCAGCGATCCGCTCGACCCCGAGACCGCGAACGACCCGGACAGCTACGCGATCCAGCAGTGGAATTACGTGTGGTCCGAGAAGTACGGCTCGCCGGATGTCTCGGTCGCAGACCCGAAGAAGAAGGGTCGCGACCCGGTCGAGGTGAAGTCCGCGAAGCTTGCGGCCGACGGCAAGACCGTCCGCCTGGAGATCCCGGAGCTGAAGCCGGTCATGCAGATGGGCATCAAGGTCCGCCTCCGGAGCGCCGACGGGGCGGCCGTGGCCCTGGAAGTCTACGGCACGATCAACAAGGTGCCGTGATGGACGTTCTGCTCGCGGCCCTGCTCGTCGTCACGGCCCAGGAGGCGCCGCAGAAGCTCAAGTTCCAGGTCGAGCACCTGAACCTGGAGACCAAGAAGGCGGCGCCCCTCAAGGCCGACGAGGCGAAGTCGTTCGCGGCCGAGCTCAAGGAGATGCCGGCCGTCCAGGATGCGAGCTGCACCGAGACCACGGCCACGCTCACGCTCAAGCCCGACGCGACGCTCCGCTGGACCGAGCTCAAGGCGGCGGGGAAGAAGACGCTGAGCTACGACGGCGGGAAGCCGGTAATCGTCTTCAACACCCTGAAGCTCGAGGGTCGCGTTACGGTCACGCTGCACGTCGAGAAGAACGCGGACAAGGTGGCCGACGCGCTCAAGGGGCTCGGCTTCCAGGATGTGACGGCCAACGGGGAGGACTACGACGCGAAGGTGAAGAGCCCCGTGGACGTCGTGACCCTCGTGAAGGCGGTGGCGAAGAAGACGGGCGTGGAATACAAGGTCTTCGAAATATTCAAAGACGTCGTCTGGCACGCGCCGCCCATGTCAAAATAGGGGCGGATGAGCGACACCCCCCGCTTCCGGCTCAGCTACCGCGTCAGCCTGATGGTCGCGATCCCCGGGCTGGTCGTGCTTCTGAGCGGCCTCATCATCCTCCAGAGCTACCTGACGACCACCCGGGAGGTGGAGGAACTGGCGCACTCGCTCTTCCGCGACCTTTCCCGGCAGGCGTTCCACCGGACCCGGGACCACCTCAGCGCCGCGCGCGACATGGTCACGCTCCTGCAGGACCTCTCCGACCAGGGTCGCCTGAGCGAGGACCGGAAGGCGCTGGGCGGGGAGCTGCTGGCCGCGCTGCGCTCGAACGCCGACTACACCTGGGTGAGCTACAGCGACGAGGCGGGCGCCTTCACGGGCGCCTACCGCGCCTCCGACGGCTCGCTGCTGGTCAATGCGAGCTGGATCATCAGCGGGAAGACGAAGATGGAGGAGTTCACCGTCTCGCGGGACGGGACCTGGACCCTGGCCCGAACCAGCGACGACTACCTCTATGATCCCCGGACGAGGCCGTTCTACACCCGAGCGATGCAGGCGAAGCAGCCCATCTGGACGCCGCCCTACGTCTTCTTCGGGCAGGAGATTCCGGGGATCACCTACGCGGCGCCGCGCCTGGACCGGCAGAAGCGCGTCGTCGGCGTCTTCAGCGTCGACTTCGACCTCAATCGCCTCTCCGAGCTGATGCGCCAGGTGTCCGGGACCGGAAACGGCACGACCTTCATGTTCACGCCCGACGGGACGCTGCTCGCGCACCCGGAGGTGAAGTGCGTCGAGTGCGAAGGGAAGGAAGGCCGGCTCCTGAAGATCTCCGACGTGAGCGACCCGGTGCTGCGCTCCTACGCGGAGGCCGCGAAGCACGTGGACATGACGCCGGCGCCCGCGAGCGTCGCCGACCAGAACGTCCGGCGCCTTTCCTTCAGCGCCGATGGGAAGCACTACCTCGGGGCGGGGACCGCGTACCGGGTCAACGACGAGCTCTCGATCGTCGTCGGGCTGGCCGCCCCGGAGTCGCTCTTCCTCGGCCCCTTCGAGCAGAACCTGCGCTCGGCGCTGATGCTGGCGCTGGCGGTCCTGGCGGCCGGCTTCGGGGTGGCGCTGCTCTTCGCCAACACGGTCGCCCGGCCGCTGCTGGAGATCGCGGGCCAGATGAACCGCGTCGCGGAGTTCGACCTGCGCGAGCCGGCGGCGGGGCGTTCGCTCTTTCGCGAGATCGACCGCATGGAGCGCGCCCTCAACGGCATGATCCGAAGCCTGAGCTCGTTCGCCGCCTACGTCCCGCGCGACCTCGTGAAGCGGCTGGTCACCACCGGCGAGGCCGCGCGGCTCGAGGGGCGCACGAAGCGGGTCACGATCCTCTTCTCGGACGTCGCCGGCTTCACGTCGCTCTCGGAGCGCCTGGCGCCGAACGAGCTGGTCCAGAAGCTGGGCGACTACCTGTCGGAGATGGCAGGCGTCATTGCGTCCGAGCGGGGCACGGTCGACAAGTTCATCGGCGACGGTGTGATGGCGTTCTGGAACGCGCCGGAGGACCAGGCGGACCACGAGGTCCGCGCGGTGCGCGCCGCGATGGCCTGCCAGAGGCGGCTCGCGGAGCTGCGGTCGCGTCCGCGGGACGCGGACCGGGCGCTGCCCACGCGCATCGGCCTGGCCAGCGGCGAGGTCGTGGTGGGCAACATCGGCAGCCCCGACCGGATGAACTACACCGTCGTGGGCGACACCGCGAACCTCGCGTCGCGCCTCGAGGCCCTCAACAAGGCCTACGGGACGTCGATCCTGATCTCCGACGAGACGGCGGCGGCGGTCCGGGAGTCGATCCTCTGCCGGCCGGTCGACGTCGTGGCCGTCGTGGGGAAGGAGCAGGGCGTGAAGGTCTGGGAGCCGCTCTGCCCGGTGGACGACGCTTTCGCGCCGACCCAGACGGCGCTGGCGGCCCTAACGGCGCAGGCCCTGCAGGCCTACCTGGGTCGAGACCTGGAGACGGCGTCCAAGCTCTACCGCCGGATGAGCGAGGGCAACCCGGAGGATCCGGTGTCGGCCGTCATGGCGGCCCGCTGCGAGGAACTCCTGAAGACGGGCCTCCCCGAGGACTGGTCCGGCGTCACGAAGATCCGCCACAAGTAGGGCTGGTTGATTCTTCGCCCTTGCTACCGGGTTTTTCGCCAAGAGGAAATGATGGGAAGCACCGAAGCTTTCGGCGGGCACTGTATTGATATATGTAGGGGCGCGGGATCAGCGGGGCTGTGGGAGAACTCATGAATCTCAAATTCTTGCTCGGCAGCCTGATCGCCGCGTCGTTCGGCCTGGCGGGCGCCGAGGATGAGCAGGAGAGCAAGTCCCTCGTCCCCATTCCCGAGCGGATCCTCTTCAACCGCGACATCCGGCCCATCCTCTCCGAGAACTGCGTCAAGTGCCACGGCCCCGCCGCGCAGGCCCGCAAGGGCAACCTCCGCCTCGACCAGAAGGAATCCGCCTACGCGCCGGCCGAGTCGGGGAAAATCGCGCTGGTCCCGGGCGACCTGAAGAAGAGCGAGCTCTGGGTCCGCATCGCGACCAACGACGCGGAGGACAAGATGCCTCCGCGGAAGTCGGGCAAGAAGCTGACGACCCGCGAGGTCGCGCTCCTGAAGCGCTGGATCGAACAGGGCGCGGTCTGGCAGGGCCACTGGGCCTTCGTGCCGCTCGAGAAGCCCGCCGAGGCCAAGACGAAGGACCGCGGCTGGGCCCGCAACCCCATCGACGCGTATATCCTCGCGCGCCTCGAGGAGGAAGGCCTGCGCCCCTCTCCCGAAGCCGACCGCGCCACGCTCGCGCGCCGCCTCACCCTCGACCTCAGCGGCCTGCCGCCCACGACGGCGGAGGTCGACGCCTTCGTCAACGACAAGTCCCCCAACGCCTACGAGAAGCTGGTCGACCGCCTGCTCGCCTCTCCCCGCTACGGCGAGCACATGACGCGCTTCTGGCTCGACCTCGCCCGCTACGGCGACACGCACGGCCTCCACCTCGACAACTACCGCGAGATCTGGCCCTTCCGCGAGTGGGTCATCCGGGCCTTCAACGACAACGTGCCCTTTGACCGCTTCGTGACGGAACAACTGGCCGGCGACCTGCTCGAGAACCCCACGCTCGATCAGCAGGTGGCCAGCGGCTTCAATCGCTGCCACGTCACGACCAGCGAGGGCGGCTCGATCGAGGAAGAGGTCTACTGCCGCAACGTCTTCGACCGCACCGAGACCTTCGCGCAGGTCTTCCTGGCCCTCACGTTCACCTGCGCCCGATGCCACGACCACAAGTTCGACCCCGTCACCCAGAAGGAGTACTACCAGCTCTTCGCGTTCTTCAACAGCATGGACGGGCAGGAAATGGACGGGAACAAGAAGGACCCCGTCCCGGTCGTGAAGGTGCCGGCGCCGGATCAGGCGAAGGAACTGGCCGCCTTCCGCGAGGCCGCGGCGAAGCTGGAGGCGAAGATCGACGCCCCGCTGCCGGACCTCGATGCGGGGCAGCCCGAGTGGGAGAAGAAGCTCGCCGTCCGCCTGGCCGCCCAGTGGAAGGTCCTGGAGGGCCTCCAGGTCACGACCGACAGCGGCCTCCGCCAGGGGGCCGACAAGGCCGTCTCGGCGGCCGACGTCCGGCTGGACTACGAGGTCACGGCCAAGATCGCCGACGAGGAGGTCCACGCGATCCTCCTCGAGGTGCTGCCGCCCGCGGCGGCCGACGCGCCGTCGGCCTTCACCCTGAGCGAGGTGGAAGGCAGCTTCAAGGGCGAGAAGGTGACCTTCCGCGGCGCCCACTCGTGGAGCGCGACCCCCGATCCCAACACGAAGAACCTGATCGACGGCAAGATCGACGCCGGCTGGAGCGGCGACGCCAAGAAGAAGCCCGCGATCGTGCTGCTGCCCTCGAAGCCCCTCGCCGGCGGCGAGCTCCACCTCCGGCTTTCCCACCGCGGCGCCCACGCGAAGCAGCCGACCCCGAAGTTCCGGCTCTCGGTGACGACCGACGGGGATCTCGTGAACGGCGGGCTGCCCGTGACCGAGGGGCCCTGGCACTCCCTGGGCAGCTTCCCCACGGCGGACGGCAACGTGGCGTTCACGACCGAGTTCGGGCCCGAGAAGGGCGTTGACCTCACCAAGCCGGTGGGCGAGCTCAAGTGGACCGAGCGGAAGGAGTACACCCCGGGCGGGAACAACTCCTACCCGCCGGGCGTCGGCGCGTCCTTCGTCGCCCACACGATCACGGCGGCGTCCGCCCGCCGCATCTCGCTCAGTGTGTCCTCCGATGACGCGATCCAGATGTGGGTGAACGGCTCGGTCGTCCTCGCCCGGAACGTGAAGCGCACGTTCCGCGAGTACGACGCGAACAAGCTGATCGTCGATCTGGAGAAGGGCGAGAACCAGATCCTGATCAAGTTCTCCAACTACGGCACCACCAAGGACGTCCACAAGTTCTTCCTCAAGCTACTCGAGGATCAGCCCCTCGACCTGGCGCGCGACGCCGCCGAGGCGCTCGCCGTGGCCGCCGAGAAGCGCAACGACGCCCAGAAGGCGACGCTGCGCTCGCGCTACCGCCGCGACGCGTGGCCCGAGTGGAAGCCGCTCTCGCGCGAGCTCACGCAGATCCGCGGGAACGAGAAGGTCCTCCTGGACCAGGTGCCCACGACGCTCGTGTTCAAGGAGAAGGCGGCCCCCCGGGACTCCTTCGTCCTCAAGCGCGGCGAGTACGACAAGAAGGGCGACAAGGTCGGCCGCGGCATGCCCGCCGCGCTGCCCGCGCCCGCGAAGGACCTGCCGATGAACCGGCTGGGCCTGGCGAAGTGGCTCCTGAACCCGGCCCATCCGCTGACCGCCCGCGTCGCGGTCAACCGCTTCTGGCAGCAGTGCTTCGGCACCGGGATCGTGAAGACGTCGGAGGACTTCGGCCTCCAGAGCCAGCCGCCGTCCCACCCCGAGCTGCTCGACTACCTCGCGAGCCAGTTCATCGCCGACGGCTGGGACGTGAAGACGTTCATGAAGCGGATGCTGATGTCCGCCACGTACCGCCAGAGCTCGAGGATGACGCCGGAGCTGGTCCGCCGGGACCCCGACAACCGGCTCTACGCCCGCGGCCCGCGCTACCGCCTCGACGCCGAGATGGTGCGCGACGAGATCCTTCATGTCAGCGGACTCCTGGTCGAGCAGCTCGGCGGGCCGAGCGTGAAGCCGCCCCAGCCCGAAGGCCTCTGGGAGGCGGTCGGCTACACCGGCTCGAACACCTACCGCTTCGTGCGGGACTCGGAGCCGCAGAAGGTCTTCCGCCGCAGCATGTACATCTTCTGGAAGCGCACCTCCGCGCCTCCCCAGATGACGCTCTTCGACGCCCCATCCCGCGAGGCCTGCATCGCGCGGCGCGAGCGGACCAACACGCCCCTGCAGGCGCTCTTCCTCATGAACGAGCCCCAGTGCTTCGAGGCGGCCCGCCACTTCGCCCAGAAGGCGATCCGGGAGGGCGGCGCGACGCCCGAGGAGCGCGCCGACTGGATGTTCCGCCGCGCGCTGCTGCGCGCCCCGGCCCCGCAGGACGTCGCGGACCTGGTCGCCGTCTTCCGCGGCCAGTTCGAGACCTACTCGAAGGACCCCGAGAGCGCCAAGAAGATGATCTCCTTCGGCGACCTGCCGCCGGACGCGGCGATCCCGCCCGCCGAGCTGGCCGCCTGGACGCTGGTGGGCAACGTCATCCTGAACCTGGACGAGTTCCTCAACAAGAGGTAGCCATGGAACCCATCGAGAACATCACCCGGCGCCGCTTCTTCCGGATGTCGACGGCCGGCGTCGGCTCCGTCGCGCTGGGCTCGCTGCTCTCGCGCCAGGCGGGGGCGCAGGAGATCGCGCCGCACTTCGCCCCGAAGGCGAAGCACCTCATCTACCTCTTCATGAACGGCGGCGCGTCGCAGATGGACCTCTACGACTACAAGCCGAAGATGGAGGAGATGTTCGACAAAGACCTGCCCCCCTCGATCATCAACGGGCAGCGGCTGACGACGATGACGTCGGGCCAGGCGCGCTTCCCGGTCGCGCCGAGCATGTTCAAGTTCAAGCAGCACGGCCAGTCGGGCGCGTGGATCAGCGAGCTGCTGCCGAACATCGCGAAGCACGCGGACAAGATCTCGTTCATCAAGTCGGTGCACACCGAGGCGATCAACCACGACCCGGCGGTGACCTACATCTGCACCGGTGCGCAGATCCCCGGCAAGGCGAGCCTGGGCTCCTGGCTCTCCTACGGCCTGGGCAGCGAGAACGACAATCTGCCGTCCTTCATCGTGATGACGCCCTCGTGGAGCGCCAAGCGCGAGGCGCAGGCGCTCTACAACCGCCTCTGGGGCTCTGGCTTCCTGCCCACCCGCTACCAGGGCGTCTGGTTCCGCCTCAAGGGCGACCCGGTGCTCTACCTGTCCGACCCGCCGGGCGTCAGCCGCGAGACGCGGCGCCAGATGCTCGAGGCGGTGGTGCGCCTCAACGCGCGCGAGTACGCCCAGGACGGCGACCCCGAGACACAGGGCCGCATCGCGCAGTACGAGATGGCCTTCAAGATGCAGTCGTCGGTGCCCGACCTGGTCGACTTCTCGAAGGAGCCCAAGCACATCCAGGACCTGTACGGGCCCGACCTGAACAAGCCCGGGACCTTCGCGCAGTCGGCGATCCTGGCGCGCCGCATGATCGAGCGCGGCGTCCGCCAGGTGCAGATCTTCCATCGCGAGTGGGACCACCACGGCAACCTGCCGACGGACCTGCGCCACCAGACCAGCGACGTCGACCAGCCCATCGCGGCGCTGCTGACCGACCTGGAGATGCGCGGCCTGCTCGACGAGACCCTCGTGGTCTGGGGCAGCGAGTTCGGCCGCACGGCGTACTGCCAGGGCAAGCTGACGCGGAGCGATTACGGCCGCGACCACCATCCGCGCTGCTTCGTCCACTGGTTCGCGGGCGCCGGCATCAAGCCCGGCGTCACGCACGGCGAGACCGACGACTTCAGCTACAACATCGTCAAGGACCCGGTCCACATCCGCGACATCAACGCGACGATCCTGCACCTGATGGGCATGGACCATAAGCGGCTGATCTACAAGTTCCAGGGTCTGGACCAGCGCCTGACGGGCGTCGAAGAGGAGGCCAAGGTCGTCAGCTCGATCTTGGCTTAGGGCGCGGCCGGCCGTACAATCCGGCCGATGTCCCCTCAGGACCTCTTCGCGCGCTTCGACGCGTCCTACGAGTCGTTCGAGAACTCGATGCTCGGGCCCGAGTTCCCGGCGGAGCTCGACCTGGTCAGCCGCCTCTGGTTTCGCTGCGGCTACCGGCCCGGGATCGGCGCGTACCTGAACTTCTTCCTGCTTCGCGACTTCATCACGACGCACGACACGAACTACCCTCCGCGCTTCAAGACCTTCAAGTCGATGGCCACGTCGTTCTACATGACCGACCTGTTCATCCGGGACGTCACCGACTCGGGCGCGAAGCCCACGGGCGGCATCTCGAACCCCAAGGTCCGGGACCTGCTGCAGCAGATCCAGAAGCGCCACCAGAACGTGAAGATCCCCACCTGGATGCAGACCTACTTCGGGTTCAGCCTGCTCGAGAACGTCGAGAAGCAGTGCGCGCCGCTCACGGACGACGAGAAGCGCCTCCACCTGGCCTACATGGCCAAGACCTACCGGATCATGGGGATGCCGTTCTCGGAGAAGCGGGACCTGATGGAGCAGTTCAGCCGCCGGATCGAGGAGGAGCAGGCCGCGGTCACGGAGAACGTCCCGCGCCACTCGGTGAACATCCTCCGGCTGGGCGAGATGATCGACGTCTCGTCCGGGCCGGACTCGATCCTCCCGATGCTGCCTCCGAGGACCCGGGCCGTCTTCGAGCCCCTCTATCCCAAGGTGCGGCCCGGCTGGCTCCGCTGCCGTTGGAACCGGGTCCTCGGCAAGCTCCTGATCCCCAAGGCGCTGGGGGTTCCCCGCAAGGCCGTGCCCTTCGCGGGTTGAGCCTCGCCCCCCCATCGAAAAGTTGAAAAATTCCTTCCATCTGCCAGAATCCAGGCGGGATGGGAGAATCGGACAGCGCCTCGGATGCGGGCGGGCTTGCCGGGAAGTTGAAGGCGGGCCTCGCCTGGTTCAACCGGCAGTCCGAGAACACCCGGATCGGGTTGCTCGTCGGGGCCAGCATCATCGGCCCGATCGGGCTGATCGCCCTCTACAGCTTCCTCTCCGACCACCTGGTGGCCATCCTCGTCGGTTTCGCCTCGTTGGGATTCCTGTCGTCGCTGGGCGGGCTGATCTTCTACCTTCGGTTGAGGAAGCAGGCCGCCGCGCCGGGGGAGCCGGAGTCCAAGCAGGGCGAGATCGGGTTCAGGGACCCGACCCCGCCGCCGGCGCCCGCGCCCGTGCCGGTCGGCGTGCCCTCCGCCCCCAGACCCCTCAAGGAGCGGCTCGCCCCATTCCATCGAAGCTTCACGTGGCCGGCCCTCATCACCATGCTGCTCTACCTCTTCCTCTGCTGGCCGGTCGGCGTGATCGCCAACCTGATGTGGCTCTCCGAAGCGGAGGGAGTCTATCGCAACACCGGATCGTCTCCTCCGGGCCGGGGCTGTCTGAAGCTGCTGGGAGTGGTCTTCATCCTGGTCCCCTTCGTCCTGATCGTCGTGGCCGTCCTGGTCGGCTACCTCCAGAGCCAGGGCGTGCCGGTCATCAAAGTAAGAGAATAAGTCCCCTCCGCCGGGCCGCACTTCCCGATTCGAAATTCTCATTTTTTCATGCTCCCGACGAAGCATCGTCCTCTAATTGGGTAGAGACCCATGGAGCCGAGTGAGGATCCCGTCCTCGTCCGGCGAGCGCAGGCGGGCGACCGCACCGCGTTCGAGGAGCTGATCCGCGCCCACGCGCGGCTGGTCTGGGCCTCCGTTTACGGCTGGGTGCGCGACCCGGCGTGGACGGAGGACCTGGTGCAGGAGACGTTCCTGCGCGCGTGGGAGGCGATCCGCGAGCTGAAGCAGCCGGAGGCCTTCCGAGGCTGGCTGCTGACGATCGCGCGGCGCCTGGCCTGGCGCCAGGCCGAGGTGGCGGGACGCATGGACGTGGTGCCGGCCGTGCCCGACCGGATCGGGCCGGTCGACGCGGACGATCCTGAGGAGGCCCGCGAGGAGGTCCAGAAGGCCCTTGCGCGCCTGCCGGAACGCTACCGCGTGCCGGTCACGCTCCATTTCCTCAACGGCCTGGAGTACGGGGCGATCGGGAAGTTGACCGGATTGGCGAACGGGTCTCTGCGCGGGCTCGTCGCCCGCGGCGTCGCGAAGCTGCGGGCCGAGCTCGCGCCCTGGTGGAGGAGTCGTCATGAGCATCCATGAGCGGATGGAGTCGATTGCGGACCTCTACGTTGCGGGCGGCCTCGGGGCCGACGAGCGGCGCGAGGTCGACGCGCACGCGGCTGGCTGCGCGGCCTGCGCGGCCCTGCTCCGCGACGCGAAGGAATTCTCGGCCTGGGCCCGCGGCGCCATCGCGCCCGACGCTCCGCCGGCCGATCTCGAGGACCGTCTGATCACGCGCTTCCGCGCCG